>Ga0247822_10002083_pt1 | contig 12655 bp, 14 predicted proteins | sample 13C_Cellulose_Da_FD_192423 | JGI IMG/M metagenome (GOLD analysis project Ga0247822, IMG submission 192423) | Soil microbial communities from agricultural site in Penn Yan, New York, United States - 13C_Cellulose_Day30 | ecosystem: Environmental > Terrestrial > Soil > Agricultural land | place...
ACCTTCGATCGCTGCAACATCCGCGTGCGCACGACGTCGCCGGTCCTCGACGCGAGCTGGGTCCAGGACGACGGCCTGGACGCGCTCCAGCACATCAACTGGCGGATCGACGGCGGCCGCGAGACCGAGGCGCGCCTGATGTCCGACAACGTCGCGCCCGGCGATCGCGCCAACACGATCTTCGGGGTCCAGCTCGTCGATGGCGCGCAGACGCTCGAGGTCGGCACGTGCGACGAGTTCGATGCCTGCGCCTGGACGCCCGTGCCCGTGACCGTCCACAACGCGATCGGCGCGCCGGACTGCCGCGCGTACCACGGCGGCCAGCAGATGCTCGAGCCGAGCGCCGGTTGGTTCTCGACCGAGCTCTCGGGCGGCAAGCTGGTGCTGCTGTCCTCGGTCGCGGGCGGGGTCGGGATGTCGCTCGTGACCGCCGATGGGCAGGTCGACAAGACGTTCGGCGCGAATGGCGTCACCAGCATCCCGTGGCTCGCCGGCGTCGCCGCGCCGCACCCCGATGGCGGCTACCTCCTGTTCGGTCAGGGACTGTACCTGTCGCGCGTGTCGGCGACCGGCGTCTACGACAGCACGTGGGGCAACGCGGGTGGGACGCAGGGCGTGCGGACGATTCCCTGCCCGGGGAGCCTCGGGTGCCTCGTCGGCGCGCTGCGCAGTGATGGCGCGGACGGCTTCTGGATGGCAGGCATGCTGCCGGTCGCCCAGGGTTCGACCCAGACGAACGCGTTCATCATGCGGCTCGATCGCGATCTCGCGATCACCGCGCACACGGTGTTCGACGTCCTGCTCACGACCGACGAGTATGGGTGGCGCAGCTTCAGCATCGATCCCACCGGGCGCGTGCTCGCGGTCGCACGCTCGTTCGCCGTCGCCGGCAGCCTCGCCGGGGTCGACACCTCGTTCGCGACCGACGGCCGCGCCGACTATCCGGACACATCGACCGTGGTCGGCGCGCTCGCCGGCGACCAGGCGGTGATCGTCCGGCAGGCCTATGCCGGCAACGAGCAGGTCGTCGACGTGCGCGTGTTCTCGAGCGGCGTCGCGCGGCCACCGATCAAGCTCCCGGCCGCGACGGATCCGGTGCTCGATCTTCGCTATCTCGCGACCGCGATCGATCCCACGGGGAGCGCCTACGTGGCGTTCGCGCGCGAGCGCGCCGCCGAGCCGGGCCAGTTCTTCGACGGCATCGGCACGGAGCTGGTCGTGGCGCGCTTCGTCGACGGTGCGCTCGATCCCGCGTTCGGCGTGCAGGGCTACGTGGCGATGACGGGCCGCGACCTGTTCGAGCGCGTGTCGTCCGAGAGCGTGACCAACAACCCGACCTCGATCATGTTCGGGCCCGACCAGGCGCCCTGGGTCACGAGCATCACGCAGTCGTCGACGGATGCGTGGGATCCCAACGTGAAGCGTCCCCCTCGCCTGACGCTCGCCAAGCTGCGCCTGTGAAGCGTCAGCGGCCGGCCGTGTGTCCCGACCACGCCTCGTAGTCGGCGATGCGCTTGGAGAGCAGCTTCACGTCCTCGCCCGCGGCGGCGCGGCTCTCGGCGGCGACGACGAGCAGCCCCATCGCGGCTTGCAGCAGGCGCCCCCCCGCGAGCGGGAGGTTGGCGCCGCGCAGCGCGTACTCGCGGACCTCCGAGATCCGGAAGTGCACCGAGCCGACCTGCAGGTGGTCGCCGCGCAAGAACACGACGTCGGAGCCGACGAGCAGCGCGTTCTCGAGCTCGCGGCGCGCCGATGCTTCGCCCTTGCCCTCGGCCTGCGCGCGCATGCGGCGCTTCGCGTCCTCGTACACCTCGGGGCGCGTGATCGGTGCGTCGCGCGTGTAGGGCGCGAGCTCCTCGGCGATGTGCTTCGCGGCGTCGGGCCCGTCGGCGACGTGGAGCGCGACCTCGAGATCACCGAGCGCGAGGAGGAGGTCGCGGCTGCGCTGACGGCGGCGGGCTTCGCTGAAGCGCTCGTGGGCGAGGTACGCGAGGCCGGCGCACGCGAACACGCCACCCGGGATCATGGAGAGCGCCGCGGCGACGCCACCCGCGGTCGCGACGCCCGACCACACCAGCGGCCCCGTCGGCGAGCGGCCGATCAGCTCGACGCGGTCGAGGAGGCGTGCGTCGAGGCGGATGATCGGATTGCCCGGTGGCGCGATGACGAGCCACGCACCGTCGACGCCGATCCCGCTGCGCGGCAACAGGCGCGAGCGATCGAGCTGAGCGGAGGGAGCGACCGCGTCCATCGTGCTCACATCTCACCGAGCTCGACGACGCCGACCTCGGCGAGGTGAGCGAACGCGAGGAGGGCTTCGCTCTCGCGCACCGGCGCGGAGCGGATCAACGACAGCAGGTCCCACCGCCCGTCGACGCGCGCGGCGAGCTCGACCTCGGCGGCGGACAGGCCCAGCTCGGCGGCCTGGGCCGGGGCGAGATCGCGCACGCGCTTGGGGACGCGGTGCCGTGCGAGCAGTTGCTTGGCGACCTCGGCGACGCGCGCGCGCTGGATCGACGTGAACGTCTGGCGGACCTCGGCGTTGCTCGGGTCCTGCTGCAGCGCTTGCGACGCCATCGCGAATGCGCCCGCGCGATCGCCCTGGCGCAGGCGGCTGCGCGCGCCGGCGGCGAGCTCGACCGCGGAGTTGGTGCGCTCGCGGTGGCGGCGATCGATCACGAGGCGCTCGGCGGCGACCATCTTCGCGAGCTCGTCGTAGACGGCGAACCGCTCGCCCGAGAATCCCGCGGCGATCTCCGCGGCGCTGCGGCGGTCGCCCGCGAGGACCCAGATCTTCCCGACGTCGAGGGTCGCGCTCTCCGCCGGAGCCGGCGGCGCGGAGCTCGGAGGGACGTAGAACGTGGCGTCGTCGCTGCCGAGGACGCCCATGATCTCGGTCATCCGCACCGCGCGCCGGCGGGCCACGTGGAGGCAGACCTCGATCGCGAGCTGTGCGCTGACCCCGGTCGCGGTGGGCTGCGCGCGCGGAATAATGTCGAACGTGCCGTCGGTCCAGGTGACGACGTCTGTCACCGTCTCGCGGATCTTCGTGGCGAGGATTCCGCTCAGGTCATTCTCCGTGATCAGCCCCGACATCAAGAGCACCTTGCCGAGCGGGACCCCGGTCTCCGCGCGCGTCTCGAGCGAGTCGGCCAGGGCGCGCTCGGCGACCAGGCCGCTGCGGACCAGGATCGCGCCGAGCTGCTCGTCGCGGCGGTTCGAGCTCGCCCACACCACCGTGCCGCCGTCGAGGACGAGGCTGCGCACGAGACCCCGCCGCTCGAACGTGATCGGCCCCGCGAGCTTGCGCCGTGCGGCCCACTCGAGGACGTCTTCGGCGGGCATGGTGCTGAGCGCGCCGCGCACCGACATGGCTTTGAGCATAGCGGAGAATCGGCTAAGGTGTCGCGGATGGCCCGCGCGACCAAAGGCATCGTGATCCACCCGAGGGTGCTCGCGGTTGGTGGCGCGCTCGCGCTGGCCGGACTCGCGATCGCCGCCGTGTTTCTGTGGATGGTGCCGAACGCAGCGGCTCGCGAGGAGAAGGCCGCGTGCCGCGGGATGCGCGGCGACCTCCCGCTCGCGAAGGAGCTGTGTGCCGGCGGGTCGTGCGCGCTGCCCAAGCCGGCGCCCGACTTCAAGGCGCTCGATCACGAGGGCAAGGAGGTCCGGCTCTCGGACTTCCGCGGCAAGGTCGTGCTGCTCAACTTCTGGGCCTCGTGGTGCGGGGTCTGCAAGACCGAGAAGCCGTCGCTGTCGAAGATGGCCGCCAGCGTCGACCGTGATGACTTCGTGGTGCTCGCGCTGGCCTCGGACCGCGACTGGGCGGACGTGCTGCTGTCGCTGGTCGACAGCCGCGGAGCGGGTGGGCGCACGAAGCAGGACCACGTGGTGAAGCTCCCCGAGGCGCTCGCGCTGTACAAGCAGGCGCTGCCGAACGGCGTGCCGTTCAAGGTGTTCCTGGATCCGCCCGACGACGACGGCAACATCGGCGCGATCGCCAAGGCGTGGGGCATCAAGGCCGTGCCGGAGACCGCGCTCATCGATCGCGACGGCAACATCCGGGCGTACTTCGTGAACAAGCGCGACTGGTCGTCCGGTGTCGCCCAGACCTGCCTGCGTTCCGTGCTCGAAGAGGACTGAGCGAGCGTGCTAGCGTGACGATATGGCGCGCGTTCTCGTGATCGACGACGAACCGGACGTCGTCCGGCTGATCGTGAAGGTGCTCTCGGGGCGCGGTCACGTCGTGCAAGTCGCGCGTGACGGCGCGAGCGCGCTCGCCCGCGTCCAGCACGAGCCACCCGACGTGATCCTGTGTGACAGCGACCTGCCGCGTATCGACGGCGCGGAGGTGTGCCGCCGCATCAAGACCGACGACGCGACGAAGGCCATCCCGGTGGTGATGATGACGTCGTCGTACATCGACATCTACGACGTGAACGCCGAGGGCGGGCCGAACGCGTTCGTCGTGCGGCCGTTCGTGCGCGAGGTGCTCGCGAACGTCGTCGAGCGCGCACTGTTCCCGCGACGCGACTGAGCGGCGATGGACAAGGTCCCGTTCACGATCCTGACCGGGTGGCTGGGCGCGGGGAAGACGACCGCGCTCAACCGCATGCTCGCCGCGCAGCACGGCAGGCGGATCGCCGTGCTCGTCAACGAGCTCGGGCGGATCTCGATCGACACGCAGCTGATCATCGGCCGCGGTGGCGACGTGCTCGAGCTCGCCGGCGGCTGCGTGTGCTGCAAGGTCGATATCAAGAACGACCTGTGGGACGGCATCGGCGACATCGTCGCCCGGGCGCGCCCCGATCACGTCGTGCTCGAGACCACGGGCATCGCCGAGCCGGCCGCGATCCTCGACGGGCTCGTGCGCGTGCCCGATGCGGTGCGCGACTCCATCCTGCCGGCGGGCGTGGTGTGCGTCGTCGACGCCGAGGCGGGCGGCGAGGCGATCGAGCGGCGCGAGGAGGCGCGCGCGCAGGCGGCGTGCGCGGATCGCGTGCTGCTCGCGAAGCTCGATGCCGCCTCGCCGGCGGCCGTCGCGCGCTGCCACGCGATCCTCGACGAGGTCGCGCCGGCGGCCGAGCGCGCGAGCTTTCCCCTCGACGATGCGGGCGCGCGCGCGTTGACGGCGTGGGTCGTCGAGCCGCGCAAGCTGCGCGCCTGGTCGCAGCGCACCCGGCATCACGACCACGATCACGGCCACGCGCATCACCACGGCGGACAGCTCGTCGCGGTCGCGTTCACCGATGATGCGCCCCTCGTCGGGGAGCGCGTGCTCGCGGTCGTCGAGGCGCTCGGCGATCGCCTGGTGCGTGCGAAGGGCTTCGTGCACCTCGCGGGCGACGAGCGCCGCGGCTTCGTCGAGCGCGCGGGCGTGCGCACCGAGCTGCGCCATGAAGGGACGTGGGGCGACGCCCCGCGGCGCACCGAGCTCGTGCTGATCGGCGATGGCCTCGACGAAGGCGCCGTTCACCGCGCGCTGTGGGCCTGCCGAGCGGGCGGCTAACCAACGAAGACGCTACTGCCAGCCGGCGGTGCGCACGCGGGTGAGCGCGGCCTCGCCGGCGATCAGGCCCGCGTCGTCGGCGTCGTGGACGGCGAGGCCGATCAGGTCGCCGCCGGCGGGGGCCGCGCCGAACGCGGCGTCGACGGCGATCCACGTGCGTCCGGTCCAGCTGATCGCCCAGCGATGGCGCACGAGGCGATCGCCGTCGATGCGCAGCCCGGTGACCACGCGGGTCGGGATCGCGAGGCGGCTGGCGAGCGCGGCGTAGGCGAGCGCGAACGTGGTGCAGTCGCCGGCGGTCGCCGACGCGGCGGTGCGCGGGGTCGCGGCGCGCGCGCCGAGATCCGGCGAGATGCGCGCCTGCACCCGCGCGACGAGGCCCGCGATCTCGCGCGTGCGATCCGTCCCGAGCGGGCCGGCGGGCATGTCGCCCGGCAACCGCGGCGACAGCTCGAGCTCGAGGCCGGTCGGCGTGGGATGCGCGGCCTGGCCCGGTACCGCCGGCAGCGCGAGCTCGCCATCGAGCCACAGCCGGTCGCTGCGATGTCCGAGCAGCGGGATCGACGTCGCCGCGATCAGGTCGACCGGCGTCAGCGCCGCGCGCGCCTGCGCCGCGGTCGCCCGCATCGCGATCACGCCTTCGCCATCGACGACGCGCGCCGGTGCACCGTCCGCGTCGAGATCGATCGTCGCTTCGACCGTGGGCCCGCGATCGAGCGCGATCTGCGCGACGAGGTGCCCCGGCGCGATCGCCTCGACGTGCCCCGCGCCGCCGACGAAGCCGCGCGCAGGGAGGAACACGGGGCCCGCGAACGCACCGTCGCGGCGTACGAGCAGCGGCACGAGCTCGGCGGGGACCGCATCGGGCGCCGGCGCTGCCTCCGCTGCCTGATCGCCCATGCCGTCGTCGTCGATCGCGAGCGTCCAGCCGCGGCCATCGCGCAGCAGCTCGCCGCGGCGCAGCCCGGGGCCGCCGGTGTCCGTGGTGCTGCGCTCGGTCCACGTCACGCGCGTCGGCACGAGCCTGCGATCGGCGGCGATCTCGATCGTCGTCGTCATCGCGATCGGCACGTCGCCGCGGAGGAACTTGATCTCCTCGACGCGCCGGAGCACGAGGCCGGCCGGCGACCACGCCTCGGTCTCGTGCGCGGCGCCGACACGCGCGCCGCCGAGCCACAGCGTGTAGTGCCGCTCGGCGTCGGTCGGCGACGGGGCGGCGGGCGTATCGGCCTCGCGGACCGGCCCCGCGGAGGGCGCACCGGAGCACGCCGCGAGGACGACGAGAGCGGCCGACTTCACGAAAATGATCGTAGCCAGTCCGCGGTGGCCGGCGCAAACTCGCGCGCATGACGGCGCCCTGGGTCCTCGTCGGAGGCGGCTACACGGGCGGTCGGGTGGCCCGCGCGCTCGTCCACCGCGGCGAGGCCGTCACGGTCACGCGGCGCACGGCCGAGGCCGCGCAGGCGCTCGCGGCCGAGCTCGGTGTGCGTGGCGTGCCCGCGGATCTCTCGGATGCCGCGACGCTCGACGGGCTCGTCCCGGCGGGCGCGATCGTCGTCGTGCTCGCGCCGCCGGGGCCCGAGCCGGCGGACGAGATGCGGCGCTTGCTCGATGCGGCCGGCGGCGCGCGGCGCGTGGTGTACGTGTCCTCCACGGGGGTCTACGGCGCGGGCGGCGGCGCCTGGGTCGACGAGACGTGGCCGCTCGCCCCGCTGTCGGCGTCGGGGCGGGCGCGCGTCGCCGCCGAGCACGCGCTCTCCGCGTCGCCCGTCTCGCACGTCGCGTTGCGCGTCGCCGGCATCTACGGCCCGGGGCGAGGGCTCGCCGATCGCCTGCGCGCGGGCACCTATCGCGTCGTCGGCGATGGCCGCGCGCACGTCAGCCGCATCCACGTCGATGATCTCGTGACCGCGATCCTCGCCGCGGGGACGTCGTCGGTGACGGGGGCGATCAACGTGGCCGACGACGATCCCGCGCCGATCGGCGAGGTCGCCGACGCGCTCGCCGGCAAGCTCGGCCTGCCGCCGCCGCCACGCGTGCCCGCGAGCGAGGTCGGCGCGGAGGTCGCGGCGATGCTCACCGCGGATCGCCGGATCGCGAACCGACGCATGAAGTCGGAGCTCGGCGTGACGCTGCGCTACCCGAGCTGGCGCGACGCGCCCGTGTGAGCGCGCCGCCGACGCAGCGCGAGGAGCCCGACCACGATGCCGGCGAGCGCGCTCGATGCGGGCGCACCGCCGCTGTCGCAGCACCCGCCGGCGAGCTTCTTCGTCGATGATGCCGCGTCGGGCGGTGGCGCGGGCGGCGGGATCACACCGGGGCACGACGCCGCCGGCCCGGTCGCGCCGAACTGCTGCTGGAGCGCCGGCCACTGCGGATCGCATTGCGTCGCCGAGGTCGTGCCGGCCGGGCAGGAGAGGGTGCCGGCGAGCTCGACGAAGCGGAACAGCTTCTTCATGCCGACGGGGCTCGGCCCGTTGCCGACGGCCATGTAGTCGGGCTGCCAGTTCGCGCCGCACGCGACGAGCGTGCCGTCGGCCTGCTCCGCGAGGCAGCCGAGCCGAGGTGGCGTGATGTCGGGCGCGTTGGGCAAGACCTCGCCGAGCGGGGTCAGCGTGCCGTCCTTCGCCATCACGTAGGTGCCGCTGCTCAGCGTCGCGATCACGACGCTGCCGTCCTTGCGGAACACGACGTCGCGCACCGGATCGCGCGTGGTCACTACCTCGGTCAGCGTCACGCCGCCGTCGGTGGAGCGGTACAGCACGTCGCCCTCGGGCGGGTTGGCGGCGATCGAGCGCACGAACAGGTGCTGGGGGTCGGTAGGATCGACCGCCGCGATCAGGATCACCGGGGTCGTGCCGAGCTTCATCGTCGAGGCGAGCGGATGCGGCGTCCACGTCACCCCGTCGTCATCGGAGGAGCGCAGGTGGGCCTGCACCACCGGTGCGACCTGATAGCCGGTGATGTAGATCCGCTGCGGGCGCGAGCGGGCGACCTCGACGCTCTTCCACCAGATCTGCGCCGACGACAGGCTGCTCGGCGTGAACGTCACGCCGTTGTCCGTCGAGCGGTAGACGTTGTTCGGTCGCCCGCTGTCGGCGGTCACGACCCACACGTCACCGGTGGGCGCGATGTCGATGCCATCGATCCACATGTCCGCGATGCGGCCCGGCGCCGACGCTGCCTCACCGGCCGTCGCGGTCTCCCAGCTGCAGCCGCCGTCGCGGCTGACGCGCAGGCCGGTGAACGTGGTCGCGAAGATGGTGCCGTCGTCGGCGATCGCGTACTTCGGATCGAACTCGCCGCCGTAGCCGATCGCCTTCTCGCACACCCAGCGGAACGAGCAGCCGTCGTCGTGCGAGACGAGCAGGCCGAACGTCGTGCGCACGTACAGCGAGTGCGGATCGGTCGACCGCAAGTAGATGCCGTTGGTCAGCGGCGGGCGGCCGTTCGCGTGAGCGACCGAGACCGCCACGCACGCGCCGAGGAGAGCAAGCGTCCACCGCACGGGCGCGACTATAGTCCCGCCAGGTACGCGAGCGCGCCGAAATGGGCCAGCGCGTACATGATGCCCGCGCCGAGCACGCCGGCCGCGACGTCGTCGAGCACGACGCCCCAGCCGCCGGGCAGGTGCTCGTCGAGCCAGCGCACGGGCGGAGGCTTGATGATGTCGAGCGCGCGAAATACGACGAAGCCGATCGCGAGCGCGATCCAGCTCGCGCGGTCGACGAACGTCATCGTCACCAGATATCCCGCGACCTCGTCGATGACGATGCGGCCGCTGTCGTGCGTGCCCCACGCATGATCCGCGCGGGCGGCGGCCCACACCCCGAGCCCCGTCACCGCCACGAAGACCAGCGCGTACTGCCACACGGCGAGCCCCGCGAGCGCCCAGGCGAGCGGGATGGTCACCGCGGTTCCACAGGTTCCGGGCGCGATCGGCGAATACCCGGCGCCGAGGGCGGTCGCGAGCGCTTTGGCCACGGTGTTCACGCGCCGAAACAATACGCCAGGGTAGACATAATCGACACTTGGCGGGATCGGTGCCAAGGTTTGACCTTAGACAGACCAATCAGAGCGTGGTACCCCAAAATTACTTACCCAGTACGCCGTCTTAGCCGAAGGTTCACGTGGAAAGGTTTTATCTCTTAGCGCCCGCGCTCCTGTTGACCGGTGCCTTCACGATCGGTCTTGTCATCTTCACGACACTGACCGTCCTGGGTAAATCACCCGAGCTCGCGGGGGCCAAGCACAACCAGCTGTTCGGTCCGTTCTTCGGCCGCTTCCTGGTCTGGATGATGTTGCCCCTGGAGCGCCTCCTCATCGGGCGGGTCTCGGCCAACGCGATCACCGCTTTTTCGCTGTTCCTGTGCGCGGTCACCGGCGTCGCCGCCGCCACCGGCCATCTCGTGGTCGCGCTGTGGACCTATGCCTTCGCCGGCATCCTCGACGCCCTCGATGGCCGCATCGCGCGCCTCAACGGCGAGCAGACCCAGGCCGGCGCGCTGTTCGACTCGGTCTCCGATCGGTGGAGCGAGCTGTTCATGTTCACGGGGTACCTCTGGTACCTGCACGATTCACCGTGGATGCTGGCCGTGATGGCCGCCTGCGGCGGATCGATGATGGTCAGCTACACGCGCGCACGCGCCGAGGGGCTCGGCGTCGAGCTGCGCGGCGGGATGATGCAGCGCGCGGAGCGCATCGTGCTCATCACCGGCGGCGCGCTCGTCGCAGCCTGGTGCGCGATCGGTCCCGACACCGCCCACCTCGCGGGCCCGGCGATCGGCGTGACCATGCTGGTGTGCGGCGTCACCTCGGGCGCGACGGCCATCACGCGCTGGGTGTCCGCCTACCGCGTGCTCGCCAATCAGGCGAGGCAGGCCAAGCGGGCTGCGTCCGAGCCGGAGTCGCAGGTTTCATCGGATGACTCGGCCACGGCGAAGCTGCCGTTCGTGCCGCAGAAGCTCCGCGAGAGCGCCGAGCTCGGGATCTAATCGATCGTCGCGATCACGGGCGCGTGATCGCTGGCGTCCTGGCCCTTGCGCGCATTGCGATCGATCGTGACCGCGGACGTGCGCTTCGCGAGCGGCTCGGTCGCCAGGATGTGATCGATGCGCAGGCCCTGGTCCTTGAAGAACGATACGCCCCGGTAGTCCCACCACGACCACACGCCGCCGTCGGGGCGGAGCACGCGGAACACGTCGATGAGGCCCCAGCCGCGCAGCTCGGCGAGCGCCGCGCGCTCCGGCTCGCTGCAGTGGATCTGGCCGCGCCACGCGTCGGGTGACCACACGTCCTTGTCGTCGGCGGTCACGTTGAAGTCGCCGAGCACGAGGACCGGATTGCTCGGCTGCTGCGTGCGCTCGAGGTAGGCGCGCAGGCGCCGGTACCATGCGAGCTTGTAGGGATACTTGTCGGAGGTCAGATCGCCGCCGTTGGGCACGTACACGCACACCACGCGCATGCCGTGGGTCGTCGCGGCGATCACTCGTGCGTCCTCGTCGGCCTCGCCGTCGCCAAAGCCGCGCGTCACCTCGGTCAACGGAGCGGTCGAGGCGATGGCGACGCCGTTGTAGCTGCGCTGGCCGTAGGTCACGACCTGATAGCCGGCGCGGGACATCGCCTCCACAGGAAATCCCGCGTCCTCGACCTTGGTCTCCTGCAGGCAGAGAACATCGGGGCGCTCGCGCTCGATCCAGGCGAACAGCCGCTCATTCCGAGCACGGATGGAGTTGACGTTCCAGGTGACGACCTTCATGCGGGCCGCGACCTTACAGCCGTGGCCCGCACGCTGCATCTGGGTTTCTCGCAACCCGGCCGCCGCGTGGCTGTCCCCGGAATGAGGGTCGCGGGTACGCGGTTAGACCCACAACGTCTCCTGTACGTGAGGAAACACCATGAAGGCACAGAACGACCTTTCCCTCTGGAGCATCATCGAGCGCCTCCAGCGCAGGCTCGAGCGGCGGGGCATGAGCGCCGCCGAGGCCGACAGGGCCGTGGCACTCGCGCTACGCCAGCTCGTGATGGCTCGCTAGCGGGTCGTCAGTTCGTGGGTAGCTCGGCGACCGAGACCTTGGGGTCGAGGTACTTGGCGAGCTTGCCGTGGATGTAGTCCTTCGCGCGGTTGCGCAGGAGGAATCCCGGATCCTCGCCTTTGAAGGTCGCGCGGCTGTTACCGAGGGCGAGCTCGCCTTCGATCTTCACCATCATGTACTTGCCCGAGAAGCGCGCGCGCTTGTCGTCAACCCATGTGACCTTGATGCCGTGTTTGTTCTCCAGGTACTCGCCGAGCCGCGTGAGCCGCGAACGAGCATCCTGATCGGAGAGGACGTACTGAAAGTCGATCTCCATCCCTAGGTCCGATGGTGTAGCACGGGAACGGGGCTACTGGGGGGCCTGTGGCTCACCGGAGCGATCTAGGGCTTGCCGCTGTGCGTCGGTGAGCTGCTGTTCGCAGGCCTGGAACGCGACGTGGTCCTTGGCCTCGACCAGACACTTGCGCACCGCCGCCGACCACTTGGACTCGGTGCAGGCGTGCACGATCGAGTCGCGCATCGCGGGCAACTGGTCCTCGACGGCGCGCCGGAGGTCGTGGTCGGTGTCGAGGGTCGCGTGCGACAACCCGTCCTTGGTGAGCGCGAAGAACGTCGCGCCCACCGCGCCGCACGGAGGTGCATCCGCGTTGCGCTTGCAGCCGCCGGCGACGAAGACGAGCACGAGCAGGGCGCGCACCACGAGTGGGTTTTCGGCTTCCGCACCGAGCATGTCAAGGCAAGTATAGTCGGGCCGTGTCCTCTCCGCGATCGCTGCCCCTGGTCGCGCTCGCGCTCGCCGTGGCGGTGATCGTCGGGCACGCGCGCGTGCTGCTCGGCGAGCAGACGTGGGACGACGTTCGCTATCACACGGAGGTCGCGCCGCCGCGGATGGCCGCCGCCGAGGCGATCCAGCGCGGCGAGCTTCCGGCGTGGTGGGACGGCACCGGCCTCGGTGTGCCGCTCGCCGCCGAGCCTTCGCACGGCGCGCTGTATCCGCCGACGTGGGTCGCCGCGAGCCCGCGCGCGCTCGATTGGCTCTCGCTCGTGCACCTCGCGTGGGCAGCGCTCGGGGTCGCTGTGTGGGCGCGCGGCCGCGCCGGCGCGCCCACAC
>Ga0247822_10002084_pt1 | contig 12654 bp, 7 predicted proteins | sample 13C_Cellulose_Da_FD_192423 | JGI IMG/M metagenome (GOLD analysis project Ga0247822, IMG submission 192423) | Soil microbial communities from agricultural site in Penn Yan, New York, United States - 13C_Cellulose_Day30 | ecosystem: Environmental > Terrestrial > Soil > Agricultural land | place...
TTATTAAACCAAAAAGAAGAAGAGCTAGCAGATGCGCGCTTTTTTTCTGCCGGTGCATTTGCATCTGCACAACAGCAACAACAGTCCAGCAGCGCTAACAACCAACTCACTGCCGCAGCGACAAAAACGCAGCCAGTAACATCAGGCAATGAATTAACCAACAACTCAACAACTCCAGACAACCAACAATTGTTGAGGGATTTGGGCACTCACTCCGATCGCGATCCGCGCTCATTTTCCGAAAAAGCCGGCGCACTTCTGGCGAGCGATTCAAGCAAAGAAAATATCGCCATTGTCAGCAAAAGTGTGTTTGATATGGCCGACAACCGTGAAATACTGCCCGACTATGAATTGGAATCGCTCTACCAACAGCAGAGCAATCCGGAATTGCAGCGAGTAGTGGCACAAATCATGTCAACACGCGGCGACAATCGCCTGTTGGAAAAACAAATTGCCAAAAGCCAAACCAATTTAGCCAGCGATAATCCGCAACTGCGCCAGCAAGCGCTGGTTGAGCTGGCAAAAACCCGCTATGTCGGCGCTGCCAGTGCGATTACACCACTGCTGCAAGATGAAAATACCAACGTAAAATTGGATGCGCTTTTAGCCCTGCGCGCCACCGGCAACCAGAGCCATGTGCGTGCGGTAGAAGCGCTGCTCAATGACCCGGATCCGGCGGTGAGTTGGCTCGCCAATGATGTAGTGAACAGCCTGCAAAACCTGAGCGATAAAGCGCGTACCCAATTGGCCAGTGCCGATATAGTGGCGGAATTACCGGTCATAACCGCACCCTAATCTGAACGATATTGGAATTTCAAAACCTACAATGACTAGCCCCCGCTACTCCAACAAACATCTTCTGATCGCCGCCGGTGTTGGTGCCACGATAAGTTTTACTGTATCCATGTTGCTGCTCACCCCGTCAGCACATGAGGAGCCAGTTGCGACAAGAGAAGCAGCAGGATTAGCCGCCGAACAGCCCGCAAATCACACTCTCGACCTCGAACAAGTACGCAAGGATTTGAGCACCCGGTTTATCGGCGACCCGCGCACGCTGGGCGAAAAATTGCGCGATTTTGTCGCAGAGGATTCCATCGCGCAGACAATCCCTATCGCCTGCAAGGTGATTGCCGATCTCGCGGAAAATGCGGATGCCTTAAGTGACCCGGAATTGGTTGATCTCTATGGCAATCAGACAGATAGCGAGCTAAAACGAGTGATTGCACAGGTGTTGTCGCTGCGCGGTGATAACCACTTGCTCGACAAGTATGTCGCGGAGAACCTGGGGGCGCTGCACAGCGATAACCCAGCCGAGCGACGCAAAGCGCTGCAGCTACTCGCCAAAACCCACTATGTGGGTGCAGCCAATGCGCTGCTTCCCTTGCTGAAGGATGGGGATATGAGTGTCAAACTGGATGCGTTGCTGGCACTGCGCGCCACGGGCAACGAGAGCCATACACAGTATCTGGAAGAATTGCGGGGCGATGCTGATCCGTCGGTCAGCTGGCTCGCCAATGATGCCTTCACCAGCTTGCAATACCTGAGCACCAAAGCGCGCACCCGGGTGATCAGTGCGGATATTGCTGCCGAGTTACCCTCCCTGGCTCCCGGCAGCTGACTCTGTCCTTAAATCAAAATACTGTCCCTAGCTTAAGGGGGCTTTCCTTAAACCTTAAAAGCTGTAGGCGAGATACACCATGCCGTAGGTGAAAGTGTCGTCACGACCGGACGACTGCTCAATCGCCTCGTTCGGATCGGCCACCGCCAGCACCACACTGAGCATGAAGTTGTCGTTGATCGCCCAATCGGCATACCAGTCGATTTCATTCGCTACCTTATCGGAGGTCACGTTCGCGCCGGCCGCAGCAGGGTTATCCAGCAGGAAGTTGTAGTAGATCAACCCGGTGGACAGCGACTCGGTCGGCGTGGCATGCAGGCGGATTTGGTGAGAGATCAGGTTGGAGTTGGAGAGGAAATACTCCCCGGCAATCTCACCCTGCCACCAGCTGCCCCAGTCGTAGAAACCAGTGAGCAGGCCATCAAAGCCTTCGTAGGTATCAGTTTCCGGGTCATCCCCTTCAAAGTAAGCATAGCGATACGACAGTTTGGGTGCCCAAGAGGAATCGAACTGGTAGGCGGCCAGCGCGTTCCAAGCCGTAGAATCGAGGATTTCCCCGTTCTCTTCCTTGGCGTATTCCAGCTCAAACGACAACGCTTTCAGCGCTGAAAACGGCGCAGTGAAGGCGCGCAGGTTGTACACATCCATGCCGTCGCGGGTGAAGTTGTCATCGGGATCAGCCGAGACCGCCATATAGGTGGCGCCGAGGGTGGTGTCTTCGCCGATGGCGTACTCATAGTTGAACCCCGAGAGCTCGGTGTTGCTGTCGCTCTCCGGTAGCTCGTCCTTATCGAGGTAAAAGGCTTCGAAGGTATTGTTGCCAGGGGTGTAGCGACCGATGGCGGCCAGTTCAAATGCCTTGCGCGCATTGGTCCAGAAGCCGCCGTAGCTACCGCCTTCCGAGGCGCCGTCATACACCAACATACCGTGCCCCAACTTGTACTGGGTGCGGCCGATGCTCAGGTCGAGCACATTCTCTTCACCGCCGATGGTATTGCCTGAGCGCCAACCTATGTAGAGATCTTCCTCTTTGAACGAGGAGGCATCACCCCCTACCAACGGTGGTGAGTTGCCATAGGTGCGCTCCCCGACCACACTGAATTTGCCGTAAACCTGGGAGGAATTGCCGGTGGTATAGACCCCGCCAAAGCTGGGTTTGATTGCCCCTTCCATCCAGTCATCGGTGAGGTCGCCCGAAATGTCGCCGGGCTTGGGTTCGGTGTAAAGCGAATTGCCAAAGCCGAATGCACCCACAGAGGCATCCAGATTAAACGTCCAATCTACTTCCGAGGGGAAACCGGGAGGCGACCAAGGCTTGTCCTCTGCCTGCACACTGGTGGCCGCGAGTGTTAACAAAAAAGCGGCTATGGGGGTTTTCCGGCACGCACGCAGCGTGCTGGCCAAGGGGGAAAACAGGGGGGAATTCTGCATCTCGTGACTCCTTACCAGACTAACGATCGATTCACTCGCGCTCCTGGCCACAGCCAGGAACGCGATTAACCCGTTAACACAAATCGGTGGATCCGCCCGGCACAACCAGCCGGATCCGCTAACCACATCCTTTTTACTTTTTGGTTTTTTGCCCTTTTTTCAGACACTGCAGGTAGTAGACGCCATCGCGCACCTCAACCCCGTGGGTGTCGTGACCAAAGCCGGGGAAGCGTTGATCCCAGGCGTGAAGTGCACGCAAATAGCCCAGGTAGGGGCCATCGTCGGGGCCGGTGGTTTCACCCGGCATCAACATGGGGATCCCCGGTGGATAAGGCACCACGCTGGTGGCGAGCACGCGGTCGGCCAGTTTGTGGAGCGGCACATGCTCGATCTCGTCGCGCACCAGATACTGGTAGGCGGCATTCGGGCTGATAACCGGTGTCGGCAGAGTTGAGAAGGCCTCAGCCAGCCAGTGGGTCTGTTTGGAGTCGCGCAACTGGGCGAACATCTCGTCGGCCAGATCGCGCAGGCCCAGGCTGCTGTAGCGCGCGGAATAATCTGCCACCAGCCCCGGCAACGCCTCGGCCAGAGGAGTGTTTTTGTCGTAGTCGCGCTTGAATTCAAGCAACGCGTTGAGCAAGGTGCCCCACTTGCCTTTGGTGATGCCGATGGAGAACAACACCAGGATGGTGAAGTCGGTGGTTTTCTCAACCTCAACACCACGGTAGTGCAGATAGGCGGTGACCAGGGTGGCAGGAATCCCGCTCTTTTCCAGCCCACCTTTGTCGGCAACACCGGGAGTCAGAATCGACACCTTGATCGGGTCGAGCATGCAGTAGTCGTCTTCCAGATCAGTAAAGCCGTGCCAATTCTCGCCCGGGTGCAACACCCAACATTGCGGATCGGTCGCCAACTGCTCGGGTGACGCCTCTTCAAAGCGCACCTTCTTGCCGCCTTTAGCTTTCACTGTGTCGGCATTCCAGGTTTTAAAGAACCACTCCTTCTTCTCAGCAAACTCGCGGTGCACACGCCCCATGGTCTGGCGGAACGACACCGCTTCCTGGATCGACTCGGTGGTCAGAGTGACGCCACCGGGGCCGTCCATCATGGCAGCGGTGATGTCGTTGGAGACGATAATTGGATAGAGCGGCGAGGTGGAGGCATGCAGCATGTAGGATTCATTGAAGCGCGCATGCGGAATCGGGCTGCGGCCATCGCGGATATGCAGCAGCGACGCCTGCGACAGCGCCGCCAGCAACTTGTGGGTCGAATGAGTGGCGAAGATGGTCGGCCCTTTGGGGTCCCTTGGTTCATCGCGCATCGCATGGCGGCCGCGGTAAATCGGGTTGAACCGCGCGTAGGCATACCAGGCTTCATCAAAGTGGATGCGGTCCACACTCGGGTCGAGCAGCTCCTCTACGCGCCGCGCGTTATAGCAGAGGCCGTCGTAGGTGGAGTTGGTCACGATCGAATGCACCGCGCGCGTATCGACATCCTTGGTCACCAGTGGGTTAGCTTTGGTCGCCGCCTTGATCGCGTCCTTGGTCAGGCGCGCGGGCGGGATGGGGCCAATAATGCCGTAGCGGTTGCGCAGCGGCACCAGATAGGTCGGGATGGCACCGGTCATTACCAAGCTGTGCTCGATAGACTTGTGGCAGTTGCGGTCGCACAGTGCGATTTGGTCGCGCGCCACCGCCGCCATGAAAATCACGCGGTTGGACATGGAGGTGCCGTTGGTCACGCTATAGCTGCGGTCGGCGCCGAACACCCGCGCGCAATAGCGCTCATGTTCGCCCATAGGCCCGCTGTGGTCGAGCAGTGAACCGAGGCTGCCGACGCTGATCGAGAGGTCGGTGCGCAGCATGTTTTCGCCGTAGAAATCGAAGAAAATCCGCCCGATGGGCGACTTCATAAAGGCCAGCCCACCCTGGTGACCGGGGGTGTGCCAGGAGTATTCCGCATCGCGGTTAAATTTCCACATAGCCGCGGCCAGCGGCGGCAACAGGATTTCCAGATAGCGGCGGATTGCGGCAGCAACGCGCCCGCCCACGAATACGGCGGTGTCTTCCAGCGTCCAGATAAACTCATCGACCATTTCCATGACTTCCAATGGAATGGAGCTGACAGCATCGCGCTCAGCCATGAGGAAGATCGGGATTTTGTCGTTGCGCTGGCGGACAAATTCGATAAACGATTGGGCGCGGGTGTGCCCCTTATCGTCGCGCAAATCCCAATCGATCAGGATCACATGGATGGCGGCATCGGAAGTAACCACCGCCATACCATCTTCAACCGAGGTGGATTCAACCACTTCAATCGCGCGCCCTTTCAGCTCATCAACCAGCGCGCGTGCGGCGCGCCCTTCGGCCGAGGCATCGCGCAGTTCATCATCGACCACCAGGGCGCGGGCACTCATGCGTTTGATACTACGTTCGATCATCTTACTAACTCCTTAATGAATTCCTGCAGGAACCGCCGCCTCGTGCGGGAGGTGGCGGCCGGCCAAGGCTACGGCAGCATTACATGCCACTCGAAGAAGAGCTGCGTTTTGAGGTCGTACTCACCAAACCATTTGAAAAACTGATCGTCAAACCCGGGCGCGGAGTAGATGTCGCTGAGCGTGCTATCCACGATCAAGCGGAAATCGTCATCGCCACGCGCCAGTGTCAACTCATAAGGCTCGTAGGTCAGCAGGCGGTCGAGTACCACCAGATCACGGCTGGCTGCGGCATCCATAGTCCCCAACACCACCGCGCGATCGCCGAAGAAGACATCGATCTTGCGATTGAGTAATTGCTTGATCCCCTCTTCATAGTTAGCAACCGGCACAATTTTGGAGTGGATCTGGAAGGTGTGGATCTCATCGTTCACCCAGGTTTCGCTGCTGGTGCCGGCCACAACACCAAAGTTTTTCTTGCTCAGCACTTTTGCCGCGGGCGAACCACGCCAGAGTGCGCGTGCGGGCGGGGTTTCACCCAGTGCCTCGCGCAGTGACAAGGCGGCATCCTTGCGCATTACTGCGCGCACACCACCGGGGAAGACCGAGAGCGAAAACGACACTTCTTTCCTGCGGGTTATCGTCTCGTTGATCGGTGTACACAGCAAATCAATTCCCCCCTCCTTCACTTTGCTCAGGTAATCAGCGCCGGTCACGGGCACCCAATTCTCTTTGAGCTGGCTCAGGCCGAGTTGCGTTTTTACCCGTGCAGCAATCTGCGTACACAGATCAACGCCATAGCCTTCGGGCTTGCCGCCACTTTCGCTATAGGTAAAGGGACGGGCATTGGCGAAATAGCCAAGGTTAATCTGGCCAGACTCTTTGATGCGCTCCAGAGTGGTTGCCGACGCAGGCACTGCAGCGACCATTATCAGTGCAGCAGCAAAGGTCACGGCCGCGCGGACACCCGGCAGCAGCTTCTGGCACAGGGTTTTTACAGAGTGTTTCATAGTCATCATTTTTCTCCTTTCATGGATTCGCTTGCCGCAATCAAACACTGGTGCCGCGTACAGCCGCGGGCGCGGGTGACGCAAAGCGCGGGGCGAGGAAGCCCCAGATGACGTAGGCAACGGCGAGCACCAACGCACCGCCCAACACCGCATCTTTACCGGAGGCGTAGATCGCAAAAATGCTATAAGCCAAAGCGACGAGGGTAATGAACACATTGCGGGTGTAGACCGCGCCAGACACATTGGCTGACTTCATCATGATGAACAGCGACGAGAGGGCCACTATGTAGGGAATCACGTTGGTGACGACCGCCAGATTGACCAGGGCACTGAACTGCTCGCTGAGCGTGGGGGATATGGTTGAGAGCGCCAGCAGGGTTTGCACCACCCCCAGCACCATCATGCCGATGATGGGCGCCCCCATCTTGTTCACCTTGGTGAAAAAGGCCGGGAACATGCGCTCTTCAGCGGCCGACTTACCGGTTTGAGCGATAGTGAACTGCCAGCCAAGCAGCGAGCCAAGGCAGGCCAACACCGCCAGCGCCATGATGATGTTGCCCACCATCGGGTTGAACATTTTGGCGTAGGCCAGCGCAAAGGGGCCGGTGGATTGTGCTAATTCAGCATTGGGCACAATGCCCTGGATCACCGTGGTGGACAGTACATAGACCACCGCCGCACCCAGGGTGCCGAACATACACGCGAGCGGCACATCGCGCTTGGGGTTCTCCACCGCCGAGGAGTTTTGCGCCGCCGATTCCATCCCGAGGAACGCCCAGAGGGTGAGTGCGATACTCGACCCCATACCCTCCGCGATACTCAAGCCCTGCGGGTTCCAGGCCGCTTCAAAAGTCTCGGTACTGAACCAGAACCAGCCAATAATCGAGATGCCGGCGACGGGGATAATCACCCCCCACACCGTAATCGAGCCTATTTTACCGGTCACACTCGGCCCACCAAAGTTGGCAAAGGTGGTCAGCCACAACAGGCCAATCACGCTCATACAGGTGGCAATCGGTGTCACCGACATACCGGGGAAGAAGGCCGACAGATAGCCCACTGCCGAGATGGCAATGGCCACGTTACCGATGGCCAGCGACAGGAAATACAACAGGAACACCTGGAAATAGCCGGATTTGCCATAGGCATCTTCAGCGTAAGCGGCCATACCCCCGGCGCGCTGGTTAAAGATACCGGCCTGGGCAAACCCGTAGGCAATGGCCATAGAGCCCACCGCTGTCACCAGCCATGACAGTAGCGAGATAGCGCCTACCTGCGCCATGTTGGTCGGTAGCATGATAATGCCCGAGCCCATCATGTTGACCGCCACAATAAATGTCAGCTGCATGAGGCTCATCTTCTTTGGTTCTTGCATAGCCCATCTCCTTTCCTATTTCGCGTTGCGGGGATCAATTTTTAACCACGTAGGTATAAAACTTGATGCGCCCATCGACCTGCTCTTGATAAACACCTTGTACTTCGTAGTTAAAACCGGGGAAACGATTGAACGACTCTTCGAATGTGAGGAAGTAATCGAGGAGCGGACGCGACTGCTCTTCCCAGCGCTCCCCTTGAACCACCACGCCGATACCCGGCGGATAAATCAGGGCGAGGGTCGCGGAGACGCGTCCCATAATGCTTTCCAGCGGGATGTAATCGACGTTGTTGGCCACCAGCGCCTCGTAGGCATCTTTGGGCGACATGGCCAGCGTCGGGAAACTGCTCGCGCGGAAGCATTTTTTCTGCAGTTCCTTCACATTGGCTTCGCGGTAGAAGTGGTGCATTTCGTTGCAAATCTGGCGCAGGGTGTAGCCGGAATAGCGCTCGCGGTTCTGCGCATAGAGCGTAGGCAACACCTCATCGAGCGGGGCATCGCGGTCCCACAGGCTTTTGAACTTGACCAGCTTGGCGATCAGGGTATTGAGCTTGCTTTCGTCCTCGGCCGGGGTCATCAGGAACAGAATGCTGTTGAGGTCGCACTTCTCCGGCACTATGCGCTGCTCGCGCAGGTAGTTGGCCAGCACAGTAGCGGGCACACCGAAATCGAGATACTCACCGGTCTTGCGGTTGATGCCCGGGGTCAGCAGCATCAGTTTGTTGGGGTCCACCATGGCATAGCCTTCGGCATAGTTTTCGTAGCCGTGCCATTTGCTGCCGGGGTCAAAGCTCCAGCACTGTTGCTCGCGCTTAAGCACATCAGTAGGCAGGGACTCCCAGGCGATACCGGTGGCGTCCTTGGTAAAGGCTGAGTCTTTGATATTCACCACATCCGGTACAAAGGGATCAAAGAACCAGGCTTCTTCGGGGGTAGCGCCACTGGCAGCATAGTGGTGGCAGAACTCGCGCAGCTTCTTGCGCGTCTCTATCCCCAGCTCAATGCAGCCATCCCAAAGCATCTCACCGGCCTTGCCTTCATGGACTTTGGCGTTGACGTCCAGTGAGGCGAACAGCGGATAAAACGGCGAGGTGGAGGCATGCATCATGAAGGCTTCGTTAAAGCGCTTATGCTCGATAAAGCGCGTCTGGCCTTTGATGTGTTCGTCGCGTTTGTGAATTTGCGAGGCCTGCGAAAAACCCGCGCCCTGCTTGTGTACTGATTGGGTAGAAAAAAGTCCGGCGGTATCGGGGGAGAGGTTTTCCAGCCGCATGGGGCTGTGGTCTTTGAACAAGGGATGGAAGGCGTTGTAGCCAATCCAGGCTTCATCCCATAACACGTAATCGCACAGGTGGCCGATTTTCTCCATCACCTTGCGCACGTTATAAACCGTGCCGTCGTAAGTGGCGAGCTGGATACAGGCGAGGCGGAAGGGGCGTTCCTTCTTGTACAGCTCCTTATCGGTCACCAGCGGATTGGTGCGGATTTGTTCGCGCAGGTAGCTTTCATCCCAGGCATCCCAATCAACGGCGCCAATCATCCCGAAGGAATTGCGCGCGGTGGGCAGGAAGATAGGCGTCGCCCCCGCTTGTACCAGCGCCCCCTGATGCAGGGACTTGTGGTTATTGCGGTCAAACAGCACCAGATCGCCCCGGTGCAAAACCGATTGCGCCACCACCTTGTTGGAAGTGGAGGTGCCATTCAATACAAAGTAGGTGCGGTCGGCGCCAAACACTTCTGCCGCGTGCTGCTGCGCCTCAACGGCGGCGCCCACATGGATTAATAAGTCACCCAAGGCGACATCCGCATTGCACAGATCATTGCGGAAAATCTGCTCGCCAAAATGCTTGTAGAACATCTGCCCCGCGGGCGACTTGCGATAAAACTGGCCGCCTTGATGGCCCGGGCATGCAAAGGACACATTGGCTTCGGCGTCGTAAGCCATGATCCCGCCGAAAAAGGGCGGCAGCAGGCTGGTGCCGTAGCTGACAATGCTGGCGACAATTTGCTTGGCGTAGAAACCGGGAGTCTGCTGGCCGAGGTAGATATAACCATCGACCTCCCCTAACCCGCTCAGCACCGCCAGATCGGAAATTTTGTGCGAGTCCGCCAGCGCCCAGAGCGGTGTCTTAAACCCGAGGCGGCGCACCTCCTGCCCCACGTTGCGCGCCGCGTCCAGGCGTTCACCATCGATCATGATGATATAGGCACCGACCGAGGCATCCTCGGGGATATCGCGCTCGTAGTTGCTGGTGATTTCGACTTCGTAACCTTCCGCACTAATTCGCTCAAATAGCGCGCGCGCCTGGTCATTGTTGCGATTCAGGTTGCCATCGACCAACGCGACAACCTTGAGCAGGTTATGGAAAGGAATCTGGATCTTGGGGACACTGGCGGGGATATGTGACATCTGTGTCCGGCGGAGTTTATTCCGCCGCCTCCTTGACGCAATAGATGTGGTAACCGCCCTCGCCTTCCTCAGCGCCTTCGACCTCTTTGGCAAAACCGGGGAAGCGGTGGCCATACTCTTGCAGAGTGCGCAGATAAGTAATCCAGGGGCCGTCATTAGCGCCGACACACTCGCCCGGCATCACAATGGGAATCCCCGGGGGATAAGGAATTACCCCCACCGCCACCGTGCGCCCGGCCAACTTATCAAGGGGCACTTTCTCTGCATCGCCCGCCATCAAACGCTGGAAGGCGCGGCGCGGGGTCATCTTGGGTTCGGGCAAGGTTGCATAGGCTTGCGCCTGCCAATGCCCCTGTTTGCTCTTGCGCAGGTGTGCCCATATTTCATCGCCCAAATCTTTTAGCCCCATACCGGCATAGCGCTCGGGCGCGGCGGCGACCACCGCGGGCACCACTTCGGCAAGCGGTGCGTTGCGGTCGTAATCCACTTTGAAATCCAGCAAGGCGTTGAGCAACGTGCCCCACTTGCCTTTGGTGACCCCCATGGAAAAGAGGAACAGCACCATATGGTCGGTAGTACGCGAGGGCACTATGCCGTGACGACCAAGATAGGCGGTGACTATGTCCGCCGGAATACCATTGGCGGCCAGCTTGCCGTCGTCATTCATGCCTGGGCAGACAATGCCGAACTTGATCGGGTCGAGCATGCACCAGCCTTCGGCGATATCGCCAAAGCCGTGCCAGCTCTCGCCCGCACGCAGGATCCAGCAATTGGGGTCGGTAGTGAGTTGCTCAATCGGCGCCTTGTGGAAGGGAACGCGTTTACCGGTCTTGGGATTGACCACCTCCGGCGCATTCCAGGGAGCGAAGAACCAATCTTTCTTGGCGAGGAACTCCTGCTGCACGCGGGCGACGGCCAGGCGGCAAGCCACGGCTTCATCGATGGTCTCCTGAGTCAGCGACTCCCCAGCCGGGCCATCCATCATGGCGGCGGCCACATCGTTGGAGGCAATCAATGCATAGAGCGGCGAGGTACTCGCCTGTGAGCAGTAGGCTTCATTGAAGCGCCCGTGGTCGATGGCGCCCTTGCCATCACGAATATGGATAAACGAAGTTTGCGATAAGGCTGCTAACAATTTATGCGTCGAATGGGTCGCAAAGACGGTCGGGCCATCTTTGGGATGGGATGACGGTGCATTGCGCATTGCATAGCGATCGCGATACATAGGATTGAAACGCGCATAGCCGTACCAGGCTTCGTCAAAATGGATGCGGTCTACGCTTTTGGCGAGCCGGTTTTGCGCCTCCTCTGCGTTGTAACACATGCCGTCGTAAGTGCAGTTGGTCAGTACTGAATAGACCGCACGCTTGTGTCCGGTAGCCTTGGCCAGCGGGTTATCGCTAATGGCCTTGGCAATCGCTTTGGGTTCTAACTGCGCAGGTGGAATGGGGCCAATAATGCCGTAGCGGTTGCGGGTGGGCATAAGGAAAACCGGGATACCGCCGGTATTAACCAGCCCTTGCTCGATCGACTTATGGCAGTTGCGATCACAGAGCGCCAGTTCATCATCGCCCACGCATGCAGACATAATGGTGCGGTTTGAAGCCGAGGTGCCATTGAGTACCGAGTAAGAGCGATCCGCACCAAAAATACGTGCGATATTGCGCTCGCTCTCCCCTACCGGCCCGCTGTGGCCGAGCAGTGAACCCAGCGCACCGCGCTCAATTCCCATATCGGTACGGAACAGGTTTTCGCCATAAAAATCAAAGAAGATGCGTCCAATGGGTGACTTCAGGAACGCAACCCCGCCCTGGTGACCGGGTGCAGCCCAGGAGTATTCCAGTTCGCGGTCATAGCGCGCCAACGCTGCTGCATAAGGGGGCAATAGCTCGCGGATGTAACGATCGATCGAAGCGACCACACGGCCGCCGATAAAACCGGCAGTATCCTCAAGAATCCAAACAAATTCATCGGCGAGGGTCGCCACTTCGACACTGACAGTACCCGCCAACTCACGGCTGGCCAGCAGAAAAATAGAGATTTTTGTGTTGCGCTTGCGCACGGCGCGCAAGAGCTGGGTCGCCTGTTCGCGGCAATCCGCGTCGTCAACGGCTTGGGTCCAATTGACCAATATGCAATGGATGCCAGCGTCGGATTCCACCGTCGCCAATCCATCTTCGTAAGAGTAGGCTTCAACCACTTCAACCGCGCGGGCACCTAGCTCAGCGATAAGCGCCCGAACATTGCGCGTCGCTGTATTTGCCGCCTCGGCAAGCCCATGATCAACTATCAACACCCGCCGCGTACGCGGTCCACCGTCTCTACGTTGCATCATCACATCTCCATATCGATTCGTATATCTACTCAAAACTC
>Ga0247822_10002085_pt1 | contig 12651 bp, 12 predicted proteins | sample 13C_Cellulose_Da_FD_192423 | JGI IMG/M metagenome (GOLD analysis project Ga0247822, IMG submission 192423) | Soil microbial communities from agricultural site in Penn Yan, New York, United States - 13C_Cellulose_Day30 | ecosystem: Environmental > Terrestrial > Soil > Agricultural land | place...
CGCCGTGCTCTCGATCCCCAACCGCTACATGCACTCGCCGAACGAGATGGTGAGCTTGGCGGATCTGGACCAGGCGGCGACGCTGATCGCGGGGGCGTGCAGGGCGGTGACGGGGGCGACGGACTTCACTGCCCGATAGGTGGGTTGGGGCAGGCCCGCCGGCCACCTTCAGCCCTTTGGCTGACTGCCCGCGGTCTCGCCCGGGCGATAAACTAGAGGGACACCGTCCCTGGCCCCTCCGATGATCCCGACCATTCGCACGACCTCCGCGCGCCTTCTTGTTGGCGGCGCGCTCATCCTCTCCGCCTGCTCGTCTCGCACCGCGGAAGATCCCGCGCGCGTGGTGCCGGCCAACGTGGGCGCCGCCGAACTCCGCGCCGACATCGCCTGGCTCTCCGCCGACGCGCGGCTCGGACGCGCGACCGGCACGCCGGGCCTCGACAGTGCCGCGGCGTTCGTCGCGCGGCGGCATGCGGCGCTCGGCGCCAAGACCGTGCCCGGGCTCTCCGGTTACATGCAGCCGTTCACTGCGAACGCCATCCTCGCCCGCGGCGTGCCGCCGTCGGCGCTGCCGACGCAGAACGTCGTGGCGATGATCGCCGGTACCGACGCCGCGCTCGCCTCGCAGTATGTGGTCATCGGGGCGCACCTCGACCACCTCGGGCGCTCCTCCGCCAGCGCGCTCGACCCCGAGGCCGGCAACGCGATCCGCAACGGCGCCGACGACAACGCCTCGGGCACCGTCGCCGTGCTCGAACTCGCGCGGCGACTCGCGCTCAAGCCGACCAAGCGCTCCATCATCCTCGTGCACTTCAGCGGCGAGGAGCTCGGCCTGCTCGGCTCGCAGTACTTCGTCGAGCACAGCCCGGTGCCGCTCGCCAACGTGCAGGCGATGGTCAACTTCGACATGGTCGGCCGCCTCAAGAACGACCGGCTCATCGTCTACGGCGTCGGCACGGCTGCCGAGCTGCCCGCGCTGATGGACAGCGTGAGCGCCGGCTCCGGCCTCGCCTTGAACAAGGTGCCGGACGGAATCGGCCCCTCGGACCATGCGTCGTTCTACACGAAGGACATGCCGGTGCTGCACTTCTTCACCGACATCCACGACGACTACCATCGCGCGACCGATGACGTGGAGCGGATCAACGCCGACGGACTGCTGCGCGTGGTGAATGTGGCAGAGAAGGCTGTGCGCGCGCTGGCGGATCGTCCGGCGAAGCTGGTGGTACAGCGCGCGGCGGTCACGGCGGCCAACACGGGTTCGCGGCAGTCGTCGGGCGTCTACCTCGGATCCGTGCCGGACATGGGCTCCGCCGACGTCGTCGGCATGAAGCTCTCCGGCGTCCGCGCCGGCAGCCCGGCCGACAAGGGTGGCCTCAAGGCCGGTGACGTCATCGTCGAGTTCGGTGGCAAGCCGGTGAAGGACATCTACGAGTACACGGACGCGCTCAACGCCTTCAAGCCCGACGACACGGTGAAGGTCGTCGTCGTGCGCGATGGCCAGCGCCTGACGCTGACGGTCACCCTCGGGCGTCGTGGCGGCTGACCGAGCCGCGCGCGCTGCAGCAAGCAGAACAAGCACACACAACCCTCCTCGAGAGGCACAACCGATGCGTCGCGCCGCCGCGCTGTTCTCCACGTTGATGCTGCTGGCCCTGCCGGCACTCGCGCTCGCCCAGCCGCAGATCCCGCAGTCGGGCAAGGGCACGGTCGTGCTGCGCGCCGCGCGCGTCATCGACGGCACCGGCGCGGCGCCCATCGCCAACGGCGTGGTGGTGGTGACCGACGACAAGATCGTTGCGGTCGGCGCCGAGTCGGCGGTGCGCGTCCCGGCGGGAGCGCGGCGCATCGATTTCGGTGACGCGACGCTGCTTCCCGGCTTCATCGACATGCACGTGCACCTCATCGGGCGCGCGCTCGAGGACGCGGGCTCGAGCGAGTCCGCGGTGAAGGAGTACCCGGGCACCGCCGCGATCATCGGCGCGGAGCATGCGCGGCGCACGCTGCTCGGCGGGTTCACGAGCGTTCGGCAGCTCGGAGCCGGCGACTTCGAGGACATCGGGCTGCGCAAGGCGATCGAGCTCGGCTACGTGCCCGGCCCGCGCATCCAGGCGGCGGCGCACTCGCTCGGCATCACCGGCGGGCATTGCGACGAGAACAACTACCTGCCGGGCCTCTTCGACGGATCGCCGAAGTCCGGCATCGCGAACGGTGCCGACCAGGTGCGCGAGGCGGTGCGCTACCAGGTGAAGTACGGCGCCGACGTCATCAAGACCTGCGCGACCGCGGGCGTGCTCTCCGGTGGCGACGCCGAGGTCGGCGTGCTGCAGTACCGGCTCGAGGAACTGCAGGCCATGGTGGACGAGGCGCGGAAGATGGGCCGCAAGGTTGCCGCGCACGCGCACGGCACGGAGGGCATCAAGGTCGCAACGCGCGCCGGCGTCGCCAGCATCGACCACGGCTCGTTCCTCGACGCCGAGGGCGCCAGGCTGATGGCAGCGAACGGCACCTTCCTCGTGCCGACGATGATGGCCGGCGAGGCCGTGCTCCGCGCCGCCGATGCGGGCAAGATGCCGCCGTACATCGCCGTGAAGGCTCGGGCCGCCGCCACCGCGATGAAGAACGCCACCAAGCTCGCCCTCGCGGCCGGCGTGCCGATCGCACTCGGCACCGACGCCGGCGTCGGGCGCCACGGCGAGAACGCGCATGAGTTCGCGCTGATGGTCGAATGGGGCGGCATGACGCCGATGCAGGCGATCGTCGCGGGCACGTCGAACGCCGCCAAGCTCCTGGGTTGGGAGTCGCGCGTGGGCACGCTCTCGGCCGGCAAGCTTGCGGACATCGTCGCGGTGCCGGGCGACCCGACGCGCGACGTGAAGGCGCTCGAGAGCGTGAGCTTCGTGATGAAGGGCGGCGTCGTGTTCAAGGGCGAAGGCGCAGTCCGCTGAGCGGCCCGCTGCACGCCTGGTCGAGTGCGCACTACTCGTTCCCGCTGCCCGAGGGGCACCGCTTCCCGATCGCCAAGTACGCGCTGCTGCGGGAGGCGGTGGTCGCGCAGGGCATCGTGCCGCGAGAACGCATCCACGATCCGGCGCGCGCGCCGCTGGAGGATGTGCTCCGCGTGCACGAGCGCGCGTACATCGACCGGCTGACCTCAGGCGCGATGCCGCCCGCCGAACAGCGGATCATGGGATTGCCATGGAGCGAGGCGCTCGTCGAGCGGTCGTTCCGCGCGGCGGGCGGCACGCTCGAGGCGGCGCGCCACGCGCTCACGGCCGGCATCGCCATGAACCTCGCCGGCGGCACGCATCACGCCTTTCCGACTCACGGCGAGGGCTTCTGCGTCCTGAACGACGTCGCCATCGCCGTGCGCGCCCTGCGCGCGGAGTCGCTGATCCGGCGCGCGGCGGTCGTTGACCTCGACGTGCACCAGGGCAACGGAACGCACGCCATCTTCGCCGACGACGAGGAGACGTACACCTTCTCGATGCATGGTCGCCGCAACTATCCTTTCCGCAAGGTCGCGGGACGGCTCGACGTCGAGCTGGAGGACGGAACGGGCGATGCGGAGTATCTCGAGCTGCTGGCCGGCGTTCTGCCCGGCGTGCTCGCGGAGTCGCGCGCGGACCTCGTGCTCTTCCTCGCCGGTGCCGATCCCCATGAAGGCGACACGCTCGGTCGGTTGCGGCTCACCTTCGACGGGCTCATGCGGCGCGACGCGCTGGTGCTCGAGTCGTGCCGCGCCGTCGGTGTGCCGGTGGCGATCATGATAGCCGGCGGGTATGGACGCGACATTGCCGATACTGTGCAGGTGCACGTGAACACGGCGCGGATCGCGCGCAGCTTTCTCTGAGGTGTCGATGCTCCCGATTCCCCCGCCGCACGACGAAGGCACGACCGCCACCACGGGGCAACCGCTCCATTGGTGCCGATACGCGCCGCCTTCGCCGCGCAGTACGATGCTCGTGCTGCACGGCGGTCCCGGCGCCGACCATGCGTACCTGCTGCCGCAGATGCTCGAGCTCGCGACCGATCGCGCCTGCATCTTCTACGACCAGCGCGGCGGCGGACGGTCGAAGACGGACGATCGCACCCCGATCACCTGGCAGACGCACGTCGCCGACCTCGAGAAGGTGATCGCGGAGTTGGCTCCGGGTCCGCTCACGATCGTCGGATACTCATGGGGCGGCATGCTCGCGCTCCTGTATGCGATCGAGGCCGCGGCCGGCCGCGTGTCGCCCGCGCCGCAGCGGCTCGTCCTGCTCGACCCCGCCCCGGTGACCCGGGCCTGGCGCGCCGAGTTCGAGGCGGAGTTCGCGCGACGCCAGGCATCGAGCGAGGTCGCCGCCCTGCGGGACGAGCTCGCCGCGAGCGGACTCCGAGAACGCGACCCGGAGGCTTACCGGAACCGGAACTTCGAGCTCAGCGTGGCCGGCTACTTCGCGGACCCGCGCCGTGCCAGCGAACTCACGCCGTTCCGCGTCACCGGCAGGGTGCAACAATCCGTTTGGGAATCGCTCGGCGACTTCGACCTGCGTCCGGCCCTGCGCGACCTTCGGGTGCCGTCGCTCGTCGTTCATGGAAGGCAGGACCCCATTCCCCTCGCGTCGTCGGCGGCGGTCGCCGACGCGCTGGGCGCGAAGACTCTCTGGCTGGATGGGTGCGGGCACGTGCCCTATGTTGAACGTGCGGATGCGCTGTTCCCTGCGGTGCGGACGTTCCTCGACGAGACCGAGTCCCTCGTGGCCAACGGAAACTGATGACGATCCACGACGACATCACGCAGCCGCACGTCGCGACCATCGAGTATGAGGGTCGTCGCTACAACGTCTCCGTGCGCATCATCTTCGACGGCATCGAGTACGTGGGTCGGCTCTGGTTCGCCGACGAGTCATGGGAGGACCTCGGGCTTCCCGACCGCGGTGCGCTCCCCGGCCGCACGCGTGACGAGGTGATCACGCTGGCCAAGAAGCTGACGCCGGCCGAGCTCTCGAAGCGGCACAAGCGGGCCCGCGCCGAGAAGCGCCGCTTTTTGGGGCTGCGCAAGCACACCGAGGACATCCTCGCGAAGATCCGCTACCTGAATCAGGTGGCGATCTCGATGCGCGCCGGCCTGCTCGATGTCGAAGGCGCCGCGCAGGAGATCGACCTGACGGAGAAGCAGTTGCATGTGCTGATCGACCATCTCAGCGCGCATGCCGGGGTCGAGGAGTAGGAGGCAGCCGGTTGGAGGTGGCAGGCGAGCCTCCTACCTTTAGAAGCATGGACTCCCGCGCCGTCGCGCACCTTCTTCATGAGATCGTCGCGCTGCTCGAGCTGCAGGGTGAGGACCCCACGGTCCCCGCCCCGTACGCCGATGCCGCTCGGGCGATTGCCGCCAACGACGAAGTCAGGCCCCTCGCGGACCTGCTGAGGCGCGACCGCCGGCGGTTCGCTCCCGAGGTCGTCGAGGTCCTCGAGGAACTCCAGAAGGTCGGCGAGTCCACCCTGCTCGACCAGCTCCGCGAGTCCACGCCCGAAGGCCTCTTCGAGATGATGCGCGTGCCGGGCCTCGGGCCCTCGCGCATCCGCCGCATCCACGAGGGTCTCGGGCTCGACACGCTCCAGGAACTCGAGGATGCCGCCCGCGACGGGCGTCTCGCCAAGCTGCCGCGCTTCGGTGCGCGCACGGCCGAGCAGGTGCTGCGCGGCATCGCGTGGCTCAAGGAGAGCGGCGCGCAGGTGCTCTATCCGCACGGCCGCGCCGAGGCCGAGCGCATGCTGGCCGCCGTGCGTCGGCTGCACGGCGTCGTGCGCGCGGAGATCGCGGGTTCGATCCGCCGGCACAGCGAGACCGTCCGCGAGGTCGAGATCGTCGCGGTCTGCCAGCGCGACCCCGAGGCGGTGGCGGCGCTGTTCGCGCGCTCGCCGGGCGTCCGCGACTCGGTGGGCAGCGGCACGCGCGAGGTCTCGATCCGGTTCGAGGACGGCATGCGGCTGCAACTGCAGTGCGTGATGCCCGAGCAGTTCGCCGTGACCTGGTTCCGCAGCACCGGAAACGACGCGCACGTGCGCGACGTGATGGCGCGCGCCGCCCTCCGCGGCCTCACGCTCGGGGCGCACGACCTGCGGGGTGCCGACGGAGCCTTGATCGACCTGGCGGACGAGCACGCGCTCTACGCCGCCGTCGGGCTGCCTTGGCTTCCGCCCGAGCTCCGCGAGGGGCTTGGCGAGACCGAGGCGGCGGCCAACGGCACGCTCCCCGACCTGATCAAGCTCGGCGACATCCGCGGCGTGCTGCATTGCCACTCGCAGTACTCCGACGGCGGCGCGACCATCGCCGAGCTGGCGGCCGAGGCGCGACGCCGCGGCTGGGGATACCTCGGCATCTCCGACCATTCGCAGTCGGCGTTCTACGCCGGCGGGCTCACCGCCGAGTCGCTCGCGCGGCAGCACGAGGAGATCGACGCCATCAACGCGTCGTTCTCGGACTTCCGCGTGCTCAAGGGCGTCGAGGCCGACATCCTGCCGTGCGGCCGCATCGACTATCCGGTCGAGGTGCTCGACAAGTTCGATTATGTGATCGCGTCCGTGCACTCGCGCCTCGGCATGAACGAGGTGCAGATGACCGAGCGCGTGCTGAAGGCGCTCGAGGACCCGCACATGGCGATCCTCGGTCACCCGACGGGCCGCCTGCTGCTCACGCGCGAGCCTTATGCGATCGACATCGAGGCGGTGATGGCGCGCGCCGGTGAGTTGGGCGTGGCGATCGAGCTCAACGCCGACCCGCACCGCCTCGACCTCGACTGGCGCCTGGTCCGCTCGGCGAGCGCGCATGGCGCGAAGGTGGAGATCGGGCCGGACGCGCACTCCGTCGACGGGCTGTCGAACATGGCGCTCGGCATCGGCATGGCGCGGAAGGGCTGGCTGGCCGCGAGCGACGTCATCAACACGCGCAACGTGGACGACCTGGTGACGTTCGCAACGAAGCGCAGGCACGGGCTCGCTCGCGTTTGAGCAAGACGTCGTCCAAGGGAAATCCCGCGCTGGGGTCGAAAGTGACGCGGAAGCCGCCGAAGGTCCTCCGTGGCACAGCCCTGCGCGCCCAAGCCCTCGAGACTCAGCGCCGCCTCGCAGCCGAGTACCCCGACGCGCACTGCGAACTCGACCATCGCAATGCGTTCGAGCTCGCCGTCGCGACGGTGCTCTCCGCGCAGTGCACGGACAAGCGCGTCAACATGGTCACGCCCGAGCTCTTCAGGCGCTGGCCGACCCCCGCCGCTCTCGCCGCCGCGCCCATCGGCGAGATCGAGGAGGTCATCAAGAGCACCGGTTTCTTTCGCAACAAGGCCAAGTCGATCTCCGGCCTCGCGAAGGCGCTGGTCGCGCACCACGGCGAGGAGGTGCCGCGCACGATGGAGGAGCTCGTCGTGCTGCCCGGCATCGGCCGCAAGACGGCGAACGTCGTGCTCGGCAACGCCTTCGGCATCAATGAGGGCGTCGTCGTGGACACGCACATCGCACGGCTCGCGCAGCGGCTGGGGCTCACCCGCGAGACCGACGCCGTCGCGATCGAGCGCGCGCTGATGCCGCTCTTTCCGCGCGAGAGCTGGACGATGCTCGCGCACCTCTTCATCTGGCACGGCCGCCGTGTCTGCGACGCGCGCAAGCCGCGCTGCAACGCGTGCGTGCTGGCCGACATCTGCCCTTCCTACATCCCGCAATGAGACGCCTGACGATGGTTCGCTCGACCAGGCTCCGCCCCTTCGCTGCCATCGCGGTCGTCGCGCTGCTCGCCGCCACGGTCGCGTGCGCCGCAGGCGCCAAGGCCGCCGGCGGCGCCAACGCGCAGTTGCTGTCGCCGCCTGTGGATCGCTGCGAGCTCGCCCGCGAGGACGCCGAACAGGATCCGCGCCTCGACGTCGAGAAGGTGCCGGCGCCCGTCGCGATGACGCCGGCGGCCATCCGACGCCCCGTGCCCCGCACCGCGCTCCGTCGCGACGGCAGCGCGGTGATCAAGGTGGAGGTGCTCGTCGACACGCTGGGCAAGCCGGACATGAGCACCTTCGCGGTGGTGGAATCGTCGCATGCATGGTTCACGACGGGCGCCAAGAACGCCATCGCCAAGTGGACGTTCACTCCGGCCGAGCTCGACGGCTGCAAGGTGGCGCGCTACTACCAATTCAGTGCGAGTTCGCCGGCGCGCGGGACCCGGTAAGCGAGAAAAGGGTCGCGGCGGGCACTCGTTGACGGTTAGATTGACTAGGCCGCGCTCCGGCGCCCTCAAGAAGACTTGGCCGTCGCGCTTCCTGCGCCCGCCATTCCACAACAAGCCATTCCGTTCATGAAGACTGCCACTTTCGAGACCAACCAGGGCACCATCACCGCGGAGCTGTACGAGAAGGACGCTCCGGGCACGGTCGCCAACTTCGAGAAGCTCGCCAACGAGGGCTTCTACGACGGCATCCGCTTTCACCGCGTGATCCCCGACTTCGTCGTGCAGGGCGGTTGCCCGAACGCCAAGATCGGCGGCACGCCAAAGGGCCCGCCGGGCACGGGCGGCCCGGGCTGGACCATCAAGTGCGAGACCGCCGGCAACCCGCAGACCCACAAGGTGGGCGCCCTGTCGATGGCGCATGCCGGCAAGGACACGGGCGGCTCGCAGTTCTTCATGGTACTTTCCGAAGCCAACACGCGTCACCTGAACGGCGTGCACACTGTCTTCGGGCAGATCACCGGCGGGCTCGACGTGATGAAGAAGCTCACCCAAAACGACAACATGGTCACGGTGCGAGTCGCATGACTGCAAACACTCCGTTCTCCGGTCGCGACACCGCGGCCGCCTTCCGCGGGCTCATCGTCGGCGCCGCCGCGGTCCTCGCGATCGTCCTGACCATCGTCTTCCTGGTGAACCAGAAGTACGCCGGCATCGCAGCGGCCGCCGAGAGCACCACCGAGTCGACGCACTGACATGACCCAACCCGGCGTCGCGCCGGAGGGTTCGACCGCACGCCCTGGACCCCCGCGCGGGTTCAGGGCGTTGCCATTCCCCCTCGCGGCGGCGCGCATCCCGTTGCTGACGCTCGCGACCCTCGTGGCGGGCGGCGCGCTGTACCTGAGCGCGACGACGCGGCCCTTCGTGCCGAACATCCTCCTTGGCGCGCTCGTGCTGCTCGGCGCGCCGGTGGTGCTGCGCACGGTCCGCGGCCTGTTCCGCGGTGAATTCGCGGCCGACGTCGTGGCGATGCTCGCCATCGTCACGGCGGTGGTCCTGCGCGAGCCGATAGCCGGCCTGGTGATCGTGTTGATGCAGACGGGCGGCGAGCTCCTCGAGCGCTACGCCGAGGGACGCGCGTCGGACGCCGTGCGCGAACTGGAGGCCGCCGCGCCGCGCGTCGCCCACCGCTATCCGCCCGACGACCCCGACCCGCTGCATCATGCCACGGTGGACGTCCCGGCCGACCGCGTCGAGATCGGCGACCGCGTGCTCGTTCGCCCGGGCGAGATGGTGCCGTGCGACGGCACCGTCACCGCCGGCACGAGTTCGCTCGACACCTCGCGCCTCACCGGTGAGCCGCTGCCGGAGCGTGTGGCGGTGGGGTCCACGGTGCGGTCCGGCGTGGTGAACCTGCAGGGACCGCTCGTCATCACGGTCACCGCTCCGGCGCGCGATTCGCTCTATGCGCAGATCGTCGAGCTGGTGCGGTCCGCGCAGGCGGAGAAGTCGCCGATCCAGCGCCTCGCCGACAAGTGGGCCATCTGGTTCACGCCGATCACGCTGGCGGCGTGCGCCGTGGCCTGGTGGCTCTCCGGCGACCCGGGCCGCGTGCTCGCCGTGCTGGTCGTCGCGACGCCCTGCCCGCTGCTGCTCGCGACACCGGTGGCTGTGATCGGTGGCATCAACCGCGCGGCGCGGCGCCAGATCATCGTGCGCAACGGCACGGCGCTCGAGCAGCTCGCGCGCGTGGACACCATCGTCTTCGACAAGACGGGCACGCTGACGATCGGACGGCCGGTCGTCTCGCGCGTTCGGTCCGTCAGCGGCAGTGATGCGGATGCAGAGGAGCTCCTGCGCCTCGCGGCCGCCATCGAGGTGGGGTCCGGGCACCTGCTCGCGCGCTCCGCCGTCGAGGCCGCGGTCGCGCGCGGGCTGGCGCTGCCCGCACCGCACGACGTGCGCGACGTGCCGGGCCGCGGCGTGAGCGGCACGGTCGACGGACGCCGCGTGGTCGTCGGCTCGCTGGCGATGATCCGCGAGACTGATCCCGCCGCAGCCACGACCCTCGCCTCGATGGACGGCGAAGGCCTGCGCGCCTTCGTCACCGTCGACGGCGAGCCGCGCGGAACGATCGAGTTCGCCGACCGGCTGCGCGACGGCGTGGGTCCGTTCATCGCGCGCCTGCACGAGCTCGGGCTGAAGCGCACCGTGCTGCTCTCCGGCGACGATCCCGCGAATGTCGAGCCGGTGGCGCGCGCGCTCGGCATCGACGAGGCCCGCGGCGACCTGCTGCCCGAGGACAAGGTGACGGCCGTGCGCGCGCTCGAGCGCGAGGGTCGCCACGTGCTGATGGTCGGCGACGGCACCAATGACGCCCCGGCGCTCTCGGCGGCGACCGTCGGCGTGGCGCTCGCCGCGCACGGCGGCGGCATCTCGGCCGAGGCGGCGGGCATCGTGCTGCTCGCCGACGACGTGACCCGCGTGGAGGACGCCGTGCTGATCGGCCAGCGCACGGTGCACATCGCCAAGCAGAGCATCATCGCGGGGCTGGCCCTCTCCGGGACGGCGATGGTCGTCGCCGCGCTCGGTTACATCCCTCCCACCGCCGGCGCGCTGATCCAGGAAGTCATCGACGTCGCGGTGATCCTCAACGCGCTGCGGGCCGCCCGTCATTCGCCGCCGGTGCGACCGGCGGCGCTGCCGGCTCATCGTGCAACATCCGCATCGCCGGCGTAGTGAGGTCGTCCATCTGCCCGCTCCGCGTCGACCAGGCGTAAGCCGCGACGAAGAGCACCACCAGCAGCAGCGCCACCGGGACGAGCAGGAAGAGCACGCTCATGCGACGCCCCTTGGGAACGTCCGCCCTTGCCACGCGCCCAGCACCACGGTCAGCGAGCTGACCGGCATCAGGATCGCCGCGAACAGCGGGTCGATCACGCCCATCATCGCGAGCGCGACGCCGATGCCGTTGTAACCGAGCGCTATCAACATGTTGCGGCGGATGATGCGTGTCGTGCGGCGCGCGCCGTCGAGCAACTCGGGGAGTGCCCCGATGCCGCCGCGCGCGAGGTACACGTCGGCGGCCGCCATCGATGCCTCGGCGCCGCCGCGCACGGCGATGCCGACCGCCGCGAGCGAGATCGCGGCCGCGTCGTTGACGCCGTCGCCTACCATCACCGCCGGATGTGCGACGCGGATCACCTCGCGCTTGCGCTCGGGCGTGGCGCCGCCTTCCGTGCGCGTCGGGTCGATCCCAAGCTCTCGGGCCACGCGGGCCACGACCGAGGGCGCGTCGCCGCTCAGCAGGCGCACGTCCCACCCGCGCTCGTGCAACTCGCGCACGGCGGCGCGCGCCTCGGGCCGGATGCGGTCCCCGAACGCGGCGCGCGCCACGACCACTCCGTCGACCGCGACGAGCACGGGCGTCAGGCCATCGGCTTCGCCGGCGCATCCACTCGCGCGCGCCAGCACCCAGTCCGGCTTGCCGACCATGACATGATGGCCGCTCACCACGCCTTCCACGCCGTTGCCGAGCACCTCATGCACGTCAGCCTGCTCGACGTCGAGGTCAGGCCATGCCTCCGCGAACGCCGCCGCCACCGGGTGCCGCGAGCCGCGCTCGAGCGCCAGCACCATCTGCCTCACGTCGTCGCTGCCGTCCCACTTCTCGAGCGCCAGCCGGCCCTCCGTGAGCGTGCCCGTCTTGTCGAGGTAGAGCCGGCCCGGCGTCGCGAGTGATTCCAGAGCCTGGCCGCCCTTGATGAGGATGCCGCGTCGCGCCGCGCGCCCGATGGCGACGGTGAACGAGAGCGGCGTCGCCATCGCCAGCGCACACGGGCAGGTCACCACGAGCAGCGCGATGGCGTGGTCGAGCGCGGCGTGCGGGTCGCGCCCCCACCAGATGACGACGGTCAGCGCGGCCAGCAGCAGCACCGTCGCGATGAACCATCCCGCGATGCGATCGGCGAGCCGCACGACGGGCGCACGCTCGCGCGCGCCGCGCTCCACGTCCTCCAGCAGCCGGCCGAGGCGGCTGGTGGCACCGGCCTCGGAAACGCGCACGCGAATCGTCGACGTCAGGTTCACCGTGCCGGCGAAGACCGCCGCACCCACGCGCACCGACTCCGGGCGCGACTCGCCGGTCAGCATCGAGAGATCGACGGACGACGCGCCCTGCTCCACCGCGCCGTCGGCCGGCAGCGTATCGCCGGCCCAGACCTCGAGCAGCATCCCCGGCATGACGGCCTCGGTGGGCACCTCACGCACATCATCACCATCGACCACACGGGCCGTCGCCGGCGAGAGCGCGCCGAGCAGCGCCGCCGCGTCGGCCGCCGTGCGCTGGGCGCGATGCTGCAGGTAGCGGCCCACGAGCAGCAGGAAGATCAGCGTCCCGACCGCGTCGAAGTACACCGGCCCCGAGTCGCGCAGCGTGTTGACGGCGCCCTGCACGT
>Ga0247822_10002087_pt1 | contig 12647 bp, 12 predicted proteins | sample 13C_Cellulose_Da_FD_192423 | JGI IMG/M metagenome (GOLD analysis project Ga0247822, IMG submission 192423) | Soil microbial communities from agricultural site in Penn Yan, New York, United States - 13C_Cellulose_Day30 | ecosystem: Environmental > Terrestrial > Soil > Agricultural land | place...
GCTTAGTCCCGCGTGGGCAAATGCTTCCTTGGAAGCGGCCAGCGCAAACTGCGTATAGCGGTCGGCGCGCCGGGCTTCCTTCGTATTTCGAAAGTGGGATGGTCCGTCGAACGCCTTGACCTCGCCCGCGATCTGTGAGTCCACCTCGGAGGGGTCAAAGGCTGCGATCCGCGCGACACCGCTCCGACCCTGGGAAAGATTATCCCAGAATGTATTGACTGAATTTCCGAGTGGTGTGACTGCGCCCAAGCCCGTGATGACGACTTTTTTGTTCATAAAATCGATAAAGCGAGGTGGCGCGTAGTCCCCCGACCGTCACCGGCGTTCTCGATGGGGTGGCTTGAGTCAATACGACTCTGCCCTCCCGTGAGAGAAGAGGGGAAATACTCCTCGTTTTATTTGGAAAATGTGGTTTCATATTGAAACTACCCCAAGGCTGCCATTCTGGTTTCAATATGCAACTGATTTTTCAAGAAAACGTGATTTCTCGCAGGAACGCGTCTGGACGGTTTTGAAGCGAAAGAGCTTTTCGGAAAACCACTGCCCGATCGCCCGTGCGCTGGACACGATCGGCGATTGGTGGTCGATGCTGATCGTGCGCGAGGCTTTTTTCGGGCGCAGACGGTTCGGCGAATTTCAAAAAAACCTGGGGCTGGCCAAGAACATCCTCACCGTGCGTCTGCGGAAGTTAGTGTCCGAGGGCATCCTTAAAATAGGGCCGGCTTCTGATGGCAGCGCCTATCAGGAGTACGTCCTCACGGAGAAGGGGCGCGGTTTGTTCGTGGTGATGGTGGCCTTGCGACAGTGGGGAGAGCATTTCCTTTTCGAGCCAGGCGAACTGGGAAATCGCCTCGTGGACAACGAACTGGGAGAGGAAATCGCTCCGCTGGAAATCCGCGCCAAAGACGGTCGTGTCCTGAATCCCGGGGACCTCCATGTCAATATCACGAAACCCGCAGACCCCAGCTTGTGCGGGGTGAATTATCTCGCTATTACCGAGGGCGATGAACCCCACTGATCCTTCTCGCGCCCAGTGGGATACCGACGCGGTTTTCGTCGGGCGGGGGCTGTCCAAGGTGTACTCCGCCGGCGAGGTCGAGGTGAGGGCGCTCGATGGCGTGGACTTCGATCTTTATCGCGGCGAGATGATCGTGCTGCTTGGCGCGTCGGGCAGCGGGAAGTCCACGTTGCTGAATAACCTGGGCGGGCTGGATGTGCCGACGTCCGGCACGCTTACCTATCGGGGGCGCGATCTCACGCATGCGGACGAGAAGGCGCTCACGGCTTTCCGGCGCGACGCGGTAGGTTTCGTTTTTCAGTTTTACAATCTCATCCCGAGCCTGACCGCCCGCGAGAATGTCGCCCTCATCACCGAGATCGCTCCCGATCCCATGACGCCGGAGGAGGCGCTCGCGCTAGTGGAACTCGGAGATCGGATGGACCACTTTCCCTCCCAGATGTCCGGCGGCCAGCAGCAGCGGGTGGCCATCGCTCGTGCTATCGCCAAGCGACCGGAGGTCCTGCTCTGCGACGAGCCGACGGGTGCGCTCGATGTCAAAACGGGAGTCACCGTGCTCGAAGCCATCGAGCGGGTGAATCGCGATCTCGGCACCCTGACCGTCATCATCACGCACAACGCGATCCTGGCGGAGATGGCGGATCGGGTCATCCATCTGTCCGATGGCCGGATTTCCAAGATCGATCACAATCCTCAGCGCCGTCCCGTGCGGTCGCTGGCGTGGTAAGGATAGGATGAGGGCTCTCGATCGGAAGCTCCTGCGCGACGTCGGGAAGATGAAGGGGCAAATGCTCGCCGTTGGCCTGGTGATGGCCTGCGGGCTGGCCATGATGATCATGGCGCGCAGCCTGATCCTGTCACTCGAAACCACGCGCTCAGCGTACTACGAACGCTACCACCTGGCTGATGTCTTTGTGAGCCTAAAGCGCGCGCCTAATTCCCTGCGCGCTAGACTGACGGAGATCCCGGGGGTGGCTTCGATTGAGACTCGTGTGGTGGGAGCCGTCCGGCTGGATCTGCCGGGACTGGCCGAGCCGGCGGATGGCACGATCGTTTCCATTCCAGAAGATCGGCCGCTGGTGTTGAACGGGATTTTCCTCCGCACTGGGCGCTTTCCCGAGGTGGGTAAAGCTAATGAAGTCGTGGTCAGCGAGGCCTTTGCCAAGGCGCACGGATTCGTCCCAGGCAACGTCATCGACGTCATCCTGCGCGGCGCCCGCGAGCGTTTCACCATCGTGGGTATCGGGCTCTCGCCGGAGTATGTTTTCGAGGCGCGACCGGGAGACGCCCTGCCGGATAATAAGCGGTTCGGTGTTTTCTGGATGAATGAGCGCGATCTCGCCACCGCTTATGATCTGGACGGAGCTTTTAATAATGTCGTCGTCGATGTCGCTCCCGGGATGGATACGGCCCCGGTCATGGCGGAGCTGGATCGTCTGCTGGAGCCCTACGGCGGTCTGATCGCCTATGATCGACGGGATCACGCATCGGCGAAGCGCCTGGACGATGAGATCACGATCCTGAACGGCATGTCGTTCGTCTTTCCGATTGTTTTCCTAAGCATTGCGACCTTTATGACGAGCGCGGTGCTGGCTCGCGTGATTCGTTTGCAGCGCGAGCAGATCGCTCAGCTCAAGGCCTTCGGGTATTCTTCGCTTCAAGTCGGTGCGCACTATTTGAAATTCGCCTTGGTGATAGTCGCCATCGGGCTCGTGATTGGCGGTGTGGCCGGTGTGTGGCTGGGGGATAATGTCGTCACGCTGTATCATCGCTTTTTTAAGTTTCCCTCGCTCACTTTTCACGCGGACTACGCGGCGATCGCCGTGGCCTTCCTAGTGAGCTCGGGAGCCTCGCTGCTGGGCGTGGCGGGTGCGGTGCGGCAGGCGATGAAGCTGCCTCCGGCGGAGGCGATGCGTCCGGAACCGCCGGCGGAGTTTAAGCCTTCGATCCTGGAGCGGATCGGGGTGCAAAAGTTCTTCGGTCCGTCGATGCGGATGGCGCTGCGAAATCTCGAGCGCCGCCCGTGGCAGGCTGTTTTCACGGCGGTCGGCCTGGCTTTGGCCACCGGGATTCCGATTGTGCCGGGAGCGATGCGGGATGGGGTGAACTACCTGCTCGATTTCCAATGGTCGCTGGCGCAGCGTCAGGACGTGACGGTGAGCCTGATCGAGCCTGGCTCCGCGCAGGCCTTTCACGATTTACAAAACCTACCCGGCGTCATCTATGCGGAGCCGTTTCGTAGCGTGCCGGCCCGTTTGCGGCATGGCCATCATAGTCATCGCCTCGCCGTGCAGGGCGTGCCTCCGGGGACTTTGCTAAATCGCGCGCTTGATCAAAATGGACGCCCGCTTCCCGTGCCGCCGGATGGGTTGATCATATCCGCGAAGCTCGCGGAAATGCTCGATGTGAAGCCGGGAGATTCCGTGCTCATGGAGGTCCAGGAGGGACGGCGCCCGCATCGATCGGTGCCGATCTACGGCCTCATCACTGACTACTCCGGCCTCTCCGCCTACATGGACATCGACGCCTTGCGCCGCCTTATGCAGGAGGGCGGAGCCATCAGTGGCGCGCATCTCGCGATCGATGCTAATAAATGGCCGGAGTTCGTCAGCGCGGTGAAGGAAGTGCCCCGTATCGGAAATCTCGGCATTAAGTCGGCCTTGCGCGATAGTTTCCGGAAGACGACGGCGGACTCGATCAATCTGATCCAGGGGATCTACTTCATGTTCGCCATTATCGTGTCCTTCGGTGTGGTGTATAATAGCGCCCGCATCTCGCTTTCCGAGCGCAGCCGCGATCTGGCCACGCTGCGCGTCGTGGGATTTACGAATCGCGAAGTGGCGGGAGTCATGATCGGGGAACTCGTCATGCTAACTCTCATCGCGCTTCCTGTCGGACTGTGGATCGGAGGCGTCTTGGCTAATACCATCGTGGAATCGGCCAGCACCGAAACGGTCCGCATGCCGCTCATCCTCACGCATCAGACCTACGCCACCGCGATCCTCATCGTGCTCGTCTCGGCCGGTATTTCTTTCGCCGTGGTCAGTCGCCGTATTCGCAATCTCGACCTGCTCGGTGTGTTGAAGGCTCGGGAGTAGGCCAGGTCTTCGTGGCCGTGGTGAGGGAGGAGTTAGAGCGGCTCGCCGTAGTTGATCGTATTCCCGTCCGGGTCTGCGATCATGAATTCCTTCATTCCATAAGGCTCGTTCTTCAAGGGGTGTAGGACAGGAACTCCCCGCGATTGGAGATCGGCGTAGAGCGTCTCAATCCCGGATACTTTGAGGTAGAGGTTGTTCTTCCCAGGCGCGCCATGGTGGACCGCCGCAGGCGCAAGTCCGATCTCCACGCCGTCCCGGGCGACGATTACGAAGAGGTCCTTGTTCTCAAAAGTGACGCGAAATCCGAGTTGCTGCGTGTAGAAGTCGAGGGCGGTACCCAGATCGGAAACCGCGACGGAAGGCATGACGCTATTCAGACGGGACGATGAATCCATGGATCCCTTCTGACAGACTGGCGGGGATTTTTCCAAACATTCGTGAGGACGACTGCGCCGATCTGGCGAGGATGTGCTTGGGGGTGAAATGAATCGACAGTGCCCGGGCGTGATCGCTAACGTTTCCCGCAGCAGCGTCTGCCGAGTTGCTAACCCATTTTACTCCCGATCCTATGATTCGCGCCTCTCTTCTCACGCTCGTCGGCTTCGCGGTCCTCGCCTTTTCCTCGTGCAGTTCGGTCGGGGTTTATGATCTTCAGAAGAGAACCGGTGCAAATGCGCAGGCTCGCCCGTCGCGCATTCTGGTCGAGCCCTTCTCGGCGCAGGCGTCTGCGTTCGATCTGGGGCGGCGTAGTCCGGAGGATCATCGCATCCTCCGCGAGAGGATCGTCAGCACGCTGGCGGATCAGACTGCGCGGCAGTTGCGGGTCTATGCCGCCGACGCCACGGTGCTTCAGCGCTCGACGCAACTCATTCCGGGTACGTGGCTGGTGCGCGGGCAGATCCGCGAGGTTTCTCAAGGCAGCCGGGCCCTGCGCGCGACCATCGGTCTCGGGGCCGGGCAGACGAAAATGCGCACGCGGGTCACCGTTTTCCAGGTGGGGACGCATGGCCTCACTCCGCTCATCAGCTTTAACACCACGGGCAGCTCGGGTCTGGAACCCGGGGCTGTGTTGGGGGCCGCTGCTGGTGGGAGCGCTTCTGTCGCCGCCGGAGTCGGACTCGCCGCGGGCCTGACGCTGAACAGCTTACCCGGAGTCAGTACGGATATCGATCGCACTTCCTATGAGATCGCGGCGGTCGTTTCCTCCTATCTGCAAAGCCAGGGTCTCCGGGATCCTTCGCGTCGTGCGATCAGCCCAAATATGAAGGGCCGCCTGCCGACCACCCTGAACACAGCGAGAGCCGTCCCGGCACCGCTCCGCAGCGAGTAGGCCGGTCTGTTCCGCGAGTGGAGAGGGGCGCGGTTTAGGAGCGCGTATGCCGAATCAGCCCGCGAAAAACTCCGGCCACCTGCACGCTCTGTGCTGGTAAGGTGATGTCGGGGTACTTGGGATTACTCGCGCGCAGAACGACGTTTTGCTTGGAAACAAAGATGCGCTTGAGCGTGCTCTCGTAGGATTCGCCGACGAGGACGGCCGCGATTTCTCCATTTTGCCAGGCGACTTGGGGGCGCAACAGCACCGCATCACCATCGAGAATACCGTCTCCGATCATGGAATCGCCCCGAACGCGTAAAAGAAAATCTCCGTCGCGATATGGGAAGAGGTCATTGGCCTCGACCGTTTCCGCATCCTGAAAAGCCTCGGTCAGGGGACCCGCTGGGATCGTGCCGAGAAGGGGCAGTCCACCTCCGGCACCGAGCAGGCGTTTCCCCTGTGAAGTCAGTGCGACCACTCGCGAGCGACCCTTCGCTCCGCCGCCCTCGATCTTGATGAGCCCCTTGGACTCCATCAGGCGCAGGGTGGGGCTGAGACTGCTCTCTGCCGCATAACCCAGAGCCCGCACCAGATCGCTGACGAAGGCGGGCATATCCTTTTGATGACACTGCCAGATCGCCCGTCCGATGCGTTCGTGGGATTTAGACAGAGCAGTGCTTTCCATGTCGTGTAAGTTCACGATGAAAAGGGGTGTCTGGCAATGGGAAACTTACGAATAGGTGCTTTTTCTGCAATTCGAGCATGCGCGCCCGACTCTGCCCGCGAAAATACGGCGCTCGTCGTTTCGCTCGCCTGCTAAACTAAGGACGTCGCGACATCGCGCGTCCGATGATGAACGTTTACTTAGGCCCTGTGTACTCCCCGAAGGTCAGGGTGTTCCCATCTGGATCGACGACGGCGAATTCTCGCATCTTCGAGGGCTGGGTTTTGAGTTCACGCGCCATCTTCACTCCGCGTGAGACGAGGGCGTTGTAGTAAATGTCGATGTTGCCCATGTTGACATAGCTGGAGCTCTTCGGCCCCTTCGCGGCGCCTTTGCTCAAGGCCAGCCCGATTTGGACCATGTCGAGTCCCACGGCCGAGTACGTCCCTCCGCTTTGCAGGACGATGGCGAATCCGAGCTTGTTCGTGTAAAAATCCAGCGAGCGCTGCATGTTCTCCACCGGATAGGTCGGAATGATATCCATCAACTGCGGTTGCACGGAGGGCGTGATCAAACCGTTTTGCACCGAGGGGGCATTCGGGGTGGTCGTCGGAATGGGAATCTCCTGAGCTCCCAACCTCGGGCTCACCGCGATGATGGTGAGCATGAAAATCAGCATGAAAGGGGCTTTCATAGGCCGCTGAGAGTAACAACCCATTGCGTTCTGTGCAACTGCGGGTTCCCGACCGCGCTCCCGCTTCGGCCCCTTCTGATCACAGCTTATCGCTAACTACCGGGCTCCCACGATCTCGCGTACCCGAACTCGCGCTTGGTCGAGAGCCGCCCGACGGCTTGCTTCTCCATGGGCCGTTCCCTCGATCCTGATCGTCGTCACATCGGTGATCCCGATAAATCCGAGGATGGTGCGCAAATACGGTTCCTGGTGATCCATCTGTCGCGCAGGGCCATCGGAATAGACTCCTCCGCTGCTGAGCACGAGGATAGCCTGACGTTGGAGAGGAGGCCTTCGCGACCTTGCTCGCTGATCTTGACTGTCAGGTCGTATCTCACGATGTGGTCGATCCAGGCTTTGAGGGTGGAGGGGATGGTGAAGTTGTACATCGGCGCTTCGATGACCAATCGGTCGGCCTCGAGCAACTCGGCTACAAGCTCGCGGGAAATGGCCAGCGCCTCTGCGGTGGAGGTTGGCAGGGCGTTGAAAAAGTCCGGTCCTATGTGCGGAGGCGTATCGTTCGCGAGGTCGCGATGGGTGACGTGGATGTCTGGATGGGCGGCCTTGAGCTGCTCGATCAGATAGCGACCGATTTCGCGGCTGGTGGAGTTTTGCCAGTCCACACTGGAGGAGAGATGAAGGATTTTCGTCATGAGATGGTGTTTTGGCGGAAGGATATTTCGAGTGCTCTTAGCTGAGGTCCGTCTGCGACTTCTTAAAGAGGTGCGCGCGGAGGGCGGGGTCGTCGGTCAGGCTGGCGGCGCGGGTGAAGGCGGCCTGCGCTTCGTCGTAGCGGGCCAGGAGTTGCAGAAGGTGGCCCCTGGCGGCCCAGTAGGGCTGGTACGATTTCACCCGATCCGCCGGGATTTCGTCCAAGGCTGCCAGTCCCAATGTTGGTCGATCGGCCTGCGCGAGGGCGACGGCTCGGCCGACCTGCGCGCCGATGCTCGCGGCGATCCGTGAGAGTCCTTCGTAGAGAAGAACGATCTCGGACCAGTCAATGCGTCCGGTGACCGCCCGGTGTGCGTGGATGGACTGGATGGCTGCCTCCAGTTGATAGCGCCCTAGTTTTCGATAACCGGAGGCGATATGGAGATGGCCTTCGGCTTCCTCGATCAAGGGCTGCAACCACAAGTGAGGATCTTGCTGGTCGAGAGGCACGAACTCGCCCGTCTTGCTGAAGCGCGCGTCTTTCCGTGCTTCACAGTGAAGCATGAGGGCGAGTAGGCCGCGTGCCTCCGGTTCCTCCGGCATGAGTTGGACCAGCGTGCGCCCGAGCGACAGGGCATCCGTCGAGAGGGCATGGTAGGTGGAGCCGATCTCGGTGAGGCTATCCCATCCCGCCGTATATGCGGAGTAGATGGCATCGAGGACGAACGCCACCCGCTCATTCCACTCGATCGGGCTCGGCACGGAAAAGGCAATGCCCGCGGCCCGGATTTTGAGCTTGGCCCGGACGAGTCGTTGCCCCATCGCCGTCGGCGAGGCGAGGAAGGCCGAGGCGACTCGTGCGGCGTCCACTCCGAGCACGGTCTGCAGCATGAGCGGGGTGCGCGCCGCGTTATCCATGGCCGGATGCGCGCAGATGAAAAGCAGCTTTAGGCGTTCGTCGGGGAAGTCATCCTTGGCGTCGGCCACCGCCTGGGCTTCCTCGATGGTGTGCTGGAGGATGGCCTCGGAGGCCTCGTGGACTTGACGGTGACGGGCGGCGTCGATGACGCGATTGCGCGCTGCGTGGAGGAGCCATGCCTCCGGCTTTGCCGGGATACCACGCTCCGGCCAGTGCACGAGGGCGGAGAGGAAAGCGTCACTAAGCGCATCCTCGGCCCCCGAAACGTCGCCGGATCGTGCCGCGAGGAAGGCGATGAGCCTTCCGTAGGAGTTCCGTGCGACGTCTTCGATCGCCGTATGAGCCGCCCCTTCGCTCATTGGCCGGCCTGGGACCCGACGGAGAAATGGCTGCCGATGAGCGGACGGACTTCGACGGTCGCAAAAGCCGCCGCGGGATGGCGGGCTGCCCATTCCAGGGCCGTGTCGAGATCGGGCACCTCGATGATGCCAAAGCCAGCGAGAAATTCCTTGGTTTCGGCGTAGGGACCGTCGTGGACATGTCTCTTGCCGTCGCGAATGGAAACCGTGGTCGCCGTTAGGGGCGATTCCAACCCGGCGCCACCGATGAAGATGCCGGCGGCCTGTAAGGCCTCTCCATAGGCTCGGCCCGCCGCCAGGGCGGTGGCATTGCGTTGGTCGAACTGTTCCTGAGAATGGTGGACGAGAAGTGCGTATTTCATGGCGTTGATTTTATAGGATGAAGAATACCGTATGTTGCCGGCATTCATAAAGATGACGGGCGATGAGCGTCCGTTTCGACATTGGGTTCATCATTTCGAAAAAAATGTGATGCTCTCCAGCGAAGAGTTTCGTGGAGGTGGGGGACCACGCGGATTCGCGTGGCTTGTGGCGCAGTCGCGCCACGCTAGCGCTCTCGATCAAGAGCGACGCAATTTAAGGCCCCGATCCCGTCGTATAGCGAGCGGGATCGGCCTTGGTAATATTCGGGGGAGGCGGCTGGCTACTCTTCCGTGGAGCCGGTCGAGGCTTTCACCGTGATGACGTCGTGCGGCGCGGCTTCCTTTTGCCCGGCCGGGCTGACGCGGATGTAGCGGGCTTTGGCGCGGAGGGCGTGCAGGTCTTTGGCGCCGAGGTAACCCATGCCGGACTGAATGCCGCCGATGAGCTCGCGAAGGACGGGATCCAGCGGGCCGAAGGCCTCCTTGAGCGCCTCGATGCCTTCGGGCGCGGCCTTGGATTTGACGTCCTTTTTGTCGTGACCGTAGCGGGCGGCCGAGCCTTCTTTCATGGCCTGGCGGCTGCCCATACCGCGATATTGCTTATAGAGTTTGCCGTTGATCTCGATGATGCGGCCGGGGGCTTCGTCACTGCCGGCGAGGAGGCTGCCGCAGATCACCGCGTCGGCGAGAGTAAGGGCCTTGACCATGTCGCCGGACTTCGTGATGCCACCGTCGGCGATGATGGTGACATTGTGCTTCGCGGCGGCGCGGGAGGCGACGTAGAGAGCGGTCATCTGCGGGATGCCGACACCGGCTACGATGCGGGTGGTGCAGATGGATCCGGGACCCTGGCCGACCTTGATGCAGTCGGCTCCGGCCTCGGCGAGGAAGACGACGCCTTCGGCGCTGGTGACGTTTCCAGCGATGAGCGTCAGGTCTTTGAACTGCTCGCGCAGCAGGCGCACACTGTCACCGACGCCTTTCGAAAATCCGTGCGCGGTGGAGACGGCCACGGCGTCGACGCCCTCATCCACGAGGCGTCCGACATGGGCTACGATACGATCCGTGTCGAGGGAGCCGTCCGGCTTGCGATGCGAGGCGATGGCCGCGCCGCAGGAGAGGCGGAACTGCGAATCGCGGGCGGGCTTGACGATACGTGTGGCTTCGTCCTCGATGCGCTCGATATCACTCAATGTGAAAAGTCCGCAGAGGCGGTCCTGATCATCAACGATGAGCAGTTTGTGAATACCAATATGCTCCGTGAAGAAGCGGTCGGCCATCTCGATGGGATTTCTCCGGATCTCGCTTTCGAGCAGGGTGTAAACCTCGGACCGCGGCGTCATGGCTTCACGGACAGGGCGTTCGCGGTAGCGCTCTTTCACGCAACTGCCGGAAAGCAGGCCGAGCAGATGGTTACCCTCGTCCACGACAGGGAATGTGCTGAATCCGAAATGCTTCCGGGCGATCCGGTCGAGCACTTCTCCGATTTTTTGATCCGCCGTGACCTTGATCGGCTCGCGGATAAAGCCGTGAATGTGATTTTTCACGCGGGCGAGCTCTTTCACCTGCTCGTCATCCGACATGTTGTAGTGGATCAATCCGAGGCCGCCGTTGAGAGCCATGCGGATCGCCATCGCGGATTCCGTGACGGTGTCCATATCGGACGAGATCACAGGGATTTGCAACTGCAGGGCAGGGGACAGCGTGACGGACAGATTGGCGTCACGTGGGAGGATATCCGAATAGCCCGTGGCTAACGAAATGTCGTCGAAAGTGAGACCGACGGGCAAACTGTGGGGGAAGAAAGTGTCGGCGTCGGCGAAAAAGCGAGAGAGTTCTTCCATGGGAGAGCTTCACTGAAGACAGGGGTCTAACTCAAGGAGATTTTATGACGAAGCTCGAAGATGAAGCAAAGCCTTCACCGAGCGCGCTCTACACCTGCCTCGCCGGCGCAGGCGATCCCACGATCTCGTCGCTGCACCGTGAGAAAGAGTTGCGGCGGTGATCCGCAATTGTCAATCTCCGCCCCGTGCAGAAACCTCGTTCGTCATCAGCCGTCACCCTGTCCGTCGGAGCTCTTGGCGTGGCCTATGGAGACATCGGGACGAGCGTTCTCTATGCATTCAAGGAGTGCCTTCATCATGGGCTCACGACCGACCGGGAGATCGTCGGCGTTCTCTCGCTGATCATCTGGAGCCTGACCATCCTCGTCTCGGTAAAATATATCGGCATCGTCACTCGTGCGAATAACCAGGGCGAAGGCGGCATCCTGGCGCTCCTTTCTCTTGCTTCCCCAAAAGACCGGAAGACACACGGCCTCGCGGCCAAAGGGATGTTGGTTCTGGGCATTGCTGGTGCGGCGCTCCTCTATGGAGACGGTATCATCACCCCCGCGATCTCCGTGATCTCCGCTACGGAAGGGCTCCTGATCGCGACTGAGAAGGTAAAGCCATTCATCATCCCGTTAACGCTGGGCATTTTGGTCGGCCTCTTCGCCATCCAGTCCAAGGGGACGGCTGCACTGGGAAAGTGGTTCGGGAGGATCATGCTATTGTGGTTCACCGTTTTGGCGGCGCTCGGCATTTATCAGATCGTGCAAAACCCCACCGTCTTGTGGGCGCTAAACCCACTCGAAGGTTTTTACTTTCTGACGCACCATGGAGTGAGCGGGATGATCATCATGGGCAGCGTGTTCCTCGTCGTGACCGGCGGCGAATCCCTGTATGCTGATCTCGGACATTTCGGACGGGATGCCATTGCTCGCGCATGGATGTTCCTGGTGTGCCCAGCCCTCATGCTCAATTACCTGGGGCAGGGGGCGCTCGCTCTCTCTCATCCGGAATCTCGCATCAACCCGTTTTTCCACATGGGACCAGACTGGGTGTTGTACCCGCTCGTTTTTCTGGCGATGACCGCCACGGTGATTGCCTCCCAGGCGCTTATCTCCGGGGTTTTCTCCCTGACCATGCAAGGTATCCAGATGGGCTACATCCCTCGCATGGAGATCTGCCACACCTCGCAGGACGAGCGGGGCCAGATCTATATCCCGAAGCTCAATTGGTTACTCGCTCTGGGGTGTGCTTCGCTGGTCATTGGCTTCGGCAGTAGTTCTTCCTTGGCTAGCGCGTATGGCATCGCAGTCACCTTGACCATGCTTTCCACGACGGTTCTTTTCTTCTTCGCAGCCCAGCGGATTTGGAATTGGAGCGCGCTGCAGGCTGGCATCGTCTGCGTGATCTTCGGCGCTTTGGAATCGGTGTTCTTCGCCGCCAACTCTCTCAAGATCCTTCACGGCGGATGGTTCCCCCTGGTGTTCGGCGCGATCGTCTTCATTCTCATGATCACGTGGAAAGATGGTCGTTCGCTGCTTCGCCAACGTCTGCCCGCGACCATGCCCTTGGATGATTTTATCGCGTCCATCAGCATGGCGGGAATCCTCAATGAGCAAAACAAGCTCCACCGCAGCGAGGGAACGGCTGTCTTTCTGGCGGGAAATCCCGATGGCACTCCCAACGCCCTGGTCAAGAA
>Ga0247822_10002088_pt1 | contig 12646 bp, 12 predicted proteins | sample 13C_Cellulose_Da_FD_192423 | JGI IMG/M metagenome (GOLD analysis project Ga0247822, IMG submission 192423) | Soil microbial communities from agricultural site in Penn Yan, New York, United States - 13C_Cellulose_Day30 | ecosystem: Environmental > Terrestrial > Soil > Agricultural land | place...
GTGCGATCTTCGGCTCCGGCCAGGGCGACTTCGGCGCGATCGGCGATCTGTTGGGCTTCTCCTCCGGTACCGCCAACACGGGCGGTGCGCGCGGCCAGGTTCGCGGCGTAGTGCACGGACAAGAGGCAGTCATTCCACTCCCTAATGGCGGCCGCATACCCGTCGATATTCGGATGCCCACCCCGATGGGCAACAGCGGCGCCGTATCCGTCGACGCCCGCACCACCATCAACGCTCCAAACGCAGATGCGGCTGGCCTAGCCCGTCTCGAGGCTATAGTGCGGCAACGAGATGCCGAACTACCGGCCCGCATCAAGCACGTGGTCAGCAGGCGCGGAAAGGACTGGTTCTAGTGGCAATCACCGAACCTCTTGACCTGCTCTCAGGCTTCCCCGGCTGGTCCACAACCTTCGAACTCGGCTGGAGGCAGGAGCAGTCCCGCCACGCGAGCGGGCGTACCAGAGTTAAGGACTTCGGGTCTCCTCTCTGGCAGGCTCAGTACCAGTCGCGGCCGCTCAGCCGGCGCCAGTTATCGTACTGGCGCGCGCGATTGGATGCGGCGGAGAACGGACTTGTGACGTTCACCGCCTACGACATGAGCCGTTGCCGACCGATGGCCCACCAGGGCTCAGGCACACTTCCAGTCGGCGAACTCCACACCATCGACGACAACGACAAGGCGGTGCGGGTCGACAACCTGACAGGCATCACCTTGTCGGTCGGCGACATGATCCAGATCGGTACCGGCCTTTACCGCGTGCAGGAGGCCGCAACCGCGGCTTCCGGGCTCACGCCGCTGTTCGAAGTTCGCCCCCATCTGTGGGCAGGAACGGCAGTTGGCGACGAAGTCGTGATCGAGCGGCCATCGTGCCTGATGACCGTCGTGCCCGGCTCTATCCAGGCATCCTCGGACATGAGCGGCCGTGGGGCGATCTCCTGGCAGGCCATCGAGGCACGCGGCTAGCCTCCTCAGAGGACGACCATGCATTCTTACGACGGCGCCACGGTCGCCGCCCTTGCGGCGCGACGCCTACTTCCGCGTGATTTCCTTTGGATAGTCGCGCGCGACCGCAGCACCGGCGACCCGGTATCGGTCGGGTTCTGGTCCGACGTTTCGAACGTCTCGGCGCTGGTGCTTGATCCCGACACCGACGCTCCCGTCTCGCGGGACTTTTACGGCGCCGGCGGTCTTATCCAGATCGACGACATCCCTGCCGTGGCATCGGTCACGATTCAGCAGATCAGCATCCGCATGTCGCAACTCGACGAGATGGTCGAGCAGGCTGTGCGCCTCTACGACATCAAGCAGGCGCGGGTTGAAGTCTACACGGGCATGCTCGACCCCGACAGTCGACGCATGGTTGCTCCGGCCATCTGTCGCTTCGTCGGCTTCGTCGACACCGTGAACATCGAGACGCCTTCTGAGAATGCCGAAGGCGGTGTGACGATCGCCTGCTCGTCGCACACTCAGGAAATGACGCGAGCCAACCCGGCTACGCGAAGCCACGAAGATCAGAAGATCAGAAGCTCGACCGACCAGTTCTTTGTCGACGCCGCAGTGTGCGGCGAGTGGCAACATTACTGGGGGCCGAAGCCTGGAAAGGTCGAGGCGAAGAAGGGGCTGTTCGGCTGGGGCGGGTTCCTTGGAATCTTCTAGCGCGGTCGTCCGGCCTGCCCTGCCAAGCGACCTGGAGCGTGTTGTTCGCCTCCTCCGCAACTCGCACACGGCCGCCGGGTTCGCCGACGGTTCCAGCCCCATCCAGTACCCGTTCGTCGCCGCCTACGCGGTGCGCACGTTCGTGGCCCACATCCATGACCCAGACGCCATGTGCGTCGTGCTCGACGTGGGCGGCGTCGCCCAAGGCATGCTGATGGCTCGATCGTTTGACTACGAGCTCGGGCCGGTGCGGGTCGCCAAAGAAACGGTGTGGTGGGTTGAGCCTAAGCACCGCGGCACGGCCGCGGGCCAAATGCTGGACGCCTACGAGGCGTGGGCCGCTGAGCGTGGTGCAGTCGTCGCCGGGATGGCCGCCCTCGATATCGCGCCTCGAGCCGGCGTCATCTACCGACGCCGCGGCTACCTGCCTGCAGAGACGCACTACCTCAAGGCGCTGCCTCCCGCGTAACGCGGCAGGGCGCGCTGAGCGCAGGGATTCCCATACATGGCAGTTTTTACCGCTATCGGCACAGCCGTAGCAACCGCCGCTCTTGGCGCGGCTGCGGCCGGCACGGTCGCATTTGTCGCCGTGACCACTCTAACGGCCGCCGCGCTTCAGATGGCTGCGGGTGTCGCGCTGAGCCTCATTGGCCAGGCGCTCGCCGGCACCCCGCAGCCGGCGCGGTTCAGCGTGCAGGGGCAGATTCAGGGCGGCGACGATGTTCCCCGCTCGCTCAATTTCGGCCTGAACTGCACGGCCGGCTCCAAGGTCTACCAGAACGAGTGGGGCGACGGCGGCAAGTACTCCACGCGAGTCATCGCGCTCGGCGACGCGCCGATCCGTGAACTCGTCAGCGTCGAAGTCGACGGCGTGCCGGTCACGTTGGGCGGCGTTGCGCATGCCGACTTCGGCTATCCCGTCACCGAATTTTTCAAGAACGGCCAGAACCACCTCTGGATCAAGTTCTACGACGGCACGCAGACCGCCGCGGACCCGTTCCTTGTGAGCGATGTTTCGTCGACCGAGCGTCCCTACGCCAGCAATCGTGTTGGCATCGGAATACCCTACGTCATCGCCACCAGCATGGCGCCGATCCAGGAGGATGGCGAGGAGCAGCCGCTCTTCCAGGGCCTGCCGGCGTACAAGTTCGTCACCAACGGCCTGAAGCTCTACAACCCCGCCGCAGACTCTACCGTCGGTGGTTCGGGCTCGCATCGCTGGGCCGACCCATCGACATGGGGGGGCGTCGGAGATCACAACCCGGTTGTGCAGATCTACAACCTGTTGCGCGGCATCCGCGTCAACGGCCAGTGGCTGTACGGCCTTCAGGACTTGTCGGCGCCCCGCCTCCCGGCTGCGCACTGGATTGCGCAGATCAACAAGGCGCAGGCAGCCATCGACGGTCCGGACGGCTCCGAGCCGACCTACCGCGCAGGCGGCGAGATTCAGGTCGGCGCACCGCTCCATCTGGCGATCGAAGCGCTGCTGACGTCGTGTCAGGGCCGTCTGGCTGAAACGGGCGGCGTCTACAAGATCTACGTCAGCGCCAGTGATGCACCGGTGGCTGCATTTGAAGATGGCGACATCCTCTCGAGCGAGCCCCAGTCCTTCGTTCCGTTCCTCGGCTTGGCCGACACGGTCAACGGCATATCGGCCACCTATCCGAACCCTGCCGAAGGCTGGAACTCCAAGAGCGCCCCGCCGCTCATGCGACCAGACCTTGAGGCGCTGGACGGCAATCGCCGCCTGATGTCGTCGGTCTCTCTGGATCTGGTCCCGTACGGCGGCCAGGTGCAAAGGCTGATGAAGTCTGCACTGCTGGAAGCGCTTCGGGCGCGCCGGCACACCATAGTGCTCGGCCCCGAGTATCGCGTTCTCGAGCCAGGCGACGTTGTGTCCTGGACCTCCGAGCGCAACGGGTACATCGACAAGCTGTTTCGGATCGACGGCGTAGCCTATCGCGCCAACCTCGACGTGATGATCGACATCACCGAGGTCGACCCGTCCGACTATGACTGGGACCAAGAGACCGACTACACGCCGGTCGTTGACGGCCCGCTGCAACAGGTTGGCGCCCCGGCGCTGCCTATGGCTGGTTGGCAGGTATTTCCTGCCACCATCAAGGACCAGGACGGCGAGGATCGTCGCCCGTCCATTGAGGTGCGGTTCTCGGCTGGCGTCTCGGACGTCTCCGGGGTGCGAGTGCAAGTTCGCATCGCTGGCGAAACCGACCCAATGTTCGATGGCGAGGTGCCTTACGGGTTCCCGCACAAGGTGATCCTGTCGGGGCAGTTCTCGCCGAACGTCCAGCACGAGGTCCGCGGCATCTTCGTGCGGACGTCAGGGTCGCAAAGTGACTGGTCCTCGTGGATCTCTGTAACCACGCCGAACGTGTTGCTCAGCAACCTCGACATCGACATCGGCGACATCTCGAGCACGGTCGCCGAACTCACCGAGTGGATCGGCGAAGGCACTCGCGCGGCCATGCAGCAGCTCCGACAGACGGGCACGCTGATTGCCGAGCAGGATCTCGCCAACTTCGACGACAAGCGCATCATTACGCGCGAGTTGGAGTCGAGGACCGACGACATTGTCGCCGGCTACCTCGAGGCCATCGAAGTAGCGACCGGTCCGGGCAGCGCGATCGCGCAGTCGATCGAGACGGTGAACGTAGCGCTCGGCGGCAATACCGCCGAGGTCAACATCCGCTTCGCTGCGGAGGGTGGTCCGGCCGGCTACGCGGCGCGCTACGGCGTGCAAGCAGCAGTCGATGACGGCGACTTCCGGTCGGCGTCCTTCTACCTCGATGTGCCGACCGATCCGGACGACCCGACCCGCTTCGTGGTTGTGGCCGACCAGTTCGTCGTGACAGACGGCGTGGATAGCGAGTCCCCGTTCGTTATCGAGGGCGGCGTGGTCAAGATGGTCGCCACCCGAGCAGGGCGCATCACCAGCTTCGACGGCGTGTCGATGGTGCTCGATTTCGACAATCCGGAAATCTACATGGAGGCCTGACCGTTGGCGAAGATGTGCTTCCGCGCCCACGACGGGAAGGTCGCAATCTGGGAGAAGCCGGCGAGCGGTGACCCGATGGCACCGTTCGACGACCCGCTGGAGCACATGGACCTGGTCCGCTTCCATAGCGACCTCCAGTTCCTCAATAGCCGGCTCACCGCGCTTTCCGTCACGGTCAACCACACGTCCGTGGCCGGGGTGACCGGCACTGGCTACTCCATGTCAGCGGGAAGTGGCAGCACCGGCACGTCGACGCCGATCTCGAATGGCCAGGTGGTCACCAATGACTACACGCTGTTCAACCATGGCCTAGGCTACGCCCCGATCTATTTTGTCCTATTCGGCGGGACGGTCATCAGTGGCGGGTTGGGGGTGCAGAAGGCCACAAGCCAACTGCGCCTGGTCTCCTCCTACGCGACAACGTCACTGATCAGGATCCGCGATGTTGGGATATCGAGCCAGTCGGCCCTACCGGCCGTCTCGCTCAACTATGACGTCTACGTCTTCAAAGACCTCGACATCGATCCGGCGCAACCGCTGTTCCACGTCAAACTTCAGGATCCCGGCAAGCGCATAACGATGGGCCACGGCAAGGTATCGAACTCGGATGACACGGTGCGCCGCACCAAGCCGGGAGACACGCTCAATCTACCGCTGCCGGTGACGCGACAGTCCGACATTCGGAATGGCGACATCAGGTCGTTCAAGGCAGACGGCACTTACGCGCAACTGGCCAAGTACAATGGCAGCCTCTTCAGCTACGACTTCGTGCCGGTGACCTTCGGATGACCCTGACCTACGACCACAGCCCTGGCAGGGTCCTCATGCTTGAGGACGGCCAGCCCTTCTTCGACACCGATGCCTACCCGGTCATGCTGTCCGACACGACCGAGCTTACCGGGCTCACCATCTCGTTCCCCGATCTGGACAAGGGAATTGGCTACGGCTTCGCGCGTGGGCTGTCCGGGTCCGACATGTACCGTAGTTGCATCAGCACAATCACGATGGGCCCGCAGGAATGGGGCCCATCCAACATGAAGCCAGCGGCCGATGCGCCGGGGCACGTGCTGGCGGAGACGGTCATCGCGACAGTGCCGGGTGCGTGTGACGGATTGCTGGTGCAGTTCAATCTCACCCGCACATCTGCGCCGTCGCAGATCAACGGAAACACCATCCCAACGCTGTTTGAAACGGGGGCGTGGGTGATGGCGCCCGGCGGGTCTCTGCCCACCGAATTCCTGGCACCGGTCTCGCGCCAGATCGATGTCGTGCTGCAGACGGACGCGGACGGGGCCCCAGTGTTCAACCTCGACGGCACCCGCAATGTGGTGCTGCAACGTCGCCAGTCGGTGACGCGCAAGTATTATGGGTTCTACCGCACTGACACGATGAACAGTGGCTGGACCGCCCACGGAACTCCGGGGCGATATGGCCACATCGTCTACCCGATCCAGCAGAAAGGCCCAACCTTCACGGTAGGAACTGGCACCGACTACGCCTATGGCGAAAGCAATGCCTGCGTCACCACAGACCCCACCAACTACGGCTCGGTATACCAGGGCGATATCCGCATCACGCCCTTGTTCCTGAACGAGCCACCGGAGAACTCTGGCGCGACGACTAAGACCGGGTTCTTCGCTGGACACGAGGTCATGTACGATGCTGCCAGGAAGACCGCCTGGACAGTGCCTGCCATTCCGGCCGGCGCAGAGCATGCCACTCGGTATGCCTACGTCATGGTCACCGCCTCGGATAGCGCGACGCGGTCGACGTCGATCGCCGGCATCACTGTCAACGGGGTAACTGCTACGCCGCTGGTTTCCAGCTTCGGCAACGACAACGTCATCTGGTGGGCGCTCTTCTACGCGCACGTGCCGACAGGCGAGGAACTGAACATTCAGGTCAACCTGAGTGGCAACTCTGTGTCGGCCCTCTATGTCTGCGCGCACGTAGCCTACAACCTGTCGAACCCTACCTCGCCGAGCCTGACCAACAGCAATTTTATGAGCACCAACTCATCCCCGAACATCAACATCACGACCACAGCGGGCGCGATCTGCCTTTTCTCCGCGTCCTTTCGAACCAACTTCACATCGGGGACGGGTTCCAACGACCCGCGCTTTCGCGGAGCCGATCTGCAAGAGGACTATATCTCGATCGTGTCCGGCGCTGCGCTCAGCGGCTGGGCTGCCACGCATATCGCCCCCAGCACTTCCCTCGGCATCAAAGCGCTGACCGACACCAGTTCGTCAGGCAGCTCGAACGCGGCCCTGAGCCAGTTCCGCTGGTTCGGCATCGTGCTCACCTGATCCCACTGAGGACAACATGCTTCAAGCTGAACTGAACATCGCCAGGTTGGGCGAGGCGTTCTGGCGCGCGCAGGCGGTACGCCTCGAGGCCGAGCTGGCCGCCGAACGCGCCAAGGTCGCGGCGCTGACGCCGAAAGAACCGCCGGCGAAATAGCCGACCGACCGCACCCCACCACATCGCCACTACAGCCGCCACCGGGCGGCTTTTTCTTTGGGGAAAGCCCTTGCCTCTACCGACCTACTACAACACCGGCACCGTGACCGTTGCGAACGGTTCGACGACCGTTACCGGCAGCGGCACGGGCTGGGCTGGCCGCATCTACGCTGGCGACTTTTTCTATGACCCCGCTCAGCCGCTGGTGCCGCCTGTCCGCATCGCTGCGGACGCGACTGGCGACACGCTGACGCTCGCCCTCGGCTGGCCCGGCACGAGCATGGCCGGCGATGCGTACGAGGTCACGATCACGCCCGACGCTACCCGCGTGCAGGAGCGGACGCGTGAGGTTCTGAATCGCCTGGGCGAGATCAGCAACACCGGCGTCGGTGTGGATGCGGTTGGCGTGTTCGCCGATCGCGCCGCGTTCAACGGCGAGGTCAAGGGTTTCGCGTACCTGTCGACGGATGGCGACGGCGCGTTGGTGACCAATGCGGTTGTATTCATCAAGAACAGTTCGGCTTCGGCTGATTGGTCCGAAGCTATTCTGATCACGGGCCCGCAGGGCGACGACAGCACGGTACCCGGCCCTGCAGGCGCAGCGGGCGCCGATGGCACGGACCCCGGTATCCTTCTGACCTGGGACGTCGATAATGCCGACAGCGACCCTGGCGCCGGCAAGATCAAGGCCGACAACGACGCATTGGGATCGGCCACGGTACTCTACGTCGACAAGACGAACCGGGCGGGCAGCGACATCGCGGCCTTCCTGCTCGCACTCGACGGCAGCACCAACACTGCCAAGGGCACGCTGACACTTACCGACCCCGCCACTGAGGCTCAGGTCGGCTGGGCGGTCACCGGCGTGACCGACGCGACCGGCTACGTGAAAGTCGCTGTGTCCGGCCACTTCGGCGCGACCGAGATTGCGGATGCAACGCCCGTTAGCCTGCAGTTCTCTCGATCGGGCGACAAGGGTGACCCGGGCGATGACGGCACCAACGGCACCAACGGCACTAACGGCACTAACGGCCTCGACGGGAAATTCTCCGGTACGGAGGTCACCAAGACTGCTGCCTACATGGCGACGGCAGGCGATGTCGGGAGGATCATCATCCTCGATAAGGCTACGCCCGACACGCTGAGCTTCGAACCCGCGGCAACGCTGGGACCGACCTGGATGGTGATGGTCAAAAATGAGGGGGCGGGCACCTGGGCGCTCGACCCGAATGGCGCCGAGACCCTGGACGGCGCGGCAACGGTGAGCCTTGCCCAAGGCGAGAGTGTTGTCGTCTCGAGTAACGGTACCGTCCTGCGGACATTCTTTCGCGGTTCGGTCGCCAGTGGCGACAGTGACGTGTCGCTCGATTTCTACTCCGGCCTTGCGCTCGAGCTTTCGGAGGAGCGCGGCGTGGCTATTGCGGCCGGGCCCGCGGGCAATGGGTTGTTCGATGGGTTCGGGGCGCTCACCTATGTCGATCTTGCCGGCGCCTCCAACCTGGATACCGGCGCAGCGGGAGAGCTGAAGCCCAGCTTTGCCGCGTCGACCACGATGGGGCCGTTGACCTTCGGCGGCAACCAGACCGCCTACACGAACTTCAACCACCGCATTCGTATCGCTGCTTCGCAGTTGTCGGTTAGCGGTGCAAAGGTGCGGCTCACGCTGACCGGCGTGAGCGCCGGAACTGCTGCGGCGGTTACAGGCATGTACCTCGGTCACAAGGCCGCGTCCGGCGACGAATACGACTTCGACGGCAGCCAGGTTCAGGTCAAGGTGGCCGGCTCGGGCTCGTTCAACGTTGCGGCGGGTGCAACGGTGGTGACCGACTGGGTCGACTACCCGCTGGACGAGGCCAAAGACCTTATTGTGAGCTTCCACACGTCGGCGGGTGACATTCGCACCCCAGCGACAGGCGCTGGCGTGACAGCAAACTTCGACTGGTGGACGAAGTCCCCAGGCGCGTCTGAAGCGGCAACCACCAATGTGACGGGGTATACTCAGTCGGCGGGGTATGACCTCAGCATGATTTCGAAGGTCGAGGTGGGCAACCCCGCCAATCTTGATGTGAAGAGCTCTGCATTGACGTTAAGCGAGGCTCCTGACTGGGTCTCCCTCCTGGCATTTGTCGACGCCTCGACGGCGGTGATCAACGCCGACCTCATCTTCGCTGCGAGCCGCAACGGATTGGCCTTCCAGGACATCCCCATGGCCCTGAAGTACACAAGGCCGGACGGCGCGAAGGTCTACGGCAGCGGGAAGGTCTCGCTGTCCAGCGCCACCGGGCTTTCCGGCAAGTGGCAGGTGAGGACGGCCAACCAGAAGTTGCCGGTCATCAAAGGTGTAGGTGTGCTCTTTGGAGTGGGCACATAGATGGGCGCGATCTCGATGCTCGCCAATAAGGCGATCCATGCCGACGCCGACTGGACGCTGATCCGCGCCAACACCGAGTATAGCGTCCGTGATAGCTGCAGGCCATTCATGCACAGCGGTCTTTGCTACCTCAGTAATGGCTATCAGGTCGGCTTCCTGCTCATGCGAGACCTATGGCGCTCCGAGGACGGCATCATCTGGCACCTGGTCAACAGAAACACGCCCTATCTGGGGTGGTGCCCGATCACCTCCTTCGGCGGCCAGATCGTCGCCCTGGGAGAGAAGGTCTATGTTAGCGACGATGGCGGCGTCACGTTCTCGGTGGCGCTTGAGACGCCTCCGTTTACGGTTCCCGTCGACACCGCGGGCACCTGGTGGCCGGTGGTGCGTGGGGACAGACTGTTCCTGTTCGGTGCCGACAAGGTCTGGCACACGCAGGACCTCACCAGCTGGGCGTCGGTCAATCTGCCCTTCTATCGCAACAACTTCGCGCTCTGGGACCTCAACGGCTACATCTACATTGCCGCGGGGAACAACGAGACGCCAAATGCTTCGCCGGAAGGCGGCTACCCCGGGCGTACGTCCTTCAACAACGTGTGGCGCAACGCCGATCCGTTGAGCGCCGGTGGGTGGGTCGATCTCGGGAATGCGCCGTGGGCGCGACGGATGTGGCCGGGCTTCTGCGTTCACGGCGACGAGATGGTCATCAGCAGCGGCTATAACAACGTAACTGGCCTGAGCAACTTCGGTGACACGTGGCTTAGTCGGGACGGCATCACGTGGAGGGAGGTGGTGGGAGCGCCCTACACGACGCCTCGGCACTACCCGATGCTTGTCAGCCTGAAGGGGCGCCTGCTGCTGAACAACGGTAACAAGAACCCTAGCGGGAGCGGTGTTGCGAACGACGTATGGGAGTTGTCCTAGTGCCAGAGTTGACGTCACGTCAGCAGGAATGCCAGACGAGAGGACATGCGTAGACGATCCCTACTCATCAATGCAGCGGTGGCGGCAGGCTCTGCGGTTTTTGGCGCGGTCGGCGCATCGCAGCTCCGTGTCGATAGGTTCTCCTGGGTAAAGGTGGCCGATCCGCTGGACGATGGCTTGCCGGACTCGGGGCTGACGCCACGCGACAGCGCGGCGGTCTTCGAGTTCGGCGGACGCCTTTGGATGAGCGACGGCTACAAGCCGGGGAACATCCAAACGGACGACATGCTGGTATCAGCGAATGGCTACCGCTGGGAGCGGATCAACGCCGATCTCCCTTATGCCAAGTTCTCCCCCATCGGCGTCCACGACGGCAAGATCTGGGTTGTAGATGACCTAGTCCGCCACACGATCGATGGCGTGAACTATTCAACGGTGCCGTCCACCAACGTGCCGCCGCTCGCCATCGAAAGCCCCATAGTTTCGCTGGGCGGAAAGATGCACTTCATCGGTCGGGTGGGGTTCGCCTACTCGAGCGCCGACGGGACTTCCTGGGTGCATTCTCGACTGCCGTGGGGCGATCGGAAGGGTGACGCGTTCGCTTTCTACAACGGTCGCATCTACGCCATGGGTGGTGCTGAATGGCGGGTCAACTCTCCACCCGAGCGCGGCTACCCCGACATGACATCCCTCAATGAGGTGTGGTCAACCGATGACCCCGAAAATCCAGAGGCGTGGGTGAACCATGGGCAAGCACCATGGACACCCCGCATGTGGCCGGGCCTTGGCGTCCACGATGGGCACCTGTACCTCTTCGGCGGCTACGACAACTTCAACAACGACGCGCCAGAGTCATACAATTTCTCTGACACCTGGCGGATGGATGAAAGCGGCGCATGGGAGCGCCTTGAGCTTACCGCGTCAATACCGGATGGACGCCACGCTCCATCGCTCTATTCTCGCAATGGTCGTCTGATGCTCGCCTGCGGCAATAGCAACCGCAACGGCAGCGTCCGATCGGACGTGTGGGAACTGCGCTCCGTCTAGCTGCCTCGGCACAGGAACCTGACGCTCACCCCCCTTCGGCGCCGCGGGGCGGGGCGACGCCTCTCTGCGCCCGCCTGACTGGGGCGCGCTGACCTTTCCCAATCTATCGGAACCACCATGACCCCCGTCCCCAATTGGCGACGCGTGCTGCGCTATGCGTGGAGCGTGCGCCTCATGCTGCTCGCCGCGCTGTTTACGGCGCTCGAGGCAGTCCTCCCGTTTTTCATCGACACGATTCCGCGCGGCATCTTCGCGGCCCTGACCTTCGTGGTTTCGGGCGCGGCGCTGATCGCGCGCTTCGTCGCGCAACCGCGCACCTTACCCGGAGACGACGATGAGTAGACTGAAGAAGGGCGCGGCTCTGTTCGCCGCAGCCGTCATGCTGATCGGCGGCTACGAAGGCGTGCGCACGGTCGCCTACCGCGACGTCGTGGGCGTACCCACCATCTGCTTCGGCGAAACCCGAGGCGTGAAGATGGGCGACACCGCCACGATGGAGCAGTGCAAGGAGATGCTTGGCGACGCGCTAGTCGAGTGGTCGTCCGGCCTCGACAAGTGCCTGACGCGCCACGTGCCAGATAAGCCGTACATCGCGTTCCTGTCGTGGTCCTACAACGTCGGTCTGGGCGCGGCGTGCAAGTCCACGCTGGTGCGTAAGGCGAATGCCGGCGACGTGGTCGGGGCGTGTAACGAACTACTCAAGTGGGACAAGGCCGGCGGGCGCGTCATTGGCGGCCTGACGAAGCGCCGGCAGGATGAGCGCCGGCTGTGCCTGGAGGGGTTGGCATGATCCGCGTGCTGGCAGCCCTGCTGGGCGGCAAGACCTGGCTGGCGTGGCTCATTGTGGCGGGCGGCGGGCTCGCCGCCCTGGGGGGGCTCTACGCGTACGTAGACCACCAAGGCTACAAGCGGGCCTCGGCTCACTGGAGCCAGAAATATGAGGCCCGCGAGCGCGCGCTTGAGACCCAGCGTTTCCGCGAGATCGATCGCCAAGCGACGGTCAATGCCGAGGCTAAGGCGCGTGAGGCTGAACGACTGGCCGCAGAACGGCGCCGGGCCGCTGAACTTGAGGCATTGATCGTCGACCTTAGCCGGGCCGCAGAAGCCGACCCAAACCGCGACCGCATAGGCCTCGGCGCCGACAGCGTCGACAGACTGAACAGGATCC
>Ga0247822_10002089_pt1 | contig 12644 bp, 10 predicted proteins | sample 13C_Cellulose_Da_FD_192423 | JGI IMG/M metagenome (GOLD analysis project Ga0247822, IMG submission 192423) | Soil microbial communities from agricultural site in Penn Yan, New York, United States - 13C_Cellulose_Day30 | ecosystem: Environmental > Terrestrial > Soil > Agricultural land | place...
CGAATGGGCCGCGCAGCGGCTGCTGGCCCTGGGCACCGACGCGGTCATCACCGATCGCGTGGACCTCTTCCCGCCTGCCTGACTACCTGAGATCGCCGGCCAGCGAGGCCAGCGTTTCCGGCAAGATCGTCACGTGCGCCGGGTAGTTGCGGTGGTCGCATCCCAGCTTGACCGCCGCGCCGGCCTTCACCGCCTGCACCGCCGCGGGCGGGAACTCGAACCGCAGGAAGTGCACGGCCGAGGTCTTCTCGTCGTTCTCGCGATCGAGGTCCTCGTCGGCGATGGCGTAGATGCGAGCCTGCCCTTCCACCTCGACGAACATCCGGTCCTCCACGCCGATCAGCCGGGCCAGCTCGCGCTTGCGCTCGTTGACGTCGGGATACTCGATCAGCATCGTGGCCTTCCAGTTGGCGCCGTCGGGCATGAGAGGCGCATAGGCCTCGATCTCGCTGTCGATTCCTTCCTCCTCGAAGATCTTCTCGAGCCGCAGCATCTCCTGGATCTGGTAGCGGATGCTCGTCTCGCTCTCGAACTGCACCGTGAGGTGCTCGCCCAGGTGCACCGTGCGCAGCTTGCGGTGGGCGATGACGTCGGGCTTGTGGGCCTTGCGCCATTTCGCGTAGGCCTCCAGCGTCATCAGGCTGTCGCGCGTGATCTTGCCGGTCAGTTGCATGGGTTCAGATGCCATAGGCCTTGCGCACCAGGCTCAGCGGATGCGCCAGCTGCGGCGTGCCGAGCTGGTTCACCTCGAAGCCCTGCGCGATGTGGTGCCCGCCCAGCGGGCAGTCGGAGCTGATGTAGTCGGGCGCGCCGCCCGCCGGGTGTTCCGACATCCGCTTGAAGAGCGGCTTGCCGATCTTCATCGCCATCGGGTGGTAGGCCTTCTTCACGCCGTAGGTGCCGGCGTGGCCCGAGCAGCGTTCGTGCGTCGACACCTGCGTGCCCGGCACCAGCTTGAGGATCTCCTCGGTGCGCTTGCCGATGTTCTGCACGCGGCCGTGGCAGGGCGTGTGGTAGCTGATCTTGCCCAGCGGCTGGCTGAAGTCGGTCTTGAGCAGGCCGTCGCGCCGGCGCGCCGAGAGGTATTCGAACGGGTCCCACATCGCCTCGCGCACCGCCTGCACGTCGGCGTCCTCGGGATACATCAGCGGCAGCTCCTGCTTGTACATCAGCGTGCAGCTGGGCACGGCCGACAGGATGGCCCAGCCCTCGCGCGCGTAGCGCGCCAGCACGGGGATGTTGGCCTGCTTGAGCTTGTCCACGCCTTCCAGGTCGCCCAGCTCCAGCTTGGGCATGCCGCAGCACTTCTCCTTCTCGACCAGCTCGTACGGCACCTGGTTGTGTTCCAGCACCTTCAGCAGGTCGTGCCCGATGCCGGGCTCGTTGTAGTTGATGTAGCAGGTGGAATAGATCGCCACCTTGCCGGGCGTCTTGGCGCCGTCCTGCACCGGGAACGACTGCGACTCCGGCGCGCCCGAACGGAACTTGCGCGTGGCCAGGTCGGGCAGCCAGGCGTCCTGGTGCACGCCCAGCACCTTCTCCATCGCGGCCCGCGCCGGCTTGGCGTGGTTCATCGCGTTGGCGACCTGCACCACGATCGGGATGCCGGCGAACTGGCCGTGCACGTCGGTCGACGCGAGGAATCGCTCGCTCGCCGGGATGCCCTTCCTGAACTTGATCGCCTTGGCCCGCAGCATGGTGTGCGGGAAGTCCAGGTTCCATTCGTGCGGCGGCACGTACGGACACTTGGTCATGTAGCAGAGGTCGCACAGGTAGCACTGGTCGACGACCTTCCAGTAGTCCTGCTTGTCCACCCCGTCCACCTCGCCGGTCTTGCCCTCGTCCACGAGGTCGAACAGCGTGGGGAACGATCCGCACAGGCTGACGCACCGGCGGCAGCCGTGGCAGATGTCGAAGATGCGTTCCAGTTCCTGGAAGGTGGCCGCCTCGTCGTAGAAGGCGGGCTTGCGCCAGTCGATCGGATGCCGGGTGGGCGCCTCGAGGCTGCCTTCGCGTGCGGGCATGGTGAACTCCAGGGGCTAGGGACTAGGGGCTGGGGGCCAGGGGAAGTCAGGCTGTTTCCCTAGTCTCCAGCCCCTAGCCCCCAGTCCCTCGCGAAGCGCGGCCGTCAGGCCGCGCACGCGTCAATCAACCAGCTCGTTCAGCGCCCTGGTGTAGCGGTTGGCGTGCGAGCGCTCCGCCTTGGCCAGCGTCTCGAACCAGTCGGCCACCTCGTCGAAGCCTTCCTCGCGCGCCGTCTTGGCCATGCCCGGGTACATGTCGGTGTACTCGTGCGTTTCGCCGGCCACGGCGGCCTTGAGGTTGTCGCGGGTGGCGCCGATCGGCAGGCCCGTGGCGGGGTCGCCGCACTGCTCCAGCCACTCCAGGTGGCCGTGTGCGTGGCCCGTCTCGCCCTCGGCCGTGGAGCGGAACAGCGCCGCCACATCGTTCTGGCCTTCCACGTCCGCCTTGTTCGCGAAGTAGAGATAGCGCCGGTTGGCCTGCGATTCGCCGGCGAACGCGGCCTTCAGGTTCTCTTCCGTCCTGGACCCTTTCAATGCTGCCATCAGAGTTGCTCCTATGGGTTGATCGATCAGAAAACGGCGCCTCGGACGGGCACGCCCGGAGGACCGCCCCAATGTAGCGCCGCCGCTGCGATCCGTCCCAATAGACCTTGACTAAGGGCCCGATAGCCACCATCGCGGGCGCGTCCCGTCGCGCTTCGCCCGCTCGAGGCATTACGGTATAGTAAATGCGTTACGCATTGTTGAACGCAGGAGAGACTCATGGCCGCCGTCCTGAATGACGCGGGCGCTTCGCCCGTGAAAGACGCGGGCGCCCTGCCCGCCCCCGCGCCGATCCAGCAGCTCCACCATTACGCCTACCGCGCCCGCGACGCCGAGGAGACCCGCCACTTCTACGAGGACATCCTGGGCCTGCCGCTCTACCACATCATCCAGAGCGACCACGTGCCCAGCACCGGCGAGTACTGCCCGTACACCCACTTCTTCTTCCGCCTGCAGGACGGCTCGTTCATCGCCTTCTTCGACCTGGGCGACGACCAGGCCTGCGAGCCTTCGCCCAACACGCCCAAGTGGGTCAACCACATCTCCTTCCGCGTCGACTCGATGCAGGCGCTCAAGGACATGAAGGCCCGGCTGGAGGCGCACGGCGTCGAAGTGCTGGGCATCACCGACCACCACATCTTCCACAGCATCTACTTCTTCGACCCGAACGGCGTGCGCCTGGAGCTCACGGCCCAGCTGGCCGATGAGTTCCAGATGCTGCAGGAGAGCAGGACCGCCCATGCCCGCCTGAACGAGTGGACGGCGCGCAAGGAGCAGTGGCGCCGCGAGCGGGCCGGCGGCAAGGCGGCCCAGCCGCTCAAGCCGCAGCAGAACGACCGCCCGGAGTACTCGAAGCAATAGCCCATGGACGAGTTGCGCACCGGCTACGCCGACACCACGTTCAGCAACGGCTACGAGTTCACCCAGGGCCGCGGCTACCAGCTGCCCGAGTACCCGTTCACCGCGCCCGCCGAGCTGCTCGAAGGCCGCACGGGCGAACATCCCATCGTCATCGTCGGCGCCGGCCTGGCCGGGCTGACGGCCGCCTGCGCGCTGGCCACGTACGGCGTCCCCGCCATCGTGCTGGACGAGGACAACACCGTGGGCGTCAAGGGCGCGTCCTCGCGCGGCATCTGCTACACGCAGAAGTCGCTGGAGATCTTCCACCGCCTGGGCGTGTACGAGCGCATCGCCCGCAAGGGCATCCAGTGGAGCGTGGGCCGCACCTTCGCCGGCAAGGACGAGGTGTACTCGTTCGACCTGAAGCAGCAGAGCGCCTACAACCTCTCGACCCAGCCGCCGTTCATCAACATCCAGCAGTTCTACATCGAGGGCTACCTGGTCGAGCGCATCCAGGAGCTGGGCGGTGTCGAGCTGCGCTGGATGAACCGCGTCACCGCCTTCGAGCAGGACGCGGACGGTGCCACGCTGTCCGTCACCACGCCGGCGGGCGACTACAGGATCCGCGCCGGGCACGTGGTCGACGCCAGTGGCTCGCGCAGCCCCTTCCGCCAGTGGGCGGGCGCCGCGGTCACGGCGCGCAAGGGCGACGACCGCTGGTGCATCGCCGACGTGCGCTTCTCCAAGCATCCGCCGGTGGAGCGCCACACCTGGATCGAGGCGCCGTTCAACGAGAACCGGGCGGTCTGGCAGCACCTGATGGGCGACGACGTCTGGCGCATCGACTACCAGATGGCGCCCAACTGCGACCCGGAGGAAGTCAGCCGCGAGGAGGTGGTGCGCGAGCGCCTGCGCCGCCAGTTCGGCGCCGACTGCGAGGTCGAGATCGTCTGGGTCGGCCCGTACGCGTACCGCAGCGAATGCGTGGACGCAATGCGGCACGGACGCCTCTATTTCGTGGGCGACGCCGCCAAGGTGGTCAGCCCGTTCGGCGCGCGCGGCGGCAACACCGGCGTGGCCGACGCCGACAACCTGGCCTGGAAGCTGGCGGCGGTGCAGAAGGGCCGGGCGCCCGAGGCGCTGCTGGACAGCTACCACGAGGAGCGTCACGAGGCGGCCCAGCAGAACGTGCTGGTCACCAACCGCACCGCGCGCTTCCTGCGGCCGGCCGACGGCATCGAGAAGGTGTTCCGCACCGCGGCCGTGGGCCTGGCCAAGCAGTTCCCGTTCGCCCGCCAGCTGGTCAACACCGGCCGAATGGCCATCGCCAATCCGTACACCCGTTCCAGCGTCTGCGAGAAGACCGGCGGCCAGTCGGTGCAGAACGTCGCCTTCCAGTGGCCCGACGGCACGCGCGGCGTGGTCAACGAGCTGCTGAAGTGGGCCGACGGCCGGCTGCTGCTGCTGGTGTTCGGCGACCCCGGCCGAGCCGGGCTGGCGCGGCTGCGCGAGCTGGTCCAGGCCGCGCCGCTGCGCTGCGTGCAGGTGCTGGGTCCCACCGACCGGCCCGGCGCGCTGGAGCACGTGCGCGACCCCGAAGGCCACCTGCAGGGCGCCTGCCACGTGTTCGGCCATGCCTGGGCGCTGGTGCGGCCCGACAGCTACGTGGCCGCCACCGGCGAGAGCGTGGACGCGGCCGTGATCCAGGCCGTGGCGCGCGCCCTGGCCGCGAACGGAGACGCCTGATGAAGGTGCCGACCTCCATGAAGACCACCCTGAACTTCCAGGACGCCGACGCCTTCTACGAACAGCTGCTGGACGCCCACGAGGGCCTGGACCGCGACCGCTCGGAGCTGCTCAACGCCCGGCTCATCCTGCTGCTGGCCAACCAGGTCGGCGACGCCGAGGTCCTGCGCGAGTGCGTGCGGGCGGCCGCCCGTCCACCCGAATAAAATCGGGGCTTCCCCCCATCACCCATCAGAGCGGCATCCTCGGGTGCCGTTTTCGTTTTGCCCGCCATGAGCGACACCCCTGCCCAGCCCGGCCTGAACAGCCTGCCCAAGTCCTTCGAACCCGCCGCCATCGAGTCGCGCTGGGGCCCGGTCTGGGAGCAGCGCGGCTATGGCCGCGCCGGCTTCCGCGGCACGGGTCTCCCGCAGGACGGCGAGCCCTCCTTCGCCATCCAGCTGCCCCCGCCCAACGTGACCGGCACGCTGCACATGGGCCACGCGTTCAACCAGACCATCATGGACAGCCTGACCCGCTACCACCGGATGCGCGGGTTCAACACGCTGTGGGTGCCGGGCACGGACCACGCCGGCATCGCCACCCAGATCGTTGTGGAGCGCCAGCTGCAGCAGCAGGGCCAGAGCCGCCACGACCTCGGCCGCAAGAACTTCGTCGAGCGCGTGTGGGAGTGGAAGCAGCAGTCGGGCAACACCATCACCATGCAGATGCGCCGCATGGGCGACAGCGTGGACTGGTCGCACGAGTACTTCACGATGGACGAGAACCTCTCGAAGGTCGTGACCGAGACCTTCGTGCGGCTGTACCAGCAGGGCCTGATCTACCGCGGCAAGCGGCTGGTCAACTGGGACCCCGAGCTCAAGACCGCCGTCAGCGACCTGGAGGTGGAGAGCGAAGAGGAGGACGGCTTCCTCTGGCACATCCGGTACCCGCTGTCCGACGGCAGCGGCGCGCTGACCGTCGCCACTACCCGCCCCGAGACCATGCTGGGCGACGTGGCCGTGATGGTCCACCCCGAGGACGAACGCTACCGCCACCTGGTCGGCAAGACGGTCAAGCTGCCGCTGTGCGACCGCGAGATCCCGGTGATCGCCGACGAGTACGTGGACCGCGAGTTCGGAACCGGCGTCGTCAAGGTCACGCCCGCGCACGACCCCAACGACTACGCGGTCGGCCAGCGCCACGGCCTGCCGATGATCGGCGTGCTCACGCTGGACGCGAAGGTCAACGACAACGCGCCCGCCGCGTATCGCGGCCTGGACCGCTTCGACGCGCGCAAGAAGGTCGTGGCCGACCTCGAGGCGCAGGGCCTCTTGGCGGAGACGAAGAAGCACAAGCTCATGGTGCCGCGCTGCGCCCGCACCGGGCAGGTGGTGGAGCCGATGCTCACCGACCAGTGGTTCGTGGCGATGAGCAAGGTGGGCGAGAACGATCCCACCGGCAAGTCCATCGCGCAGAAGGCCATCGACGCCGTGCAGACGGGCCAGGTGCGCTTCGTGCCGGAGAACTGGGTCAACACGTACAACCAGTGGATGAACAACATCCAGGACTGGTGCATCTCGCGCCAGCTCTGGTGGGGCCACCAGATCCCGGCCTGGTACGACGAACAGGGCAACGTGTACGTCGCCCGCAGCGAGCAGGAAGCCCAGGCCCAGGCGCCGGGCAGGCAGCTTCGCCGCGACGAGGACGTGCTGGACACCTGGTATTCGTCGGCGCTGGTGCCGTTCTCCACGCTGGGCTGGCCCGGCGAGACCCGCGACCTGGAGCTGTACCTGCCCTCGACGGTGCTGGTGACGGGCTACGACATCATCTTCTTCTGGGTCGCCCGGATGATCATGATGACGACCCACTTCACCGGCCAGGTGCCGTTCCGCGACGTGTACATCCACGGCCTGGTGCGCGACTCGCACGGCAAGAAGATGAGCAAGTCCGAGGGCAACGTGCTCGACCCGGTGGACCTGATCGACGGCATCGCGCTCCCTCCGCTGCTGGAAAAGCGCACCACCGGCCTGCGCAAGCCGGAGACCGCGCCGCAGGTCCGGAAGAACACGGAGAAGGAGTTCCCCGAAGGCATCCCGGCCTACGGCGCCGATGCGCTGCGCTTCACCTTCGCTTCGCTGGCCTCGCTGGGCCGCAGCATCAACTTCGACGCCAAGCGCTGCGAGGGCTACCGCAACTTCTGCAACAAGCTCTGGAACGCCTCGCTGTTCGTGCTGATGAACTGCGAGGGCCAGGACTGCGGCCTGAAGGAGCACACCAAGGCCGAGTGCCAGCCGGGCGGCTCCGCGCACGGCTACATGAAGTTCTCGCAGGCCGACCGCTGGATCAGCTCGGCGCTGCAGAAGGCGGAAGCGGAGGTGGCCCGGGGCTTCGCCGACTACCGCCTCGACAACGTCGCCAACGCGGTCTACGACTTCGTCTGGAACCAGTACTGCGACTGGTACCTGGAGATCGCCAAGGTGCAGATCCGCCATGGCGGCGAGGCCGAGCAGCGTGCCACCCGCCGCACGCTGATCCGCACGCTGGAAGCCATCCTGCGGCTGGCGCATCCGGTGATCCCGTTCATCACCGAGGAGCTCTGGCAGAAGGTCGCGCCCGTCGCGGGCATTTCCGGCGAATCGGTGAGCACCGCGCGCTATCCGCAGGCGCAGCCCGAGAAGATCGACGAGGCCGCCATCGCCTACGTCGACCGGCTCAAGGCCATGGTGGACAGCTGCCGCCAGCTGCGCGGCGAGCTGAACGTCTCGCCCGGCACGCGGCTGCCGCTGCTCGTCTCAGGCGACACCGCCTTCCTGCGCGAAGTCGCGCCGGTGCTGCAGGCACTCGCGCGCCTGTCCGAAGTGAAGGTGTTCGACGACGAGGCTTCCTGGGCCGCGGCCGCCCAGGCCGCGCCGGTGGCCGTGGTGGGCGATGCGCACCTGTGCCTGTTCATGGAGATCGACGTCGCCGCCGAGAAAGCGCGCCTCTCCAAGGAAGCGGCCCGCATCGAAGGCGAACTCACCAAGGCCAACGGCAAGCTGGCGAACCAGGCGTTCGTCGCCAAGGCGCCGCCGGCGGTGATCGAGCAGGAGCGCAAGCGCATCGCCGACTTCGCCGTCACGCTGGAACGGCTGAAGCAGCAACTCGAGCGCCTCGGTTCGAATTGACACACCGCGGCTGAGGCATTTTCTGCTGGGCGCAAGATCGCGCCTACGCGTCCACCTCGCCCTCTCCTACACGCACGTGGGCCCGGGCCGACGTCGTCGTAGGACGCCGCCTCTCTCGCGCTTCTACTGAGAAGCCCGGCGTGCCTCGCCCCGCGCCGCCTCCCTCCTGATCAGCTCGCGGTCCGTGCGCCCACGCACGCACCGCACGGATGAACCTTCCTAGACTGTTTCGCAAGCGTTCAAGAGGAAACGCTTTGTAGAAGACCCCTAGTGTGCTGTTGAGGGAGGAACCATGGCGCAACTGCTGTTCGAAGGCTCCGTCGGCCCGGCCGCAAGGCAGGTCCCGCCCACCCGGCTGCCGTTCTCGCTGACAGGACTGCTGTCCGGCGTCGGCCAGTGGACCTTCCGCCCCGGCGTGGAACGCAGCCGGCCGGAGACGCCACGCGGGAAAGTGCTCTGCGTGGTGGGCACGCGGCCCGAGGCGATCAAGATGGCGCCCGTGATCCTGGCCCTGCGCCAGCAGCCCGGGATCGACTGCCGGGTCCTCGCGACCGCGCAGCACCGCCAGATGCTGGACCAGGTGCTGGACTTCTTCCACATCACGCCCGACATCGACCTGGACCTGATGCGGCCCAACCAGAACCTCGCGGAACTGACCTCGCGGCTGATGTCCACGCTGGACGGGGTGCTCGCCGAGGAAGCGCCCGACGTCGTGCTCGCCCAGGGTGACACCACCACCGTGATGACCGTGGCCCTGGCCTGCTTCTACCGCCGGATCCCCTTCGGCCACGTCGAGGCCGGGCTGCGCACCGGCGACATGGACAACCCCTTCCCCGAGGAAGCCAACCGCGTGATCGCCAGCCGGCTGGCGCGCTGGCACTTCGCGCCGACGGCGGGCTCGCGCGACAACCTGCTGAAGGAAGGCGTTCCCGCGGACGACGTCTACGTCACCGGCAACACCGTGATCGACGCCCTGCTGGCGACCGCCGCCCGGCCCGACGCCCGGCTGCCGGTCGCCATCGCCGAGGACCGGCCGCTGGTGCTGGTCACCGCGCACCGCCGCGAGAACTTCGGCGAGCCGTTCCGGCAGATCTGCCGGGCGGTCGAGAAGCTCGCCCGGGCCTATCCGGGCACGGCGTTCCTGTACCCGGTGCATCCGAACCCGAACGTGCGCGACGTGGCGCACCGGATGCTGGGCGACCTGCGCAACGTCTTCCTGTGCCCGCCGATGGACTACGCCCCCTTCGTGGCCGCGATGAAGCGCGCGCATTTCATCATCAGCGACTCCGGCGGCGTGCAGGAGGAGGCGCCCGCGCTCGGCAAGCCGGTGCTGGTGCTGCGCGACGAGACCGAGCGGCCCGAGGCCGTGGAGGAAGGGGTGGTCAAGCTGGTGGGCCCGCACTGCGACGCGATCGTGGAGCAGGCGCGCCGCCTGATGGACGACCAGGCCGCCTACCGGAGCATGGCGCGCGGCGTCTCCCCGTACGGCGACGGCAAGGCTTCGGCACGGATCGTGGAAGTCATCGCGCAGCACCTGCACGCGAAACGAGGCGTGGGGGCAACAGATCGCATTGCGCCTGCGGGAGCGCTCTGCTAGAAACAAACCCTCAGCGTGCGACAACTGTCGGCGGTCAGGTCACCTGCAAAAAGAGCGCACCGGCCACAACAAAGTTCGAGGGGAATTTTCCAATCATGTCGATCCGAAGCGCGGCCGTCCTGGCCGCTGTCGCCCTTGTGGGCACTTCCCCGGCGTTCGCCGCCGCCGATGTCGGCGTCGAATACAGCCACACCGACGATTACGCCGGCTTCGGCGCCATCGACCACGTGGCGGTCGGCATCACGGTGCCGGTGTCCGACAAGTTCAAGTCCACGCTGAAGCTGGAGCGCCGCGAGCAGGAGGCCGTGCCGGGGAACGCCGGCGCCAAGGGCAACTTCGTCGAAGGCATCTTCAACTACGACCTGGGCACGTCGCTCTACGGCATGACCCGGATCGGCTTCACCGACGAGAACACGCTGTTCGTGGACGACTCGCTGTACCAGGAGTTCGGCTGGAAGGCCGGCCAGGTCGGACCGGCCTTCCTGGACCTGAACGGCGGCATCGGCACCCGCAAGTTCACCACCGGCCGCGAGACCTTCGTTTCCCTCGGGCCGACCTTCTCCTGGTCCAACGGCGCGCTCTGGCTGCGCCGCGAGCAGTCCACCACCGGCGGCGGCTACCGCCACCTGGTCACGGTGCGCCAGGAGTTCCTGCCCCACTGGCACGTGGAGGCCTTCGCGCTCGACGAGAAGCGCAGGAAGTACACCCTGCCCATCGGACCCGGCGTCACCGGCACCGATTTCGAGGGCCAGCGCTACTCGCTGGGCGTCGGCCACCAGCTGACGCAGGCCGTCTCGCTGTACGCCCGCGCCGAGAAGGTGTCGCTCGAGAAAGTGGGCACGCCGGGCAAGTACTACGCGCCCAAGGGCTACAGCCTGGGCCTGAACTACAAGTTCTGAGGCGAGCGGCACCACCCACCGACGAGACCGCAGTACGTGACCCAGTGGCTCCTCGTCGGCAAGCGGTGGATCCTGCTGCTGCCCGCTCTCCTCGCGGTCACCACGCTGTCGGCCGCCTCGGTGACGGCATGGGAGCCCAGCCTGCGGGTGGACCTGAGCACGCCGACCGCGATCATCTGGATCTTCGTGAGCACCGTGGCCATCGCGCCGGCGGTGCTGTTCATGCTGGCGGGACTGGCGCGGTCGGTCTCGCGCCCGCCGGCCGTCGCATCGCAGCCGACGCGGGCGCCGGTGACGCACTTCGTCGTCATCGTCCCGGCCTACAACGAAGAGAAGGTCATCTCCAACTCGGTCGGCTCGCTGCTGGCGCAGGACTATCCGCGCGAGCTGTTCACCGTCACCGTGGCCTGCAACGGCTGGGACCGCACCGCGAGCGTCGCGCGTGAACTGGGCGCGCAGGTCCACGAGACGCGGCAGAAGGGCATCGGCAAGTCGGCCGCCATCGACGAGACGCTGCACGCGCTGGCGCCCGCCCCCGAGTCGTACATCGTCATCTTCGACGCCGACAACCTGGTGTCGCGCAGCTTCCTGCGCGAGGTGGATGCGGAGATCCAGGCCTCGGGCGCGCTCGCACTGCAGGGCAACCACCAGCCGCTGACCGCGTCCGACAACATCGTCTCGGTCGGCATCCGCGCGGCCTACCGCGCCTCGTCGATGTTCTACAGCGTGGGCCGCAGCTTCCTGCTGCGCAGCGCCCTGCTCTGCGGCACCGGCTTCTCGGTGCAGGCCGGCCTGTTCACGGCGATCTGGTCGAAGGTGCGCACCCAGACCGAGGACATCGAGTCCAACGCGCTGCTGCAGCTGGACCACCAGCTGGGCGTGGTGTGGGTCGAAGCCGCCGAGTTCTTCGACGAGAAGCCCGACCAGGTGGTCATCGCCATCCGCCAGCGCGTGCGCTGGATGGTCGGCCATTTCCATGCGTCGCAGCTGTACACCTGGCCGCTGATCAGGCACGCGTTCCGGCACCGGTCGCTGCGCTCGCTGGAGCTGGCGATCTACTACCTGTTCCCGCTGGCGCTGTTCCTGTCGACCACCTGGTACCTGCTCGCGCTGCCGGCCATGGCCGTGGGGCTGGGCCATTTCCATGCGGGGGCGCTGGCGATGACCGTGGCCGGCACCGCGCTGGGGCTGGTCTACATCGTGGCGATGCCCGCGCTCGCCTGCCTGCTGGAGCAGCGCTCGCTGGGGCCGCGCGCGCTGGCGATCACGCTGCGCGAGACCCTCGCCGCGCTGCTCATCTCGCTGCTGGTGTGGTCCATCGCCATCCTGCTGGCGGCGGCCTGCCTGCGCCGGCGCGACTGGATCTTCCACACGCCGCACAAGGCGGCCGTGCCGCTGCCCCGCCGATGAACCGGCGCGACTTCGGTCTTTCGCTGGCGCTCGCGCTGGCCACGCAGGGCGCGAGCGCCGACGAAGGCCCGGCCGGCAAGCTCGTGCTCGCCCGCCGGCGCTTCCGTGCCTGGCTGCGATCGCTGGAGCGGCCCGGTGCGCGCGGCCTGTACCCGTACATGGCGAGCGGCAACTCGCAGCACATTTCCGGCCTCTCGCCGATGGCCAGCGCCGACGTGGCGATCTGGGCGCTGGGCGCGGGCGACGACGAGCTGGGCCTGCAGGTCGCGAACGGACTGGTGCACTGGCAGCGCGAAGTCGAGCGCCAGCTGCCGGCCCGCGTGCACGGCGGCCTGCCGAGCGACCTCACGCCCGACGGCGCGGGCTGGAAACCGGGTTCCGCCTTCTACGCCGGCGACAACCTCATCTGCATGGCCGTGCTGGCGCGAGCCTACGTGGC
>Ga0247822_10002091_pt1 | contig 12636 bp, 13 predicted proteins | sample 13C_Cellulose_Da_FD_192423 | JGI IMG/M metagenome (GOLD analysis project Ga0247822, IMG submission 192423) | Soil microbial communities from agricultural site in Penn Yan, New York, United States - 13C_Cellulose_Day30 | ecosystem: Environmental > Terrestrial > Soil > Agricultural land | place...
ATCCGCATCTCTACGCCGCCTTCCTGGGCGTCATGGCCGTCATGGCGATCACACCGGGACCGGCCAACCTGTTCGCCGTGGCGACCGGCATGGAGAAGGGCCGCGCCTCGGCCCTGATCGGCGTCGTCGGGATGAACGCCGCCACCCTGGTCTGGTTCGGCGCCGCCGCCCTCGGCCTCGGCGCCCTGGTCGCCGCCTTCCCCCAGGTCTTCCGCCTCATCGCCGTTCTCGGCGCCCTCTATGTCGCCTGGCTGGGCGTGAAGGCCCTGCGCGGCGCCTTCGCCACCGCCGCCGAGCCCGGTCATGTCGAGGTAAAACAGGGCCGCAGCGCCCTGATCGACGGCTTCGCGGTCCAGATCGCCAATCCCAAGGCCATCCTCTTCTTCACCGCCGTCCTGCCGCCCTTCCTCGACGTCAACCGTCCGGTCGCGCCCCAGCTGGCCCTGTTCGCCCTGGCCACCATCGGCATGGACGTCCTGTCGATGAGCGCCTACGGCCTCGGCGGCGCCGCCCTGGCCGACCGGATGAACCAGCCCCGCTTCAGGCGCGGCTTCGGGATCTTCGTCGGCGCCCTGCTGATCCTTGCAGCCGTCCTGATCATCACCAGATTGCAGGGGTAGGCGTCTGTGTCGCAGGCTCAGGAACTTGGCTGTTCACCCGCCGTTCAGCACTACGGACGTTCAGTGAACGTTCAAGGAGAACCTCCCATGAGAAATCTTCGCAAGACGTCGATTATGGCCGCCCTCGCAGGCGCCCTGGCCCTGGGCGCCTGCGCCACCGCCACGCCCTACCAACCGGCCGGTCTTGACGGTCAGCGCGGCGGCTACGCCGAGCAGCGTCTGGAGGCCAACCGCTACGCGGTCAGCTTCTCCGGCAACTCGGTCACCTCGCGCGACCAGGTCGAGATGTCGCTGCTGCTGCGTTCGGCCGAGCTGACGGTCGAGAACGGCTACGACTGGTTCGCCACCGTGACTCGCGCCACCGACCGCGACACCCGTTTCTATTCGACGCCGGATCCCTTCTACTATGATCGCTACGGCCCCTACTGGGGTCCGCAATGGCGCTTCTATCAGCGGGGCTACTGGAGCATGTGGGATCCCTACTGGGGTCGTGACCGCGACATCCGTCAGGTCGACCGCTACGAGGCCACGGCCGAGATCGTCATGGGCCGCGGTCCCAAGCCCGCCGGCGACGTCAACGCCTTCGACGCCCGCGAGGTCATCAGCAACATCGGCGGCCGCGTGACCCGGCCCGCCCCCCGGTAAGAGGGCGCTAACGCGAGCGCATTTCCTCCCCACTCAGTGGGGAGGTGGATCGGCGGCGAAGCCGACGAGACGGAGGGGCCGCTTCAAACGAGGCTGGCCCCTCCACCGCTTCGCGGTCCCCCTCCCCATTTCATGGGGAAGAAAGCCCTCAACCGACGCGAGGCGTCTTGAGTCGACGCTTGTTGGCGTGGGTCGCGGGCGCCGTGCCCAGGGCCTCCGGCACCTCGCCCTTGAAGTAGAAGCGCTGCCAGGCCTCCTTGGCCGCATCGGGATCGCCCGAGGCCAGACGGCTGTTGAAGTCGGTGCGCGCCCGGTTCCAGGCGTCGAACTGCCCCCTCATGCCGGGGTTGGACTCCAGCGAGCGGATCACCGGCTCGAAGCCTTCCACCTTGCGATGCTCGATCGGCAGGATGAAGCAGAAGGGCTCGCCCTTCTCGAACCGCACCTTGCCCGGCCGGGTGAAGATCCAGTTCATGGTGAAGGGGAAGGGCAGCCAGTCGGTCTCGATCAGACCGGTCAGCGGCTGGATGCCGTCCTTGACGTGGTTGGGCGACCCCTGCGCCAGCATCCCCCAACCCGGCGGGGTGCGGAACAGATACTGGGGGTGCATGGTCAGGACCCCGCGCGAGAAGTGCGAGCTGACGAAGTGATCCAGTTCCGGCTGGTGCCGGTCCGGCGTGATCTTGATGTCCGACTGGGCCGGGCCGCCGTTCCATTCCGCCGTGAAGCCGAACGGGACCAGGATCTCCCACCCCGTGGTGTTGGCCATGTTCAGCGGCAGGCAGCGATAGGGGTGCCGGCTGGCGAAGGCGTCCATCCAGTTGCGCGACTGGCGGCCCGGCACCAGGTCGCACGGCCGGGCGGTCATCGGATAGCATTCCAGTTCCAAGACGCGGGCTCCCAAACAGGCTAACGATTGTCTTCTCCTCCCCTATCGCTCCCGCCGCCCGCCCGACAAGGCCGAGATGACCGACACCGCCGCCGAACTGACTGTTCCCGCCCTCACTCCCGCCTACGACCGCGCCCGCATGCTGGCCTGGATGGCCGACAACGGCGTGGCCCAGACCACCCACGACCACCCCGCCGTCTTCCGCGTCGAGGAAGGTCTGGATCTCAAGGCCGACATGCCCGGCGTCCACACCAAGAACCTGTTTCTCAAGGACAAGAAGGGTCGGCTGTGGCTGATCTCGGCGGCCCAGGACACGGTCATCGATCTGAAACGCGCCCACAAAACCCTCGGCTCCGACCGCCTGTCCTTCGGCAACGAGACCCTGATGTGGGAGACCCTGGGCGTCCGCCCCGGCTCGGTCACGGCGCTCGGCCTGATCAACGACGCGGATCGCCGCGTCACCTTCGTTCTGGATCAGCGCCTGTGGGAGGCCGACGTCGTCAACTTCCATCCCCTGACCAACACCGCCACCACCGCCCTGGATCAGGCCGACTTCCGCCGCGTCCTGTCGCTTCTGGGCCGCGAGCCTCTCGTCGTGGACTTCGACGCGCTGGACTAGGCCTCGCGCATCGCGCATATACAACATATACGAAACGTATATGCGGAGTCGCCCCATGGGCATCGTCAATATCGAGGACGAGCTGCACGAACAGCTCCGTCGGGCCAGCAAGGCCTCCTGCCGGTCCATCAACGCCCAGGCCGCCTTCTGGATCAGGATCGGCATGCTGGGCGAGCTGAACCCCGGCCTGACATTTCAGGAGCTGGCGGCGCGCGAACTCAAGGCGGCGGGCGTCGGCGCCGACCTGACCGGCTCTGGTCTGACGGCGGCGGCATGACCAAGACCCCGGCCGAAATCGAACTGATGGCCGAGGCGGGACGCCTGCTGGCCTCGGTTTTCACGCATCTGGACGGCCTGCCGCTGGCGGGCATGAGCACCCTGCAGATCGACGCCCTGGTCGAGGCCTTCATCGTTGATGAACTGCACGCCCGCCCCGCCAGCAAGGGCCAGTACGGCTATGGCTTCGTGCTCAACAGTTCGCGCAACCAGGTCGTCTGCCACGGCGTGCCGTCCGCCGACGAGATCCTGTGCGACGGCGACATCGTCAATCTGGACATCACGCTGGAGAAGGACGGCTTCATCGCCGATTCCAGCAAGACCTATCTGATCGGCGACGTGGCCCGCCCCGCCCGCCGTCTGGTCCAGACCACCTATGAAGCGATGTGGAAGGGCATTCGCGCGGTGCGCCCCGGCGCCACCCTGGGCGACATCGGCCACGCCATCGAGCGCCACGCCGCGCGCAACGGCTATTCCATCGTCCGCGACTTCTGCGGCCACGGCATCGGCCGCGAGATGCACGAGGCGCCCCAGGTCCTGCACTTCGGCAAACCCGGAACCGGCATGAGGCTGCGCGAGGGCATGGTCTTCACCATCGAACCCATGCTCAACCAGGGCCGCCGCACCGTCGAGACCCTGGACGACGGCTGGACCGTGGTCACCACCGACGGAAAACTGTCCGCCCAGTTCGAGCATACCGTCGCCGTCACCCGCGACGGCGTCCGCATCCTCACCCTGCGCCCCGACGAGGCCCGGCTGGCGGCCTGAGCCTGACGCGGCGGCGACAACCGCATGGCAATGACCGCTTTCGACCCGTTGCGGACGCTGGAGCGCGCTTTCGCTTTCGTCATCCTCCGGCGAGCGCAGCGAGACCGGGGGACCCAGCGGCGCGCGAGAGCGCGAACCTGTCGCACAGATAATCGTCGAACATCTCTCGTAAACAGATCGCCTTCGGCGCCGCTGGGTCCCCCGGTCTGCGCCGCCAAGAGGCGGCTTGCCGGAGGATGACGAAAGCGAAGAAAACGCCGCTCTGGGGATGTCCGCTTCCCACCCATAGCGGCCATCCGACCCTTTCGCTTTGAGGCACGCCCCCGGGGAAAGTCCCGTTTCCCTGAATCGCCCTGTCCAGGCGATGCGACAGCCCATAATATCGCCGTTCTTCATTCCAGCGCCCCCCCCCCGGCGCCGCGAGCGTTCATCGCGTCAGACCCTGTCAGGGAGACGGTGCATGCGACTGTTGTGGAAAGCCCTGGCCGTGAGCGGCGTTGGTCTGGTCCTGACGGGTTCCAGCGCCCTGTCGCCCCTGCCCGCTGCGACGCCGGGCGCGCTCGATGCGATCTGCGGTCCCGCCAGCACAGGGGGAGCCTTGTTGCGTGAGCTGCTGATCGCCTCGGCCGTCGCCGCCCCCGCCAGCCAGCCCCAAATCCGTCAAGCTCAGGCCATCCCCCTCTATCCCGACCTGACGACCTCGGCGTTCAGGGCGACCACCGACGATCCCCGCGCCCAGGCCTATTTCAGTCAGGGCCTGATGTTCGCCTATGGCTTCAACCACGCCGGGGCCGTGCGCTCCTTCCGCGAAGCGCAAGGCCTCGATCCCGATTGCGCCGCCTGCTGGTGGGGCGAGGCCCTGTCGCTGGGACCCAACATCAACGCCCCGATGGACGACCGCGACCGGGCCGCCGCGCTGAACGCCAGCGACCGGGCCATGGCCCTGCGCGAGAAGGCCAGCCCCCGCGAACAGGCCCTGATCGAGGCTTTGGCCCTGCGCTATTCCCGCGATCCCGCCGCCGACCGCGCCGCCCTGGACGCCGCCTACGCCGACGCCATGCTGGCCGTCGCCGCCCGCTTTCCTGATGACGACGACATCGCCGTCCTGGCCGCCGAGGCGGCGATGGACACCACGCCCTGGAACTACTGGGAGGCCGACAAGCGCACCTCGATCGGCCGCAGCGGCGAGGCCGTGCGCCTTGTCGAGGCGGTCCTGACCCGCAACCCCGGTCATGTTCAGGCGGCCCACCTCTATATCCACCTGCTGGAGGCCGCCGATCCCCAGCGCGCCGAGGCCGCCGCCGACCGCCTGGCCGCGTCCTCCACGCCCAGCGCAGGCCATCTGGTCCACATGCCGGGCCACATCTATGTGCGGCGCGGGCGCTACGCCGACTCCATCCGCCTGAACGTGGCGGCGGCGCGCGCCGACGAGGCCTTCATCCGCGATGCGGGCGACGAGAGCCTGGTGCGCTACGGCTATTATCCGCACAACATCCACTTCATCGTCGCCTCGGCCCAGATGGCCGGCGACATGACCACCGCCCTGACCGAGGCGCGGCGCCTGCGCACGGTGCTGGACCCGGCCACCTCGGCCCGGATCGCCTGGATCCAGGTCATCGACGCCGCCCCGTATCAGGCCCTGGCCCAGTTCGCCGAGCCGCGCGCCATCCTGTCGGCCCCTGCGCCGGACGCCCGCCTGCCCTACGCCCTCGCCATGCGTCACTACGCCCGGGCCGTGGCCTACGCCCGGCTGCGCGACCAGAGGAGCTTTGATCGCGAACTGGCGGCGCTGAACGCGCTGAAGGCCTCGGACGCCTTCGCCGACATGATCGCCCAGGGCGTGCCGGCGCCTGACCTTCTGAGTCTGGCCGAGGCCGTGGCGCGCGGACGGCTGGCGACGGCGCGCGGGCGACACCTCGAGGCCGCCGACCACTATCGCCGCGCCGCCGACATCGAGGCCGACCTGCCCTATCAGGAGCCGCCCTACTGGTACTATCCGGTCAACCAGTCGCTGGGCGCGGCCCTCTATCAGGCCGGTCGCCCCGCCGAGGCCGCCGTCGCCTTCCGCTACGCCCTGGCCCAGACGCCCGCCAACGGCTGGGCCCTCTACGGCCTGGCCCGCAGCGAAGCCGCGCAAGGCCACGCCGACGAGGCCGCGACGGCGGAAGCGGCCCTGCGCGCCGCCTGGCTGGGCGACGGTCGCTGGCTGCGCATGGATCGCTTATAGAACCCTCTCCTTGCTCCCTTCCCCCTCGAGGGGGAGGGCTTACTTCGGGAGCGACCCCTTCTGACGCAGCGATCCGCTATAGGCAGGTTGAATCGGATCGCCGATTTCAGACGATTCAGACGAATTGGACTCTGTTTTTCTCGCGGACCGGCCGCCCCTTGCGGCCAGACGCCTCAGGGTCGTCACTTGGCGCTTGATGATGAGGCATCCCGACGCCATCTGATCCGTTACGATTCTTCGACCCTGATGCGGACCCGATCATGACCTTCGCCGACCCCAAGCTTTCCGACGACCTGATCAAGGACGGCACGGACGCCTCATTCATGCAGGACGTGGTCGAGGCCTCGAAGCATCAGCCGGTCATCGTCGACTTCTGGGCCACCTGGTGCGGCCCCTGCCGGACGCTGGGCCCCGCTCTGGAAAAGGCCGTGCGCGGCGCCGCCGGCGCGGTGAAAATGGTCAAGATCGACGTCGACGCCAACCCGGCCTATGCGGGCCAGCTGCGGGTCCAGTCGATCCCGACGGTCTACGCCTTCGTCAACGGCCAGCCGGTCGACGGCTTCCAGGGCGCCATCCCGGACAGCCAGATCAAGGCCTTCATCGACAAGCTGACCGGCGGTGCGGGGGTCAACACCGACGTCGAGCAACTGCTGTCGCTGGGCGAGGAATCCCTGGGCCTCAACGATCTCGGCGGCGCCGCCCAGGCCTTCGCCCATGTCCTGACCATGGAGCCGGACAACCCCAAGGCCATCGCCGGCATGGCCCGCGTCTATCTGGCCGAGGGCGACGCCGAGCAGGCGCGTCAGACCATCGCCATGGCCCCCGCCGACTCGACCGATCCCACGGTCCAGAGCGTGCGCGCCCAACTGACGCTCGCCGCCGCCGCGCCGACGGGCGCCAACGCCGAACTGGAAGCAAGGATCGCCGCCGATCCCAATGATCATCAGGCCCGCTACGACCTCTCCCTGGCCCTGGCCTCGGCGGGCGACCTGAACGGCGCCGTCGATCAGCTGCTGGCCATCGTCAAGGCCGACCGCGAGTGGAACGATCAGGCGGCGCGCAAGCAGCTGCTGACGGTGTTCGAGGCGGCCGGCGCGACCAGCGAAGTCGCTCGCGACGGCCGTCGTCGCCTGTCCTCCATCCTCTTCGCCTGACCGGAGACCGGCGATGGCCCAGGGCTATATCAAGGCGATCGAGCTGCCCCAGGTGATCCCGGTCTTTCCCCTGCCGGGGTCGATCCTGCTGTCGCGCGGCCAGCTGCCGCTCAATGTGTTCGAGCCGCGCTATCTGAACATGGTGGACGACGCCATGGCCGGGGACCGGATCATCGGCCTGATCCAGCCCCAGACCAGCGCCCTGGAGCCCCAGCCGCCCCTGGCCCGCGTCGGCTGCGCCGGCCGCATCACCAGCTTCAATGAAACCTCGGACGGGCGCTATCTGATCACCCTGACCGGGGTCTGCCGGTTCCGGGTGACCGGCGAGTTGCAGGTCAGGACCCCCTACCGTCAGGTCCGCGCCGACTTCGCCCCGTTCGAGCCCGACCTGCGCGCACCGGACCCCGCCGCCGACTTCGACCGCGACAGCTTCCTCGACGCCCTGCGCCCCTATCTGGAGCACCGGGGTCTGAACGTGGACTGGGACACCGCCGAGGCCGCGCCCCAGGAGGCCCTGATCAACAGCCTGGCCATGGCCCTGCCGTTCGAGCCGCCCGAGAAACAGGCCCTGCTGGAGGCCGAGACCCTGGACGCCCGCGCGCGGGCCCTGACCGCCCTCCTGCGTATCGAAGCCGCCGCCAGCGACGACGACGACGGCCCGGCGATGCAGTAGGTCACTACCGCCCGGATTCGCCGCCCTTTTTGGATCATGCCCCGCCAAACGGGCTCAAGTAGCGCGAAGCGCGATAGCCCCCTAAGAAGCCAAACTTCCTCAAGCAGCGAGCGCCAGCGGCGCGAGCGATAGGAAACAAAGATGATGAGCGACGCCTTCAACACCCCCGTCTCGGTCGATCCCCGCCTGCTGGAGGTCCTGGTCTGCCCCGTCACGCGCGGTCGCCTGACCTATGACCGCGAGCGCAACGAGCTGGTCTCGGCCGGCGCCAAACTGGCCTTCCCCATCCGCGACGGCGTGCCGATCATGCTGGCCGAGGACGCGCGGCCTCTGGACTGAGCCTTACGCCGCCCTTAGGCGGCGGGCCGCTTTCCGCATCGCGTCCTTACGCCTCTCGGGTGTCTTCTTCGCCTCATGAAGGAGCCCCCCATGAGCCGTCGCGCCTTGCTGAACCAGTCCCTGCGCCCCGCCGTCCCCAGCGTCTGGCGCATGACCCAGACCGTTCTGGCCCTCTATCTCGGCTGCACGCCCCGCAATCAGGGCCGCCCGCGATGATGAGCGGCTATCCCGACAGGCGGGCGCCGGACCCGCGCCCGCACCCCGCCCGCGCCTATGGCGTCGTCGCCCGCGACGGCGGCTGGTGCGTCACCCTGGACGACTGCGCCACACGCCCCTTCAAGGACCGCGAGGCCGCCCTGCGCATCGCCCGCCAGCTTCAGACCCAGGCCGACCGCCTGCGCCACACGGAACCCCGGGCATGACGACAAGGCCGGTCCTGTTCGAAATCCGCCGCCTGGGCCGGGTCTGGCGCCTGGCCTCCTCGGACGGCCTCTTCTTCGGCCTGTTCCAGACCCGCGCCTCGGCCCTGCGCTGCGCGGTGGAAGAAGCCGACCGCCGCGACCACGCCGACGTCCTGCTGCACGCCCACGACTGACCAAACGGGCCTCAAGTAGCCCGAAGGGCGATAGGCCCCTCTTAGAGACTCTCGCCTCGCAAAAGGCGAGGCAAGTCCCCCGTCGCCCCGCCGGCCTCGTGCATGAAGGCCCGGCGCAGGGGGGCGATGCGGTTGACCGCCGCCATGCCCAGATCGCGCGCCAGCCGCACCGGCGGCAGGTCGTTGGAGAAGAGCCGCACGAAGCCGTCGAAGCCCGCCGCCAGCGCCGCGTTGTCAAAGCGGCGCCAGCGGGCGTAGCGCTCCAGCACCAGTTCCGAGCCGATGTCCTCACCGATGCGCATGGCGTCGGTCAGAACCTCGGCCAAGGCGGCGGCGTCCTTCAGGCCCATGTTCAGCCCCTGCCCCGCCACCGGGTGCACCCCGTGGGCGGCGTCGCCCAGGATGGCGATGCGCGGCGCCGTCAGCTTCTCGGCCAGTTGCAGCGACAGTGGATAGACGAAGCGCGGCCCGACGACCTCCACCCCGTCCAGGAACTCGCCGAAGCGGCGCATCAGGTGGGCGTGGAAGGCCTCGTCCGAGGCGACCTTCAGGGCCTCGGCCCGGCGGGTGCTCTCGGTCCAGACCAGACTGGCGCGCTGCTCCGTCAGGGGCAGGATGGCGAAGGGGCCGTCGGGCAGGAAATACTCGTGGGCGACATTGCCGTGGTCACGGCCCAGCCTGACCGTGGCCACCACGCCGCTCTGGCCGTAGCCCCAGCCGAAGGTGTCGATGCCCGCCGCCCGACGCACGGTCGAGCCGCGCCCCTCGGCGCCCACGACCAGAGGCGCGGCGAGGGTCGCGCCGTCCTTCAGCGTCACGCTTGCCAGCCCCGGCCCGACCTCGACCCCGGCCACGCTGGCGGGGGCGCGGACCTCGATCCCGGCGGCGGTCACAGCCTCGGCCAGGGCCGTGCGGATGCGGCGGTTCTCCAGCATATAGCCCAGGGGCTCGCCGCCGTTGCGGTCACCGATCTCGTCGGCGTCAAAGCGGATATAGGCCGGCGACGGCGGGCGGCTGGCCGCGCCCGGCCGCTTGCCGTCCGTCACCAGAATGCGGTCCATGCGGCAGGCGTGCGGCCTCAGGCTCTCGCCCAGCCCCAGGGCGTCCAGCATGCGGAAGGTGGAATAGGCGATGGCGGTCGAACGCCCGTCGAAGGTCGGCGCCAGCTGGGCGTCGAACGGCTGGGGGTCGACCAGCACCGGCTTCAGCCCGCCCTGGGCTGCGGCCAGGGCGAACGTCGCCCCCGCCAGTCCCGCGCCCGCGATGATGATGTCGTAGTCCGTCTGAGCCATGCCGCCTGTGTCGCGCTGATGGCCGCCCGCGTCCAGAGGCGAGAGGTCGCGGCGGTCTGATCGTCACCTGGTAAACAGCCCCTTAACCCTGTCGCGCGACAAGGGAGGCCTGTTCTTCTGAGGTTCGCCTTCATGTCCGTCGCCCTCGCGCTCGGCCAACGCGCCTGGTCCACCGCCCGCATCGTCTGGGCGGCGCCCTTCGCCGTACGGTTCCGCGGCGTTCTGCAAGCCCTGCTGGCCAGCCTGCTGCTGGTCGCCATGATCTCGTGGAACCCCGCGGACCCCAGTCTGAACGCCGCCTCGACGCAGGGCGCGACCAACTGGCTGGGCGGAACCGGCGCCGTCTTCGCCGACCTGATGATGCAGTCCCTGGGCCTGGCCGCCTGGCCCGCCGTCCTGCTGCTGATCGCCTTCGGCCTGGCGACGGCCATCGGCGACGCCCTGCAGCACCGGCTGCAGCCCACGGCCTTCAAGGTCTTCTGCGCGATCGTCGGCGTCCTTTTGCTGTCCGCCGCCCTGTCGGCCCTGGCGGCGCCCGCCAAATGGCCTCTGGCCGCTGGGCTCGGCGGCCTGTGGGGCGACGGCGTGACCGGCCTGTCGGCGCAAGGCCTCGCCGCCGTGCACATCCCGGCCGGACGCTGGATCGTCGGCGGCCTGTTCCTGATCCTGGGCCTGTGGGGGTTGGGCTACGCCGTGGGCCTGCGCCTGCGCGACTTCACCGACACGGCCGGCTGGGCCGCCGAGAAGCACGCCGCCCATCGCGCGGACCGCCCCGCCAAGGTCAAGGCGCCGGCCAGGGCCGGTCTCAAGGGCGACGCCCGCATCGTGGCCGAAGCCGCCGCCCCGGCCCGCAAGCCGCGCCACCGCCTGCCTGAAACCGAGCTCGAGGCCGAGCCGGAGACTCCGCCCGCCGCCGCTCCTGTCGATGACAACCCCTATGCGGCCGATCCCTACGCCGACGACGAACCCGCCGCCTATGCTCCGCCGTGGGAGGAGGCGGCCCCCGCCCCGGTGGCGCCGCCCTCGGCCCGCGCGCCGAAGACGGTCGAGCCGCGCGTGGCGGCGGTCAAAGCGCCCAAGCCCCGCAGCGACGCCGATCAGCAGACCTTCGACTTCGAGCCCGGCGAGGGCTTCGACCTGCCTTCGCTCGGCATCCTGGCCAAGCCGGGCCAACGCGGCGGCGCCGTGGACGAGGAGTCCCTGAAACAGAACGCCAAGATGCTGGAGGGCGTGCTGCAGGAGTTCGGCGTGCGCGGCGTGATCGACCAGATCCGCCCCGGCCCGGTCGTCACCCTCTATGAACTGGTCCCCGCGCCGGGCGTGAAGCACGGCCGCGTCGTGGCCCTGGCCGACGACATCGCCCGCTCCATGTCGGCGCGCGCCTGCCGCATCTCGGTCGTGCAGGGGCGCAACGCCATCGGCATCGAACTGCCCAACGCCAAGCGCGAGACCGTCTTCCTGCGCGACCTGCTGGCCTCGGGTGAGTACGACAAGAAGAGCCATCTGCTGCCGCTGGCCCTGGGCGAAACCATTGGGGGCGAGCCCTATGTCGCCGACCTGGCGCGCATGCCCCACCTGCTGATCGCGGGCACCACCGGCTCGGGCAAGTCGGTCGGGGTCAACGCCATGATCCTGTCGATCCTCTATCGTCACACGCCCGCCGAGTGCCGCTTCATCATGATCGACCCCAAGATGCTGGAGCTGTCGGTCTATGACGGCATCCCGCACCTGCTGGCGCCGGTCGTCACCGATCCCAAGAAGGCGGTCGTGGCCCTGAAGTGGACCGTGCGCGAGATGGAGGACCGCTATCGCCGGATGTCCAAGCTCGGCGTCCGCAACGTCGCCAGCTACAATGAGCGCGCCCGCGAAGCCCAGGAAAAGGGCGAGCATTTCGAACGCACCGTCCAGACCGGCTTCGACGAGCAGGGCCGCCCCGTCTACGAAAGCGAGAAGATCCGCCCCGAACCCATGCCCTATCTGGTCGTGGTCATGGACGAGATGGCCGACCTGATGCTGGTCGCCGGCAAGGACGTTGAAGGCGCCGTCCAGCGTCTGGCCCAGATGGCCCGCGCCGCCGGCATCCACCTGATCATGGCCACCCAGCGCCCGTCGGTGGACGTCATCACCGGCACCATCAAGGCCAACTTTCCGACCCGGATCTCCTTCCAGGTCACGTCGAAGATCGACAGCCGCACCATCCTGGGCGAACAGGGCGGCGAGCAGCTGCTGGGTCAGGGCGACATGCTCTACATGGCCGGCGGCGGCCGCATCACCCGCCTGCACGGCCCCTTCGTCGGCGACAACGAAGTCGAGGAGGTGTGCAAGCACCTGCGCCTCCAGGCCGAGCCCGACTATCTGGACCTGATCACCGACGAGCCGGACGGCGACGGCGACGGAGCCATGGGCGGCGACGGCGACGGCATGTCGGGCGACGACCTCTACGACCGCGCCGTGGCCGTGGTCACCCGCGACCGCAAGGCCTCGACCTCCTACATCCAGCGCCGCCTGCAGATCGGCTACAACCGCGCCGCCACCCTGA
>Ga0247822_10002093_pt1 | contig 12629 bp, 9 predicted proteins | sample 13C_Cellulose_Da_FD_192423 | JGI IMG/M metagenome (GOLD analysis project Ga0247822, IMG submission 192423) | Soil microbial communities from agricultural site in Penn Yan, New York, United States - 13C_Cellulose_Day30 | ecosystem: Environmental > Terrestrial > Soil > Agricultural land | place...
TATAGGCAGACACGAAGAGCACAATTACATCTCCATGGAGTTTTTGCCCAAAGGCTCATTGGATGAAAAAATTGCCGATGGAATGACCACTGAATTTGCACTAAAAATCACCTTGGGAATTGCCGCAGCGCTTGAACATGCACATAGCAAAGGCTATGTGCACCGGGATATCAAACCGGAAAATATTTTATTCCGCGAAGATGATTCACCAGTGCTCACCGATTTTGGTATTGCGCGCACGATCAAATCCAAAGCCAACATGACACAAGTGGGAACAGTAATAGGAACGCCCTATTACATGAGCCCCGAGCAAGCAAAAGGTGAATTCAGCGATGGCCGTTCCGATTTATACAGCTTGGGAGTAATGCTCTATGAAATGCTCACTGGCAACCGCCCATTCCATGCCGACAGTTCATTAGCGTTAGGGATAAAACATATCCACGAACAAGCCCCGAAACTTCCCGTACATTTGTTTGTACTGCAGCCAATTCTTGACAAACTTCTAGCCAAGAAACCAGACCAACGCTTTCAAACCGCGCGCGAGTTAATTGCAGCACTTGAGCCCATTGCCAACAATAAATCATTGCTGCTAAACAGCAGCACCAAACCTTTTTTATTATTCAAATCGCTGACTAATCTTGTGTTGCAAAAATTGCAGACTGTTGCAGACCAATTAGTACATCTTCCCAATGCGATGCTGCACAAAATCCGAGGCGAACCGGCTATCACTACCAGCTCACACTTGGATCAAACATGGGTAGCATCACCAACTACCAGTCACACTACAACAACTGAAATTTTTAGCGACGCACGCACTAAACGCCGCTGGGTTTATGGAGCGCTTGGATTAGTTGCACTACTCTCGCTCGGCGCCATCTTTTTTGATGAACAACCAAACACCAATCCACGAGAGCAATGGAATCAGTTATCTGCAAACGACAACAAAAACGCACATGAAGATTTATTACCGCTCACCATAAATCCCATACCTGCTGAAGCGCGCATCCGGATACTGAATATCAAAGAAAAATATTCCAGCGGCATGCCACTTGTGGCTGCTGCTTACCACATCGAAATCAGCCACCCAGGCTACACCACAAAGACCAAATGGATTCGGCTGAATGAGCGCAATCAAACATGGGATATTGCACTGCAAAAAGCCACCCATATTACCAATTCCAATCAACTTCCTTTGCCGGAAATGGTAGAGGTATATGGCGGCCAATTTTTAATGGGCAATGCCAATACTGATAACGCTAAAACCATAACTCTGAATAATAATTTTTTAATTAGTCGCTATGAAATCACCTTTAACGAATACGATTTTTTTGCACTAGCAACCAATCGTGCCCTGCCGGATGATATGGGTTGGGGGCGAGGCGAACGCCCGGTTATTAATATCAGCTGGGACGATGCGATCGCCTATACAAACTGGCTCAGTAAAACCACAGGAAAACACTATCGCTTACCAACAGCAGAAGAATGGGAATTCGCTGCACGGGGCAATACTACTAGTAGTTATTGGTGGGGAAACAATGAGGATGATGCAGAAGAGCGCGCAAATTGCCGCTATGGTTGCAAATCATTATGGGCGAGCTTTTTTAATAATAAAACACAACCTGTCGGCAGCTACCCCCCAAATGATTTTGGCATCCACGACACGGCAGGCAACGTCGCCGAATGGGTGAATGACTGCGCCGTCAAAACACTCACATCAGCCTGCTTGAAACGTGCTGTACGCGGCGGATCATTTACAAGCAAAGTAGAATCCATTACCGCCTATTCACAAGTGGCCATCACTGCGAGCAAATCACGCAAATCCATTGGCTTTCGTTTAGCCCAGGAAATTCCGCCGCAACAACAAATAAATAATGCAACCAAAGCGGATGAAAAACCGCGCAGGCGCAATATCTTTCGCGAAATTTCCGACAGTATTTTCAATCGGGACAATTAAATAATTTTATTTATCACTTTATTCTGCTAGCGTTAATTGGCTTTGTATTGGACAGAGCGTTTTAACATTAATAAGGAGTTTACCGCATGAATAAAGTTGCTAGAAATTTAGGCGCAGTACTGTTTAGTATTCTCAGTACAACCACCTATGCAAAAACTTATAAGTACGACTTAACAGCAATCGGTTCATATCAAGGCCCGATCCATTATCCAAATCTGGATTTCAGCCAAGTCAAATCCGCTCTATTTACCGTCAATAAAGACCCTCTAGGTCCCGATGTACAGATAAACTCTCTCGAAGTATCATTTCCGAATGCAGCAAAACTGACTGCCACTGGATTCAAGAAAATTGAACCCGATCTTTATCGCGCCGTTGTAAATGATGTGTGGATTTATCGCCAAGTATTTGTTGATGTAAGAGGCATTGACTTTAACCGACCTCAATGGGGCACACCTCATATTTCAGTTTCTATCTCAGAAAAATCGGTTTTTATTAATCCGGAATCAACCACCGATTACGCGGGAGAACCCCTTTTTAACTTGCATGGGATTCTTCGCGATGTCACCACTGCAAAAATAGCAGATACTGCGGTTGCAACTGTTGACGGCAAGCGACTGACATTATCATTAAAAGATAACTTGACCTCAGCACCAGTAGAAAGCCAGGTTAATGGAGCCAGAGAAGGCTTTGTGATTGATGCACTTTGGCAAGGCAAGGGACAAAAAACCATTTACGTACCAGCTCCGGTCCCCGAGGAAGAGTTTGATCGTTATACCGCTATCGGACTTGTGCTGGAAGAACTGAATGGCCCAGAAACCAAGGAGTACAGTTTTAGTGTGAAATTTATTGATGCTACTGGAGGGGAAACACTGACGCCACCTCAACCACTAAAACCTCGGTTGAATGATGCCTTTGGCACTACCCCTTGGTAATTACACCCACAATAAAAAACCGCTGATTTTCATCAGCGGTTTTTTATTTTCCTCGCACAGCTTGATGCGATTAATTACCGTAACTCATCAAACGCTGGTAACGGCGCTCAAGCAGGGCATCAATTGGCTCTTTGCTTAAACGATCCACTTGAACCACCAAACGCTCTTGCAGTTTTTTCGCCATCTCATCCATGTTGCGATGAGCACCGCCTAATGGTTCAGGAATGGTTTCATCCACAATTCCCAAATCCTGCAAAATTTTAGAAGTAACACCCATCGCTTGAGCCGCTTCTGGCGCTTTGGCTACGGTTTTCCAAATAATATTGGCGCAACCTTCGGGGGAGATAACAAAGTAGGTTGAGTACTGCAGCATATTCAATTGGTCGCCAACACCAATTGCCAAGGCACCACCAGAGGAACCCTCACCAATAACGGTACAGATAATCGGTGTGCGCAAGCGCGACATAACTGCCAGATTTTGCGCGATAGATTCCGAAATGCCACGCTCTTCCGAGTCAATACCAGGATAAGCTCCAGGGGTATCAATCAGGGTTAATACTGGCAACTTGAAGCGCTCGGCCATTTCCATCAAGCGCAAAGCTTTACGGTAACCTTCAGGGCGCGGCATACCGAAGTTACGCATGACTTTCTCATTAACGGTGCGGCCTTTTTCCTCACCAATTACCATTACAGGTGTGCCATCCAATCGGGCGACACCACCAATAATCGCATGATCATCACCAAAATGACGGTCGCCATGCAGCTCATCAAAATCAGTGAAGACGCGGGAAATATAATCCGATGTATAAGGGCGCAATGGATGACGGGCCACTTTTACAATGTCCCAAGCGGTCAACTTGGAATAGATAGTTTCCGTCAGCTTGGTAGACTTTTCACGCAACTTGGCGATTTCATCGGCAATGTTCACATCAGAACTTTTGCCCACCAGTTGTAACTCTTCAATCTTGCCTTCAAGTTCGGCGATGGGCTGTTCAAAATCCAGGTAATTCAGATTCATAGGAGCTCTTAATCCGGTAGGAAACTTTCATTTTGGCTTTTAGGGTGTGTGCTGCAGTCTGACCTGATGGCTTTTTAAACAGTCTAGCAGGCAGCACAATTGGGGCGCTACCTTACGCGAAATGGGCCATTTAGTCGATCTTTTCCAGCGAAAATGCACGGACACCATAAGCCCTTCTGGTGGGCGATTGCGTGGACATAGGCGACTGCACAGACTGACGCTACACCAACCAGACTTGGAGCTATTGCGGTGTTACATGCGCCACAGTAAATGGGGTGCGCGGGCGTGTTGGGGCAAAATAACTGCTGCAATGTTTTTTAAGCGCCAACAAAATTAGCCTGCGATTGATCAACCCCACCAGCTTTCCATGTTCAACAACGGGGTAATTTTTGGGTTTGTTACCCAACATTATTTCCGCAATTTCCAAAATACTGGTATCCGGGGTTACGCTCAAAACATCGGCTCGCATGATGCTGGTTACCTGGGCAGAATCCTCGGCATAGAAAGCGCTGTTTAACATCTCTTTCATACAGTCCTGCTCTGACACAAACCCAATCACCTTCATTCCCTCATCCACGACTGGTGCACCACTAATATTCCATTTGAGCAAGTACTCCACCACTTCGCGCACGCTAGCAGTTGATTGAATCGCGAGCACATTAGGCTGCATATAATCTTTAACGAGAATTGATGACATATTACTACCCTCCATCATTCAATTTTTTTAACCCTTTCAAGTAGAGTCTAGATGGATGCATGAGCGGCGAGAGACCAAAATGATCTGTAAAAATCCATTGTTTAGATCTGGCTTACCTAAACAATGTATCTATCAAAAAAAAGTATCAACTAAAAAAGAAAAAGGCTGCAATAGCAGCCTTTTTGATAAGCCAATAAACTCAATAAACCAGCCTCACTTTTGTGCTGCCATAGCTATCGCGCAAACGCTGCAATAACTCATCCTCAGGGCGCACATTCCATTGGCTGTCAAACCGCAATTGCGCGCGCGCATCGCTGCGTAAATAATCAACTACTATTGCGCAGCGAGCCTCTTGTTGTGGCGATTGACGATAAGGGTCAAGCATTTCCCCCAGTTCGCGGGAGAAGCTGGCAGGTAATGCACCCGACTCTAATTCCAACCACAATTCGCGCACTTTTTCCTGGCGAACATCAGCTAACAAACGCAGATTATCAGCACTCATTTTCAACATGCCACTAAAGTCATCAAATCTGACTTGGCCGCTGATCACAAGCAAGCCGTCTTTGGATAACACATCACGAGAGTTGTTAAATGTCTCCGCAAAAAGAGTGACATCCATTCGCCCTGTGCGATCATCGATTGTCAAAATAGCCATATTATCGCCGCGCTTGGTTCGCACGATACGCTGTGAAATAACCAACCCGGAAATTGTCTGCGCACCTTTATCGGGTTTTAAATTGGCGATACGTGAGCTGACCAAATGGCTGAGTTCACTTTCATATTCATCAATTGGATGGCCGGTGAGATATAAACCAAGCGTTTCTTTTTCTGCATTCAAACGCTCTTTCATTGTCCAGGTACGCACACGCCGAAAATCGCTGTAGACATCAACATTCGCATCATCACTGGCAATCACCGCACCGAACAAATCCATCATACCGGCATTGGTATTGGCCATCGCCTGTTCAGCGGTTTTTACTGCTTCACTCATAGCCGCGAACATCACTGCACGATCATGATCAATATTGTGTTGCGGGGTATTACTGGTAGGCCCAAGATTATCCGCAGCACCGGAACGGATAATCGCTTCCAAGGCACGCTTGTTAACCTTACGTGGATCGACGCGCGCACAGAAATCGAATAAGTCTTTAAACGGGCCACCCTCATTGCGCGCCGCAATAATCGACTCGACCGGGCCCTCCCCCAAACCTTTAATTGCACCTAACCCATAAATAATTCGGCCTGCATCATCTACCGTAAAATGGAATTCACCGGAGTTAACATCCGGCGGCAAGAGTTTCAATTTCATCGTGCGGCATTCTTCGATAAAGGTAACCACCTTATCGGTTTTATCCATGTCCGAAGACATAGTCGCCGCCATAAAATGCGCAGGATAATGTGCTTTTAGCCAAGCAGTTTGATAGGAAACAATTGCATAGGCTGCGGAGTGGGATTTGTTAAAACCATAACCCGCAAATTTTTCTACCAAATCGAAAATTTTAATTGCCAGCTCGGGATCAACACCCTGGTTTTTCGCGCCGCTTTCAAATACTTCGCGCTGCTTCGCCATCTCTTCCGGCTTTTTCTTGCCCATCGCACGGCGCAACATATCTGCACCGCCAAGCGTATAGCCAGCGAGCACCTGCGCAATCTGCATTACCTGTTCCTGATAAACGATAACCCCGTAAGTAGGTTCCAGTACTGGCTTTAATGTGTGGTGCTGGAACTTTGCATCCGGGTAGGCAACTTGGGCACGGCCATGTTTGCGGTTAATAAAGTCATCAACCATTCCCGATTCAAGTGGCCCAGGACGAAACAGTGCAACCAATGCAATCAGGTCTTCAATGTTGTCTGGTTGCAGGCGTTTAATCAGATCTTTCATGCCGCGAGATTCCAACTGGAATACCGCTGTTGTTTCTGCGCGTTTTAATAAGCCAAATGTTTTTGCGTCATCCAGGGGAATTGCGCTGATATCGAGTGGAGCCTCACCTTTTTTAACTCGCTGCTTATCGATCATAATGCGAGCCCAATCGATAATCGTGAGCGTACGCAAACCGAGGAAGTCGAACTTCACCAAGCCCGCTTCTTCCACATCTCCTTTATCAAATTGGGTTACCAGACCACTACCAGTCTCGTCGCAGTACAATGGGGAAAAATCGGTGAGTTTAGTTGGTGCAATAACAACACCACCGGCGTGCTTACCAACGTTACGTGTAAGCCCTTCCAGCTGCACAGCCATTTCCCAAATTTCACCGGCATCGCCATCTTGCTCGATAAATTCTTTGAGTTGCGGCTCTTCCTGCAACGCTTGCGCAAGCGTCATACCTGGTGTGGGGGGAATCATTTTGGAGAGTTTGTCGGCGAGCCCGTAGGATTTTCCCTGCACACGAGCCACATCGCGCACCACTGCTTTTGCAGCCATGGTACCGAAGGTAATAATCTGACTAACCGCATCGCGACCATAATTGTCCGCAACATACGAAATCACTTTATCGCGGTTGTCCATGCAAAAATCGATATCGAAGTCCGGCATGGAAACCCGTTCGGGATTCAAAAAACGTTCGAAAAGTAAATCGTATTGCAGAGGATCAAGGTCAGTAATTTTTAATGAGTACGCGACCAGAGAACCGGCACCCGAACCACGACCAGGGCCGACAGGAATATCGTGATCCTTCGCCCATTGGATAAAGTCCATTACTATCAGGAAGTAACCAGGAAATCCCATCTGGTTAATAATATCCAACTCAAAGTTCAAACGGTCTTCGTACACCTTGCGCCGCTCGGTGTAGTCCGCGGCAGACTTATCCAGAATCCGCTCAAGACGTTGATCCAAACCTTCATGTGAAATCTTGCGGAAAAATTCTGCTTCAGTAAGACCTTCCGGCACCGGATATTCAGGCAAAAAATATTTACCCATTTGGATATTGATGGTGCAACGTTTGGCAATTTCGACAGTATTGGCGATAGCCTCTGGAATATCGCTGAACAACTCCGTCATTTCTTCCGCCGAGCGAAGATATTGCTGGTCACTATAGCGACGCTCTCGTCGAGGGTCATCTAGCGCACGACCTTCACCAATACACACACGCGCTTCGTGAACTTCAAACTCACCGGCTTTTAAAAAACGTACATCATTCGTTGCCACTACGGGGCAAGCGAATTGTTCAGCTAACTCAACTGCAGCATGCAGATGGCTTTCATCATTCTCACGGCCAGTACGTTGCAATTCCAAATAAAAACGATTTGGAAAATCCTTCATCCATGCTTGCAACAATTCGCCAGCTTGAGGAACTCGTCCACCAAGCAATGCCATGCCTATATCGCCATATTTACCCCCAGAAAGCGCAATAACACCTTCGTTATATTGGCTAATCCATTCGCGTTGTAGATAGGCAACACCTTGCTGCTGTCCTTGACGCCAGGCAAGAGAAATCAATTCAATAACATTTTTATAGCCGCGATCATTCATCGCCAATAACGTAATGAGTGTTGGCTTTCCTTCACTGTCACTACTGGCAACCCAAAAATCGCTGCCTGCTATTGGCTTTACACCAGCACCTTGCGCAGCTTTGTAAAACTTAATCAGGCCATAAAAATTCGTTTGATCCGTAATCGCACAGGCCGGCATATTTAATTCTGCCACGCGCTTTACGAGCGATTTGATTCGCACCAAGCTATCGCTCAGTGAAAATTCGGTGTGCAAACGAAGATGGACAAAATTAGCAGCAGGCATATTTTTAAAAATAATCGAAGTATTAAAACAATTTAATTTGTTCTATTTTGGCGCGTACTGGAGCATAGGAAGTACGATGAATTGACGTAACCCCCAGTTTATCCAATGCATCCATATGGACTTTAGTTGGATAACCTTTATGATCGGCGAAACCATATCCGGGATATAATTTATCCAGCTCAATCATTTCACGATCACGTGTTACTTTAGCGAGAATGGAAGCAGCACTGATTGCAGCCACACGGCTATCGCCTTTCACTACGGCTTCGGCTGAATAATTCCAATTAGGCAATTTATTACCATCAACCAATACATGTTCAGGCTGAACATGAAGCCCTTGCACGGCGCGAGTCATAGCTAACAAACTGGCTTGCAAAATATTGAGCTTATCAATCTCAGCAACTGAGGCTCGAGCAATACACCAGCTCCTGGATTTTTGTTGGATCTCTACAAACAATTGCTCACGCTTTTTTTCAGTCAATTTTTTAGAATCATCCAAACCTTCAATAGGATTGGATGGATCAAGAATTACTGCTGCTGCAACAACATCTCCAGCCAACGGGCCCCGCCCAACCTCATCGCAACCAGCGTAGAGCAAACCTTGATAAACACTGATAAATGGTTCCAGCACAGGGCGCCCCTTAATTAATTTTGTTGGATTAAACGAGCTATGGCATCAGCAGCGCGCGCGCTGGCATCACGCTTCAATTCTGTATGCATTTGTATAAAAGTATCGACTAGTGACTGGGCTTCATCCGGGTTTTCAAAATAATTCATCACCGCTGTGCTTAGGGTTTCTGGAGTTGCTTTATCTTGCAACAATTCAGGAACCAACATTTTTTGCGCAAGCAAATTGGGCAAAGAGACCCAGGGCGTTTTCAACAACCAAGATATAATTTTGTATGTCAGCGGTGCCATTCTGTATGCAACCACCATTGGTTTTTTCAACAACAATGCTTCAAGCGCAACCGTACCAGACGCCAATAACACCACATCGGCTGCTGCCATGGCCTCATGCGAGTGACCATTAATCAACTCAATAGGAAAATCAACAAATTCATTTAATGCGATATGCAGTTGACGATAACGATCAGGGCTAGCGGCAGGAACAATGAATCGCAAACTTGGATCCTGCTCCAAACAGTAAACTGCAGCGCGCAGAAACAACTCTCCCATACGCTCAACTTCACTTGCCCGACTTCCGGGCAACAGCGCTACTATCCGCCCTGCTTCAGGCAAACCTAATGATTGGCGAGCAGCAACCTTATCTACTGCCAATGGGATTTCATCAGCAAGGTGATGCCCAACAAATTCTACAGGCACATTATGTTCATGATAAAACTTTGCCTCGAACGGCAGTAGCGTGAGCATCAAATCAACCGCACGCGCAATTTTAACAATGCGTTTTTGCCTCCAAGCCCACACTGACGGACTCACATAATGAACCGTTTTAATGCCTGCTTCTTTGAGCGACTCTTCTAGAGAAATAGTAAAGTCCGGCGAGTCCACACCAATAAACACCGCTGGTTTATTCGCAATAAAGTGTTCACGTAAAAATTTACGAATGCGCAATAACTCCGGCAATCGCTTTAGCGGCTCTATCAGCCCCATTACCGCCAAGCGGTCTTGAGGAAAATAAGAGTGGAACCCTTGCGCCAACATGCGAGGACCGCCAATACCTGAGAATTCAGCAGTAGGGAAATGTTTGCGCAGCTCCTGCATCAATGCTGCGCCGAGGATATCTCCGGAGGCTTCTCCGACAACAATACCTATATGTATGTGATCAGACACCAAGCCCTCCAGATTTTGTAGTGTATTTTTTGAGGAGAAACTGTGCATAGCTATGCACAAAAAACGTTTAGCGGACTATACCGCGCGTTGAACTATTAAGTGAATCAACAAGCAATTGTAATGCAGAGGATTCTGTAGCCAAAGGATTTAACTCAGCCAAAGCTTCATCCAAAGTCAGACCGCGGCGGTAAATTATTTTGTAGGCTTTAGTAAGTAAATTAATATCATCTTTGGTAAATCCACGTCGCCGCAAACCTTCCACATTGATATTTTTAGCTTCTGCAGGACTACCATTAACCATTACATAAGCAGGAACATCTTTGCCTATTGCACTTCCCATTCCCGAGAAACTATGAGCGCCGATCTTACAAAACTGATGTACCAAGGTGAAACCGCTCAAAATTGCCCAATCACCGATATGGACATGACCAGCAAGCGCAACGTTATTTACCAAAATGCAATGATCACCAATCACACTGTCATGCCCAACATGAACATAGGCCATTAACAAATTGTGATTACCTATAGTAGTTTCATTGCGATCCTGAATCGTGCCGCGATGAATAGTGACACCTTCACGAATTGTATTGTGATCACCAATCACCAAGCGTGTTGGTTCGCCTTTATATTTCAAATCCGGAGTATCTTCACCCACTGTTGAAAATTGGTAAATGCGATTGTGCTTACCAATTACAGTGGGTCCTTTTATGACTACGTGTGAGGCAATCACACTACCTTCACCAATTTCTACATCAGGACCAATAACAGTCCAGGGACCAACTTGCACATCAGCAGCAAGCTTGGCAGAGGGATGAATAATTGCAGATGAGTCGATCAAAATAAGCTCTCACTAATCTCAGGTTAACTTGAATCAAACCTTGCGATCAGCACAAAGAATAGTGGCTGACGCTGCCAATACACCATCAACACTGGCCTTACATTCAAATTTCCAAATGCCGCGCTTTTCGGAAATAACACGAGACTCTAATTGCAGACGATCACCAGGAATAACCTGGCGTTTAAAACGTACGTCATCCACACCAGCAAACAAATAAATTGAGCCATCTTGTGGCTTTTTATTCATAGTTTTAAAACCCAGTATGCCAGATGCTTGGGCCATCGCCTCAATAATCATCACACCAGGAAATACCGGATTCTGGGGAAAGTGCCCATTAAAAATTTCTTCATTAACAGTAATGTTTTTGTACGCGATTATTGATTCGCCTTCAATCAATTCAATGACACGATCCACCAACAGAAATGGATAACGGTGCGGAAGGTATTCACGAATTTCATTAACATCCATCATGGTCGATGATCCCAAGCAAAATAAAATTATTCCTCGCCACTATTGCGGTCGAGTTTGATTAACCGAGTTGCCAACTTATCAAGCTGGCGAAAACGCGCTACGTTTTTACGCCACTCCTTCGTTGGACTTAGAGCAGTCCCCGATGAATATGAGCCAGATTCATTAATGGAACTTGAAACTAAACTCATCGCAGTAATATGTACATTGTCTGCGATTGATAAATGCCCTGAAACACCAACCGAACCTGCAATTGTGCAGTACTGGCCAATAGAAGCACTACCAGCAATTCCTGCTTGTCCTGCTATTGCTGTGCCTTTGCCAATCCTTACGTTGTGACCAACTTGTACTTGATTATCAATAATTACATCATCTGCGATAAATGTGTCATCCAAAGCTCCACGATCAATGCAAGTACATGCACCTATTTCGACTCTATTGCCAATGACAACACCACCTAGCTGATAAATTTTTACCCATCTACCAGCATCAGGTGCAAAACCAAAACCATCTGCTCCAATAACTGCACCGCTATGAATTCGGCAATCAGTTCCTATGCTAACCCCGTGATAAATACTCACGTTAGCGGCCAAACGAGTGTTATTACCGATAGTACTTTCATCACCAACATAGCACCCTGGCCCGACAACAACGCCATCACCTAAAGTCACGCCTGTACCAATAACCGCATTTGCACCAATTGATATATTCGCACCTAAAATGCATTCCTCCCCAATCACTGCTGAAGAATGAACACCAATTGAAGGTTCTTTAATTGAATCAAATACTGATGATAGCCGTGCGTATGCAATATACGGGTTTTTCACAACCAGCATATTGCCTTCATATTCATCAGCAAGAGCTGGATTAATTAATAACGCGCCCGCTTTTGTCGATGACAGATATTTCTTATAGGTCGGATTTGCAATAAAGCTAAGGTCAGACGACCCAGCTGACTGCAAAGTGGCAAGCGCTCTTATTTCTTGCTGAGCATTACCGCGCACCTCAGCACTCACCAATTGCGCCAATTCAGCCAATAAATAAGAACGCTTCATTCAAGTAAAACTCAGAACTATTTTGCTTTATCAAGCATTGCGGTAACTTTTGGAGTCAAATCATTTTCTGGTTTTGACATCATTACGGCTTTTGCATCAACAATCATGGTGATATTTTCTGATTCAACCAATTGCTTTACTAC
>Ga0247822_10002095_pt1 | contig 12626 bp, 11 predicted proteins | sample 13C_Cellulose_Da_FD_192423 | JGI IMG/M metagenome (GOLD analysis project Ga0247822, IMG submission 192423) | Soil microbial communities from agricultural site in Penn Yan, New York, United States - 13C_Cellulose_Day30 | ecosystem: Environmental > Terrestrial > Soil > Agricultural land | place...
TCGCTCGCACCCGGCCGGGTCATCGCAGCGCTGATGGGCAAAGGCGACATGATCGCGAGCACCATCGTGCTCGAGCTGCGCATGCCGCGCATGTTGCTGGGGTTGCTGGTCGGCGCGATGCTGGGCCTAGCCGGCGCGGCGCTGCAGGGGTTTCTGCGCAATCCACTCGCCGAGCCATCGGTGCTCGGCGCATCGAACGCGGCAGCGCTGGGCGCGGTGATCGCGCTCTATTTCGGCATCGCCGAGCTGCACCCGGCGCTGCTCCCCCTGCTCGCAGTCGCCGCCGCGCTGGTCGCGCTGGTCATGCTGTTCGGCCTGTCCGGCCAGTCGGAGAGCTCGCTGACCCTGATCCTTGCCGGAATCGCCATCGCGACGCTGGCCGGCGCCGGAATCAGCCTGGCGCTCAACCTGTCGCCCAACCCCTTTGCGGCGATGGAGATCATGAACTGGCTGCTCGGCAGCCTCGAGAACCGATCGTCCCAGCACGTATGGATCGCCCTGCCCTGCATCGTCGTCGGAGGCGCGCTGCTGCTGTGGGACGCGCGCGCGCTCGACGCACTGACGCTGGGCGAGGACGGCGCGCGGGCGCTGGGCATCAATCTGCGCGCGGTGCGCTGGCGGCTGCTGGTCGGGGTGGCGATCGGCGTGGGCGGCGCGGTCGCGGTGTCCGGGTCGATCGGGTTCGTCGGCCTGATCGTGCCGCATCTCATCCGCCCGTTAACCGACCGCAGCCCGTCGGCGATCCTGCTGCCGTCGGCGATCGGCGGCGCGCTGCTGCTCACCCTGTCCGACCTTGGCGTGCGGATGATCCCGGCGACCAACGAGCTGAAGCTGGGCGTGGTGACGGCGTTCCTCGGAATCCCGGTCTTCCTTGTCCATCTGCTGCGGGAGCGCCGGCTATGGTGACGCTGACGACCCAAGGCCTGAGTGTCGCGCTCGGCACCCGAACGGTGGTGAACGACATCAGCCTGTCGCTCGAACCGGGGCGCCTGATCGGAATCATCGGCCCCAACGGCGCGGGCAAGTCGACGCTGGTGCGTGCGCTACTCGGTCTGCTTCCCTATCGGGGCAGCATCGCGCTCGACGATGCGGAGATCACTGGTCTGCATCGCAGCCGGATCGCGCGTGAGCTTGCCTATCTGCCGCAGGGGCAGACGCTGCACTGGCCGCTGGCGGTCGAGCGGCTGGTCGGTCTTGGACGGCTGCCGCATCTGGCGCCGATGTCCCGCATTTCCGCGGCGGATCAGGCGATCATCGACCGCGCGATCGAACGTGCCGATATCGCGCACCTGCGCGACCGGATCGCCACCGAGCTGTCGGGCGGCGAGCGGGCGCGGGTTCTGCTGGCACGGGCGCTGGCGGTCGAGGCGCGCGGCCTGATCGTCGACGAACCGCTCGCCTCGCTCGATCCGGGACATCAGATCGATGTCATGGAACTGCTGCGAGGCGAGGCACGGACCGGTGCGCTGGTAATCACCATCCTGCACGATCTGACGATGGCGGCGCGCTATTGCGACCGGCTGCTGCTGATGGACCGTGGACGGCTGGTCGCGCAGGGCGCGCCGCTGGATGTGTTGAGCGAGGCCAATCTGCGCACCGTCTATGGCGTGCAGGCCCGGATCGACGGAAGTGACACATCGCCGCTGGTCGTGCCGACCGGACGGATCGCACAGGACGAGACTGTTTAATGCGGTTTGAATCCCCCGGCGCCTTTACGGCCGCGCTCGCCGCCTTGCCCGGGCCGGACCTTACCGCGCGTGAGGCCGCGTCGGCGCGGCAGGCACAACTGACCAAGCCGGCCGGGTCGCTCGGGCGGCTGGAAGAGATCGCGCTGTTCATGGCCGGCTGGCAGGGCAAGGAGCGTCCGGCACTGGACAAGGTGCGCGCCGTGATCTTTGCCGGTAATCATGGCGTCACCCGCCACGGCGTCAGCGCATTCCCCCCGGACGTGACGATCCAGATGGTCGCGAATTTCGAGGCCGGCGGCGCGGCGATCAACCAGCTCGCGCGGGAAGCCGGGATGGAGCTGCGTGTCGTCGCGCTCGACCTCCACCGGCCAACGGCGGACTTTACCGAGGCGCCGGCGATGACCGCGGACGAATGCCTCGACGCGCTCAATCGCGGCGCGGCGATGGTCGATCCCGACCTCGATCTCCTCACCGTCGGTGAAATGGGCATCGGCAACAGCACCGCCGCGGCCGCGTTGTGCGCGCGCAGCCTTGGTGGTGCCGTACAGGATTGGGTCGGGCCGGGAACCGGTCTGGATGCAGCAGGCGTGACAAACAAGGTCGCGGTGGTCGAACAAGCGCTGGCCACCCACGCGGATGCGCCGAACAATGCCTTCGAAACGCTGCGGCGGCTGGGTGGCCGCGAGATCGTGGCGATCGCCGGTGCGGTGCTGGCGGCGCGGCAGGCGCGTATGCCGGTGATGCTCGACGGCTTCATCGCCTGCGCCGCGATCGCTCCCCTGGTCGCGGATCAGCCTTCCCTCGCCGAGCATTGCCTTGCCGGCCATTGCTCGGCCGAGCCCGGCCATCGCCGGCTGCTCCATCAGTTCAGCCTGATACCATTGCTTCAGCTTGGCATGCGGCTGGGCGAAGGCAGCGGCGCGGCGGTTGCGGTGCCGATCGTCCGCGCGGCATTGGCGGCGCACAATGGCATGGCGACCTTCGCCGAAGCCAGCGTCTCAGGAAAGCTGTGAACGCCCGCACGCTCTATCTGATGCGCCACGGCGCACCGGTGCTGACCGGACGCATGCTCGGCCGCACCGATTGCAAGGTAACCACCGAAGGAGTCGCGGCATGCCGGGCACAGGCGGAGGGACTGGCGGTCGCGCATGTAATCGCATCTGATCTGAAGCGCGCTTCGGAATGCGGGAAGGCGATTGCTTCCGGTCTCAACGTATTGGCGCAGATCGACCCGCGCTGGCGTGAACTCGATTTCGGCGAATGGGACGGGCTGGAAAGTGGCACAATCGCTCCGGACGCGCTGGGCCGCTTCTGGAGCGATCCCGACGAGAATCCGCCTCCCGGCGGCGAACGTTGGTCGACACTGGTTGCGCGGGTGACCGCGGCGATCGATGACCTTCCGGCCGAACCCCCGCTGGTCGTCACCCATGGCGGCGCGATGCGGGCCGCGCTCCACGTTCTTTGCGGCTTTTCCCTGCCCCAACTCTGGGCGTTCGACCTGCCCTATGCCAGCGTGCTGGCACTGCGGATTTGGGACGGACCTCAACGCACCGGGCAGATTATAGGGTTGTGGCCATGAAGGGACTGATCATCGCGCTGCAATTCCTGACGCGCCTGCCGATGCCGGGTGTCCCGGTGGATTCGGCGAGCTTCGCCGCGAGCATGCGCTGGTTCCCGGTCGCCGGGCTGGCGGTGGGCGGCATCGTGGCCGGCGCCTTCTGGCTCGGTACACATTTCGATCCGTGGATGGCTGCGCTGGGCGGACTGGTCGCTTGGGTGTGGGTCACCGGTGCGTTGCATCTCGACGGACTCTCCGACCTCGCCGACGCGCGCGGCGCGGCGCATCGTGATCCGGAACGGTTGCTGGCGGTGATGACCGATCCGCATGTCGGCAGCTTCGGCGTCATCGCGCTTGTCGTTCAACTCATTGCCAAGCTGGTGCTGCTTCACCTGCTCCCGCCCGCCCAATGGGTCGCACTGCTGCTAATCCCCGCGGTCGCGCGGATCGCGCCGCTGGCCTGGACTCGCTGGCTGCCCTCGCTCCATGCCGGGCTCGCCGAACGATTCATCGGTGTCGCCAGCCTTCCCGTTCTGATGGTTTGGGCTGTCGGCTGGACGTTTGCATGCTGGTTCGTGCCCGCATTGCTGATCGCGCCGCTGCTGATCCTGTGGTGGGGATTATGGCTCCGGCAAAGGCTCGGCGGCGTTTCGGGCGACTGCCTCGGCGCGGGGATCGAGCTGGTCGAGACCGGATTGCTCATCGCCGTGGTGTTGTGGACCGGACTGGCGTGAGCCCATGGACGGAGCATGGCGGGCGACTGGCACGGGCGCGGAGCGTGTTCGCTAGTGGCGGCCTGCCCTGGATCGACCTGTCGACCGGCATCAACCCACAACCATGGCCGGGCGTCGAGCGGCTGACGATCGACTGGGCACGGCTGCCCGAGGCCGACGCGCTCGCCGATCTCGAGGCGGCCGCCGCCCACTATTTCGGCGCCGATCCCCAGTGTGTGATGGCGCTTCCGGGTACCGAGATCGGTCTGCGTTTGCTGGGGGAGTGCCTGCCAAAGCCCGCACGCTATCGCTGGCCGAGCTATCGCACGCATGCGGAGATGGTGCCGGGCGCGATTCCCATCGCGCCCGAAGCGCCGGACGCGCACGAAGGCACGCTGATTCTCGCCAATCCCAATAATCCCGATGGCCGGGTGACGCCCGCCGATACATTGCGGGCACAGATGGCGAAGGGATGGCTGGTGGTGGATGAAGCGTTTGCCGATCCCGATCCGTATCACAGCCTCGCGCATCAGGTCGGCGCCGATCGGCGGCTGATCGTGCTGCGGTCATTCGGCAAATTCTTCGGCCTGGCTGGTGTGCGGCTGGGCTTCTTGCTCGCTCCTCCTGAACGCATTGCTGAATTTCGCGCGCGCGTCGGCGCATGGCCAGTGTCGGCGGCGGCAATCGCGATCGGGGCCGCCGCCTATCGCGATTCAGGCTGGATCGAGGCGATGCGTGCCGGGCTGCCACGGCAAGCGGCCGCACTCGATCGCGTATTGGAGAAGCACGGCTTCGCGCCGACGGGTGAGTGCCCGCTGTTCCGGCTGATCGAGACCGAGAGTGCGCCCGCCCTGTTCGATCGGCTCGCCCGCCGAGCGATCCTGACGCGGCCGTTCGATAATGCCCCGCACTGGCTGCGCGTCGGGCTCCCGCCGGATGCCGCGGCGCTCGAACGGCTGGACGCCGCGCTGGCCAATGGCTGAACCTGTCGCGCTCGCCGCGCTGGCGATCGATGCCGCGATCGGCTGGCCGGCCGCTGTCTACCGGCGCATCGGTCACCCGGTCGGCACGTTCGCGGCGATCATCGCGCGATGCGCGGCGCTATGGAACACGCCATCGCGCAGCGCGACGACGAGGCGGCTCGCGGGCATCGCGACCGTCCTGATCCTGACCGGCCTTGCGGGAGGCGCCGGGTGGGCGCTGACCGCGCTGATGGACCGCGCACTCGGCGGCTGGAGCTGGATCGGGATCTCGCTACTCGCCGCGCCGGGCCTCGCGCAACGCAGCTTGTTCGAGCATGTCCGCGCGGTACGCGATCCCCTCGTAACTGGCGATCTGGACGCGGCGCGAGCCGCCGTCGCGAAGATCGTCGGCCGTGACGTGGAGACGCTCGACGAGAGCGGCGTTACGCGGGCCGCGATCGAAAGCCTTGCCGAGAGCTTCTGCGACGGGATCACCGCCCCGCTCTTCTGGCTGCTCATTCTCGGCCTGCCCGGCATCTGGATCTGCAAGGCGGTGAACACCGCCGACAGCCTGATCGGCCATCGCGAACAGCCATGGCGGGATTTCGGCTGGGCTGCGGCGCGGACCGATGACCTGCTGAACCTGATCCCCGCGCGGATCGCGGGACCGTTGATCTGTCTGGCCGCCGGACGCGGCTGGCGGGTGATGTGGCGCGATGCGCGCAAGCATGCGTCGCCCAATGCCGGATGGAGCGAAGCGGCAATGGCAGGCGCGCTCGGCCTGCGTCTCGCAGGCCCCGTGAACTATGACGGGGAAGCACATACAAAGCCGTGGATCGGCGACGGGCGCACCCATGCAGGAGCCGGTGACATTTCGCGCGCGCTGAGCCTCTATCTGCGCGCTTGCGCGCTGCTGTGGCTGATTGCAGGAGTGACTGCATGGGCGCGCTGATGCTGCAGGGAACCGGGTCGGACGTCGGCAAGTCGGTGCTGGTCGCCGGTCTGTGCCGCGTGCTGACTAATCGCGGACTGCGCGTGCTGCCGTTCAAGCCGCAGAACATGTCGAACAACGCCGCCGTGACGGTCGATGGCGGAGAGATCGGCCGGGCGCAGGCGCTTCAGGCGATCGCGTGCCGCGCCGATCCGCATACCGACATGAATCCGGTACTGCTCAAACCGCAGGCCGATCACACATCGCAACTGATCGTCCACGGACGGGTCCGCGGAACGCTGGACAGCAGCAATTTCCGTGCGGCACGCGGCACGCTGCTCGACAAGGTGATGGAGAGCTTCGGGCGCCTGCAACGGGCTTGCGACGTCGTTGTGGTCGAAGGTGCCGGCTCTCCCGCCGAAATCAACCTGCGCGCCGGCGATATCGCCAATATGGGCTTTGCCCGTGCCGCCGACGTACCGGTGGTGCTGATCGGCGATATCGACCGCGGCGGGGTGATCGCTGCGGTCGTCGGCACCCTCGCGGTGCTCGATACCGAAGACGCCGCGATGATCCGCGGGTTCATCATCAACAAGTTCCGCGGCGATCCGCTGCTGTTCGCGGATGGCTATCAGGCGATCGAGGAACGCAGCGGTTGGCGTGGCTATGGCCTCATCCCCTGGCTGCCCGCCACATCCCGTCTGCCGAGCGAGGACGCGGTCCGGCTCGAGCGGTTCGCCGCGCGGGAAGAAGGGCGGATCGTCATCGCCTGCCCCATCCTTCCGCGCATCTCCAACTTCGACGATCTCGACCCGCTGATGCTCGAGCCCGCGGTTGAAGTCGTGATGGTCCCGCCCGGTCGACCGATCCCGGCCGAGGCCGCGCTGATCGTGCTGCCCGGGTCGAAGGCGACGCTGGCCGATCTCGCGGAGGTGCGCGCACAAGGCTGGGATATCGACATACTCGCCCATCATCGTCGCGGCGGCATGATTCTGGGGCTGTGCGGCGGTTATCAGATGCTCGGCACACGGATCGCCGATCCGCTTGGGCTGGAGGGTTCGCCGGGCGAGGCGCAGGGCCTCGGGTTGCTCGATATCGAGACGGTACTGACCGCGGCAAAGGCGTTGCGCCCCGTGCGCGGCCAGGCGCTCAGCGCCCGCTTTGACGGCTATGAAATGCACATGGGGGAGACCAGCGGCCCCGGGACGGCGCGCTCCTTCGCGAAGTTCGACGACGGCCGCAGCGACGGCGCAATCAGTGCCGATGGCCGGGTAATGGGAAGCTATGTCCACGGCCTGCTCGCCGCCCTGGAGCAACGCGCGGCATTGCTGGCACGGCTGGGTGCCACGAGTAGCGGCATCGACTATGCTGCATCCGTGGACGCGGCGCTGGATGAGATCGCCGGCGCGCTGGAAACGCATCTCGATATCGATGGTCTGATCGCGCTCGCGATGGAAGGCGCGTCAGCATGAACACGCTCCTCGTGCTTGGCGGCGCCCGGTCCGGCAAGAGCAGCTACGCGCAGGCCCGTGCCGAAGCGCTGGACGGCGAGCTGGCGTTCGTCGCCACGGGACAGGCGCTCGACCCAGAAATGGCCGAGCGGATCGCCCGCCACCGCGCGGATCGCGGCCCCCGGTGGATCACGGTCGAAGCTCCGCTTGAGCTCGCGACGGCGGTTCGCACCGAGAGCCGCGACGATCGTGTGCTGCTGATCGACTGTCTGACGCTGTGGACCACGAACCTGCTCCTCGCCGAACGCGACATTCAGGCAGCGACCACGGAACTGGTCCAAGCGATCGCGAGCGCCCCCGGGCCGCTGATTCTGGTGGCGAACGAAGTCGGCCTCGGCATCGTCCCCGACAACGCCCTCGCCCGCCGCTTCAGGGACGAGGCGGGCCGCGTCAATCAGCGCGTCGCGACGGCGGTCGACGAAGCCGTATTCGTCGCCGCCGGCCTGCCGCTCAGGCTCAAATAGCCGTGGCTCAGGGCAGATCCTTGTTCAGGCTGCGCAGGACGGGCAGGATCGTCGCGTAATCGTCGGTCCACGCCGTGAAGCCCGGCGTCCCCTGCAAATCCCGCCACTCGCCGCCGCGCGCCTTGAGCTTCGCGATCGTCTCGGGCGAGCGGGACAGCGCGATCCAGTCGGAGGTCGTCGCTTCCTGCATCTCCTCCTCGATCGAGGGATGATAGGTCAGCCCCGTCGCGCTCCAACCGCCGGCCTTGGCCGCCGCCTCGACCACCGGCTCGAGCGAGAGGAAGCGGTTGGAGACATGGACAAGCAGCAGCCCGTTCTTCGAGAGAACACGATCATAGGTGGCGAACGCCTCACGCGTCATCAAATGCATCGGCACCGCGTCGGACGAGAAGGCATCAAGCGCCAGCAGATCGAGGCTCGCGGGCGCCGCCTCGGCCAGCCGCAACCGCGCGTCACCAACGATCACCTTCGCGTCGGGCAGACACAGCTCGAGGAAGCGGAACGGGCCGCGTGCCAGCTCCACTACCGCAGGATCGATCTCATAGAAGCGCCAGTCCTGCCCCGGCCGCGCGTAGCAGGCGAGCGTGCCGGTGCCGAGACCGACCACGCCGACGCGTGCCGCGGTGCCGAAGAGCGATTCCAGCGCCATCATGCCCCGGCCGACCCCTGATCCGGGCACATAATAGGTCGTCGGCATGCGCCGCAGCAAATCATGACCTTCCAGCTGAACGCCATGCAGCGTGGTGCCGTGCGCCAGCCGTTTCTGGGTCGAAAGGTCGGTGATCGTGTACACACCAAAATAGCTGCGGGTGCGCACATCGCCTTCCCAGCTCATCGCCAGCGAACGATAGCCGCCGAACAGGAACAGCGCTCCCGCCAGCACGATCATATAGGGTAACCGGACACCGATGGTGAGCAGGCCGACCACCGCGATGCCCAAATAGAGCAGGCCCAGCGACTTGTCGCCCAACGCCGCCGCAGGACCGAACAGGCCGAGCCAGACGATCAGCCCCACCAGCACCGTCACCAGCAACACACGGATCCGCATGCCCCGCGCACCGGCATTCCACAGCCTGGTCAGCGGCGGCAGCAGGAACGCCTGCGGCACCAACAGCCCCGCGGCCAGGATCAGGATCGGATATTCATAGCTCCAGTCGAACACCAGCGGCGCGATCAGCGCGGCGAACACCCCGCCCAGCGCTCCCCCGACCGACATGGCGAGGTAGAAACCGGTCAGCCGGTCCGGCGCCGGCCTCAAGTCGTACATATGCGTATGCAGCGCCACCGCGACCATGAACAACAGACCGAGCGCCATCAGCGCGTTGAGCTCGGGATGGGCATTGTGGCCGGCGATCATCAACCCGCCGAACATCAGGATCGTCACCGGCGCGAAGCGGGTCAGAATCTCCGCGAACCAGCGGCGGGTGGCGAAGGCGATGGTGAAGCTGAGGAGGTAGAGACCAAGGGGGAGCACCCACAGCATCGGCACCGCGACGATGTCTGTGGTGAGGAAGCTCGACGTGGCGAGCATCAGGCCGGAGGGGACGAAGGCGAGCGCGATCCAGTGCGCCACGCGCTTGTGCGACGGCGCCGGGCCGGCCGTGCGGATATGCGGTTCGTCGGCGACCGCGCGCGGCAGCAACAACGCGCACGCCGCAACGGCGACGAACACCAGCGCATAGCCGGCGGTCCACAGCCAGCTCTGCCCGTTGAGCGCAAGTCCCGGCTCGACCAGCAGCGGATAGGCGAGCAACCCGCCGAAGCTGCCCACGTTCGACGCGGCGTAGAGCGCATAGGGATCGCGCCCGCCCGATGCGGCGGCGAACCAGCGCTGGAGCAACGGCGCCTGTGCCGAAATCGCGAAGAACAGCGGCCCGATCGACGCGCCGAGCAGCCACGGCACCCATACCGCCGGCTCGGCATCGGCGGGCATCTGCATCGCCATCAGCCCGATCGGCAACCACAGCGCCGCGAGCGCGAGCACGGCGAGATGGATCATCGCCTGCTGCCGCACCGGCACGCGGCCCAGCCAGTGCGCATAGGCGTACCCGCCCAGCAACAGCGCCTGATAGACCAGCATCGCGCTGTTCCACACCGCCGGCGCACCGCCGAGCCGCGGCAGCGCCATGCGCGCGATCATCGGCTGGACGAGGAACAGCAGGAAGCTGCCGAGCAGGATCGTGACCACGAACAGCGGCCCGACGGCGCGCTGAAGACCAGTGGGTTCGACTTGCGCCGGATCGGCAATTGCTTCGGCGCTCATCGCCTCCCCTTCTCTACGCGGCACTCACAACCGATTGATGCTGTACGTAACGATCCGGCGCAAGGGATCGCCGGGCGCAAAGGCGTGATGTTCGAAATCACCGTCCGCCAGCCGGACCATGCCGAGCCGTGTCATCATCGCCTGACTGGCCAGATTCCGTTCGGCGGTGATCGCGACGATCCGCGGCGCGTCGAAGCTCTCCCACCCCCATCGGAGCACCGCGACCATCGCTTCCAGCGCATAGCCCTGCCGCCAAAAGGGCCGCGCGATCATCCAACCCGCTTCGATCTCTCCCGCGATCGGATGCGGCGCGTCACCACGCTTGAGTCCGCAAAAGCCGATCACGGCCCAGTCCGACTTGCGCTCGACGGTGAAGAAGCCCAGGCCTTCATGCCGGTACGCGTCATGCCGCGCGAGCGTCGCAGCGCTCATCGCCGCGTCCTTGACCGGGCCAAGATCGGCCATCACGGCCGGGTCAGCCCACATCGCGAACAGCGCATCATGGTCCGACGGGCGCGGCCTGCGCAGGATCAGGCGATCGGTCTCGATCAAATCAGGCGCCGAGCAGACGTGCCGCGTGCGCCGCGTGATAGGTCAGCACGCCGCTGCATCCCGCGCGCTTGAACGCCATCAGCGTCTCCAGCACCAGCGCGTCGCGGTCCCCCGCGCCGGCTGCGGCCGCCGCTTCGATCATCGCATACTCGCCGCTCACCTGATAGGCGAACACCGGCACTTCGAACCGCTCCTTCACGCGTCGGACGATATCGAGATAGGGCAGGCCCGGCTTGACCATCACGCTGTCCGCGCCCTCGTCGAGATCGAGTTCGACCTCGCGCAGCGCTTCCTCGGCATTGGCCGGGTCCATCTGATAGGTCTTCTTGTCGCCCTTGAGCAGCCCGCGCGAGCCGACCGCGTCGCGGAACGGGCCATAGAAGGCCGAGGCGTATTTCGCGGCATAGGCCATGATCTGGACGTTGAAATGCCCGTCGCCCTCCAGCGCTTCGCGGATCAGACCGACACGGCCGTCCATCATGTCGCTCGGCGCGATGATATCGGCCCCGGCGCGCGCCTGATTGAGCGACTGGCCCACGAGCAGTTCGGCCGTGGCGTCGTTGAGGACATAGCCGCCCTCATCGACCAGCCCGTCATGGCCGTGCGCGGTGTAAGGGTCGAGCGCGACGTCGGTCAGCAGGCCGATATCGGGCACCGCGTCCTTGATCGCACGGATCGCGCGGCACATCAGATTGTCGGGGTTGAGCGCCTCGCGCCCGTCATCGGTACGCAGATCGTGCGGCGTGTTCGGGAACAGCGCGAGACACGGAATGCCCAGCGCGGCGGCTTCCTTCGCCCGCACCGTGACCTGATCGACCGACCAGCGCGACACGCCGGGAAGCGAGGCGATCGGTTCCTCGACGCCGTCGCCCCCGGTGACGAACAGCGGCCAGATCAGGTCCGCCGGGGTCAGCAGGGTTTCGGCATACATCCGCCGGCTCCACGCAGCGGCGCGAGTTCGGCGAAGACGAAGGGCGGGATAGTGGCTCATGGTCGCGCTGATGCTCCCTCAACCCGTGGGTTGCAAGCGTCCGGCGGGCTCGCTGGCGGAGTGCATATGCTCGGCGGCTTCGTCCGGTTCAGGCGGAACCTGCAGGACGGCGGCGCGCCAGCGGCCGTAGCGATAGTAGAGCGCGGCGAAGCCGAGCGAGAAGGCCGAGCCGATCGGAAAGGCCAGCCACAGCGCGTCGCTGCCCAGCCAGCGCTGCCCGAAGACCGCGAAGCCCAGGCGGATCGGAAACAATGTGATCGCGAGGATCACAAGCGGGGGGATCGTCGCGCCGTTGGCGCGGACGGTGGAGAACAGCACCATCGTCGCTCCGAACATGACGAAGGTCCAGCTGGCGAGCAGCTGGATATGGCGCGCGATGGGGATCGCGGCGCTGTCCGCGCCGACGAACAGCGCCATGACCGGGCGATCGAACAGGATGATGAGGACGATCACCGACAGCGTGATCACGGTGTTGTAGATCAGCCCGGCGCGGGTGATCGCGCCGACGCGGTCCCAGCGGCCGGCACCGATATTCTGCGCGGCCATGCTCGACACCGCGACGCCGATCGCCATCGCCGGCATCTGGATATAGGTCCACAGCTGCTGCGACACGGCATAGGCCGCGGCGGTATCGACGCCGAGCCGGTTGACGAGACCGACCATCGACAGGCCGGCGGTCGACATGACGAGCATCTGCGCGCCCATCGGCAACCCCTTGGCGACGATGGTGCCGACCAGCGCGCGTTCGGGAAACAGGTAGCGAAGCTCGCGCCCGCGCAGCCGGATCGGCAGATCGCGGGCATAGACATAGATCAGCAGGCCCAGCGACGAGACGATGCCGGCGAGCAAGGTCGCGGTGGCGGAGCCGGCGATCCCCATGCGCGGGAACGGTCCGATTCCAGCGATCAGCAGCGGGTTGAAGACCGAATCGATCACGACGCTGAGCAGCATGAACCACAGCGGGGTGAGCGAATCGCCGGCTCCGCCACCGCG
>Ga0247822_10002101_pt1 | contig 12611 bp, 15 predicted proteins | sample 13C_Cellulose_Da_FD_192423 | JGI IMG/M metagenome (GOLD analysis project Ga0247822, IMG submission 192423) | Soil microbial communities from agricultural site in Penn Yan, New York, United States - 13C_Cellulose_Day30 | ecosystem: Environmental > Terrestrial > Soil > Agricultural land | place...
GCAAGCGCCCGCGCTACCTGGTCCACACCCTCGGCGACGCCCACATCTATCTCAACCACGTCGAGGGCGTGAAGCAGCAGCTCGAGCGCGAGCCGTTCCCGCTGCCGACCCTGCGCCTTGCCGCCAAGCCCCTGTTCGAGCTCGGCTTCGACGACATCAACCTCGACGACTACCGGCACCACCCGTTCATCAAGTTCCCCGTCGCCGTGTAGGGGGACACGTTCCTGGATCGCAACCCCGCGACACTCCAGACGAATTCTGGCGAACCGCGACGATTTTCAGGACGACTCTGCCCGCGCCAGCGTGCACGGCGGGACGTAGACACCGAGCAGCTCGCGCCGCCAGTAGGTGCCGTCCCGGTGGCGGGCCTGGCGATCGGTCATCCGGTAGTCGTAGAGCAACGCCCGCACGAACGTCGGCGGCCGCTGCGGGAACGGGTTGTCGCCGAGCAGCGCGAGCACGTCGGGTGAGCCCTCGAGCAGGCGGACGAGCAGGCGCACGAACCATGGCGGCGGCGGCTCCAGCGCCGCGAACCACATCTGCCAGTCCAGGCGTGGCTGGTGCGGTGCGACCTGACCGGGCCGCCGGCGCAGGTCGCCGGGCTTGTAGCGGAACGAGTATTCGCGCCAGACCTGCGCGTCGTCGGAGCCCTCGATCACGATCTCGGGGCGCGTGGTCGTCATGACCGAGAACAGCCCGTACGGGTTCACCGAGCCGAGCGGGGCCATCGCCTTGCGCAACCGTTCGATCGGGCGCGGGACCCGGAACCTCCGCCAGGCGCGGTCCAGCAGCGACGACCCCGACAGCGCGACGATCGGCGCGGCCGCGAGCGCGACCGCGATACGCCGCCACCCTGGCGCGCGCCGCGGCGGCGGTCGTCGCCCGCGCGCACGCGGCAGCGCCTCGTCGTCGAGCAGCCACAGCGTGTCGACGACGGTGAGCAGGTTGAAGAAGCCGTAGTTGCCGGTCGCGGCGATGGCGGCCTGCAGGGCCGCGATCAACCAGAAGCCCGCGCGCCGTGGCCGGCGCGGCGCCCAGGCCAGGAACGGGGCGACCAGCTCGAGCGCGAGCGCGACGAACGTCGACGCGCGCTGGAACCAGCGTGGGAGCTGGTGCGCGTACCACCCCAGCGGCGTCGGCAGCGGCTGGGTCTCGTAGTGGTAGCAACACGCCGTGCAGCTGCGCCACGTCGGATCACCCGACGCGAGCTTGCGGTGTCCCGACTCGAACTGCAGCCGGAACGCGAGCCAGCGCATCAGCAGCGTGGCCGGCAGCGGCACGCGCTCGGCGGCGCGCCTGGCCCGGCGCCCCGGCGGCGCGACGACGATCGCGTGCAGGCCGCTCTCGAGCAGCAGCGCGTCCCACTGGAACGACAGGAAGTCGCGTCCGGTCGAGACGAACGACAGGTACAGCGCCCACGTGGCGGCTGCGGTCCAGCGCGGGGCGACGCCCATCGCGAGCAGCAGCGAGCACAGCAGGCCGGCCCGGCACGCCCGGACCAGCGCCGCGTCGGAGGCGTCGAGCCAGAAGAGGGTCGGGACCTGGTGGAGGCGCGTGCGCGGCGGCAGCGCGGCCCGGACCGCGTCGAGGTAGGTCCGGATCGGCGAGATGCCGCGCTCCCCGTACAGGCCCTTCAGCTGGGACCCGAGCGACGCGAACGCGGTGAAGTAGGTGAGTCCCAGACCCCGCAGGAACCACGCGCTCACCCGCCGCTGATCGGGTGGGAGGGTGGAGGTTCCGAACAGCGCGCGATCGACGACGTCGGTCAGCCTCCGGTGCGCCGCGATCGACTGGTAGACGCGGGCGGCGATCCACCGGATCACCGGAAGTCGGCCGAGCCGCGCCGCGATCCGAAGCTCGGGGGCGTGCTCGAGCGCGCGAACCACGGCCTCGGCGCCCTCGTAGCGCGCGCCGGCCGGCGTCACCAGCTGGACCCTGCGACGCGCGGCGCTCGGCGAGACTCCCAGCCGGCGCAGCTCGCGACCGCGCTGGAGCGGCAGGTAGTCGACGCGATCGCCGGTGCGGGCCTGCCAGCGCGCGACCCATCGGCGGCAGAACGCGCACGCACCGTCGTAGACCAGCACCGGCCTCGGATGGTCCATCGATCCCGCGACCAAGCAACCGCCGTGCCTGGAGGCACGGCCCCCGCATGACCGGCTCGCTGCGAAATCGTCGCGGTACGAGGAAATAGTCAATCGATGACGGGTGGATAGGATCCCGGAACCTGTCCCCGCTGGTAGCGGAGCTGCACGAGGCCGGCGCCGAGCGTGCGCGCGGACCGGAGCTCCAGCTCGCAGTAGCGCGCGGGCGGCATGGCGAGCTGCAGGCCGCGCGACGCGATGAAAGGTGCGACCACGAGGACGAGCTCGTCGACGAGGTCGTCGGCGAGAAAGGCGTTGTGGAGCTGCTCGCCGCCGGCGAGCAGCGCGAGCGTGTGGCCGCGGCCGGCGAGGTGGGCGAGCGCCGCGCGCGGCGTGGTCACCGAGGTCACACCCGGGACGTCGACCGGTCGCGAGGTCACGACCACGATCTCGGTGGTCGCGACCGGCGTGTCACCGGCGCGGGTCGGCTGGGCGAGGAAGGCCTCGAACGTCCGGCGTCCGACGATGAAGTTGCCGGCCTCGGCCGCGTGCGCGGCGCAGTCGGCGAGCGCCTCGGGACGCGGTGGCTGGTCGGCCGAAGCCTGTGCGTAGCTGCCGTTGGCGGTGAGCGTGGCCCAGAGTCTGGTCTTCATGCTCCCACCGTGCGGCGGCCAGCGCGGCCGGGCTTGAAGAAACCGGCCAGTTCGTCAAGCTGCGCAGGTGCCGAGGACCGTCCGCGTCATGACCCCGCCCGTCGCGCGCGTCGATCACCTGCCCGACGGCACCGCTGGGCTGTGCTTCCTGCTGTTCGCGGACGGCCACGGCGAGCTGCTCGCGATCGGGCCGTCGACGCGCGCGCTGTACACGCGCCCGGAGCCGTTCGTGCTGGCGATCCATGTCGGGTTCGCGCCCGGCGAGGGCTATCCCTATTTCGGGGTGCCGCTCGACGTGATCGCCGACCGGCACGTGCCGGCGCGCGAGCTGTGGGGCGGGCTGGCCGATCGCCTGCTCGACGACCTGCTCGCGCTCGGGGTCGAGCTCGAGCCACCGGTGATGCAGGCACGGCTGGCAGCGATCGACCGTGCGCTCGCCGAACGGCTCCGCGCGCCGCAGCGCTACGAGCCGGCCGCGGCGGCGCTCGCGCGTTCGGCGGTCGCACGCCTCGCGGGCGCGTCGGCTCCCATCCGCGATCTCGCGTCGGACTTGCACATCAGCGATCGCAGCCTGCGTCGCGCGTTCGCCGCCGCGGTCGGCGTGTCGCCGAAGGCGTATGCGCGGATCGCGCGGTTCCGCCGGGTCGCCGCCCAGGTCGCGAGCGCTCACGGACGCCTCGCCGAGCTCGCCCGCGCCGCCGGCTACGCCGATCAGGCCCACCTCACCAACGAGTTTCGCCTGCTCGCCGGCGTGTCGCCGTCGGCGTTCGCCCGCGTCGAGGCCACCGACCACCTTCGCACCGCCTGCCCCATGGCGCGGCCGCGGCAGGCCGCGGTCACGAGCTGACGACCTCTGCCGTACGCGACCGAGCGCACCGGCGCGGTGTCGCCGTCAGCGATGGCGCGCCGGCCCGTAGCGCACCACGTGCACCCGCTCGGTGGTCACCAGGGCGCCGCAGTGCAACATCTCGTCGAGGACCTTGAGGACCCGGTCGACGTGCTCCTGGTCGTCGACGACCTCGATCAACACCGGCTGGTCGGCCAGGTGGATGACGTGGCGGGAGCCGAACCCGACCGTCCCGCGCATCACCGTGGCCCCGGCCACGCCCTCGGTGCACAACCGGTGGAGGATCGCTTGCGTCAGCGGCTCCCGCTGCCACGTGTCGGACTCCGCGATGTAGATCCGCACCCGCGTCTGCTCGCCCTCGAGCACCCGCATGACGACTACCCGTGCGCGGGCGTCGGCGCCGACTCCTGCGGGGCCGGACGATGCACGTGCATCCGCGTCAGCCCCCGCGCCGCGACCGCGGCCAGCATCAGGCCGATCACGACCTGGACCATCTTCTTGTTGCGCATCGTTCCCCAGTTTGGGGACACGTTCCTGGATCGCAACGCACTGAAAAAGCTGACCAATTTACCCGTACCGCGACGAGATCCGCGGCCGATCTCGCCGTCGGGCGGTTGCTGGGAAATCGTCGCGGTACGCCCGAATAGGCGAGTGATCCCGCGCGGATCGGATCCCGGAACGTGTCCCCCCTATGCCCAGCGCTCGATCGTGTAGAGCAGGCCGGCCTCCTCGTGGGTGCCGAGGACCTCGGCGCACGCGAAGTGGGCGGGGAGGTGGATGAAGGTGTCGCAGTCGAGCTCGGCGTCGATGCGGGTGAGGTAGATGTCGCGGCAGGCGGGGTGCGCGAAGGCCTGGCGGTAGATCTCGCCGCCGCCGACGACGAACAGGCGGTCGACGTCCGGCGCGGCCGCGGCCTGGGCGAGGGCGTCGTCGAGCGAGTGGGCGAGCAAGACGCCGGCGGGCAGCGCGAGGTGGCCGCGCGAGACGACGACGTTGAGGCGATCGGAGAGCGGCCGGTACTTCGGCGGGACCGAGTCCCACGTCTTGCGCCCCATGATCACCGCGTTGCGCCGGCCGGGCGCGGCGCGGGTGGTGATGTCGCGGAAGTGGCGCAGATCGGCCGGGAGCTTGGGCCAGGGTAGATCGTTGGCCTTGCCGATGCCGCCGGCGCGATCGGCGGCGACCACGCACGCGAACGGGTGGAGCGCCGGCTCGGAGATCACGCGCGCACGCTACCGCGGCGCTCGGTCGCCGTCCACGCGCCCATTTCAGGTACGTTACGGCCTGCCATGGCCGAGGTCGTGTTCACGCCCAACCTCAAGCGCCACGTCGAGTGCCCGACCGTCGAGGTGCCGGGCGCGACCGTGCGCGAGGTGCTCGACCGCGTGTTCGCGGACAACCCGCGGCTGCGGGGTTATGTCGTCGACGAGCGCGGCGTGCTGCGCAAGCACATGGTCGTGTTCATCGACGGCCAGCAGATCGTCGACCGCGAGCGGCTGTCGGACGCGGTCGGGCCGCGCTCCGAGGTCTACGTGATGCAAGCGCTGTCGGGAGGCTGACATGTCCGGATCGAAGTTGCTGGTCACGACCCGCAAGGGTCTGTTCATCGTCGAGGGCCGCGGCCGCGACGCCCACGTCACCGGCGCCGCGTTCGTCGGCGACAACGTGCCGATCGCGATCGTCGACCGCCGCGACGGCACCTGGTACGCCGTGCTCGATCACGGTCACTTCGGCGTCAAGCTGCACCGCTCGACCGACGGCGGCGCGACGTGGGCCGAGATCGCCATCCCGGCCTATCCGCCCAAGCCCGAGGGCTTCGTCGACAACGACATGTGGGGCAAGCCTCGCGAGTGGGCGACCAAGAACATCTGGGCGCTCGAGCCGGCCCTCGACGCCGACGGCGCGCTGTGGGCCGGCACCATGCCCGGCGGCCTGTTCCGCTCGCCCGATCGCGGCGACTCGTGGCAGCTGGTCGAGGCGCTGTGGCACCACCCGACCCGCGTCAAGTGGAACGGCGGCGGCGCCGATCACGCGGCGATCCACTCGATCTGCGTCGACCCGCGCGACCCGCGGACGGTCACGATCGCCGTGTCGAGCGGCGGTGTCTGGCGCACGCGCGACGGCGGCGCCAGCTGGGAGCCGCACACGCGCGGCATGAAGGCCGGCTACGTGCCGCCCGAGCAGGCCGACTGGCCCGAGAACCAGGATCCCCACCGGGTCGTGCAGTGCCCGGCCGCGCCCCACGTCTTCTGGTGCCAGCACCACATGGGCATCTGGCGCTCGACCGACGACCTCGCCACCTGGGAGCAGATCGAGGCCCAGCCGTCGAGCTTCGGCTTCCCGGTGGTGGTGCACCCGCGCGACCCCGACACCGCGTGGTTCGTCCCGGCCCACTCCGATCAGAAGCGCGCGACCGTCGACGGCCAGGTCGTCGTCACCCGCACCCGCGACGGCGGCAAGACCTTCGACGTCCTGCGCGAGGGCCTGCCCCAGCGGTACGCCTACGATCTGGTCTTCCGCCACGCGCTCGCCATCGCCGACGACGGCGATCAGCTCGCGTTCGGCTCGACCACGGGCAACCTGTGGGTCACCGCCGACCAGGGCGATACCTGGCACGGCGTCAGCCACCACCTGCCGCCGATCTATTCGGTCCGGTACGCGTAGCGCTGGGGTCGGTCAGGTACGCGTAGCGCGCTACGTGCCGGCATCGACCGGCGCGGCCACGCCACCGCCGCGGACGAACGCCTCGACGCCGGCGGCCTCGAGCGCGCTCCGCAGCTCGTCCCACAATCCCTGGCGCGCGTCGCCGGTGACCACCACGTCGGCGCCGGCGGTGGTCGCGCACGCGGCCAGCACGTCGGGGATGGTCGCCGGGCGCTCGCCGACGGTGATGCCGCCGGCGTCGACCCGCACCTGGCAGCGCACGCCGGCGTCGATCGCCGGCGCCGGTGCCGGGCCGGTCGCCCGCTGGACCCCGCTGCCGAGGCCGAGGCCGGCGCCGCCGCCACCCTTGCCGCCGACGCCGAAGCCACCGCCGCAGCGGATCAGGAAGAACGCGACCACCAGGATCGCGACCAGCGTCGCCCCGAACAGCACCTTGCGGCGCTGGCGGCGACGCAGGGCGCGCTCGACCGCGTCGCTGATGACCTTGCTGTCTTTCATGGCAGGCCTCCGTCGGTGGTTCCCGCCTCCGCCGCCGGGATCGCGGCCGGATCGACCAGCACGGCGAACGCGCGCTGCTCGACCAGACATCGCTCGGCGTCGCGGCGCAGCCCGGCGACCAGCGCGACCGCCAGCTCGCCGACCGGCGCGGCCGGCGCGATCGCGACGATGCGCCCGTCGAGATCGGCGAGGCCGAGCTCGCGGGCGATCACGTGGCACAGGCGCAGCTCGGCCGCGCGATCGCCGAGGTAGGCCAGCCCGACGTCGCGATCGGCGACCTGGGCGACCAGCGGCACCGCCAGGTCGAGGCGCCGGTCGGGCAGCTCGAGCGCGGTCAACCGGCCGTCGGCGGCGATCCGCGCGACCAGGGTCGGCGCGCCCTCGATCCGCCGGGCCAGGGTGGCGCGCGCCGCCTCTTGCACCGCCACCGTCGCCGCCGGCAGCACGGGGGCCGGCGCCGGTGCCGGCGGGGCCGGCGCGGCCGCGGCGATCGCGGCGCGGTCGGCCTTGGCCGCGGTCTGGACCAGCAGCACGAACACCAGGATGAACATGACATCGAGCAGCGAGGTCAGCGACCCCGAGCCCGGCTGCGGCGCGGCGGCGCGGCGCCTCATGGCGTCTCCGCACGCCGCCGCGCTTCCCACGCCTCGATGTTCTTCTCGCAGGCGTCGACCCAGGCCGGCACCTTCATGCCGAACAGCGACGACAGGATGATCGAGAAGCTCAGACCGAACACGGTCGACCAGATCTTCAGCGACAGCGGGCCGAGCAGGGTCGCCACGTCCTCGCCGCTGACCGCCAGGGCCAGGCCGAGGCCGAGCACGGTGCCGAGCAGGCCGAGCTGGCGCAGCAGATCGGTCCAGAACGCCAGCGCCGGCTCGAGCCGGAACGCACGCATCTGCCAGGTCCGCACCTGCTTCTGGGCCCAGGCCGGGTCGCTGGCGGTCCGCACCGCGCGGGCCTCGTCGCGGATGGCCTCGAGCTCGAGGCTGCCGTGACGCTTCGCGGCGCCGCCGTCGACGAGCTCGAGCCCGAGGTGGTCGGTCAGCGAGCGGACCCAGCGCAGCTCGCCGTGCAAGTGCACGAGGCCGGCCAGGAAGACCAGGGTGATGACCACGAGCGTCAGCGCCGTGAGGCCCCAGCCCTGAACGAAGGTCGCCATTCGGCCGGCATCATAACAGCCGGCGCCCGGGCCGGCCCGGGACCGGCCTGGGCCGGGGTCCCACCCCAACGCACGCTTCCCCCTCACCGGCAGGCTGCGGTATAGGTCGGCAGCCAGCGGCTCGTCGGGGGTCGCTGCCCTGGAGGGCTTACCTATGCTTCGCCGCACCTTTGTTCCGTTCGTCACCCTCGTGCTCGCCGCCCTGATCGCCGCGTGCGGTCCCAGCGCCGGCGGCGGCGACGACGACGATGACGACGGCGACGGCCCCAGCGACCCGTGCACGGGCAGCGAGACCCGCTGCGTCGGCACCCAGTACCAGGTCTGCGTCGACGGCCAGTTCCAGACCGAGGAGAACTGCGCCTTCGCGTGCAACGCCGGCAGCGGCGGCTGCATCGACTGCACCCCGCCCGGCAACGCCTGCATGGGCAACAACGTCGTCACCTGCAACGCCGACGGCAGCTTCGGCACCGTGGTCGAGACCTGCGCCCAGGGCACCGAGTGCAGCGGCGGCACCTGTCAGCGCGCCTGCTCGGCCGACGGCGTCGACCTCATCTACGTCGTCGACACCCAGCGCCGCCTGCTGTCGTTCGATCCGCGCCGTATCGGCGCGGGTAACCCGTTCCAGCTGATCGGGACGCTCAACTGTCCCAACCCCGGCACGTCGCTCCAGCCCGGCGGCGGCACCGCGACCCCGTTCTCGATGGCGGTCGATCGCGACGCGACCGCGTGGATCCTCTACAGCAGCGGCAAGCTGTTCAAGGTGTCGACCGCCGATGCCTCGTGTCAGGAGACCGCGTTCGTCACGCGGCAGAACGTCGGCGGCCAGCAGTGGAACCTGTTCGGTATGGGCTTCGTCACCGATGCCGCCGGTGGCGACACCGAGAAGCTGTGGATCGGCGGCGGCAATGTCGACGCGACCACCTCGGGTTCACTGGGCTGGATCGACTCCACCTCGCTGGCGGTCAATCGCGTCGCTGCGATCGGTCCTTCGGCCGAGTACAGCGCCGAGTTCACCGGCCTCGGCGACGCCACCCTGTGGGCGTTCTTCCCCGACACCAGGGCGCTCGCGTTCGTGCAGCAGCTCGACAAGACCACCGGTGCAGGCGTCGGCAACCGGCTGCAGTTCGATCTGGCCGCGCCTGGGGAGCAGGTCGCCGCCTGGGCGTTCGCCCAGTGGGGCGGCAAGTTCTACGTGTTCATCACGACGACCGACATCCTCACCGAGTATCCCAGCGTGCACGAGATCGACCGTGCGACTGGCGCCCACCGAGTTGCGATTCCGGATCACCCGTACGCGATCGTCGGCGCCGGCGTGTCGACCTGCGCGCCGATCGTCATCGGCGGCCCGCCGGCGGGTCAGCCCTGAGCAGCTCGGGCGGCATCGCCTCGAGCAGGCGGTCGAGCTCGGCGTCGACGCGGCTGGTCGCGGGCGGCGGCGCCTCGACGCGCGGTCGCGTCCGCGCCCGGGTGTCGCGCGACGAGGTCGTGGTCAGGCGCGCGCGGGGGGGCGGAACGGGGCTCGCCGTGGTGATCATGCGCCAGGCGTCGCCGGCGAGCCGGATCGACGTCACCAGCTGCTGACCCACCGCGCCGTCGGCGGTGAGCCAGCGCGGGGCCGAGCTCCCCACGAGCCAGGGCGCCGGCGCGGGCGCGGTGACCAGCGCCGTCGCGGCCGGCGTCTCGCCACCGCGGTCCGTGCCGTCGAGCGCGCAGTGGGTGACGGCCGGCAGCACCGCGAGCAGCGCCGCCGCGGCGGCGAGCATGGCCGTGCTGACCCGCGCCCGCCGAGCGACCGGCGCCACCGGATCCGGATCGGCCCGATCCTCGAGCTCGACGAGCTCCTCGGCGAGCAGCTCGGGCACCGGCTCGGCGACGGCGCGGTCGAGCGCGGCCTTCATCGCGCCGACCGACGGCCACCGCTGCGCGGGATCGTTGGTGAGCGCGCGCTCGACCACCTCGACGAGCGGCGCGGGCAGCGCGCGGATGGCGGCGGCGCGGGCGTCGGGCAGCAGCGCCGCCGGGTCGCGGCCGAACACCGCGTGGAGCAGCAACATCCCGGACTGGTACAGGTCGCGGTGGTAGCCGGACGCCCCCGGCGTGCCGACGGCGAGGATGAAGGCGCGGTCGCCCCCGTCGACCAGCACCGTGGTCGCCCACAGCTCGCCGTGGGCGCGGCGGCGCCGGTGCAGCTCGGCCAGGGCGTCGAGCACGTCACCGACGAGGCGCGCGGCGCGGGGCGGCGCCAGGCCGCCGGCGTCGTCGATCACCTGCGCCAGCGCGCGACCCGGCCGGGTGATGACGTGGCACGAGTCGGGGCCGAGCACCATGTCGAAGACCGGCGCGATGCGCGGCGAGTCGACGGTCGCCAGCGCGTGGGCGGCGTGGCGGAAGCGATGGAGATGGCGGCGCTCGGCGGTCAGCGCGGCGCGCACCGACATGACCGCGACCTCGCGATCGAGCATCAGGTCGGTGGCGAGCGACACCTCGGCGATGCCGGCCCCGGTGATCCGCCGGCGCAGCATGTAGCGCCCGCCGACCAGCCGCGCCGTCGAACGCGTCGCCGCGCGACGCGACGGCAGCGGCGGTGGCTGCGTCGTGGCTCGTGCCTCTCGCCTGGTCGCGCGCGGCGCGCCGGTTGATCGCCGATCGATCTCGTCCCGCATCCCTCGTCCCGCCCCTCTCGAGTCCGAGAGCGCGCCCCGTGCGCGCCCTTACGGCTCCCAGAGAACAAGATACGGCGAGTCGGCGACATTGCTCGTCCGCCTCACGGTGTGCTCCGCCGCCGGTGGTCGCTCCATGGCCAATCAGCCTGGCGATCCAGCCGGTTACGAGATGCCGGCGTTTGCCTGCGACCAGCGAGCCGGGTGGAGGTGTCATGGCGCCCGTGATGGATGCCCGACGACGTCGCTTCGAGCGCCTGCTCGAGCCGCACCACGACGCGGTCCTCGCCTTCGCGCGGTGTGTGTCTCGCTCGCGTGCCGACGGCGACGATCTGTTCCAGGCCGCGCTGCTGCGCGCGTTCGACAACCTCGATGGGCTGCGCGACGAGGCGGCGTTCCGTCCCTGGCTGTACCGCATCGTCGTGACCACCCACCGCAACGCGGTCCGTCGATCGTTCTGGCGCCGGCTGGTGCCGTTCGACGGGCACGACGACGGCGCCGCGCCGGTCGACCAGCGCGCGCCGGCGGCGGACGAGGCGCTCGGTCGTGCCCAGCGCGCGCGCCAGGCGCTGGCCACGCTGCCGGCCGAGCAGCGCGAAGCCATCGTGCTGTTCGAGATCGAGGGCTGGACCGTCGAGGAGATCGCCGCCGCGCACGACGTGTCGATCTCGGCGGTCAAGTCACGGCTCGCGCGCGGGCGCGAGCGCCTGCGCCAGTTCTACACCCACCGGCTCGAGCCCGCGGCGCCGGTGCTCGCGCTCCCCGGAGATGCCCCATGACCCGACCCGTCCTCGACGATCTGATCGCCGGCGACCTGCACGAGCTGGCCGCCGTCAGCGAGCACCCGCGCGCCGCGGCGCCGGCGGGCGTGTTCCGCACCCCGGCGTCGCCCGCGGCCGATCGCACCGTGGCGCTGGCGCGGTGGTGCGCCGACGTCGCGGTGCGGACCCAGATCTGGGGCCGGATCTTCGCGCATCGCGTGGCCAGGACGGTGACCGGCGCCGCCGCAGTGCTGGTCGCGTGGCTGTGCACGCAGTGGATGCTCGACCCGAACGCCGGGTTCGAGCCGACCTACAACATCGGCGGCATGCTGATGCTCCTCGCCGTCGTCTACGGGCTCGTGTACGCGAGCGCCAGGCGACGCTTCGCCGGCGAGCTGCGCGCGGCGCGGGGCCCGGTCGACGATGCGCCGACCCGGCGGCGGCTGGCGGAGTTCGACGCGTGGGCGGTCGGCATGACCGTGGCCGGGATGGTGTCGATCGTGCCGGTGTTCGTCTTCCTGCTCGCCGGCCACGAGACCACACGGATGATCGGCGCCCAGCCGCGCCAGGCGGTGGCCATGATCGCGCTGGGGTTCGCCGCGGTGCTGGCGCGCTACGTCCGGCGCGCGAACGCCGGGCTCGTGGTGCCGCGGTGGGTCGGCTCGCTCGAGCACGACGGCATGGCGTCGAGCGTCGTCCTGGCTGCGGTCTCGCTGTCCCTCGCCGCCAGCAGCGCCGGGATGCTGCTCCTGTGCAGCACATTCGCGACCATGCTGGTCGCGGGCTGGCTCGCGCTCCGGCTCCGCCGCCACGAGCAGGTCGGGATCGCTCGGGTGACCGGCAGCGCGGCGACGTCGCCCTAGCCCGGATCATTCACGACGCTGGCGGCTGCTGGCCGCATCTCGTCGGAAGCACTGGTCCTTCGACAAGCTCAGGATGCGCGGAACATTCTCGACGTGTTCCTCGACGGGTTCCAACCCGCCTGCGGTACTTCTCCGGGCGTGCGGCCAAGCCTTCTCGACGATCTGCGGTCCTCGCTCGCCATCGTCATGAATGATCCGGGCTAGGCGCAATGCCGATCGGATAGGCGCAACCGATCAGGATCGCATGAGATTCCGTTCGTCCTGAGCGAGGGCGAGCGCCAGCGAGCCCGACGTCGAAGGACGGCTCCGTCGGCTCCGTCGGCTCCGTCGGCTCCGTCGGCTCCGTCGGCTCCGTCGGCTCCGTCGGCTCCAGCGTGTGGCCCTTCGACGTCGGGCCTCACTCCGTTCGGCCCTCGCTCAGG
>Ga0247822_10002102_pt1 | contig 12604 bp, 17 predicted proteins | sample 13C_Cellulose_Da_FD_192423 | JGI IMG/M metagenome (GOLD analysis project Ga0247822, IMG submission 192423) | Soil microbial communities from agricultural site in Penn Yan, New York, United States - 13C_Cellulose_Day30 | ecosystem: Environmental > Terrestrial > Soil > Agricultural land | place...
ACCAGCGCCCAGGCGGCCGCCGGAACTTTCGTCCCCTGCGGGATCGCGACGGCGGTGCGGCGCATCAACTCGCGGGCGGGCTGGGGGCGGTCCCCGTCGTGGACTCCGACGGCCGGTGCGTCGGGCTGTTCACCGCGCGGGGCTACCTCCGCTGGGCGAACCGCGCCGGGCCGGCGGCCGGGCTCGCATCGGACCCAGGCCTCGGTCCGGCCGGCGACGAGGTCCGGGACCACATGACGCGGGAGTTCGCCACGGCGACGCCGGACGCCGAGTTGCACGAACTCGCGCACCGCCTCCGCGGTGCGGACGAACCATGGGTCGTCGTCCTCGACCGGCAGCGGCGCCCGATGGGTGTCGTGTGCGGAATGTTGGTCCTCCGAATGGGCACGAACCGGCGGCTGGAATCGAGCGGTTTTCCCGCCGCAGCCGGCGGCGCGGAACTGTGAGGAGGCCCGGCCCCACAACCCGCCGGTCCGCCGTCCCTACCCGTCGGGAGGCGGTCGGCTGGTACTGAGACGGGTTCCGCCCACCCGACTGCGACGTTCCCTCCGGTATGGGGTTCCACGTCACAACGACAACGCCTCCGGGACACCGGATCAGGAGCCGGCAAGCCTCGGGGCTCGGGCAGCGGCCCGGCAACGAGCACAGAGTGGTGACGCGATACGCCCGGTGTTGTAGCCCGGGCGAAGGGCGAGGTGCTCCACTTCGGAGCGAAAGGAGGCTTCCAGTGCGTCTGATGATCAGTTCGCGCCACTTCCCGGCGGACCGTGACCTGCGCCGTGAGATCGACCGTCAGCTGAGGTCGGTCATGGGGCCGGTCGGGACGGCCGTCGACGACGTCGAGGTCTACCTGACCGACGTGAACGGCCCGCGCGGCGGCGAGGACAAGCACTGCCGGATCGTGGCCCGGCTCCCGTCGGGTCCGCCCGTCGTCGTGAGCCGTACCCACCGCGACGCCCTCGCGGCGGTCGGGCGGGCGGCCTCCGTGTGCCGCCGCTCCGTCCGCACCCGGCTGAAGCGGCGGTGGTCCGGGCGCGGGCGGGCGCCGCGCCGCGGCGTCGCAGGGCCGGACGGCGGTCCGGTAGCGTAGGCTCGACCCCGAGCGATCCGAGGTAGTCCAGCGATCGGTAGCGCCACCGCGGCGCGACCTCTATCGTCGGGATCCGCATCACGGCGGGACGGCCCCGCCACGCACCAGGAGAGGGTTTCGCATGAAGAAGCGCACCACCGTTAAGTACCGCGTCACCGGGCGGACCATCTATATCGCGGAGGACGACCGGGCCAGGCTCGAACTGCTGCTCCGCCGGACGTCCGTCCTGGAGCCGGGGCAGGCCCCGTACCTGTCCGCGCTGGCGGGGGAATTGGGCCGGGCGCGGGTGGTGCCGCGGTCGGAGATGCCGGCGGACGTGGTCACCATGAACTCGGTCGTCCGGCTGCGGGACCTGGAGACCGGCGAGGTCGAGACGTACACGCTGGTGTACCCGACCGAGGCCGACATCGGACTGAACCGGCTGACGGTGCTGGCCCCGGTCGGGACGGCCCTGATCGGCTACCGGGCGGGTGCCGTCGTCGAGTGGCCGGTCCCCGCCGGGGTGCGCCGGTTCCGCGTCGAGGAGGTGCTGTTCCAGCCGAAGGCCGCCCTCGCGGGCAGTGCCCCTTGAAAGACGAGGGGTACCAAACGCACCCGAAACCAGGATAGGCGACCCGGTACGCGGGACTACGAACTAAGTCCGCCGGGTCGCCGCTCACCCGAACTCCGAGTCCCCCTACCCGCCCGGGGCCCTGGGAGGCCTCCTCAGATGAGAGGACTTCAAGGGTACTCAGCGGCGGGCTCCCTGCTGGCACCACCCGGGCACGGGAATACCTTCAATAGGAGTACATCATGGCTCATGCACTACTCGGCGCCTTAGGCAAGACGGCCCCTGCCGTCGCCGGCACTCCGTCCCTGGCCGCCCGACCGGCCTACCAGGCGTACCGGATCCTACACGCCGGCTTCGCCGCGCTGCCGATCCTCGCGGGCCTCGACAAGTTCTTCCACCTCCTGGTGAACTGGGACCAGTACCTCGCGCCACTGGCGACGCGCCTGCTTCCGGTCGGCGGACACACCTTCATGCAGGCCGTCGGCGTGATCGAGATCGCCGCCGGGGTGCTGGTCGCCGTCCGACCCCGGCTCGGCGCCTACGTCGTCGCGCTGTGGCTCTGGGGCATCATCGTCAACCTGCTTCTGATCCCGGGCTACTACGACATCGCCCTCCGCGACTTCGGGCTGTCGCTGGGCGCGCTGGCACTCGCCCGGCTCAGCCAGGAGTTCGGCCGGCCTTCGACTCCCTAGTCCCCCCTGCGGCTCGTCGCCGACAGGCGGCCGGCGGCACGGTTGAGCCGGAGCAGGTGCGGTGAGCAACCGGAGGAGGAACACGACGATGATCAAGCTCAAGCGAGTCTATGAAGAGCCTGGCCCGAAGGATGGTCTCCGCGTCCTGGTGGAACGACTTTGGCCCCGCGGCCTGACCAAGGAACGCGCGGCCGTGGAGTTGTGGCTGAAGGACGTGGCCCCGAGCCCGGAGTTACGCAACTGGTTCGGCCATGACCCGGCCCGGTGGGAGCAATTCCAGGAGCGTTACCAGCGGGGGTTGCGGGGGAAGAAGGACGCCGTCCGCCTACTGAAACAAAAGGCGAAGGAGGGCAAGGTCACCCTGGTCTACGCCGCGCGGGACGAGGAGCACAACGGAGCTCTGGTTCTGACAAGGCTCCTCCAGGGGCATTAGCACTGGAGCGGGCGAAATCAAACAGGAGTGAACCATGTCGCTGGCATCACTGATCGCGACCGGCACGAAGGTCTGGCTGGACGGGGTGGCACCCGACGAACTCCAAAAGAACCACGAGTGGGGGGTCACGGGCGCCACCTCAAATCCGACCATCGTCTCGAAGATCATCGGCCGAGGGCATTTCGACGGCCGGATCAGTGAACTCATCGGGCAAGGCCATACCGACGACGAGGTCGCGTGGGCACTGAACGACGAACTGGTCGAGTCGGCCCAGAAGGTGTTCCTGCCCGCGTGGGAGCGGACGGAGGGGAACGACGGGTACGTGAGCTTCGAACTGGACCCGCTCATCGAGGACGAGGCCGCCCGGCTGGACGATTCGGAGCGCGTGCGACGATACCTCGAACTCGGCCGGAAATGGGCGGCCGGTCACAGGAACCGCATGATCAAAGTGCCGGCGTCCGTGGCCGGCCTCGCCGCGCTGGAGGGGCTGGCCGCCGCCGGCGTCACGATCAACGTGACGCTGATGTTCACCGAGCGGCAGTACCAGCTCGCCCGCGACGCGATCTGGCGCGGGGCGCGACATCGCAAGGACGGCCTTCGTGATTTCAAGAGCGTCTACAGCGTCTTTGTGTCGCGCGTTGACGTCTACACGGAAGAACACGCTCCCGACCTGAGCCCCGCCGCACAGGGCATGGTCGGGATCGTGAACGCCAAGCGGGTCTGGCGGGAGAACCAGGAATTCTGGCGGGACAAGGGGTTGCGGCTGCAACAGGAGATCGTCTTCGCCAGCACCGGGGTCAAGAGACCGGGCGACCCGGCGGACCGGTACGTGGAGGCGTTCGCCGGCGGCGACATCCAGACCAACCCGCCGGCCACGAACGAAGCCGTGGAGAAAGCGTCGAAGACCTACGCCCGCCACATCGACCAGATGCCGTCGCCGGACGTCGTCGGCGAGATCGACTGGAAGGTGGACATGGTGGCGCTGGAACGCGGGCTGATGGCGGAGGGCATCGAGAAGTTCGTCGAGCCGCAGAGGGCGCTGCTGAGACTCATCGCTCAGAAGAGGGCCGCACAGCTCGCTCGCGGGAGGCGCCCATCCGGCCCGGGGCCACAACACAATTGAGAGGCGCAGATCATGGCGACACGAACCGAGATCGAGTTGACGGGGGTCCACCTCTGCTGCCAGGGGTGCGTCAACGCAGTTAACGCAGCGCTCGGGAGCGTGGAGGGGGTCGGCTCCCGGTGCGACATGGAGAACGGGACCGTAACCCTGACGGCGAGCGACGACTCGGCCGCCCGGGATGCCCTCGCCGCCCTCGCCGCGGCCGGCTTCTACGGCACCTCCGACAACCCGAACCTGGCGATGAAGCCCGTGGGCAACGTTCCCAAAGGCAAGGTGAAACGCGTGAAGGTGTCGGGCATCCACAACTGCTGCGGGCCGTGTTGCGAGGCCATCAAGGGGGCGATCGCGACCGTGGACGGCGTCACCGGCGATTCGGCCGAGTCCGGGGCGACGACCTTCGAGGTCACGGGTGACTTCCACGCCGCCGCCCTCGTCGAGGCGCTCAACGCCGCCGGCTTCAGCGCGCGGGTCACGTGAGCAACCCCATTCCCCAACGCGCCCGCCACCAGGTATTGCCCAGTCACGAGAGGAGTCGGGAGTCATGTCCGAGCAGGAGCAGATGTACCCGGCGGCGACCGGGGAACTCGCCGAGCAACGCAAGCGCCTGGCCCCCGGGCCGGCCGAGGCCTTCGCGGCGTTCAGCCGGAGCGTGTTCGCCGACGGGGCGATCCCCGCGAAGACGAAGCAGTTGATCGCCGTGGCCGTGGCGCACGTGACGCAGTGCCCGTACTGCATCCGCGGGCACACCGGCGCCGCCCTCCGGCACGGGGCGACGGCGGAGGAGGTCATGGAAGCCGTCTGGGTCGCCGCCGAGATGCGGGCCGGCGGTGCCTACGCCCACTCGGCCCTGGCCCTCGACACGATCGCCCACGCCCGGGGTGGCACAAGCGGGCAGTCGTGAGCGCCCCAGCCTCCAGAATGGAAAAATTCGTGGTCATGGTCACTCAACGGGTCGCCCTGGTAACCGGCAGCGGGAAGAAGCGCGTCGGGTGGCACGTCGCCGACGCCCTGGCCGGCCGGGGCTATCACATCGCCGTCCACTACCGCACGTCGGCCCGGGAAGCGGCCGCGACGGTCGAACACCTGCGCGGCCGCGGGGTCGATGCGGCGGCGTTCCAGGCCGACCTGACCGAGGAGTCGGCGGTCCGCGACCTCGTCCGCGGCGTGCAGGACCACTTCGGGCGACTCGGCGTGCTGGTCAACTGCGCCGCGGTCTACAAGGCTCAGCGACTGGAGGACGTCACCGCCGCGGACGTGCGCCACAACTTCGAGGCCAACCTCCTCGGCACGTTCCTGTGCGCGCAGCAGGCCGGGCTGGTCATGGTCGGGCAGCCCGAAGGCGGCTGCATCGTCAACTTCGGCGACTGGGCTGCGGCGCGGCCCTACCTCGACTACGCCCCCTACCTCGTCAGCAAGGGGGCCGTCCCGGCCCTGACCCGCTGCCTGGCGGTCGAACTCGGCACCCGAAACCCCCGGGTGCGGGTCAACTGCGTCCTGCCCGGACCCGTCCTGTTCCCCCCGGACATGCCCGAGGCCGAGCGCGAGGAGGCGATCCGTTCGACGCTGGTGGGGCGCCAGGGGCGACCGGAGAACGTCGCCGCGGCCGTGCTTTTCCTCGTGGAGAACGAGTTCGTCACCGGCGTCTGCCTCCCGGTGGACGGGGGCCGCACCATTTACGCGGCGGACGGTCAATCGAAGGGCGGGGGCAATGAGGACGCCATCCGAGTAACCGTGGTCCGAAGGGACCAAGCGAGGGAACCATGCCGAACTACACGTACCTGATCGTCGGCGGCGGGATGACCGCGGATGCCGCCATCGGCGGCATCCGCGAAGTTGACCCCAGTGGGTCGGTCGGCCTGATCGGTACCGACCCGCACCCCCCATACGACCGCCCGCCCCTCTCCAAGGGGCTCTGGAAGGGCAAACCACTGGAGAGCATCTGGCGGAAGACTGCCAGCGAGGGAGTGACCCTCCACCTCGGCCGTCAGGCGAAAACGCTGGACCTTCCCAACAAGCGCGTCACCGACGACCAGGGGACGGTCTACACGTTCGACAAGCTCCTCCTCGCCACCGGCGGTACCCCGCGCCACCTGCCCTTCGGCGGCGACCACGTCATCTACTTCCGCACCCTCGACGATTACGAGCGGCTGCGGGCGCTGACCGGCCGGGGCCTGCGGTTCGCGGTGGTCGGCGGCGGGTTCATCGGGTCGGAGGTCGCCGCCGCCCTGGCGATGAGCGGCGAAAAGGTGGTGATGGCCTTCCCCGGGGACGGCATCGGCGGCCGCCTGTTCCCGGCGGACCTGTCCAGGTTCCTGAACGACTTCTACCGCCAGAAGGGCGTCGAGGTACTCCCCGGGGCGCGCGTCACGGACTGCGAGGTGCGCCAGGGCAAGCCCGTGCTGACGACCCGCGGCGACCAACACCAGGGCGGCCGCGAGATCGTCGCCGACGCCGTCGTGGCGGGACTCGGCATCCAGCCCAACGTCGAACTCGCCCAGGCGGCCGGGCTGGAGGTGGACGACGGCATCCGGGTGGACCGCGGTCTGCGGACGAGCCATCCCGACGTCTACGCCGCGGGGGACGTCGCCAACTTCTACAACCCCGCCCTGGGCCGGCGCCTGCGCGTTGAGCACGAAGACAACGCCAACACGATGGGCCGGCTGGCGGGCCAGGCGATGGCCGGCCGGCTGGTCTCATACGACCACCTCCCGTCCTTCTACTCGGACCTGTTCGAGCTGGGGTTCGAGGCTGTCGGCGAGGTGGACGCCCGGCTGGAGACGGTGGCGGACTGGAAGGAGCCGTACCGCGAGGGCGTGGTCTACTACCTGCGGGACGGCCGGGTCCGGGGCGTGCTGCTGTGGAATGTCTGGGAGCAGGTCGATGCGGCCCGGACGTTGATCGCCAAGGCCGGGCCGTTCCGCGCCGAGGAACTCCGAGGCCGGCTGTCGGCGTAGCGTCCGCCCGGGAAGCGTGAGCTCGTATCATGGCCCGCGACACCTTCGAACTGAAGCCGGTACCGCCGTTCCGCCTGGGCCTGACGGCCTGGACGCTGCGCCGCCGGCCGGACAACCTCGTGGACCGCTGGGACGGCACCACCTACCGCCGGGTGGTGCCGCTGCCGGGCGGGCCGGTGGAGGTGGCCGTCACCCAGTCGGGGCCGCCGGAGGCGGCGCGGCTGCGAGTCGCCGTGGCGGGACAGCCGAACCGTGCCGCGTTGCGGGCCGCCGTGACGTCGGCGCTGGAGCGGCTGCTGGGCCTGGGCACCGACCTGACGGAGTTCTACCGGTTCGCCGCACACGACCGGCGGCTGGGGCCGCTGGCCCGGCGGTTCCGGGGCATGAAGCCGCCGCGCTTCGCCACGGTCTTCGAGTGCGCGGTCAACGCGATGGCGTGCCAGCAGGTGACGCTGACGCTGGGCGTGCGCCTCCTCAACCGCCTGGCCGCGACCTACGGCACCGCGCTCGGCGAGGGCGGCGAGGCCGTCCACGCCTTCCCCGGCCCGGCGGACTTGGCCGGGTTGAGCCCCGCGGGCCTGCGGCGACTCGGGTTCAGCCGTCAGAAGGGCCTCGCCATGATCGAGCTGGCCCGGGCGGTCGCCGAGGGGCGTCTGGACCTGGAAGGGCTGGCGGCCCTGCCCGACGACGAGGCCGTGAAGTGCCTCAGTGAACTTCGGGGCGTCGGACGCTGGACCGCGGAGTACGTCCTGCTCCGCGGCCTGGGGCGGACCCATGTCTTTCCCGGCGATGACGTGGGGGCCCGCAACAACCTCCGGCGCTGGACGCGACTGCCCCAGCCGCTCGATTATGTGGGGGTAAGGCGGGTTCTGTCCCGCTGGGACGGGTACGCCGGACTCGTGTACTTTCACCTGCTGCTGGACCGCCTGGCGGAGGCCGGTCACCTGGACGGAATCGGTTCCGACGGGCCGGACGTTTCCGACCGCAAGGAGCCGGCCGATGCCGAAGCCTGACCGGGCCACGGAATGGTCGAACGCGGCAGTTCCTTTCCCCAAGCATCCATAAAGGAGCCTTGTAATGGCAATACCACATGCGAAATCCGGCCCCCGGGCGAGTCCCCGGCGCCCACGCCGACGAGCACCCTGGTCAAGACCGACCGGCTGGAGGTCATCCACCTGGCGGTCCCCGCCGGCAAGGAACTCCCGCACCACCAGGTCGCCGGCGAGATCACGGTCCAGTGCCTCGAAGGCCGGGTCGCCTTTACGGCCGGTGCGACCGCCCGGGAATTGCGGGCGGGCCAGATGCTCTACCTGGCGGGCAACGAGCCCCACTCGCTCCGCGGGATCGAGGACGCTTCCGTCCTCCTGACCATCCTGCTCCACCAGCAGCGCGGGAGATGATGCCGGGCCGGCCCGGCTCGCGAGGAGGCCCGGTCATGACCCAGACATTCCGCGTCGGCGATTGCGTCCGGATTCCGGACGGTCGCGTCGGCCGCGTCCGGGAGGTATCTCGGGGGGCGTACCGCGTGCGCGTCAGGCGGACGACCAGCGCCACGCACCAGTTCCTGACGTTCGCGGCCACGGACTTGCGGCGGATCGACTGCCCGAAGGGCTGGATGAGCCCGGAGGGGTACGTGCGCTACCTCAGGGTCACCCTCGGCAAGATGCGGCAACGCCAGGCCCGGTCGGCAAAGGAACGTTGAGCATGCACGACCGAACCCGTTCCCCGCCGCAACTCGTGCTGACGGTCGGTCACTCCGACCGGCCGCTGGGGGAGTTCGTGGAGCTGTTGCAAGCCCACGGGACGACACTCGTCGCGGACGTGCGGAAGTTGCCCGGGTCGCGGCGCAACCCGCAGTTCGGCCGCGACGCCCTCCCGCAGGCCCTGCGACAGGCTGGCATCGGCTACATGCACCTGCCGGGGCTCGGGGGCCTGCGGCGGCGGCGGCCCGACTCCCCGAACGGCGGCTGGAAGAATGCCTCCTTCCGGGGGTACGCCGACTACATGCTGACGCCCGAGTTCGAGCGGGGCCTTGAGGAACTGTTGGAACGGGCGGGCGGGGAGCGCGTGGCGCTGATGTGCGCCGAGGCGGTGCCCTGGCGCTGCCACCGCTCCCTGATCGCGGACGCCCTGGTGGCGCGGGGTGTCGCGGTCGAACACGTCCTCGGTGCCTCGCGGACCCAACCGCACGTCCTACGGCCCTGGGCCCGCGTGAACGGGACGCGGGTGACGTACCCGCCCCCGCCGGGAGAGTCGGCAGGGCCGGATGAGGCGGGCGGCGAGAGGGCAAGACGATGACCGCGAACCCGAAGATCCAGGACTACGCCGTCATCGGGAGCGGGCGGTCGGCCGCGCTCGTGTCCCGCCACGGCTACATCGACTGGCTGTGCTGGCCGCGGTTCGACAGCCCATCCCTGTTCGGCCGACTGCTCGACCTCCGAGCGGGCGGGAGCTGGAGCATCGCCCCCGCCGAACCGGCGGAGGTCGAGCGCCGCTACATCGACGCGACGAACGTGCTCCGGACTCGGTTCCGCACCGGATCGGGGGTGGTCTCACTCACCGACTTCATGCCGGCCGCCTCCGAGGAGGAGAAGCGGCGGATGCTCTGGCCGGAGCACGAACTGGTGAGGCGGGTGGAGTGCGAGCTGGGCGAGGTAGAAGTCCGCGCGCATTTCGATCCGCGCCCCGACTACGGCCGGGCCAAGGTGACCCTCCGTGACGCGGGGGTACTCGGCGTCCGTATCGAGATGGGGGCGCGACTCATTACGCTCCGCAGTGATGTCAAGCTCGCCCCGGCGGCGGCGGGCGGCGTCTCGGGGACGGTCCGGCTCAAGGCGGGGGAGGCGGTCGCGTTCTCGCTCACCGACGCGTGGGAAGGCCCGGCGGTCCTCCCGCCGCTCGGCGACCTGATCCTCCAGAAGCTCGCGCTGACGGTCGGGTGGTGGCAGCGCTGGGCGGCCCGCGCCAGCTACACCGGCCCCTACCGGGACCAGGTCGTGCGGAGCGCCCTCGCGCTGAAGCTCCTGACGTACGCCCCATCCGGGGCCATGATCGCCGCCCCGACCACGTCGCTCCCGGAGCGGGTCGGCGGCGACCTGAACTGGGACTACCGGTTCTGCTGGCTCCGCGACGCCGCCTTCACCGCGAGAGCCCTCTTCGGCCTCGGGTACCGGGAGGACGCCGAGGCGTTCGTCAGCTGGATGCTCCACGCGACGCGCCTGACGCGGCCGGAACTGCGGGTCATCTACGACGTCTTCGGGGAGAGCAACCCCGCGGAGACGGAGCTCCCCCACCTCCGTGGGTACGCGGGGTCGTCCCCCGTGCGGGTCGGGAACGCCACCCGCGACCAGCTCCAGCTCGACGTGTACGGGGAGGTCGTCGAGGCGGTCACCCACTTCCTCCGCTCCGGGGGCGAGCTGGACCGGGAGACGCAGGCGATGCTCCGCCACTTCGGGGGGTACGTCTGCCGCCACTGGCGGGAGCCGGACAACGGCATCTGGGAGCCGCGGGACAAGCGGCAGCACTACACCCACTCGCGGCTGCTCTGCTGGGTGGCCCTCGACCGGCTCCTCGGCATGCACCGCCTGGGCCGGCTCGGCGGCATCCCGGTGGAGGACTTCACGAAGCACCGGGACGAGATCCGCCGGGACATCGAGGACCGGGGCTGGAACCCGGCCCTGGAGAGCTACACCCAGGTGCTGGGCGGGAACACGCTCGACGCGACCGTACTGCTCCTGGCCTTCCTCGGGTTCGACCAGGCGTCCTCGCCGCGGATGCGGCTCACCTTCGAGCGGATCCGGGGGAAGCTGGGCGGGGGTCCGGGCCTGCTCTATCGCTACGAGCAGAGTTTCGCGGGCGGCGAGGGCGCGTTCGCGTTGTGCTCCTTCTGGATCGCCGACTTCCTGGCCCGCGGGGGCGGCACCCCGGAGGAGGCGCACCGCGCCTTCGCCGCGACCGCGGCGTACGCCAACGACGTCGGCCTGTTCGCCGAGGAGATCGACCCGAAGACCGGGGACGCGCTGGGGAACTTCCCCCAGGCGTTCACCCACGTCGGGCTCATCAACGCCGCGCTGTCGCTCGCCGAGCGGGACGAGCGGGAACGTCATCTGGTCAACGGGCGTCAACGGACCGCCCCGGCGGCCGGTGGCGGCGAGCCGCGGCCGGAGGTACACCGATGAACTGGGGCAGCTGGCTGTTGTGGGGCTTCGTGGGCACGGTGGTCCTGACCACTCTGATGGCCGGGAGTCAGAGGCTGGGGCTGTCGCGGATGAACCTGCCGTACCTGCTCGGCACCATATTCACGCCGGACCGCGACCGGGCGAAGCTCGTCGGGGTCGGGGTCCACTTCGTGAACGGGTGGCTGTTCTCCCTCGTCTACGTCGCCGCCTTCCATGCCTGGGGGATGAGTTCGTGGTGGCTCGGGGCGCTGACTGGCATCGTCCACGCCTCGTTCGTCCTGGCCGTCGGCATGCCGGTCCTGCCCGGGATGCACCCGCGGATGGCCAACGAGCAGTACGGGCCGACTGTAGTTCGGCAGTTGGAGCCGCCGGGATTCCTAGGCCTGCACTACGGGGTGCGCACCCCGGTCTCGGTCCTGTCGTCCCACGCGGTGTTCGGCGCGATTCTCGGGGGCTTTTATCCTGTGGGCTGACGTGCGGAGCGAATCGATCACGGGTAGTGGGCGCCATGAAGACCTCAGAGTTTGTAGTGGTCACGAGGGCTTCGGCGGGCGTGGGCCGTGCCGCCGTGAGAGCCTTCACCCGCCGCGGTGCCTTCGTCGGGCTCCTCACGCGGGGCCGGGGCGGGCTCGAGGTCGCCCGCCGGGAGGTCGAGGAACTGAACGGCCATGCGCCGGTCCTCCCCACCGGCGTGGCCGACCCCGACCAGGTGGTGGCGGCGGCGGTCGAGGCAGGGCTCGGGCCGATCGACGTCCGGGTCAACAACGCGATGGTGTCGGTCTTCTCTCCGGCGAAGGAGATGACGGCCGCGGAGTAGAAGCGGGTGACCGAGGTCACCTATGACGTGCCGGCCGTCATCGAGACGGCGGAGACCCGGCGGCGGGTGTAGGACGGACGTCCGCGGAGGCCGTAGCCTGGGTCAGTCCGCCCGGACGCCGCGCCCCGGTCAGATGACCTCGCCGACGAGGACCGGCATCCAGTCGCTCCTCGTCATGACCCGGTAGTACCGGGTGGCCGGCTCGCAGATCAGGTACACCGCCGGGTGGCCGCCGCGGTCGCGGACGAGCAGACCCCGCACGCCCTGCCTGACCCGGAACCACACCCCGTTCATCAGCCCGTACGTCGCCGGGACGCCCACCGGCTCCGGCTCGAGAGCCGACCACCGCCCGGCCTCGACCGTCGCCCGCCACGTCCAGCCCGTCGGCGGCAGCTTCCTCTCCCTCCGGTCCCGGTTGCCCCACCGGACGACCCGGAGCCTACCGCCCCACCAGACCGTCAGCAGGGCCGGAACCGCCCGCCAGAGGAACCGCACCTCCGTCTCCCCGCCCCGGTCGTGGACCCGGTCGGCCAGCCCCTCGGCCAGGGCGACGGGCAGCTCGCTCGCGGCCAGCGCGACCCCCACGCACATGCCGGCCTCCCGAACCCCGGTCAGTTCGGGGGACCCGCAGGTGCCCCCGGGCCCACCGCGCCGCGGCCGACGCCAGGAAGACGGCGCAGGCCGCCGCCAGCACGCCGAGTACGACCGCCGCCAGCCGGACGACCTCCTTCGCCCGCCGCCCGCCGACCCGGCCAACGACTTCGACA
>Ga0247822_10002103_pt1 | contig 12596 bp, 6 predicted proteins | sample 13C_Cellulose_Da_FD_192423 | JGI IMG/M metagenome (GOLD analysis project Ga0247822, IMG submission 192423) | Soil microbial communities from agricultural site in Penn Yan, New York, United States - 13C_Cellulose_Day30 | ecosystem: Environmental > Terrestrial > Soil > Agricultural land | place...
GCAGGATCATGAGGGCGGTGAGGCACGCGGCGATGATGGCCTCGCGGACCACGCCCGCGATCGCCGCCCGCACGAACACCGACTGATCGCCCAGCGGCGTGATCACCAGGTTGGGCGGCAGCGTGGTCTTGAGCTGGGGCAGGAGCGCCTTGATCCCGCCGATCACGTCGAGGGTCGAGGCGCCGCCGGTCTTCTCGACGGTGAGCAGCGACGCCCGCGCGCCGTCGACCCGCACGATGTTGGTCTGCGGCGTGAAGCCCCGGCGGACCCAGGCGACGTCCTCGACGTAGATGGTGGTGCCGCCGACGGTCTTGACCGGCAGCCGGTTGAGCCCCTCGATGGTCGTCGCGGCGCCGTTGAGGTTGATGTCGTACTCGAGCTGGCCGATCTTCGACGTACCCGACGGCAGGATCAGGTTCTGGGCGCTGATCGCGTTGACCACGTCGCTCGGCGTCAGCCCCTTGGCCTGGAGCGCGGCCGGGTTGAGGTCGACCATCACGGCGGCGACCTTGCCGCCGTAGGGGAACGGGATGGCCGCGCCCGGCACGGTGATCAGCCGGGTGCGGATGAAGTTGACGCCGAGGTCGTACAGTTTCTGCTCCGACAGGCCCTGGCCCGACAGGCCGAGCTGGATGACCGGCACGGTCGACGCGCTGAAGCTGAGGACCAAGGGCGGCGTGGTCCCCTGCGGCAGCTGGCGGAGCTGGGTCTGGGAGATCGCGGTGATCTGCGCGATCGCCTGCTGCAGGTTGGCCTTGGGCTGGAGGAACACCTTGACCACCGCCACGCCGTCGAGCGACTGCGACTCGATGTGCTCGATGTCGTCGACCGTGGTGGTCAGCGCGCGCTCGGTGATCGTGACGATGCGATCGCTCATCTGCTGGGCGTCGAGCCCGGTGTAGCTCCAGACGATGCTGACCACCGGGATGCGGATGAACGGGAAGATGTCCTTGGGGCTGCGGAGGATGGTCAGCGTCCCGAGCAGCAGGATCAGGATCGCCAGCACGATGAACGTGTACGGCCGGCGGAGGGCGAGCTTGACGATCCACATCAGCGCACGATCCGTCGCTGCGCGGGCGTCGGCGCCCCGGACACGTCGCGGACCGTCGGCAGCTGGGCGCGGTCCCAGCCGCCGCCGAGCGCGACCACCAGCGCGACCGCCGCGGTCAGGTGCTGGGTGCGCAAGCTGACCAGCTGCTGCTGGGCGGACAGCAGCGCCACCTGTTGCAGCATCAGGTCGACGTAGGGATCGAGGCCGTTCTGGTAGCGGGCCTTCTCGAGCTCGTAGGCGTCCTGGGCCAGCGCCACCGCCCGCTGCTGCTGCTCGATCGCCTCGGCCAGGATGCGGACCGCGACCAGGGCGTCCTCGACCTGCTGGAAGGCGGTCAGCACGGTCTGGCGGTAGCTGGCGACGCTGGCGTTGTACGCCGCGATGGCCTGGTCGATCGTCGCCCGGCGGGCGCCGCCGTCGAAGATCAGCTGGGACAGGTTGGCGCCCAGCGACCACAGCCGGCTCGGCCACTCGAGCAGCGAGCCCAGGGTCTTGCTGGCCACGCCGCCGACCGCCGACAGGGTGATCACCGGGAAGTAGGCCGAGTAGCCGATCCCGATCACCGCGTTGGCGCTGGCCATCTGCCGCTCGGCGGCGGCGATGTCGGGTCGTCGCTCGAGCAGCTGCGACGGCGCGCCGAGCGGGATCGGCGGCGGCGGCGGCAGCGCCGCGCGCACCGGCAGGCTGAAGTCGGTGGCCGGGATCCCGATCAGGGTGGCGATGGCGTGCTCGTACTGCGCGCGCAGGATGCCGGCGTTGGTGGCCTGGACCACCGAGCTCTGCAGCGTCAGCTCGGCGAGGACGACGTTGACCTCGGAGTCGAGGCCCTCGTCGTAGCGGGTGCGGGTCAGCTCGACGATCGCCTGGTTGGACTTCACGGTCGCGTCGAGCAGCTCCTGCAGCGCGTCCTGGCCGCGGAGCAGGAAGAACGTCTGGGCCAGGCTGGCCTGGGCCAGGAGGCGCGCGCTCTCGAGGTCGGCCGCGCTCACCTGCGCCGCGTACTGGCGCCAGCGCACGGTGTTGCGCACCCGGCCGAACAGATCGGGCGCCCACGACGCCTCGGCCGGCAGCGCCAGGATCAAGTGACGGCCGGCCACCGCGGACGTGCCGGCGGCGCCCCCGACGGCTCCGGATGACATCCCCGGCGTCAACCCCGACGAGAGCCCCGGCGAGCGCGTCCACGTCACGCTCGGGGCGGCGGTGACCGTCGGGAAATAGCTCGCGCGCGCGCCGCGGACCAGAGCGCGCGCGGCGAGGTAGTTCTGCACCGCCGCGGCGATGGTCTGGTTGTCGATCGCCAGCCGCGCCTGCAGGCGGTCGAGCTCGGGCTCGCCGAACATGATCCACCACCGGCCGCGCGGGATCGCGTCGGCCGGGCGCGCCAGCTTCCACGGACCGGCGTGCGCCTCCTTGTACGCGACGGCCAGCGGCGTGGGCGTGGCCGGCACGCGGTAGCGCGGACCCGGGAGGCAGCCGGCCACGAGCGCGACCGCCCACAGCGCGGCCCTCGCCCGCGCGCCGCGGTCGTAGGTCGATCGCCGAAGCCAGCTCGCGCGCGCCATCGTGCCGTGTTCGCCAGTGGTGCACGTCGCGTGCCCCAGGCCGCGCGGGCGCCTACGGCGCGCGCCGGCGCTACAGCGCGGCGCCGGCCGCGACCAGGGTCGCGCCCACCATCGCGGCGATGACCAGGCCGTCGAGGAAGCGGCCGTAGCTCTGCACGCGCGCCCGCAGCGGCGCCCGCCGATCGTGCTCCTCGGCCGGCAGCCCGACGTCGGCGACGGTGCGGCGCATGACCTCGAAGCGATCCCAGTCGCGCGCGGCCAGGAACCAGGTCGTGCCGCGGCGGGCGCGCACGGCCAGGCCGTCGCGGAAGATCAGCACGCGGTCGATGCGGTCGCGATCCATGCGCACGACCCAGCCGCCCCAGCCCCAGCGCACGCCGTCGGCGTCGATGCCGACGTGGGCCCGGCGCACGGCCAGGCCGACCGCGGCCAGCGCGGCGCAGGTCAGGGCGCCGACCACCCAGGTCGCGGCGGCCGGCGCGTCGGGCCGGCGCGCCGCCAGCACGATCGCCAGCGCACCGGCGACGGCGACGTAGCGGGCCGCGGCCTCGGCCAGCCGGCGCGGCCCGGGCCGGGCCGGGAACACGCCGCGCGCCGCGGCGCCGAGGCCGAGCCCGGGGGGCGTGTCGACGGCGGCCACGCCGCCGCCCTACTCTTCCAGCGCCGCGGCCAGCCGCGAGCGGATCGCCGCGACGTCGTCGCTATCGGTGACCTTGGCGCCGTCACGGGTGACGTAGAAGACGTCGGCGACCTTCTCGCCCTCGGTCGACACCTTCGACAGCGAGATGTCGAGGCCGGCGTCGGCGAGGGTCTGGGTGATCGCGTACAGCACACCGATGCGATCGCGGGTGAAGACGTCGATGATGGTCGCCTCGGTCGACTCGTCGTTGTCGACGCGGATCTCGGTCGGCACCGCCGGGGTCACCCGCGGCGGCAGCCCCGACGGCCGCCGCCGCCGCGCGATCAGCGCGTTCACCGCCGCGGGATCGGGGGCGCCGCCGGCGAACAGCTCGGCCAGATCGGCCTCGAGCCGCGCCCAGCGCGCGTCGGTCTCGGGCACCGCCGCGCCGACCAGATCACGGACGAAGAACAGGTCGAGCGCGACGCTGGCCCCGGCGGTCTCGGCGTGGCCGACCACGGCGCCGAGGACGTCGACCCGATGGGCGACCAGCGCGCCGGCGATCGCGGCCAGGACGCCGTGGGCATCGGGCGCGACCACCGCGACCTCGCTGACCCCCTTGAGCGGGAAGTGCGACACCGCGACCCCGACCCGGCCGCCGCGCGCGCGCACCGCCGCGGCCAGGCGGACGTGGCGAGCCGCCTGGCGCGGGGTGAGCTGCTGGAGGAAGCGATCGTCGATGCCGGCGACCAGCGCCTCGAGGTCGGCGTGCGGCGGCTCGGCGGGACCGGCGACCTCGCCGTTCGCCGGGGCGGCGGCCAGCCCGAGCACCTTGGCCCGGCGCTCGGCCTCGTCGGGGCGCGCGCCCGCGGCCCGCGTCCGCCCGGCCAGGTGATCGCGCGCGCGCAGGTACAGCTCGCGGAGCAGGCCGTCCTTCCACGCCGACATGTTGTTGGGCGCGGTCATCGCGGTGTCGCACAGCGTGAGCAGGTACAGCTGCGACAGCCGCTCCTCGTCGCCGACGCGCTCGGCGAACCGCTCGACCACCTCGGGGTCGGACAGGTCGCGGCGCTGCGAGAGGTGCGACATGGTCAGGTGCTGGCGGACCAGGAACTCGGCGATGGCGACGTCGCCCTCGGCCAGGCCGAGCCGGCGCCCGACCGCGGCGGCGATCACCGCGCCCTTCTCGGCGTGGCCCTTGCCGAGCGGCTTGCCGACGTCGTGCAGCAGGGTGCCGAGGTACAGCGGCGTCAGCCGGGTCACCCGGTGGTAGGCCTCGGTCGCCGCCGGGTACTCGGCCGCCAGCTCGCCGCGCGCGATGCGCTTGAGCATCGCGACCGCGTAGAGCTGGTGCTGGTCGACGGTGTAGACGTGGTAGAGGTCGTGCTGGACCCGGCAGGTCACCGGCGCCCACTCCGGCATGATCGCGGCGACCACGCCGAGCTGGTGCAGGATCTCGAGCGCCGACGGCTGGCCGCGGTCGCGCGGATCGGTCAGCGCCTCGACGAACAGGCGCGCCGCGACCGGATCGGCGCACAGGCGCTCGCCCTCGTGGGGCGCCAGCTCGGCGATGAGGTCGCGGGTGTGGCCGTAGACCGGCGCGCCCTGATCGACCGCGACCCGGAACAGGCGCAGCATCTCGCTCGGCCGCTCCGACAGGACGCGCGGGTCGCGCACCGCCAGCTCGCCGTTGAAGGTGAGGAAGTGGCCGTCGATGTTGGCGATGCGCGGCTTGCGCCGCGGCGGCACCCGCGCGGTCTCGAGCAGGCGATCGGCGACCTGGACGACGCCGCGCGCGTGCAGGTAGTACGCCCGCATCAGCGCCTCGACCGCCGGCGCGACCGCCGGCCGGATGTCGCCCTCGGCCAGCTTGACGTCGGGGTACAAGGCCGGCGCGATCGCCTCCTGGATCTCGAAGGTGAGCTGGTCGGTGCGGCGCTGGCTCTGCAGCTGGGCCAGCGCGCGCAGCCCGAGCAAGAAGTGGCGGGCCTCGGCCAGCACGTCGGCCTGGCGGCGGGTCAGGTGGCCCTGCTGGCGCAGGAGCTCGATGGTCTCGCCGTGCGACGGCAGCGGGCCCTCGCGCAAGAGCCAGCGGGCGCGCGCCGCCCACAGCGCGGTGGCCAGATCGCGCAGCGCGCCGATCCCCTGCTTGAGGTTCGGCTCGAGCAGGTACAGCGAGTCGCCGAACCGGTCGTGGCGCTTCTTCTTCTCGGCGGCCAGCGAGCTGATGAAGTCGTTGGCGTCGCCGCCGGGCGCGATCGCCGCCCGGGTCCCGGCGCACAGCTCGTCGGTCAGCTTGCGATCGCCGGCGATGTGGCGGACGTCGACCAGCGCGGTCGCGGTGGCCAGATCGCCGCGGGCCAGCTTGGCCGCGGCCTTGGGCTCGCGCACGGCGTGACCGACCGCGACCTTGGCGTCCCACAGCGGGTACAGCAGCCGGTCGGCGCACATCTTGGCCTCGACCTCGTCGCCGTGGTGGAGGACGATGAAGTCGACGTCGGAGTACGGGGCCAGCTCGCGCCGGGCCCAGCCGCCGGTCGCCACCAGCGCCATCCGCGCCTCGAGGTCGCGGGTCGCCCACCGCCAGCGCGCCGCCAGCGCGCGATCGTAGACGTCGGACAGCCGGGCCGCCGCCTCGCCGCCGGCGCCATGGTGAACCAGCGCGTCGCGCAGGGCGCCGCGGGCGTGGCCGAGCTCGGCGCGCAGCGCCGCCGCCGCCTCGGCCGAGTGAGAGTCCTGCGGGTGGGCCGCTTCCACGGGGGCCCACTGTAGCGCGTCGGCGACGGCGCGGCGGCACCCGCGCCGCGACCGGGCCGCCAGGACGTAGTCGGCGGGGTCAGTAGCGCGGGAAGCGATACTCGAGCGCGACCACGCCCTTGCCGACCCCGCCGGGCGCGATCGTGAAGGTGGTCCGGTAGCGGTCGCGGCGGAGCTCGCCCTGCCCGTCCGGGCGCGCGAACACGACCTGCGGCCGGGCGACCGCGCGCAGCTCCTCCTCGACCGTGACGGTGACCTCGGCATCGCCGCGGTTGGCGACCGAGAACAGGACCTCGTCGATCAGCACGGTGCCGTCGAGGTCGCGCGCGCTCTTGCGGCGGAAGCCGATCAGGTCGGGCTCGATCCACAGCGGCACCCGCACCGCGCCGGGCTCGGCGCCGGCGGCCACGGCCGGCACGGCGCCGTCGATCCACGCGGTGGTGCCGCCGGGCTCGGCGATCCCGACCCGGACCGGCCCGGCGACGTCGGTCGCGGCGCGCTCGTAGACCAGCTCGCGCCACACCGCCGAGTCGGACTCGCTGCGCCAGTCGGGGTAGCGATCGTTCTCGCCGTCGCCGGCGATCGCGCCGCGGTAGACCCGCTCGAGCCGCGCCCGCCGCCGCGACGGCGCGCCGCGCACCGACACGTCACCGCCGCCGAGGGTGACCTCGCCGCGCCAGGCCTCGATCGGCGGCTCGCCGTCGTCGGGCAGCCCGGCGATCAGCCGCACGTGGGCCGGCCGCCGCACCGAGAACCCGGGCGCGTGCAGCTGGAGCTGGGGCACCAGCTCGATCGCGTCGAGCCCGCCGTCGGCGGCCGCCGCCGACACCACGACCCGGTAGCCGGCCCGCCAGCCGACGTCGGCGGTGGCGTACGACAGCCGGATCAGGTGGCGGCCGGGGCGGGCCGCGCGCACCGCGCACCGCAGCGCGGTCTCGGCCGGCGCGCCGCGCACGCCGAGGCGGACGATCGCGCTGCCGCGGATCTCGTGAGGCCGGCCGTCGGCGCCGCGCACGACCACCTGCTCGGGCTCGACCGAGATCAGCCGGCCGGCGACCTCGTCGCCGTCGACGCGGGTGGCCCGCACCGGATCGCCGGGCACCGGCGAGCGCGCCTCGCCGGGGAGATCGAGGCGCAGCGAGCCGGGCACGACCCGCACCGCCGCGCCGTCGCCGGGGTCGACCAGCGCGACCGGATCGCCGACCTCGACCACCGTACCGGTGACCTCGCCGCCGCCGGCGGTGGCGACCGCGACCTCGTGGCCGACCAGCCAGGCGCCGTCGCGCAGGCCGTCGGCGCTGGCCACCACCTGGCAGCGGCTGGTGGTGAGCGCGCCCGGCTCGCCGAGCGACTCGAGCACCACCGAGTCGAGGGCCAGGCTCGACGACACGCCGGTCAGCTCGAGCTCGCCGTCGGCGGGGACGTCGAGCCAGCGCCGGTCGTCGACGTGGGCGCGGCCGATGGCGCCGGCGACCCGCGGCGCGTAGATCACCACGGCCAGGCCGACCTCGTCGGCGCGCGGCGCCGCCGGCCGCGGCGACGCGCACGCGGTCAGCCCGAGCGCCAGCGCCGCCACGCGGCCGCGCATCACTCCTCCGCGGCGACGGTGTCGGCCGCCAGCCGCGCCGCGTCGCGGATCGACATCTTGCCCGACAGCACCGCGGCCAGCCCGGCCAGGAGCGGCATGCGCACGTCCTTGCGCCGCGCCAGCCGCACGCCGGCGAGCGCGGCCCGCGCGCCCTCGCTGAACCGCTCGGGGCCGATCGCCTCGCCGCGCGCCAGCGCCCGGCCGAGCTCGTAGTCGGGATCGCCCTCCTCGCCGCTGCGGACCAGCACGTTGCCCAGCCCGGCCAGGCCGGCGAAGGTCTTGCTCTGGCCGCCGCTGGCCTCACCCAGCCGCGACGCCTCGGCGACCGCGCGGGTGATCAGCACCGCGCGCGGGCCGGGCCCGATGCTGATCCCGTCGGCCAGGCCGAGCGCGACCGTGTAGGCGCCGGCCAGCGCCGACGCCAGCTCGACGCCGACCACGTCGTGCGAGCCGTACACCCGCAGCACCGGCGGCACGTTGAGCAACCGCCGGGTCTCGCGCACGACCTCGTCGAAGCGCGACGCCACCACCATCGAGCCGAACTCGCCGCCGGCCAGGTCGCGCGGCCGGGCCGGCCCGGCCACCACGCCGACCCGCAAGGCCGGGGTGGCGCGCTCGATCAGCACGCTCACCCGCTCGTCGTCGCCGACCAGGGCGCCGATCGCGTGGACGACCAGGTGGCTGCCGTCGATCACCCCGCCCAGCTCGGCCAGGCGGGCCGGCGCGTCGGTCGACGACACCGCGAACACCACGTAGCGCGCCGCCGCGGCCAGCGCGCGGGCGTCGGTGACCACCGCGACCGACGCCGGCAGCTCGGGCCCGGGCAGCCGCGGACAGCGGCGGGTGGTGCGGATGGCCTCGGCCACGCTCGCCGTCTTGGTGTAGATGACGACCTCGCGCCCGGCCCGCGCCAGCGCGATCGCCAGCGAGGTGCCGAACGTCCCGGCCCCGACGATCCCGACCACGTCGGCGCGGCTCACGCCTTGGCCTCCTTCGGCGCCGCGGCCGCCGCCGCCGCCGCCGACCCGGGCGGGCGCGCCGTGGCCGACGTCGTCGTCGGCTGCGGCTTGCGCTCCGGCGGCAGGTGCGCGGTCCGGTTCTGGTAGTAGTAGACCAGCTCGAGATCGCCGATGCGCAGCGCATCGCCGCGCCGCTCGACCACCGGCGTCGAGTGGTAGGAGCCGAGCGCGCGCACCGCGTCGTCGACGACCGCGGTGTCGCCGGCCGCGGCCACCCGCTGGTGCAGCCGACCGGCGTCGCGATCGCCGGCGATCCGCGCCCGCAGCGCGCCGACGCCCTGGATCACCGCGGTGATCGGGATCTCCTTGCCGGGCGGCAGGCGCAGCAGCTTGTACACGTCGCGCGTGCCGGCGTCGGCGCACACCGCGTCGTAGAGGACGCGGGCGACCAGGTGGGTGGCGTGGAACACGGTCTCGCGCGGGTAGACCTCGACCAGCCGGCGGCCGAGCAGGCGGGTGTACTCGGCGTCGCGCTGGTCGTCGGCGGTCACCTCGCCATCGCCGCCGAGCAGGTAGGTGCGCGGATCGATCCGGCGGCCGCTGCGGTCGCGCGACTCGCCGTCGTCGTCGACGTCGTTGCCGAACGGATCGAGCGGGCGGCCGAACCGCACCACCACGCCGCCCTCGTGGACCAGGATCTTGCGGACGAACTCGAAGATGCGGCCGAGCCGCGAGAACTCGTCGTCGGTGATGATGTAGCGGCGCTGGCCGGTCTCGGCCAGGTAGTCGGCGATCAGGGTCTCGGCCTCGAGCACCAGCCGGTAGTTGATGGTGGCCGGCACGATGTAGATGCGGCGCTGCGGCTGCCCGGCGCGGACGTTGTTGGCGTAGGCGGTGACCGTGGTGCCGAGCAGGCCGAGCTTGAGGTGGCGCTCGACCATGTTCGACCGGCAGCGGGTGCCGCCGGGGAAGAACAGCGAGTGGTAGCCGCTCTCGAGGAGCACGGTCGAGTACTCCTTGAGGATCTCCTTGTACAGCTCGAACCGCAGGCGCCGGTCGACCCGGTAGGCGCCGAGGTTGTGCATGAAGAAGCTGATGAACGGGTTGGTGAACAGGTTCTTGCCGGCGCCGTAGGTCACCGGCGGCAGCCCGGCCCGCTCGAGGGCCAGGCCGATCACCACCGAGTCCATGTTGGACGAGTGGGTCGGCGTCACCACCAGGGTCCCGAGCTCGGCGATGCCGCGCAGCACCTCGAGCGGCCCCTCGACCTGGACGCGGCTGTCCAGCTCGCGCAGGAGGCCGGCCACCCCGCCCTTGAGGCTCGACAGCGGCGACATCAGGAAGCCGAGGCCCGGGGTCATCACCCGGGTCGCGAACCGGTACACGCGCGGATCGAAGTTGCCGACGATGTCGCGACCGAAGTGGCCGACGATGCGGCGCAGCTCCTCCTCGAGCTCGGCCGACGACATCGAGCCCAGCCGGCCGGCGAGATCCCGCCAGCGCCCGGTCTTCTCGTGGGCGGCGCCGAGCCGCTTGAGCTCGTTCACGCAGACGTCGTTGAGGACGTACTCGAGCGAGTCGTCGCCGCCGGCGGCGGCACGCGCGACCAGCCGGCTCACCACCCGCCGCTCCACCTCGCCGAGCACGCGCTCGCGGTCGGCGTTGAAGCCCTCGAGGCGGTTGCGCGCCTCGTGCACGGGCCGATCGCTCGCCATGCGCCGTTGATACCACGCGGCGCGACCACGGAAGCCGGAGGCCGCCGGATCTACGGGGGTTTTGCCCGGGACCTGGCAGCGCGGGGGCGGGAGTGCGGCGGGCGGGGATCAGGTGCTCAGGGAGATCGGCGCAATCGCCCTTGCACTCCACGAGAGCGTGTTATGGTGGGTCTGCATCGCGTTGCTCGCGCTCGGTGCGAGCGACCTTCCGGGGCCGGCTTTGCAGCCCTCCCGGCAGGAGCGGCCCTCGGAGCCTCACGTTCGGGGCAGAGGCCGCCGCGGCCGGCAGGATCCACCTTCGTGGCCCTGCCGACGGTGCACCGGCCCGATCGTGATTCGCGGCCCAGGCGAGGCAGAGATGGCAAGTACCAAGCGGACCAAGACCGCGACAGCGAGCGGGAAGAGCACGCGGACGAAGACGGAGAAGTCGGCGGCGAAGGGCGCCCGCGCTTCGGCCAGCAAGCCGAAGGCGAGCGAGGCGAAGGTGAGCAGCGTCCGGGCGAAACCGCGTCCGGCGGCTGACGATCGGCCCGCGAAGCCCGCACGCGCCAAGCCGGTCGAGCCGCCGCCCGAGCCGACCCCGTCCCGGTCACGTGGCAAGAAGAAGGAAGAAGCGGCAGAGGTGACGGCAGCGGCGGTGACCGAGGCCGAGCCGGCCGACGCGCTGAGCCGCGCCCGGGCCAAGGCCAAGCGCGGCGGGCTCGTCCCCGACGAGCTGCTCGAGATCGGCCGCGACATCCTCGGCATCAAGGACTACCGCCCCGGCCAGCGCGAGGCGCTCGGCCCGATCCTCGCCGGCAAGGACGTGATCGCCGTGATGCCGACCGGCTCCGGCAAGTCCCTGCTCTACCAGCTCCCGTCGCTGGTCCTGCCCGGCCTCACCGTCGTGGTGTCGCCGCTCATCGCCCTGATCAAGGATCAGGTCGACAAGATGGTGGCCAAGGGCGTCGCGGTCGTGCGCATCGACTCGACCCTGACGGTGCGCCAGCGCCGCGAGATGGACGCGCTGGCCCGCGCGCCCGGCGGCAAGCTGCTGCTGACCACGCCCGAGCGCATGGCCGACCCCGAGTTCCGCGCGTTCCTGCGCGAGTGCGCCGCCGACGTCGGCGTGTCGCGCTTCGTCGTCGACGAGGCCCACTGCGTGTCGCAGTGGGGCCACGACTTCCGGCCGGCCTACCTGTCGCTACGCAAGGCGCTCGAGGACGTCGGCCGCCCGCCGGTGCTGGCGACCACCGCCACCGCGCCGCCCCACGTCCGCGCCGACATCCTCCACCAGCTCGGCATGGACGACGCCGAGATCGTCACCACCACGTTCGATCGCCCCAACCTCCACTACGAGGTGATCACGTTCCCGGGCGAGGACGACAAGATCAAGACCCTGGTCACGCTGCTCAAGAAGCTGCCGCGGCCGGGCATCGTGTATTGCGCCACGGTCAAGAAGGTCGAGGAGCTGCACGAGTCGCTCACCCGCCACGGCATCCCGGTCGCCAAGTACCACGGCCGGATGGGCAAGAACGACCGCGACGCCGAGCAAGAGCGGTTCATGGAGTCGAAGGACCTGGTCATGCTCGCGACCAACGCCTTCGGCCTCGGCGTCGACAAGAAGGACATCCGCAACGTCCTCCACTATCACGTGCCCGGCTCGCTCGAGGCCTACGCCCAGGAGGCCGGCCGCGGCGGCCGCGACGGCAAGCCGTCGCGGTGCGTGCTGCTGTTCTCGCCCGACGACGTGGCGATCCAGGAGTACTTCCTGTCGGGTACCTACCCGACCCGGCGCCAGGTCAAGGCGGTGTACGAGGCCCTCGAGGCGTTCGTCCAGGCCCAGCGCGGGCCCATGAAGGACGACACCCCGGCCACGGTCGCCAACCTGGCCCTCGGCTCCGGGGTCGGCCAGCAGCGCACCCGCACGGTCCTGTCGCTGCTCAAGGACGAGGGCTTCATCGTCGAGCACGAGGGCGGCCTGTTCGATCTCGCCGACCCGCCGCTGCCCGAGGAGCTGCTCAACGAGAAGGCGCGGCAGTACGAGGGCCGCCGCATCGCCGACCGCCAGCGCCTCGACGCGCTGCTCGCGTACGTCAAGGCGCCGGGCTGCCGCAACCAGGCGATCCTCGCCTACCTCGGCGAGCCCGACGCCCCGCTGTGCCACCGCTGCGACAACTGCCTGCGCTCGCGCGAGGCGGCGCTGGCCGCGGCGACCGAGGCGACCCGGCTCGGCGCCTCGGTGACCCGGGTCCTCGACGAGGACGCCATCGAGCAGAAGCCGCGGCGGGTCATCCGTCACCGGCTGGTCCGCATCGACCAGCCGCCCGAGGGCGCCACCGCAGCGGGCGCCGCCGCGTCGGCCC
>Ga0247822_10002105_pt1 | contig 12588 bp, 12 predicted proteins | sample 13C_Cellulose_Da_FD_192423 | JGI IMG/M metagenome (GOLD analysis project Ga0247822, IMG submission 192423) | Soil microbial communities from agricultural site in Penn Yan, New York, United States - 13C_Cellulose_Day30 | ecosystem: Environmental > Terrestrial > Soil > Agricultural land | place...
GCCCGGTGCGCCTGGTGCATGGCGAAAAGGACTCCGAAGTGCCGATCGGCGTTGCGTTCAAGACGCTGGAAGATCTGCATTCAGGCGATGTGCAGCTCAACATCATCAAATGGGGCGACCACCGGCTCTCGAAGCCGCACGAGATTGAAACAATCCTTCGAACCATCGTCACAATGGCTGAGAAAATAAGATGATCTTCCTGCTTGCGGCGGCTTCGCTCGCTGCCGCCGACTGCCCTACCGACGGGACGTCGCAGGCTGCCGTTTGCAGGGCGCTCGTCGCGCAAAAAAGCGGCCAGTTCGCCGCCTCGGCAGCCGAGTTCGAGGCTGCGGCGGGGCGCACCAAGCCAGGCGATCCTGCGGCCGATCGCATGCTAGCCGCGGCCGGTAATATGTGGATTGCCGCCAATGAACCGGCAAAGGCTGCAGTCGCGCTCGACAAAGCGCTCGCCGGCACCGGCCTGCTCGCCGACCAGCGCGGAAATGCTTTGCTCGACCGCGCGCGTGCGGCCGAGGCGCAGAACGATCTCAAAACCGCTCGTGCCCGCATTACCGAAGCAATGCCGTCGATCGGCGAAGACCCGTTTGCCTGGTATTTTTCTGCTGGGCTCGCGGTTCGTGAAAACGACCTCAAGACCGCCGATGCCGCGATCCTGAAAGCAACGACCCTCGCTCCGAACGACGCCGAAATCCTGTTCGAGGCTGGACATATTGCCCAGCTCGGCGGCGACGAAGCCAAGGCGAGAGGCCTGTGGCAGAAGGCGTTGACCGCCAGCCCCAACGGGCCGGGCGGGACCGCTGCCAAGAAGGCGCTCGACCTCCTCGACCAACCCGCCCCGAACGCCACCCGATAGGCGCAACTATCCGGCGATATCGTAGCCGATCGTCGTCACCACCCGAACTTTTTGAAAGGGAGAGTCCGCCCCATCGGAGCCTTCCTCGCTGTCGGCGCCGTCACGCGGGCCGATCGAGAAATAGCCTTGGCTGGCATTGCGGATCCGGCCAACCTCGGCCCCGCTGTCGCGCGCAAATTGCTCAGCGCTTTCACGAGCCCGGACGGTCGCCTCGGCGATCATAGCGGGCTTCAGCTGATTGAGCCTGGTGAAGCTGAAATTCAGCGAACTGCTGTCGAGCTCGACGCCTGCCTTGAGCAGGTCGGCGAGCGCCTCGTTGGCGCGCTTTGCCCGCATCACATCAGTTGTCCTGAGTTCAATAGAGCGGCTGACAGTCACCCGCTCGCCTGCCGGATTGCCGTCCCTGTCGGTTAGGTTTCGCCGCTCGAACGACACGCCGCTGTCCGTCATCTCGGCGGGCTTGAACCCGCCGCGCTGGAAGAACCGGCGCACGGCCGCCGATTGCTGTTCGACCCGCGCATTGACGCTGGCCAGCTCGCTGCCCTCGTCGCTGAAGCTAATCGTCCAGGTAGCGAGATTCGCAGTAACGTCGCGCTCCGACACGCCGCGGACCGCTATCGAGCGCTCGGCGCTCTTTGCCCGCCTGAGGCCGTCGCCGAGCAGGTAACCACCCGCCACCAGCGAGAATGAAAAGATTCCTGCCACGCCCAGCACGAGGGCGCGGTCCCCTTGAAGTTTGCCGATCATGGAACGACACTCTTGGTTCGTCGTCTCTATAGACGGCCACCGGTCACGATTGCCGGTCACGGTCGTCGACGAACCGTGCTTATTTAGCGATGAATTGAGCGAGGGTGAAGTGAAATTCCTCCATTCCATGCTCCGGGTGCACGATCCCGAGGCCACTGTTGCATTCTTTCAACTGCTCGGCCTGGAGGAGCGGCGCCGGATGCACAACGAATCGGGACGGTTTACGCTCATCTTCCTCGGTGTACCGGGCGAAGACGCGGAGGTGGAACTGACTCACAATTGGCCGCCGGAAGAAGGCGAGCCGGGGCGCTACCAGGGCGGCCGCAACTTCGGCCACCTCGCCTACTGCGTCGATGACATTTACGCCTTGTGCGCGAAGCTGATGGAAGCCGGGGTGACGATCAACCGCCCACCGCGCGATGGTCATATGGCGTTCGTCCGGTCGCCCGACGGCATCTCGATCGAGCTCTTGCAGAAGGGCGACCGCCTACCGCCTTCCGAGCCATGGGCGTCGATGCCGAACAGCGGAGAGTGGTGATGGGACGCCTCACCGTCAGAGCCGTACCGGTCCTCACCGACAATTATGTCTGGCTGATCGGCAACTCCGACAGCGGGGAGGCCATAGCTGTCGACCCTTCCGTCGCCCAGCCGGTGCTGGACGCTGTCGAAACGGACAAGCTGCGATTGACGCAGGTGCTAAACACCCATTGGCACCCCGACCACACCGGCGGCAACGAGGCAATCAAGGCGGCCACCCGATGTTCCATCACCGCACCGGCGGAAGCGCAGCGAGTCAGCGCGGTCGATCGCATCGTTGCCGAGGGGGACCGCGTGACCGTCGCCGGATCGGAAGCCGTCATCTGGGACATTCCTGCACACACAGCAGGCCATATCGCTTATTATTTCGAGGAAGAGCGGATGATCTTCGTCGGAGATACGATGTTCGCCATGGGCTGCGGCCGCCTGTTCGAGGGCACGGCGGAGCAGATGTATTCCAACATGCAGCGCATCGCTTCACTTCCCGACGACGTCCGCATCTATTGCGGGCACGAATATACGTTGTCGAACGCCCGTTTCGCCGCCCATGCCGCGCCGGACGATTCCGCCGTCGCCGAGCGCTTGGAGAAGGTCGCGGCGATGCGGGAGCGCGGCGAGATCACGTTGCCGACGACGGTTGGCGAGGAGCGCGCGACCAACCTGTTCGTTCGCGCCGGATCGGTCGACGAATTCGCGCGCCTGCGCACCATGAAAGACAATTTCGCCTAAAGCGTTTCGCCGCGGCGTGCGTTATACTGCTCCAAGGAGGTAGCTATGCGAATCTGGATGGTCGCTCTTGCTGCAACGACCCTCGTGGCCTGCGAGAGCACAATGGAGCCGATGGGCCGTTCGGAACGCGACCAGGCCATTTACGATCGCGAGCTTGCGGGGAAGGTCGCCGGCAAGGTCGAAAAGTGCCTGCCGCTGCATCGTACGCGCGACATGGAAGTGATCGACGATCACACGATCCTGTTCCGCGATGGCCACACGGTCTACGTCAACACGACGCTGGGCGACTGCAACAACATGTCCGACGACAGCTATGCCCTAGTGACCCGCAACGTGGGTCCGCAACTGTGCCGTGGCGACCTTGCGACGGTGACCGACGCAAGCAGCGGGATGACGGTCGGAAGCTGCTCACTCGGTGATTTCGTGCCTTATCGTCCGGCCTCGTGAAGGCACTACTTCTTATAGAGTGCGTCTAGCCGCTCGCCGTAATATTTGCGGATGACGTGCCGGCGGATCTTGAGCGAAGGAGTCAGCATCTCGTTCTCGACCGTGAACGGCGCATCTGCCAGGATGAAGCGGCGTACCTTCTCGATCACGCTGACGTCCTTGTTGACCCGGTCGACCGCGGCCGAGAGCTGCTTCATCACGTCCGGGCCCTTGGCATATTCTGGATCGGGGACAAGCAGCCCGACCAGATAGGGGTGGCGGTCGCCATGGACCATCGCCTGGAGGATTTCAGGCTGGAGCGTCAGCATGCCCTCGACCCGCTGCGGCGAGACATTGTCGCCCTTGTCGTTGACGATCAGGTCCTTCTTGCGGTCGGTGATGACGATCCGGCGCTTATCGTCGAGATGGCCGATGTCGCCCGTGCCGAGCCAGCCATCGCGGAGCACACGAGCGGTCTCCTCGTAATTATGCCAATAGCCGCTCATGACGTTTTCGCCGCGGACCATGATCTCGCCGTCGTCCGCTATGCGCACCTCGGTGTTGAGCAGCGGAGGCCCGACCGTCTCCATCCTGATCCCCACGCTCGGGCGGTTGCAGCTGATGACCGGCCCGGCTTCGGTCTGGCCATAGCCCTGGAGCATCGACAGGCCCATCGCCTGGAAGAACAGACCGACATCGGGATTGAGCGGCGCCCCGCCGGAGACCATTGCCTTCATCCGGCCGCCGAATTTCGTCTTCACCTTCTTGCGCAAGGTCAGGCTGAGGATGCCGTCCATCGGCAAGTCCCACGCAACCTTGCGCCCCTGATAGCGCCTGGTCTCGATAGAAAGGGCGCGGCCGAGCAGATAAGCGGCGACGCCGCCTTCCTTTTCCACCGCCTTGATCATCCGGGCACGAAGCATCTCGAACAGGCGCGGGACGACGACCATGATCGTCGGCCGCACTTCCTCGATATTGGCGGCAAGCTTCTCCAGGCTTTCAGCGTAATAGATTTCAGCGCCGAGGCTGATCGGGAAATGCTGGCCGCCGGTATGCTCGTAGGCGTGGCTAGCGGGCAGGAAGGACAGGAACACCTCCTCGTCCCAGCCGAAATCATTGGCGATGACATCGACGCACGCCTCGCAATTGTGGAGGATCATCCCGTGATGCTGCATCACGCCGCGTGGGGCGCCGCCCGTACCGCTGGTGTAGATGAGGCACGCCAGGTCTTGCCGGTCAACATTAGCCATTCTTTCTTCAAGCGCGCCGACATCCGATTTGCGGGAGACGAGGTCCTTCCAAAGATGGAATGCGGCGATCTCCGAAGACTGGCCGGTAATCACATCGTCGATCGAGATGACATGCTTGCAGGTCGATTCGAACAGGACCGCCGGGAGCAGCGGCCCGGCCAGTTTCTGGGTCGAAACGATGACCGCCGAAGCGCCGCTGTTGGCGAGGATATGCTGATGATCGCGGGTCGTGTTCGTCGTGTAGGTCGGCACCGTCACGCAGCCCGCGGCCATGATGCCGAGATCCGCGATCAGCCATTCCGGCCTGTTCTCGCTAACCAGCATCACACGGTCGCCGGGCTTGAGCCCGATCTGTTTCAGCCCTTCCGCCAGCGCCGCCACTTGGCGGGCCGCTTCGCTCCAGCTGATCGATTTCCACGCGCCTTCGCGCTTGGCCCACAGGAACGGCTTGCCGCCTCGCTCCCTAGAGCGGGTGAGAAACATCGTGACCAGGTTGGGAAAATGTTCGAGCTTCGTTTTCGCCACCTCTTCCGATCCCCTCCTCACGGATGCTAGCATTTGCCGTGGCTGTTTAGCGGATTGGCGGTGCCACGCCAGTCGCCTAAGGCCGAAGCGATGCGCCTCTCTCCATTGTTCGCCGCTCTCGCGCTTGCCGCCTGCAGCCAGTCGCCTTCGCCGCAATCGGCTTCCCCCATTTCTGCTACGCCTGCTCAGGCGTTCGTCATCGCCGCCAATCCGCAGGCGGCCGAAGCCGGCCGCGAAGTGCTGGCCCGAGGCGGAAGCGCAGCCGACGCGGCCCTTGCCGTGCAAGCAATGTTGAGCCTAGTCGAGCCGCAGAGCAGCGGAATGGGCGGCGGCGCGTTCCTTAATTACTACGACGCGGTGACCCGCCGTCTCTCCATTTACGACGGCCGCGAAGTCGCCCCGGCACAGGCCACTGCCTCGATGTTCCTCGGCGCTGACGGCAAGCCGTTGCCGTTCTCGAGGGCAGTACTCAGCGGGCGCGCGACCGGCGTTCCCGGCGCGGTCGCGGCGCTTGCCGAGGCGCACAGCGATCACGGAAAATTGCCGTGGCGCGCGCTATTCGGAGCAGCCCAACGAACCGCGGCGAACGGCTTCGTCGTCAGTCCTCGCCTCGCCCGGATGATCGCGGGAAAATTTCCGCAGAATGGCGCACCGGATGTCCAGGCCTATTTCGGGCAAGGTCCCGGCGGGAAACTGGTCGAGGCGGGAGACACGCTAAGGAACCCCGCGTACGCGGACTTCCTCGGCCGGCTATCCGCGGGCGGACCGCGCGTGCTTTACACAGGCGAGACCGCAGCCCGGATCGTCGAGCGGCTACGCCAAGGCGAACTTCCGGGAAGCATGACCATGGCTGATCTCGCCGCTTACCGGCCGGTTCGTCGCGAAGCCCTGTGCCGTCCGTGGCAAGGCTATTCCGTTTGCGTGCCGCCGCCACCGTCGAGCGGAGTGGGCCTGCTGGAATTGCTAGGGCTGCTCGAACGCACGGACATCGCGAAGCGCGGGCCGAAGGATCCGCAAAGCTGGTTCCTGTTCGCCGAAGCGAGCCGCCTGATGTACGCCGACCGCGACCGCTATGTCGCCGATCCGGCCTTCGTCGACGTTCCGGTCGAAGGACTGCTTCAACCGGCCTACCTCGATGCGCGCGTTCGGCTGATCCGTGCGAACGCGATGAGCACGCCGGAAGCAGGCAGTCCGGCTGGCGCCAGGCTCACCGCCGCGGACTTCACCCAGGAACCTGCGGGAACGAGTCACTTCATCGTCGGCGATGCCGATGGAAACGTGATGTCTGTGACGACGACGGTCGAAAGCATCTTCGGCAGCGGCCGGATGGTCGACGGTTTCTTCCTCAACAATCAGCTGACCGATTTCTCGTTCGACCCCAAGCGACCGGACGGCGGGGCGGCCGCGAATGCGGTCGCTGGCGGAAAGAAACCACGATCTTCGATGGTCCCGGCCATCCTACTGACCCCGGACGGGCGATTCGCGGGAGCGATCGGCAGCGCCGGCGGTAATGCCATCCTCGCGTTCCTCGCCAAGTCGCTGGTCGCCTCGGTGATGTGGGGCGAGCCGATGCAGCAGGCGCTGGCCGAGCCCAACCTGGTCGCTCGCGGGTCGAGCATCGGCGGCGAAATCGACAAATTCTCCCCCGCCATCCTCGATGCGCTTCGCGCGCGCGGCGTCGACGTCAAACCCGGCCAGGGGGAAGACAGCGGTGTGCACGGAGTCTTAGTCCGCGAAGGACGGATAGACGGCGGTTACGACCCGCGGCGAGAGGGCCGGGTCATCGTGCTTCCGAGCCGATCGCCTCGCTGATCGACGACATTCCTGCCTGCTTGAGGCGATCTGCGAGACCGATGGCGATATTCCGCGCGAGGCCGGGCCCTTCGTAGACGAGTGCGCTGTAAAGCTGCACGAGGCTCGCGCCGGCGCAAATGCGCTGCCAGGCGTCCTCGGCTGAACCAATACCGCCCGCCGAAATGAGCGGCAAGTCGGCGCCAACGGTGGCTCGGAAGCGGCGAAGCTGGTCGAGCGCCAGAGCCGCCAGCGGCGCACCCGAGAGTCCTCCTGCTTCTGCAGCATAACGCGAACTTAGCACGGGTCGCGCGATGGTCGTGTTGGCGACGATCAGCGCGTCGATGCGGTTCTCGATCGCCGCCCGCGCGATGCGTTCGTGGTCCGTGGCTTCGAGGTCGGGAGCCACTTTCAAAAAGACTGGAGGGCCGCCCTCACCGCGCGCGTCCCGCACCGCCGCGAGCAACTCGTTGAGTTCTCCGCCCGCCTGGAGATCGCGGAGCCCGGGCGTATTGGGCGAGGAGATGTTGACGGTGAGATAGTCGGCAACCTGCGCCATCCGGCGCACGCCCTCCGCATAGTCGGCGATTCGGTCCGGGCTGTCCTTGTTCGCACCGACGTTCACACCGACAACGCCCTTGCTGCGGTCGCGCCGTACCAGCCGGGCCAGCGCCGCCTGCTGGCCGCGATTGTTAAAGCCCATGCGATTAATGACGGCCCGGTCCTCCCCAAGCCGGAACAGCCGGGGCCGGGGATTGCCGGCCTGGGCCAAGGGTGTGACTGTGCCGACCTCCACGAAGCCGAACCCGAGAGCAAGCATCGCATCGGCGACTTCGGCGTCTTTGTCGAAGCCCGCTGCAAGCCCGACGGGCGACGGAAAGCCGAGCCCGGCGACGCTCGTCGTGAGTGATGCAGGAAAGTGCGGCGGGCGCCGCTTCGGCGACCATTTGAGTGCGGCGATCGTCGCGCGATGCGCCGCCTCCGCATCGATCCGGAAGATCAGCGGACGAAGAAACGGATAGATTCGCATGGCCCCCATTCGTCGAATAACCGTCCGGCGCACTTGAGCCGCCACCGCCCAATCTGCAAGGGTGTGCCGGACTCAATCCCGGGGGATATTTTTTCATGAACCGTTCGTCGCGCTTTGCAATCTTGCTCGCCGCCACCGCTTTCTGTCCCGCAGCCGCATCGGCACAGACCGCGGCTCCCGGAGCCGCCATTCAGACTGCCTCAGAAAACAGCCCCGCGCTCGCCGCCTTCTTCGATGCCTATGACAAGTCGAACCTGGAATATTCGCCGGAGGGGAAAACCTTCCGGGGAATCCGCGACGAGGACTACGGCTTGTGGAGCGACGCCAGCGACGCTTCCGACATCGCCGCGCAGAACCGGCTCCAGGCTGCCGCGAAAACGCTGCGAACAATTCATGATCCGGCCAAGCTGTCGGCGAAGGACCAGCTTTCCTATCGGCTGTTCGACCGCAATGCGAAGCGCAGCGCGATCCTCTTTCCCTACCGCAACCTGGGTTACGTTTTCGACCAGATGAACGGCGCGCAAAGCGAGATCGCGGCATTCCTTATCAATATCCATAATGTCTCAACCAAGGAGCATGCCGGCGCCTATGTCTCCCGCATCCTGCGCGCCGGTCCGGCGATCGACCAGCTGACCGGGATTTCAAAAGAGCGGGCAGACAAGGGGGTCCTGCCGCCCAAGTGGGTCTATCCCTATGTCCTGGGTGACATCGACAACCAGCTGAACGCAGGCAAGGGTGCGGCGCTAACCGGCCACCCGATCATCGATGACCTTCGCGGCAAGGTTGCTAAGCTCGACATCTCGAAAGCGGAAAAGGACAAGATCGTCGCCGACGGCGTCGCGGCTTGGAAAGGCAGTGCGGCACCGGCCTTCCGACGGCTTCGCGCCGAGATGGTTCGTCAGCAGGGCATCGCGGGCAACGATGACGGTGTGTGGCGTTTCCCTGACGGCCCGGCGTACTACAATGCGCTGCTCGCCAGTTATACGACGACCGAACTTACGGCCGATCAAATCCACGAGATCGGTCTTCGCGAAACCAAGCGGATCCAGGCCGAGATGACGGCCATCAAGGACAAGGTGGGCTTCAAGGGCACGCTTCAGGAATTCTTCCAGCACGCCCGGACCGACCCGAAATACTTCCCCAAGAACCGCGAGGAGTATCTCGCCAAGACGGATGCCGCCATCAAGGCGATGGAGAAGAAGCTCCCCGATTTCTTCGCGACCCTGCCGAAGGATCCGCTGGTCGTGAAGCCGGTCGAGCCATTCCGCGAGAAGAGCGCAGGAAAGGCCTTTTACGGGCGCCCTGCTCCCGATGGTTCGCGGCCGGGGACCTATTACGTCAACCTCTATGACCTCAAAGCCATGAGCCTCAATGAGCTCGAGGCGCTCGCCTTCCACGAGGGCATTCCAGGACACCATTTGCAGCTGTCGATCCAGACGGGCCTTGGCGAAATGCCGCCGTTTCGCCGCTTCGGCGGGGTCACCGCTTTCTCCGAAGGCTGGGGCCTCTATTCCGAGGAGTTGGCGAAGGACATGGGTTTCTACTCCGACGCGATGTCCGATTTCGGTCGGTTGAGCATGGAGATCCTGCGCGCCGGCCGCCTGGTCGTCGATACCGGAATTCACGCCAAACGCTGGAGCCGGCAGCAGGCCATCGACTGGTTCATGGCCAATACGCCCAATGCGGAAGGGGACATCGTCAGCCAGGTCGAGCGCTATGTCGTGAATCCGGGGCAGGCCACGGCCTATATGATCGGCAAGTTGAAGATCATGGAACTCCGCGAGAAATCGAAGGCGGCGCTCGGCGATAAGTTCGACATCAAGGCTTTCCACGATGTCGTTCTGAAGTCCGGGCCGGTCCCGCTCGACATCATGGAAGAAAATGTCGATGCGTGGATCGCCGCAACGAAAGCCTGAGAGAGTTGTAATTCGAGACGCATCGGCTTAAATCGGAGTAGAAAGCTCCGATTAGACGATGCGACTCACCCATCTTGCCGACTATGCGGTCGTGATGATGACCGCGGCTGCGCGCCGCGGCGATGGCGCGCGCCTCAGCGCGACCGAGCTCGCGGAAGAGACCGGCGTGCCGCTCCCGACCGCTCAAAAACTTATGCAGCAACTGTCGCGCCACGGCCTGCTCACTGGGCAGCGCGGAGCCGGCGGCGGATATGCATTGAACAAGCCGGTTGGCGAGATCAGCCTGGCCGACATCGTCGAGGCGGTCGAAGGGCCGATTTCGATGACCGTCTGCAGCGACGGCCGCACCGACTGCGCGCTCGACGCGCATTGCCGGGTCAAGCCGCACATGGGCGTGGTCGGCGATGCGGTTCGCGGCGCGCTCGGCGCAGTGAGTTTGGAAAGCCTGGCGCGATGAACGAGCAAGTCACCAATCGTGAAGCGCGCGAGGCGATCGCCAAGGATTACGAATATGGCTTCGTGTCCGAGGTCGAGCAGGAATTCGCGCCCAAGGGCCTAGACGAGAGCACCGTCCGCTACATTTCCGCCAAGAAAGGCGAGCCGGAATGGATGCTCGACTGGCGGCTCAAGGCCTATCGCGCATGGCTGGAGATGGAGGAGGTCGACTGGGCCAAGCTGACTATCCCGCCAATCGATTATCAGGACGCTTTTTATTACGCGGAGCCGAAGCAGAAGCCGACGCTCAAGAGCCTCGACGAGCTCGATCCGGAAATCCGCCGGACCTACGAGAAACTCGGAATCCCGATCGAGGAGCAGAAGGTGCTCGCGGGGGTCGAGGGCGCGCGCAAGGTCGCGGTCGATGCGGTGTTCGACAGCGTATCCGTGGCAACGACCTTCCGGGAGGAATTGAGCAAGGCCGGTGTCATCTTTCTGAGCATCAGCGAAGCGGTGAAAGAACATCCCGAACTGGTTCGCAAATATCTCGGCAGCGTGGTTCCGCAGCGCGACAATTACTTCGCCTGCCTCAACAGCGCGGTCTTCTCCGACGGCACCTTCGTTTATGTGCCGGAGGGGGTGCGCTGCCCGATGGAGCTTTCCACCTATTTCCGCATCAATGCGCAGAACACCGGCCAGTTCGAGCGGACGCTGATCGTTGCCGACAAGGGCAGTTACGTGAGCTACCTCGAAGGCTGCACCGCGCCGATGCGCGACGAGAACCAGCTTCACGCCGCGGTGGTCGAAATCTTCGCGCGCGAGGACGCCGAGGTGAAATACTCGACCGTCCAGAACTGGTACCCGGGCGATGCGGAAGGCAAGGGCGGAATCTTCAACTTCGTGACCAAGCGCGCGCTTTGCAGCGGCGACCGGTCGAAGGTCAGCTGGACTCAGGTCGAGACCGGAAGCGCGATCACCTGGAAATATCCGAGCTGCATCTTGAAGGGCGCGGACAGCGTCGGCGAATTTTATTCGGTCGCGTTGACCAACAACCGCCAGCAGGCCGACACCGGCACCAAGATGGTGCACATCGGTCCGCGTTCGCGATCGACGATCGTGTCGAAAGGCATTTCGGCCGGGCGCAGCGACAACACATATCGCGGGCTGGTGAAGGTGCTTCCCAATGCTGAGGGCGTGCGCAACTTCACCCAGTGCGACTCGCTGCTACTGGGCAGCGAATGCGGCGCGCACACCGTACCTTACATAGAGGTCAAGAACCCGACCGCGACGATCGAGCATGAAGCAACGACCAGCAAGATCAGCGAAGACCAATTGTTCTACGCGATGGCGCGCGGCCTGGACCAGGAAGCGGCGGTCGCGCTGATCGTCAACGGCTTCGCCCGCGAGGTGCTGAAGCAATTGCCGATGGAGTTCGCGGTCGAGGCGCAGAAGTTGCTGGGAATCAGCCTGGAAGGAAGTGTTGGGTAACGTGCTGCAGATTTCGAACCTTCATGCGACGGTGGCGGATAAGCCGATCATCAACGGCCTCGACCTCGTCGTGCCGACCGGCGAAGTGCATGCGATCATGGGGCCGAACGGCGCCGGAAAGTCGACGCTCGCCTATGTCCTGGGCGGGCGACCGGGATATGAAGTGACCGACGGTTCGGTCGATTTCGACGGTGCGAATTTGCTCGAATTGGAGCCTCACGAGCGCGCCGCAGCGGGACTTTTCCTTGGCTTCCAGTATCCGGTCGAAATTCCCGGCGTTTCGTATCTGCAATTCCTGCGCGAGAGCCTCAACGCGCAACGCCGCGCACGAGGCGAATATGATCTGTCGGGCGCGGCATTTATCAAGCTCGCGCGTGAGAAAGCGGCGCTGCTGGGGATGGACGCGGAGATGCTCAAAAGGCCGGTCAATGTCGGCTTTTCCGGCGGCGAAAAGAAGCGCGCGGAAATGGTGCAGCTGGGCATCATGGACCCGAAGATGGCGATCCTCGACGAGACCGACAGTGGACTCGACATCGACGCGCTTCGCGCCGTCGGCCACGGTATCAATGCGATCATGCGCGAGCCTGGAAAGTCGGTGCTGCTGATTACGCATTACCAACGCCTGCTCGACTATGTGAAACCGGACAAGGTGCACGTCCTGTCGCGCGGCAGGATCGTCCGTTCGGGCGGTCCCGAGCTGGCGCACGAACTAGAGCGGCAAGGCTATGCGGAGGTCGCTGCGTGACGGCACTTCCGACCCGCAAACTGGAAGCGTTTCGCTATGCCGACATCGAGGCCCTAGCCTCGGTGTGGAGCGAGCTTGCGCAGCCGGAACGGGTCGAAATTGCTGCGCAGCACGAG
>Ga0247822_10002106_pt1 | contig 12587 bp, 8 predicted proteins | sample 13C_Cellulose_Da_FD_192423 | JGI IMG/M metagenome (GOLD analysis project Ga0247822, IMG submission 192423) | Soil microbial communities from agricultural site in Penn Yan, New York, United States - 13C_Cellulose_Day30 | ecosystem: Environmental > Terrestrial > Soil > Agricultural land | place...
GCCTTCCTGATTCTTCCGGCGAGCCGCCATGGGATACAACCGATAGTCCGACCAGTCCGGCGTCCGGACGATTGAGCGAGGCTTCACGTCAGGCCAGGTTGGCTGAGCTACCGGAGTCCCGCTTTGCCAGGATGCAAGCAGGATCAGGGATTCGAGAACACCGTACATCTGGCAGCAGGTAAGGCTGCATTCCTTAAGAGAGCAACAAGGCTCTTAGGCAATCGGCGAGGCCGGCGTGGGCGACGGGGTCGTGCCCGGCGACGGTACGTCAATCGGTGGAGACATTGGCGGCGTCTCCTGCGGAGCTGGCGTAGGCTGACCCGGCTGCGACGGTTCGGGCTGCTGCGGCTCTGGTGTTTCGGGCGGGGGTTGCGTGGCCATTGGAATTCCTTTCACCCTCTAGAACGCGGCGAGGCCTTAAGCGGTTGCCCCTGCGGCTATCCTTGCTATAGCCGCGCTCCAGCATCGAGCGGGCCATGGGCACGCACGGTGGTTCGCGCGCGTGGCGGAACTGGTAGACGCGCTGGATTTAGGTTCCAGTGTCGAAAGACGTGGGGGTTCGATTCCCTCCGCGCGCACCATCCGGTCATCGGGCGGAAGCAACAGATTTTTTGACGGGATTGAACAGTGATCAAGACGGTTGAGACGGAAAATCAGGGCCTCAAGCGGGCGTTCATGCTGACCATTCCCGCGGAGGATATCGACGCCCGCGTGGATCAGGAAGTGAAGCGCATTGCTCCGCAGGTCCGCATGCCGGGCTTCCGTCCGGGCAAGGTTCCGCCAAACCTCATCCGCAAGATGCATGGCGAGGCGATCCAGCAGGACGCGCTGAACAATGCCGTCCAGGCTGGCGTGCAGCAGCTCCTCCAGGAGCAGAAGCTCCGCCCGGCGATGCAGCCGCAGGTCGCGCTCGAAGACGATTATACGCCGGGTAAGGACGCCCAGGTCACCGTCCGCCTTGAAGCCCTGCCGGATGTCCCGGCAGCAGAAATCGAGGATCTGAAGCTCGAGCGTCTGACGGTCGAGACGGACGAAGCTGCGGTTGACGAGCAGCTTCAGCGGCTCGCCGGCGCGAACAAGAATTGGGCTGACGCCAAGAAAGGCCATGCGGCGGCCATTGGCGATCTGGTCGTCATGGATTTCGCGGGCAGCGTCGCCGGCAAGCCGTTCGACGGCGGCACGGGCACCGACATGCAGGTCGAACTCGGCTCGGGTCAGCTGATCCCGGGCTTCGAGGACCAGCTAGTCGGCGCCAAGGTCGGCGACGAGCGCAATGTCGAAGTGAAGTTCCCGGACGACTACGGCGCCGAAAATCTGAAGGGCAAGGACGCAACCTTCGCCGTGAAGGTGACGGGCGTGAAGTTTGCCGGCGAGTCCAGGCTCGACGACGATTTCGCCAAGCAGCTCGGACTGCAGGATCTCGACCAGCTAAAGGGCATCCTTCGCGATCAGCAGCAGCAGGAGCTCAACGGGCTGACGCGCACGCACATGAAGCGTCGCTTGCTCGACCAGCTTGCAAGCCGTCACAGCTTCCAGGTTCCGGAAACGATGGTCGATGCCGAATTCGAAAACATCATGCAGCAGCTTCGTCACGAAGCCAGCCATGAGTCGGATCCGGAAGCTGCGCTGAAGGAAATCGAGAGCGAAGAGAGCGAATATCGGGCGATTGCCGAGCGCCGCGTGCGCCTTGGCCTGCTGCTGTCGGAGATCGGTGCCGCCAATGGCGTCGAAGTTAGCCAGCGCGAGATGAATCAGCTCATTGGGCAGGCTGCCTCGCAATATCAGGGCAAGGACCGCGATCGGTTCATCGAATATGTCCAGCAGGAGCCGATGGCGGCCGCCCAGCTGCGTGCGCCTCTCTATGAGGACAAGGTCGTCGACTTCCTCTTCTCGAAGGCGGACATCACCGACCGTGCGTCAACCCGCGCCGAACTGGAAGCGGACCTCGAATCCGAGGAAGGCCACGTGCACGGACCGGGTTGCGGCCATGACGTGCCTGAAGCCAAGCCCGCCAAGGGCAAGGCCAAGGCCGCCAAGGTTAAGGCCGAAGCTCCGGCAAAGGCCGAGGCTGCTCCGAAGCCGGAGAAGCCCGCCAAGGGCGCCGTCGAGGAAGCCAAGTCGGACAAGCCGAAGCCGGCCAAGCCGCTGAAGGATGCGGCTCCGGCCAAGGCTGCCGAAGAGAAGCCCGCGAAGGCCGCAAAGGCTGCTGCTCCCAAGGCTGCAGCCGAAAAGCCGGCAGCGAAGAAGGCACCGGCCAAGAAGGCCAAGTAACCGCCTGAACGCATGAGCTTGCCGAAGGCCTGCACTTCTCTTTAACCATATTAGGGGAAGTGCAGGGCTTCGCCGGGCTCAGCCTGCACGGCTTTAGGGGGAACATGGCCGCCACGCAGCAACCGCGCATCGCCGTTCTTCTCCCGTGCTATAACGAAGAAGCCGCGATCGCTGCGACGGTGGAGGGATTCCGCCAGGCGCTGCCTGGCGCGACCATCTACGTTTACGACAACAATAGTCGCGACCGCACTCGGGAGGTGGCTGCTGCGGCGGGCGCCGTCGTCCGGACGGAGACGCAGCAAGGCAAAGGCTGCGTCGTTCGGCGGATGTTCGCCGACGTCGAAGCCGACGTTTCTCTCATGGCGGATGGAGACCTGACCTACGATCCATCTTCGGCGCGAGAGATGGTGCGCCAGGTTGTGGCAGATCAACTCGACATGGTCGTCGGCACGCGGAAGCATGATGCTGCCGAGGCCTACCGCGGCGGTCACGTCCTTGGAAATCGGCTATTCACCGGAATTCTCGCGGGCCTGTTTGGCCGCAGCTTCACCGACATTTTTTCCGGCTACCGCGCTTTCTCGCGCCGGTTCGTGAAGAGCTTCCCGGTCCTCTCGCAGGGCTTTGAGATCGAGACCGAGATGAGCGTTCATGCGCTGGAACTGCGCATGCCGGTTGGCGAGATCGAGACACGCTACCTGGCGCGACCGGAAGGCTCGCATTCAAAACTGTCGACGTTCCGCGACGGTTGGCGGATCCTGAAGGCCATCCTGACCCTGTACCGGACAGAGCGGCCTGTGCTGTTCTTCGGCGGAATTGCTGCTCTGTTGCTCGCCGTGGCAGTCGTCCTCGCAGTGCCTCTCGTGTTCACCTACCTCGAGACGGGGCTCGTTCCACGATTCCCAACGGCGATCCTCGTCACGGGAATGACGATCGTCGCAGTCCTGTCCTTCTTCGCCGGATTGATCCTCGACACGGTCACGCGAGGGCGTCGCGAGATGCGGCGTCTTGCTTATCTCGCGCTTCCCGCGCCCGGACAGCAACTGTAGACCTTTTGCATCACCTTCCCGCAAATTGTTGCGGTTGTGTGACTCCGTCTGTTTCGCATGTGTGACCTAGGTTAAGTCTTGCTTCTGTGAGCGGCTCATCCGCAGCCGCTTGAAGAAGGGGGCTTAATGATGACGCGTATCCCGCTCGCACTCCGTGCCGGTACGGCAATTTTCGCAGTCGCGATCGCCACATCCGCAACTGCGCAGGACGCAGTGCCGCCGCCGGATGTCGCCGAAACTCCTGCGACCGCGTCGGAGCCGACGGCCACTGGGGATATCGTCGTCACCGGTTCGCGCATTCGCCGCGATCCGCTCTCGCAAGATCAGCCGATCGTGTTCGTCGACCAGGAAGACATGGCCAAGACGGGCCTCAACTCGGTCAACGACATTTTGCAACGCCTCCCAAGCTCCGGCGGCGGCCTCAACGGCAAATTCAACAACTCCGGCAACCTCGGCAATCCGCCCGACGGCGGGGGCGTCGGTGCCGGCGCAGCGGAGATCGACCTGCGCTACCTCGGATCGCGCCGTGTGCTCGTTCTCGTCGACGGCATCCGTTACGTGAATGGCGCGTCGGCCTCGGGCGTGCCCGGATCGACCGACCTGAACTCCATCCCTGAAAGCGCTATCGAGCGCATCGAAGTTCTGCAGGACGGCGCTTCTGCCATTTACGGTTCCGACGCGATCGCCGGTGTGGTCAACATCATCACCAAGAGGAAGCAAGCCGGCTTCCTCGCGACGGCTCAACTCGGCGGCTATCTCGACGAAGGCGATGGCTGGACGCAGAACTACCAGCTGAGCTGGGGCAACGGGAGCGACAGCCCGTTCCAAGTTGTCATCGGTGCCAATTACGTGAAGCAGGGCTCCATCCGCGCCGGCGATCGTGAGATTTCCGAGTTTCCGGCGCCATATTCGGACACCTGTGCCGACGGCGGTTGCTCAGGCTTCGTGCCTCTGGGCCGCTACGTCGTTCGAAGGGATCCGGCGGCTCCAGCCGGAGCGGGCAATCCGTTTCTGGACCTGACGCTGAACCAGCCGGTGCTGACCGGCGCACCGGTCTACAATCCTGCCAATCCCACCGGCCCCGGCAGCCAGTATCACACGTTCGGCACTCCGGACCGGTTCAACTTCGCTCCCTACAATTATTTTCAGATTCCGCTGGAGCGCTTCGGTGACTTTACCAACCTTCGCTACGAAATTTCGCCGGACATCAACTTCTCAGTGAAGGGTGTCTGGAACAAGCGTGAGTCGAAGAACCAGGCCGCTCCGCTGCCGTTCGGCGTCGGCCAGTCGGCAGGCATCACGCCGGTGCTCGACTCCACGACCATCGACGTCTCCAACCCGTACAATCCGTTCGGTGTGACGCTGGACACGTCGAACATGGACTTCATTTACCGGCGCTTCATCGAAGGCGGTCCGCGCCGGTTCGAGCAGACGGTCAAGACGCTCTACGGCGTCGCGACCCTCGACGGCAAAGCGGGCATGTTGGGCCGCGACTGGTTCTGGGACGTGAACGTCGCCTACGGTGAGAATGACGCCAAGCAGAAGATGTTCGGTAACATCAACTCCGACAATCTGCGTCGCGCCCTCGGGCCCGTCGCGAATTGCACGGGCTCCTGCGTACCGTTCAACATTTTCGGCGGCGTCGGCTCGATCACGCAGGAAATGATCGACTATGTCGGCTTCGTTCAGCGGGATAAGAGCGAGCAGAAGTTCTGGGACCTGACGGGCAACCTGTCCGGCAGCCTGTTCGACCTGCCGGGCGGTCCACTCGGAGTAGCGCTCGGCGTCGAATATCGCGACCTCAAGGGCCGTTTCGATCCGGACCCGATCGTGTCGGCAGGGTTCAGTTCCGACATTCCGGCCTTGCCAACCAAGGGCGGCTATGACGTCAAGGAAGCCTATCTGGAGTTGAACGCCCCGATCCTCGCCAATCAGGCCTTCGCGGACCTGTTGGAAGTGAACGGGGCGGTCCGCTTCTCCGACTATTCCACCTCGGGTTCGACGACGACGTTCAAGGCGGGACTCAACTGGAAGCCCGTCAAGGAACTGCGCTTCAGGGCCTCCTGGGCGGAAGGGTTCCGCGCACCTTCCATCGGCGAGTTGTTCGGTACGCAGTCGCGCTTCGACCAATCGCTGGACGATCCGTGCTCGTCGCATGCCACGACGACCGCTCCGCGCAACTTCGCCAACGACGCGACGGTGCGGGCAAATTGTATCGCGGCAGGTGTTCCGGCCAATGGGAGTTACCAGCAGGCTAACCCGCAAATTTCGGTCCTCGTCGGCGGCAATCAGGACCTGATGCCGGAAACGTCGAAGAGCTGGGTGCTGGGCGTCGTGTTCAGCCCGAACTCGCGCCTTTCGATCGAGTCCAACTGGTACAAGATCAAGATCGACGGCGCGATCCAACCCATCGACGCGGAGTTCACCGTCGACCAGTGCGTCGTGCAGAACAATGGTGCAGCCTGCGATCTGGTTACTCGGTCCGGTTCGGGTCAGCTGACCCAAGTCGTCGGAACGCTAGGCAATATCGCCGGCATCGACACGTCGGGCGTTGATATCAACTTGCTCTACTCGACGGGCGAGACGGGTATGGGCCGCTTCGGCTTCACCTGGAACAACACCGTCCTGCTCGATTACAACGTCATCGTTCCGACGAGTGACGGCGAAGCAGTGATCGAGCGCCAGGGAACGGAGCAGGGTAGTCCGTCGCAGGGCTTTCCGGCCTGGAAGTCGGTCGGCATCATCGACTGGGACCTCCAGAACTTCGGCCTCAGCCTGACCAACCGTTATGTGTCGAAGCTTCGCGAGACCGGCGGCAACGTCATGAAGGGTCGCCTGTTCACCGACATCCAGGGCCGGTTCACGCCGTCCTGGTGGGGCGAGCGTCTCGGTTTTGCGGTCGGTGTCAACAACCTGTTCGACACGAAGATACCGGGCTGCATCACCTGCGACCTGAACAACTTCGACCCGACGGTCTACGACATCCCGGGCCGCTATTATTACGTGCGCCTGTCGGCGAAGATGTAGCTTTCCAACGACTTATGAAACGCGAAGGCGGTCGGGACATCCCGGCCGCCTTTTCGTTATCAACCTCACGCTTGAACCTTGAGCAGTTCCGCCCGATGTAGGTGGGACAGTCACAAGGAACCGCTTCACGTGCTTGATCACCAGGATATCGTCTCGCAGCTCGTACCCATCGTCATCGAGCAGTCGAACCGCGGCGAACGCAGCTTCGACATCTATTCCCGCCTTCTTCGTGAGCGGATCATCTTCATCACCGGACCGATCGAGGACCACATGGCCTCGCTCGTCACCGCGCAGCTGCTCTTCCTCGAGTCCGAGAACCCGAAGAAGGACATCTTCATGTACATCAACTCGCCGGGCGGCGTGGTCACTGCCGGCCTCGCGATCCACGACACGATGCAATACATCCGGCCCAAGGTCGCGACGGTGTGCATCGGCCAGGCCGCGTCTATGGGCAGCTTCCTGCTGGCCGCGGGTGAGCCCGGAATGCGCATTGCGCTCTCCAACAGCCGCATCATGGTTCACCAGCCGTCGGGCGGCGCCCAGGGCATGGCCGCGGACATCGAGATCCAGGCGCGCGAAATCCTGCGCATGCGCTCGCGTCTCAACTCGCTCTACGCGAAGTACACGGGCCAATCTATCGAGGAGATCGAGAAGGCGATGGACCGCGACAAGTTCCTCGAAGCCGACGAGGCGAAGGAATTCGGCCTGATCGACGAAGTGTTCGAGCGTCGTCCCGAGCAGGGCGAAGACGCGGGCACCGGCGCCGGAGACGTTTCGCCGGCCTAAGCCGCCAATCAGGGAAGGGGGAAGCATGGCATTTCGACTGCCGCTGGCACTTGCCTGCGCAATCCTCGCCGCCTCCTCCGTCCCTGCCGAAACCGTCGATGTTCGCGCCGGTCGGCTGATCGACCCGGAGACGGGAAAGGTCAGCACCGACCAGCGCATCCGCATTGTCGACGGCAAGATCGCGTCCGTCGGGCCGTGGGATAGTGCATCGCCTAGCGCCAAGATCGTCGACTGGTCGGGCCTGACTGTCCTCCCGGGCCTCATCGACCTTCACACGCACATTGCAGACGGATCTCTGCAGAACAGCGATCCAATCCAGCCCTTCAAGCAGAGCGAGGCTGCGACGATCCTCAAGGCAGTTCCCGCTGCCAGGACGATGTTGAAAGCGGGCTTCACGACGGTCCGCGATGTGGGAGTCTACCGCGGACTGACCGATGTCGCGCTGCGCGACTCCATCAACGCCGGGGAAATCGAAGGCCCGCGGATGTTCGTGGCCGGCGGCTACATTACCACTCCCGGCGGCGGTGGTGAGATCGACGGCCTCGCGCCCGATTTCGACGTTCCGACGAGCTTTCGGATCGGCGTCGTCCGAAATCCTGACGAGGCGCGCGACAAGGCGCGCTACCTGCTCGATCATGGCGCCGACTTCATCAAGCTGATCGCGACCGGCGCCGTTCTCGCGGTCGGGAGCCAACCCGGCGCTCTGGAGCTCAGCCCGGAGGAAATGAAGGCGGCTTGCGACGAGGCAAAGCTGCGCGGCTCGTATTGCATCGCCCACGCTCACGGCGCCGAAGGCATCAAGGCCGCGATCCGCGCGGGCGCACGCACGATCGAACACGCGAGCTACCTCGACGCGGAGGGGATCGCGCTGGCCAAGTCGCAGGGCGTCTGGCTCGACATGGACATCTTCAACGGCGACTGGATCGAAGAGGTCGGCACCAAGGAAGGCTGGCCCGCGGAATATCTGCTCAAGAACCGCGAGACCACCGACATCCAGCGCCGAGGTTTCGCCGCTGCAGTCAAGGCAGGCGCGAAAATGACCTTCGGCACGGACGCCGCGGTCTATCCGTACGGGCTTGGCGCCCGACAATTCTCCTACATGGTCCGCTACGGAATGAGCCCGCTCCAGGCGATCCGTTCGGCGACGAGCGAGGCGGCAGGCGCCTTGGGCAAGGATGGTGAGGTGGGCACGCTGAGACCGGGCGGCTGGGGCGACCTCGTCGCCGTGTCAGGAGACCCTCTGACCGACGTGACTACGCTCGAGAAGATCGCCGGCGTGGTCAAAGGCGGTGAGTTGGTGGACTGAGGGTGGCCCCCGCAGCCCGTCTCTCGGGTCGTGATTTTGACGAAAAGGCTCGACTCTCAGACGATTAGTGCGACGGTTTGGGTCGCCTGAGGTCTTGCCGTGCACTCGACGGCAATCCATATTTGGAACAGAAACGATTGGTCGGGGCCGGCGTTAACCGCGAAGCTAGATTGATTGTGTAATAAAGAAGGCTAGCATGGCCTTCGAGAGGCGGTCCTTCGGGGCCGGGCAAACAAGGACTTAGATGACCAAGCTTTCAGGCAGCGACGGCAAGAGCACCCTCTACTGCTCCTTCTGCGGCAAGTCGCAGCATGAGGTCAGGAAGCTGATCGCCGGACCGACCGTATTCATCTGCGATGAGTGCGTCGAACTGTGCAACGACATCATTCGCGAAGAGAGCAAGTCGGCGCTGGTGAAGACCCGCGACGGCGTTCCGACGCCCGCGGAAATCTGCAAGGTGCTGGACGATTATGTGATCGGCCAGAGCCGCGCCAAGCGCGTTCTCTCCGTTGCGGTGCACAACCATTACAAGCGGCTGAACCACGGCGCCAAGACCGGCACCGAGGTGGAGCTCGCCAAGTCGAACATCCTGCTGATCGGCCCGACGGGCTGCGGTAAGACGCTTCTGGCGCAGACGCTCGCCCGCATCCTCGACGTGCCATTCACGATGGCGGACGCGACGACGCTGACCGAAGCAGGTTACGTTGGCGAGGACGTCGAGAACATCATCCTCAAGCTGCTCCAGGCCTCCGACTACAATGTCGAAAAGGCGCAGCGCGGCATCGTCTACATCGACGAGATCGACAAGATTTCGCGCAAGTCCGACAATCCGTCGATCACGCGCGACGTGTCGGGCGAGGGCGTGCAGCAGGCTCTGCTGAAGCTCATGGAGGGCACGACCGCTTCGGTTCCGCCGCAGGGCGGCCGCAAGCATCCGCAGCAGGAATTTCTGCAGGTCGACACGACGAACATCCTGTTCATCTGCGGCGGCGCGTTCGCGGGTCTCGAAAAGATCATCGACGACCGCATGCAGGGCAAGTCGATGGGCTTCGGCGCGCATGTGGCGGCTCCGGAAGAGCGTCGCACGGGCGAGACTCTGAAGCACACCGAGCCGGAAGATCTTCTGAAGTTCGGGCTCATTCCGGAATTCATCGGCCGTCTGCCGGTGATCGCGACGCTTGAGGACCTCGACGAAGAGGCCTTGGTCAAGATCCTGATCGAGCCGAAGAACGCGCTCGTGAAGCAGTACGCCAAGCTGTTCGACATGGAAGATGTCGAGCTGGAATTCACCGAGGACGCTCTCGGCGCAGTCGCCCGCAAGGCGATCGACCGCAAGACCGGCGCTCGCGGCCTCCGCTCGATCCTCGAAGGCATATTGCTCGACACGATGTTTGACCTTCCATCGATGGACGGCGTGGACGAGGTTCATGTCGACAAGGAAGTCGTCATGGGGACCAAGGAACCGGTCCGTGTCTACGCCAAGAAGGGTAAGGCGGGCGACGCCGCGTGACGGCTGAGCTCTCCGCCGGTTCCAGAGACGCCGGCTTGCTCAATTTCCTTCCAAAGCAGATTCGAGAACCGCAGAAGCCGGTGCTCGCGCTGGCGATTGCGTGGCTCCTCACATTCCCGCTCAGCCTCGTGCTGGCGAAGCTCGTCAGTCTGGTGTTCCCCGGTGCTCAGAACCCTGAGTTCGACGTCAGCGGCGGACTGGCGCTTTTCATGCTCGTAGTGTTCGCGCCGGTGCTGGAAACGCTGATCATGGGCGGCGTCATATTGCTGCTTCTACGGTTTCTGAGTGCTCCGATTGCGGTGCTTGTCAGTTCTGCGGGGTGGGGAATTGCGCACTCGCTCGGCGCACCGACCTGGGGCCTCGTGATCTGGTGGCCCTTCCTGATCTTCTCGACCCTATTCGTCACCTGGCGGCAGCGAAGCTTGGTGCTGGCATTTGCCATGCCGATGCTGGCGCACGCATTGCATAACCTGCCGAGCGCCTTGCTGGTGGCGTACTTCCCACACCTGATCACCCAGTAGGTGCTATTCGCCTTCGAGCGGAAGCGTGTCGGCTTCTTCCTGAGCGCCAAGCGCTAAGCGTATGCGCTGTTCCTCTTCCGCCGTCGGCGGCTGCGGCAGTACCTCGCCCGGCGCGAGCGCGTCATCGGGAATTCCCGGGGCAGTGCCAGCAATATTCTCGTCGATCGCTCGTTCGTTCGGTCCGTCGGTGATCTTCTCTCGGTCCATCGTCTGATCCTTCCGACGAAGCATCGTCTGAGAGACTGATCGGTTCCCTAATCTGTCTTCAACTTCTTGCGCGAGACCACGTAGGCGAAGGAATCGCCGATATCGTCCAACGGGCTTTTTGCGGCGCGCGCAGTGTCCGGATCCATTTCACGCTTCAGCCTCCGGAAGTCGCTCATTGACGTGGCGACACCATCGACGAACGAGACTGAACGGCTCATTCGAGTCACTGCAATTTCCTCATCGACCCCTTTGGCATCGAGCGAGAAATCGCGTCCGTTGTTCGGCAGGAGGATCTTTTCCACGGTCCGTTCCCAGTAGGGAAAAGTCATCGCGACCGGAAAATCCTTGGCATGGTCTTCGGTGCGATCGAATTCCCCGTCCCAGACCAATGTAGACTGGCTGAAGGCAAACCGGTTGCCCTTCAGCCCGTCGACCGGGGTCCAGTCCATCTCCGCCTTTCCCTTGAACTTCGCCAGGAAGCTGCCGTCGGACATGTCTTCATTGGCAGATTCAAGTTCCAGGTCTTCATTCGCGACGCCGTTGATCTTCGACTTGAGCCCTTCGACGAACTTTTCCCGGTCCGTACTGAGGGCTGAGGTGGCTCGCATGTCCGCCGCCGCCGAACCTCGGAGGGTCAGGGTCGCTTCGAACGGTACTTCGCCAAGCACGCCCTGACGCGCGTCCCACGTCAACGACGATTCCACGAGAGGCGCCGCGGGCATGATGTCCGCAGCGCGGGTCAGCGTTGCATTGGCGACTAGGGGCAGACCATTCTGGACAGGCGACTGCCTCAGTTCCTCCAAAGTCCGCTGACCGAAGGACGTTCCATCCAGATAATAGACTTGGCCGTCCACGTGCGCGCGGACCAGAACGTGGTCGAACATCGCGAGGGTCGGTAATTGCCGTTCCAGCCCATCGTCGAGCCTCACCGCTGCAAGCATCGGCTCTGCCTGGATGCCGAGCCTGTCGAGCAGGGCGAGGAGAAAAGAGGTCTTTCCTTTGCAATCGCCGAACCGCTGCGCCCAGACCTCGTCGGCCGTCATCGAGGAGTAATCTCCGTCATTGAGCAGCAGTGCCACGTACCGGATGCGGTCCTGCGAGAACCGAAGCGCAGCCAGGAGTCGATCGTGAGGGTCCTTGTGCTTGGCCGCTATCTCTTGGGCGAGCTTCGCAACCTCCGAATTATCCGCGGTTTTCCGAGCCTCGGTGAACCCCGGCGTCATGACCGCAGCAACCTCGCCCCAATTCTGAAACGTGCTGACCTGAATTAACCGGCGCGATAAACGGTCCGGAACGAACTTGGGGTTCTTAGCCGGCTCGTAGTTTGCCAGGCTGAATATGCGCTCCGTTCCGTCGGGCGTTTCATTCGTCGAGGTCGGCTTGATCCCGGGGTCGATCGACCAGCGCGCCGGCATCCCAGGGCTGAGCAGGAAGCGGCGGTAGATCGAAGTGATCGGAACCGGCGGTGCAAAGTCCTGGATCTCTTCCGTTTTTCCGACCCGGGTTCCGTTCGTCTTGTATGTGAAGGCGACTCTTAGCGTATCGCCGACTTCAAGCCCGCGGACGGGCATGACCGCCGTCCGAAGTCCCGTCATTGTGGATTGCTCCAGCTTGGCTTCGCGGCGGATGATCGAAACATTGTTCCGGTCGAGCACGTCAATGGATTTCCCGTCGCGCTCGATCGACGCGCGATGGATCGTCAGGTCGGTTCGGTAGACATTCCACGGGATGACTACGTTGCCGAAGGCCTGCACGCCGGCCTGGGTGCGTACTAGAACTGCATATTCCACGAAGTTCTCAAGGCCCTCTGGCGTCAGACGCTCTTGCGAGTTGGCGAGGAGCATTTCGAACGCGTCGTCTTTCCGCTTCGGATTGGACGCCGGAACGGGACGCTCGCTTACCCAAGCGGGCGG
>Ga0247822_10002108_pt1 | contig 12580 bp, 13 predicted proteins | sample 13C_Cellulose_Da_FD_192423 | JGI IMG/M metagenome (GOLD analysis project Ga0247822, IMG submission 192423) | Soil microbial communities from agricultural site in Penn Yan, New York, United States - 13C_Cellulose_Day30 | ecosystem: Environmental > Terrestrial > Soil > Agricultural land | place...
GCTTCACGAGGGCGAGTAGGTCCAACGTCTTGGCGCGCAGCACCTGCGTGGTCATCGCGACACCGCCTTGAGCGCGCGTGCATTCGGCAGCTCGGGCGCCGCGAGGACGCCGGCCCGGCGCTTCGCGGTGATCAGCCACATCGACATCCACAGCGCCCACAGGCTCGCCGCGCCGGCGAAGTGCGCGACGGCGTACGGCACCTCGCGCCGGGACACCACGGTCATGATGCCGAGCACGATCTGCAAGACCACGAGCAACGGCGCGATCAACGCGAGCATGCGCACGGAGGCCCAGCCCCACGCGCGCCGCGCGACGGCGATCGCCGCGGTGATCGTGATGATCGCGGTGACCACGCCGAACGCGCGGTGGATCATGTGCAGGTGCTGGACGCCGTGGTTCGGCCACCAGTCACCACCGAGCGTGCAGGTCGGCATGCCGAGGCACACCATCGCGGCGCCGAGGTGCCGCACGAGCGCACCGAGCAGCAGCTGGATGAACACCGCCCCGATCGCGATCGCGATCCACGTGCGCGCGGTGCCCAGGTCCGTCCGTAGATTTTCGTGCTGCTGCAGCTCGACGACGGTCGGGTTCGGGCGCGTGCGGAACGCGGTGTAGATCAGCGTCGCGAAGTAGCTGAAGCCGAGCAGCAGGTGCGCCGTGGAGATGAACCACGGCAGCTTGTACTTCACCGTGATCGCGCCGAGCAGGCCCTGCGTCACCACCATGCCGAGCAGCAGGAAGGGAAGGCGGCGCATGTCCTTGCGGCGCGTGAACAGGAGATAGGTCAGCGCGATCTGCAAGAGGCCGACGCTCATCGCCGCGAGCCGGTGGCCGTGCTCGTAGAGGACGCCGCCGACCATCGGCGGGAAGAACTCGCCGTGACACACGAGCGTCGGCTCCGGGCACGCGAGGCTCGAGCCGGTCGGGTTCACCGTGCCGCCGATCACCAGCAAGATGAACGTCGCGGCGGCGGTGAGCTGGGCGAAGCGATGCTCGACCATGAACTTCGGCAGTCTGGTATCACATCTGGCGCTCCGTCGACGAGCGCCAGCGCCCGATGCGACAAGACACCGCCCTCGGACCGGACTTCAGTAAATACAGGAGGTTGAGGCTGGCCGGAAGGTTGCTCACCCGGTGTTCCCGGGCGTACAGTGATCGACGCGGGGATGACCGACTCCTGGGCCGAATCCACGTCGATCGGGACGCTCCGATCCGACGACCTCGCGAAGTCCGGTCACGCCTTCCGCTACAACCGCTACACCTACCGCACCGTCGGCAAGCACCTGTCGAACGGCGGGATGGGCAGCGTGTTCGAGCTCGAGCGCCGCGACGACGAGACCGGGGTCGTCGAGGAGGTGGTCGGCAAGGTCTTCCACGCGAACTACCTGTACCAGCTGCGCACCGACGAGGTGACGCGCCGCGATCACCACCACAACCTCGCCGCGATGGCCCGGATCGCGGCGATCGAGCATCCGAACATCCTGCCGACCTACATCTCGGCGCCGATCGCGGACAACTACCTGTTCGTCACGCCGCGCATGGGGATGACGCTGCTCGAGGCGATCCAGAAGCACGGGCTGACGCCGCGCGCGCGCACCAAGCTGCTCGTGCAGGCGCTCGAGGGACTCGCCACGCTGCACGCCGCGCGGCTCGTGCACCGCGACTTCACGCTCCGTAACATCCTGGTCGATCAAGGCGCGAACGTCGCCTACCTGTTCGACTTCGATCTCGCGATGTCGCTCGACGACGTCGGCAACCAGAGCTATCGCGGCTACTACAAGGGCCGCATCTTCGGCTCGCCCGGCTGGTCGGTCGCGCCCGAGACCATCGACCAGGGCTTGATGGACTCGACGATCAACACGTCGCTCGACATCTACGCCATCGGCGGCGCGCTGCACGGTCTGTTCACCGAGCAGCTGCTGTACGGCCAGGCCGACGATATGTGGGCGCTGCTGATCCGGATCGGCGAGGGCGTCGTGATCGGCGGCCGCAGCAAGGTCGTCTATCCCGACGGCTTCCCGACCCAGCTGCGCGGCGTGATCGAAGGCTGCCTCGAGCGCGATCCGAACCAGCGGTTCCCGTCGGTGGGGGCCGTCGTGCAGGAGCTGCGCGCGCTCTTGCGCGACCTGCCCGACGAGCGAGTGCGGCGGACGCGCTCCAACACGGACATCACGAACGACCAAGCGCCGCGCATGCGCTCGACGGGCTCGGTCGCCGCGCAGTCCTCGGACCCGTCGATCACCCAGGAGGTCGTCGAGTCCGCACAGCGGGCGGTGTTCGAGTGGGGCTACGAGGTCGAGCGCAGCCTGGGGCGCGCGAAGGGCCACCCGATCTTCCTCGCGTCGCCACGCCAGGACATGCTCGCGAGCGGCGCGTTCCCCGACGCCAACATCTTCCCGAAGCTGGTGACGATGATCGACCTGACGACGGTCAACGATCCGCGCGGCTTCGTCGAGAACTGGCAGAAGTACTTCTGGCCGATCCTGAAGCGCGTGCGCGAGGGCCTGCTGACCTCGCTGCACAAGGTCATCTACGACGCGAACACGAGCTCGCTGCTGCTGTTCTCCGAGTACGTCGACGAGCCGAGGTTCGGCGACCGCATCTCCGAGGCCGATCTCCACATCGACGGTGCGCTTGCGCTCGGCTTCCTCGTGATCCGCCAGGTCGCGGCGCTGCACGACCAGGGCATGGCGCACAACAACATCTCGCCCGGCGCGCTGCTGTTCAAGGGCGCCGCCGCGACGCGCACCGTGATGCCCGCGATGATCGGGCTCGTCGAGCCGGCGATGGGCCCCGAGGCGATGGAGGGCGACTGCCGCGCGCTCGCGAGCATGGTGCTGACGTGGCTCAAGCCCAATCGCATCGCCGCGCTCAACCTCTCGATCAAGCCGAGCCTCGAAGCGGTGCGCAGCAAGCTCACCAAGTGGGCGTTCGACAAGCAGCAGCGCCCGCCGAGCGTGCACGAGATCGGGCAGCTGCTGAGCGATGGCCTCGCGCTCGCCGACTTCAACTTCGGTGTGCTGCGCGACGCGGGCGGCGATCTCCAGGAATACTGCCTGCTGCTGATCAGCCTGCGGCTCTATCACCTGCTGTGGCCGAGCCCACCGGCGCAGGCCTCGCGTCCGTCGCAGCCGCAGGTCAAGCGTTAGCAGGCTGCGTGGCTCGCGGCGTGCATCGCCGTGGAGCATGTCGCGCGCGTACGTCGGCACCAGCGGCTGGGTCTACCGAGGCTGGCGCGCGCACCTCTACGGCGACACGCCGGTCAAAGACTGGCTGCGCGTCGCCTCGCGCACGTTCGGTGCGCTCGAGATCAACGGCTCGTTCTACACGCAGATCCAGCCGGCGACCTACGCGCGGTGGCGCAGCGAGACGCCGCCGGAGTTTCGGTTCGCGCTCAAGGGGCACCGGTTCGTCACCCACTACAAGCGGCTGCGCGACTGCGAGGACTCGATCGTGCGGCTGCGCGATCAGGCGCGCGGCCTCGGCGACAAGCTCGCGGCGGTGGTGTGGCAGCTGCCGAGCAACTTCCGCCTCGACGTGGCGAGGCTCGATGACTTCCTGCGCGCGCTGCGGCGATGGCGATCCACGCGCCACGTGCTCGAGCTGCGCGACCGGTCGTGGTTCGTGCCGCCGGTGGCCGCACGACTGCGCGAGGCCGGCGTCGCGGTGTGCCTCAGCGATGCGCCTGACTTCCCGATGTGGCGCGAGGTGACGACGGATCTCGTCTACGTCCGCCTGCACGGCCACACGCGCAAGTACGCGTCCAGCTACAGCGCGGCGAGCCTTCGGACGTGGGCCGCCGACGTCGAGCGCTGGGTCGGCGAGGGCCGCGACGTCCATGTCTACTTCGACAACGACGCCGAGGGCCACGCCGTGCGCAACGCGCGGGCGCTGCAAGCGCTGCTCGCGCCTGCGCCGGAGGTCGAACATGCCGTGCAACGACGCCGGGCTCGCGTCGTCGACGGAGCGTCAGCGCGGTAGGTCGGCGACCGGGATCACGATCGGCGCGTGCAGTGCGCGGAGGACGTCGCCGTCGCGAAGGACCTCGACCTGCGTGTAGGTCGAGCCCTCGGGCTTCGTATAGACCTCGACCGTCAGGTCGTCGTCCTTCGACACGTCGACGATCCAGTACTCGGGCACCTTCGCCTCGGCGTAGATCTCGCGCTTGATCTTGCGGTCGCGCCGCAGTGAGGAATTCGAGACCTCGATCACGAGCAGCGCCGTCGTCGGATGCTCTCGCGCGGCGGGATCGTGTCGCGTGATCGTGAAATCGGGCTCGGGCTCGGAGTCATCGGTGGCCGCGAGCGGGGTCCCTGGCCGGATGTCGAGGGTCCGATCTGTCAGCTCCACGAGGCGGCGGTTGAGGAAGATGATCGTCCGCGTGTGGCGGTCACCTTGCGGACTCATGGTGACCACCATCCCGCGCAGCAGCTCGACCTTCTCGTCATCGAACATGCCGAGCTCCGCCATCTGCTCGTACTCGGCGCGAGTGAGCCGGCGGAACGTGGCGGGCTTGATGTCCTCGAGATCCAGCATCGATTCCAGCATAGCATCGTGACCTCGGAGCCCCGCGGATGCTCCTCGTGCGCCATCGCAATGCGGTGAGATCACGTGGCCCCGTGTCCGGAACGGCCGGTGTTCGGACGCGCGTCCGACCGGAGCACGGACGCCGGAGGTCGCAGAAACCGTGCAACACTCCGCCGGGCAGACCCATCTAGAGCGTGGAGGCACGACGTGGATCAGGCAGAGCTCGATAACCTCGATGAGCGCATTCGCCGGGCGAAGGCCGCGATCGCGGAGCGCGCGTCGCTCGCCGCACGGCGCCCCGCGATCGCCGCCGAGCACGCCGAGGCCGCGGAGATATGTCAGCACACCGCCGCGCGCGTCGACAAGGAGCGCGCTGATATCGACAAGGCGCGCGAGGGTGGCGTGTGGTCGTTCCTGCGTGGCGTGGTCGGTGATCGCGACGCGCGCATCGGCAAGGAAGTGCAAGAGGCCCGAGCTGCCGAGGCACGTCACGCGGAAGCCGTCGCCTATCGCGATCGGCTCGCCGCGGAGCTCGCGAAGCTCGACGGGCGCATCAAGGCACTCGCGTCGGCGGAGGCCGAGCTCGAGGAGGCCCGCCGCGCGAAGCAGTTCCTGCTCGTCGAGGTCGACGCGCAGCGCGGCGCCGAGCTGACGCGGATCGCGGAGAAGATCGCCGACATCTCCGCGACGCGGCGCGAGATCACCGAAGCGCTCGCGGCGGGCGACGGCGCGCTCGCCGCGCTGCACGCGATGGAGGGCAATCTCCGGGCGGCGCGCGAGTGGGGCATCGCCGACATGGGCTCGGGCTCGCTGATGGTCGACGAGATGAAGCGCGACGCGATCGCGAGTGCGCAGAGCCTCGTCGGCACCGTGCAGGCGGAGCTGATGTTGTTCCAGCGCGAGCTCGCCGACGTCGGCCGCACGCTGAACATCGCGCTGCCGGATCTCGCCGTCGGCCGCGCCGTGTGGGACACCTGGTTCGACGGTCTGCTGTTCGGCGCGATGCCGGTGCAGGAGCGCATCAGGATGTCGCACACCGTCCTCGAGGACGCGGTCGTGCGCATGCGCGAGCAGCTGCTCGAGCTGCGCACGCAGCAGACGAGGCTCACCTCGAAGATCGACGAGCTCACGCGCGAGCGCGCCGCGCTGCTCGATCCCGCGCGGGGCTAGCGCACCGCTGGCTCCCTCGTCGATCTCCGCACGGGACGGGAGTACGCGACGCTCACGCCCGGAGGAGGGGCGGCGCCATCCGTGCCGCCGGGAGGTAACCTCGATGATGTCGTCCTCGTACGATGTCGCGATCGTCGGCGGCGGGCCGGCCGGAAGCACGTGCGCGCGCACGCTCGTCAGCGGAGGTGCGCGCGTTGTCGTGATCGATCGCGCGAGGTTCCCGCGCGTGAAGCTGTGTGCGGGTTGGCTGTCGGCAGGTATCTGGGACGTGCTGCAGCTCGCGCCGCGTGACTATCCGCGAGCGCTCTGGGAGTGGCGCGTCTGTCACGTTCACTATCGCGGCAAGGACTACGCGATTCCGGGCAAGGGGTGGTTCATCCGCCGGTACGAGCTCGACGACTTCTTGCTGCATCGGTCGGGCGCCGAGCTGCGGCTCGGGGTCCACGTCAAGCAACTCGCGCGCGACGGCGACGACCAGCGATGGACGATCGAGCTCCCCGACGGCGAGACCATTCGCGCGCGTTACCTCGTCGGCGCGGGAGGCACGCATTGCCCGGTTGCGCGGTTGCTCGCCCCCAGGCGCCCGCGACGCGCCCTCGGCGTGCAGGAGCTCGAGCTGCAGACGGATCCGGCTGCGATCGAGCGCACGCGGTTGGGGCGCGACGGCGAGCCAGAGCTCTTGCTGTTCGACGACATCGGCGGGTACGGCTGGAACGTTCCGAAGTCCGACTGGATCAACCTCGGCTGCGGCACGCTCGACGCGAACGCCGTCCATGACGCGTGGAACGTGACGCACGCGCACCTGAGCTCCGCGGGCCACGTACCGCGCGAAGCCGAGGCCGAGCTCGTGCACCTCAAGGGACACTCGTACTTCCTGTACGACCCGGTGCACCTCGAGCGGGCGTCTCGCGACGACGCGCTGCTCGTCGGAGATTCGCTCGGGCTGGCGCATCCGATCACCGGAGAGGGCATCCTGCCTGCGGCGGTGTCGGGACGGTGCGCAGCCGAGGCGATCCTGGCCGGCGCCCCCGGCAGCTACGCGGCGAGGCTCGCGCACCACGAGGTGATCGAGGACTACCACCGGGTGCACCGCCTCGTCGCCGCCGCCGGCAAGCTACGGCGCCGGACCGCGACGAGCTCGTCGCGGTTCGCATCGAACCTCGGCCGCTACGCGGTCGCGCGTGGCTTCGGCTGGATGTTCTCGGGCACGAAGCTGCCCGCGCCGCGACTCATCGATCGAGTGATCGAGCTCTTACCCAGTGGGCGGTGACCATGCAGACCACAGCGACCGGCAAGCTACTTTCGAGCTTCGAGCCGAAGCGTGCCCGCGACGTCTGCGTCGAGTTGCTCGCGACCGCCGGCATCACGGTCGACGGGCCCGCGCCGTGGGACGTGACGATCCACGACGAGCGAGTGTGGTCGCGCGTGCTGCGAGACGGCACGCTCGGCGCCGGGGAAGCGTACGTCTAGGGCTGGTGGGACAGCCGCGCGCTCGACGAGACGATCGATCGGCTGCAGCGGATCAAGGCGGTCGATACCCTGCGCAAGAACTGGATGATCGTGCCGCACCTGCTGAAGGCGCGCGTGCTCAATCTCCAAACGCGGCGCCGCGCGTTCGGCAACGGCCAGCACCACTACGACCTCGGCAATGACCTCTACGAGGCGATGCTCGATCAACGCATGCTCTATACGTGTGCGCTGTGGTCGACGGGCGCGCGCACACTCGAGGAGGCGCAGGAAGCGAAGCTCGAGCTCGTGTGCAAGAAGCTGGGCCTGCGCGCCGGCATGCGCGTGCTCGATCTCGGATGTGGCTGGGGTGGCTTCGCGGCGTACGCGGCGGAGCGCCACGGCGCGGAGGTCGTCGGGCTCACGGTCTCGCGCGAACAGGTGCGGTTCGCCAAGGAACGCTACGCTCACCTGCCGATCGATATTCGGCTCGACGACTATCGCAACGCGAGTGGCAGCTACGACGCCGTGGTGTCGATCGGGCTCATGGAGCACGTGGGGTTCAAGAACTACCGTGGCTACATGGAGCTGGTCGATCGACTCCTCGCGCCAGGCGGCGTCGCGTTCGTGCACACGATCGGCGGCAACCGAGCGCGCGCCCATATCGATCCGTGGTTCGACAAGTACATCTTCCCGAACTCGGCGCTGCCGTCGCTCGCGCAGCTCGTCACGGCCATGGAAGGCATCTTCATCCCCGAGGACGTGCACAACATCGGCGAGGACTACGACCCCACGCTGATGGCCTGGTACGCGCGCTTCCACGCCGCGTGGCCCGAGTTGCGCGCGCGCTACGACGAGAAGTTCTACCGGATGTGGAAGTTCTACCTGCTCGCGAGCGCCGGATCGTTCCGTGCTCGCGCTCAGCAGCTGTTCCAGATCGTCATGACCCGCCGCGGGACGCGAGCACCCGCCGGTCGCCGCGGTGCGTGACGTCGAGTTACTCGACGTCGGGCGAGCTGGTGATCACGGGCCGCCGCACGGCGATGCATTCGGTGCAGAAGCGAGCAGCCGGCACGTGACCGAGCTCTTCGTCGGAGATCTTGCGCTTGCAGTGCTCGCACGTGCCGAAGTGGCCATGGACCAGACGCCGCAGTGCATCCTCGATCTCCTGCAGGTGGATGCGCAGCTCATCGCTCGGATTGCTGTCGAGCAAGAGCTCGAGGGCTCGACGCTCCGCTTGGAGCGTCACACGGCATTGCTGGTAGACCGTGTTCGCCATTTGCTTTCAATGTACCGCGCATGTCGAGGCACGCCGCACGCACGAATATTCCCGTCGTCCGCGTGCGGTGATCCGTCAGTCCTCGGCGATCAGCTGCGTCGGATCTTCCGGCCACTGGTGGCGCGGATAGCGACGCATGAGCTGCTTGCGCAGGGCAGGGTAGTGCTTGACCCAGAAGCCGGGCAGGTCGGAGGTGACTTGCACGGGGCGCTGGTTGGGCGCGAGCAGGTGGATCACGAGCGGCACCGCGCCACCGCCGATCGCGGGCGCGCGTGCGAGGCCGAAGAAGTCCTGCATGCGCGACGCGATCCACGGCGGCTGGTCGAGCACGTAGTGGATCGGTGCGCGACGGCGGCGCGGCAGATCCATGTGCGTCGGCGCGAGGCGGTCGACGAGAGCACGGTGCGGGCCGAGGCCAGCGTCGAGCAGCGACAGGAGGTTCGAGGCGCGCAGCTCGGCGAACGAGATCGCGCCTTCGCACGCATTGGCGAGCACGCTGGCGAGTCCCTCGTCGGTGGGCGCCGTGATCTCGGGGTTGAGCTTGGCGGCGAACGCGACGCGCGCGCGCCAGGTCGCGAGCTCCTCCGGATCGACGAGCTTGTCGATGCCGGCGGCGAGCGCCTCCTTCGCGAGCAGCTCGGCGGCGGGCCGGCCGGCGCGGCGCGCGCCCTCGACGTCGCGGTGTGCCTCAGCGATGCGCCCGACTTCCCGATGTGGCGCGAGGTGACGACGGACCTCGTCTACGTTCGCCTGCACGGCCACACGCGCAAGTACGCGTCGAGCTACAGCGCCGCGAGCCTGCGGACGTGGGCCGCCGATGTCGAGCGCTGGCGCGGTGAGGGCCGCGAGGTCCACGTCTACTTCGACAACGACGCCGAGGGCCACGCCGTCCGCAACGCGCGAGCGCTGCAAGCGCTGCTCGCGCCGGCGCCGGTGGACACAACAACCGCGCAGTTCGCGCACGGCGCGACGTCAGCGCGGTAGGTCGGCGACGGGAATCACGATCGGCGCATGCAGTGCGCGCAGGACGTCGCCGTCGCGAAGGACCTCGACCTGCGTGTAGGTCGAGCCCTCGGGCTTCGTGTACACCTCGACCGTCAGGTCGTCGTCCTTCGACACGTCGACGATCCAGTACTCGGGCACCTTCGCCTCGGCGTAGATCTCGCGCTTGATCTTGCGGTCGCGCCGCAGCGAGGAATTCGAGACCTCGATCACGAGCAGCGCCGTCGTCGGATGCTGCCGCGCAGCGGGATCGTGTCGCGTGATCGTGAAGTCGGGTTCCGGCATCGCCGACATGGGCTCGGGCTCGCTGATGGTCGACGAGATGAAGCGCGACGCGATCGCGAGTGCGCAGAGCCTCGTCGGCACCGTGCAGGCGGAGCTGATGTTGTTCCAGCGCGAGCTCGCCGACGTCGGCCGCACGCTGAACATCGCGCTGCCGGATCTCGCCGTCGGCCGCGCCGTGTGGGACACCTGGTTGACGGTCTGCTGTGATGTCGCACACCCTCCTCGAGGACGCGGTCGTGCGCATGCGCGAGCAGTTGCTCGAGCTGCGCACGCAGCAGACGAGGCTCAGCTCGAAGATCGACGAGCTCACGCGCGAGCGCGCCGCGCTGCTCGACCCCGCGCGCGGTTAGTCCGTGCCATCGAGCCGCAAGACGATGCACCACCGCCCTTGGATAGGCATATGATCGGCCGACATGCGGATCGCTTCACTAGTGGTGCTCGGGATGCTGGGGCTCGCTGCGCCTGCGGCGGCCGAGGTCGAGCTCAAGAACGATGGCTTCGTTACGAACGCGCAGGTCGGGTTTCAGGCCGGCTTCGTGTCGGGCGAGATCGGCGCTTCGCGCTTCCTCGCCCCCGAGGCGGGGCGCCAGCTACGCTCGGTGCAGCTCTTGTTCGGTGGCCAGGCCGGGACTCAGACCGTGACCGTCAAGGTCTGGGACGATACGGCAGGCATGGACGCGCCTGGAGCGGAGCTGTTCTCCGGTGACTTTCAGCTCATGGGGGCCAACGACGCGCTGCAAGCGGTCGACCTCACTGGCATGTCGATCACGGTGCCGGAGCAGTTTCGCGTCGGGATCGTGTTTCAGCACGACGGGCTGCCGTCGATCGCGCGCGACAACGACGGCACGATCGCTGGCGCGAAGAACTACATCTTCGCGTCCGGCGGCCTCGGTTGGTACAAGTCGCAGACGCTCGGGCTGTCCGGTGACTGGGTCATCCGCGCGTTCGTCTCCGACGGTGCGGTGGTCCCGCCCGACGGTGCCGTGGTGCCCGACGGTGGCGTGAACCCCGACGGTGCCGTGGTGCCCGATGCGGGTGTCGGCAGCAGCTGTAATGGCAATGCGGAGTGTCCACTGGGGCAGTTCTGCGACAACAACGCGTGCACGTTCGACTGCCGAGAGGACGCGGACTGCGGCGGTGGCACGTGCAATAGCCTCGGGCAATGTGTCGGTGGTGCCGCGGCCGATGGGGATGGTGGCGGTTGTTGCCAGACGGAGCGCGGTGGTGGCGAAGTCGGTGTCCTCATCTTCGGCGCGCTGTTCGGGTTCGGCGTGCTGCGCCGACGGCGGAAATGATCCGGATCGCTACGCTCGCCGTCGCGCTCGCGCTCGCGACGGTCGCGCCGGCGCGCGCGTCGACGGTGATGGAGCTTCCTCCCGCAGCACTGGAGAGCGGGGCCGATCGCATCGTCGATGCGCGCGTGATCTCTCGGACCACGGTCTGGAACGCGACGCACACCGGGCTCGAGACGCACGCGGTGCTCGCGGTCGGCGCCACGCGCAAGGGCTCGGCCATCGCGACCGTCGAGGTGGTCGTTCCCGGTGGTGAGCTCGCGGGGGCGCGCCACGTGATCGTCGGCATGCCTTCCGTTGCGGTCGGCGAGCAGGCGCGGTGGTTTCTGCGAGCGCGCAGCGACGGCCGCTATCGGGTGTACGGGTGGGCGCAAGGCAAGTGGCCGGGGCGCGTCGTCGACGGCCAGACGCGGTACGCACCGGCGCCGCTCGTCGCGGAGCGTGGGGCGACGGTCGCGGCATTCACCACGAACGGCATGGTGTGGCCGGCCGCGAAGATCCCGGTCCAATACCTGATCCAGAATGCGGGCAGCCAGGACGTCTCGCTGCCCGACGAGATCGCCGCGATCGATGCGGCCTTCGCGACCTGGCAGGCGGTGCCGACGTCGTCGCTCGCGTTCTCGAACGCGGGGATGACCGACCTCGGGCTCGCGGTCGACGACAACAACGTCATGCTGTTCATCGAGACGGGGTGGCAGTTCGGCAGCGAAGCGGCCGCCGCGACCTCGCTGTTCATCATCGACGGGCAGCAGACGGCGGACATCGCGGTCAACGGCGAGAACTTCACGTGGGCGATCGCTCCCCCGGGCGCCGCCATCGCGGACGATCGGCTCGATCTGCAAGCAGTCCTGACGCACGAGATCGGGCACCTCAGCGGCCTCAGTCACTCGGACCGCGCCTACGACACGATGTACGTCGCGTGGAAGCCGTGGCCGGGGCAGCGCACGCTCTCGATCGACGACAAGCTCGGTCTGTCCTCGATCTATCCGACGGCGGGTAACGAGTGCTCGGGCGCCGAGTGCCCGGCCGATGAGACCTGTGTCGAGCATGCGCTCGGCCGGCTGTGTGAGGGCGCGCCCGATCCGGTGGGGACGCCGTGCAATTACGATCGCGTCGAGTGCGATGCGTTCTGCTTGTTCACCGCAGCGAACCTGTCGACCGGCTACTGCTCGAAGTTCTGCGAGGTCGACGCCGATTGTCCGTTGACGCATCACTGCGACGAGGCCTCGGCGGGATCGATGCCCGTGAAGGTGTGCTTCGCGGGCGCGCAACCTCCGTGTGTGGACGCGGCGTGCCCTGCAGGTCAGCACTGCGACGCGGTGGCCAACGTGTGCACGCTCGAATGCCGCACGTCGGATGACTGCGAGCCCGGCTCGACGTGTGATGCAGGCGGTTCGTGCGTCGCCGGTCCTGCCGTCGAGGACGACGGTGGGTGCCGGAGCGGGGGCGAGCCGGCGCTGTTCGTCGCGTTCGCGGTGTGGCTGTCGTCGCGCCGCCGCCGCCGCGGTCACTCGTAGCCGACGTTGCCGTCCTTCCAGATCGGCACGCCGCGTTCTGACGCAGCTGATCGCCGAGGAC
>Ga0247822_10002110_pt1 | contig 12573 bp, 9 predicted proteins | sample 13C_Cellulose_Da_FD_192423 | JGI IMG/M metagenome (GOLD analysis project Ga0247822, IMG submission 192423) | Soil microbial communities from agricultural site in Penn Yan, New York, United States - 13C_Cellulose_Day30 | ecosystem: Environmental > Terrestrial > Soil > Agricultural land | place...
CCGCACCAACGCCCGTGAGCGGATGCGCGAGCGCTTCACTGCCGAGTCCCTCACCCGAACCTCCTTCAAGAGCCACGTCATCTGCGAGGACCGCGATCTCCTCTTCGAGGAGGCACCGCCCGCCTACAAAGCCATCGACCGAGTGGTGACGGATCTGGTGGAGGCGGGGCTCGTTCGAGTGGTGGCCACGCTGGCCCCCGTCCTCACGTACAAGACGCGGGGCCGCGCGAGTTCCTAACGACTTACCGGGGTAAAGCGTTCGAGCCGCTCGCTCTGGTTCTCGAACTTCCTCATCTCCCCCTCCGGCTCCTGAAGGACCACCTGGGAGCTCGTCACCGTCCGCTGGAGGTGCGGCACCAGCGTCTCCGGCTCGGCGATGAACTCGAGGGTGGTATCGACCCGCAGCTTCATCACCGTCATCTCCGGGATGGACTGATCCGGAAGGCCCATGTTCGCCATCATGAAGGACTTCACCTTGCGCAACAGCTCGGCCATCGCCTGATCGAGCCCCTCTGGATCCAGCGAGGAGTCCAGCACCAGCCGCACGCAGCGCTTCTCGGCCGCGCCCTCGGTACAGGGGACGAGCTCCTTCAAGGACACGTTCTCCAGCGTGGCCGCGGTGCTCCCGAAGAGCGGCACCACCGTCTGGCTCTTCCGGCCGATCGTCTCACCCTGCTTCAGAGAGAGTCCATTCCACTTCCCCGCCAGCGCCTCCCAGCGTGACCGGGAGGCCTGCTCCAGCGCATCGCGCACCAGCGCCAGGATCTGATCCTGTTGCTCCTTCGGCAATCCCTGGCTCTCAGCCTGCCCGGCCATCTCCTGAACGATCGGGTCGAGCCCCTCGATGCGCCGCAGCTCTCCCTTCGGCCCCAGGACGAGCGTCGTCGCCGACTGCTGGCCCTGTTCGGGCAGCGCCTCGACCGATCCGGCGGGCTTCAACGGCTCGGAGATCAGCCTCCGCTCCTCGCCCTTCCCTTCCAGGCGGAGCTGGTACGCGATCGCTGAGCTCTCCGGTGGTTGCTCGTCCTGGGTCACCGTGCTGGCAGAGGCCACCTGCACGGTGAGCCCCTCCGGCCATGCGAAGCGGAGCTCCACGGATTCACCGGAGCCACTCGCTCCCGAGGTCGTCGCGCAATGCGTGAGCAGCCCGGCCAGCGCCAGGCTGAGGGCCGCCCGCGAGAGGCGGGACTTGAAGTTGCCAGTCAGTGGGCTCACCCGCCGAAGGCCTCGGCGAAGAAGTTGTTCATCGCCTTGTAGGCGCGCTTCGCCACCTTCGGGTTGTACTGGGCCTGGCCCGCCAGGTTGGCGTCCACGTCGGTGAAGCTGTGCACCGCGTTGCCGTACGCCACCAGCTGCCAGTCCGCCTTCGCCTTGCGCATCTCCTCCTCGAAGCCCGCCACCTCCTTGGCCGGGACGTACGGATCATCCGCGCCATGCAACGCGAGCACCTTGGCGGTGATGCCCTTGCCCTCCGCCGGAAGGGGCGCATCCAGGCCGCCGTGGAAGGAGACCACCCCGGCCACATCCGCGCCGCTCCGAGCCAACTCCAGCACGCTGGTACCGCCGAAGCAGAATCCGATGGCCCCCAGCTTCTTCGCATCGAGGCCCACTGCCTTGCCCTCGGTGCGCAGCAGCTCCACCGCCTTGTTCACCCGCGCCCGCATGAGGGACCGATCGCCCTTCACTGCGCCAGCGGCCTTGCCCGCCTCGTCCGTCGTCTTGGGCCGCACGGACTCGCCGTACATGTCGGCGACGAAGATGATGTAGTCCTTGCCTGCGATCTCGGCCGCCTGCTTCAGGTTCGCCGCGTTGATCCCCATCCAGTTGGGAACCAGCACCAGGCCCGGACGCGGAGTCTTCACCGCGTCGTCATAGACCAGCACTCCCTCAAGCTTCGTCCCGCTCAGCTCGTACTTCACAGGCTTCTGCACGGGCTTGGCCACCGCCGTCAGCGCCATCAGGCCTACCAGCACTCCCAGAGCTCGCATCGCTTCACGCCTCCTTGCTTGGCTGCACTCAATCCACTTTCGCTTCCCTGATACGCTCATCGATCCATGCACGGTAGTGGAACGTACTTGTGTACCAGGAACGTGTACCACCACCCGCATGACCACTGTTGATGCCTACGAGCCAGCGCCCGTCCTTGCCTTCCCGGAAACAAGGCCCGCCACTGTCTCCTGCGAGCGCGTGCGCACCCTCCGCACGGAACACGAACGCCCCATTCCCGTCCACGGACAGATGGATGTCCGTCACGACATTCCGCCCAAAGTGCCGGAGGCCTGCATCGGCGCGCCTGTACGCGGTATCCCCGTACCCCACCACAACCAGTGACTCATTGAGCGACACCTCGCCCCGAGGCAATTTGAAGTCCACCGGGATGCTCTTGAGCGGTTCCTTCAACCGGACGACCGCGAGGTCCGCAGTCACGGAGACAAGCCCTCCGTTCTTGAACTCGGCCTTGAAGCCACTGTGCACGAGCGCGGCCCCGTCGTACGTATGGCGGTCGCTGTCGTCCCAGTGCTCGTGCTCCCCCTTCCGACGTCGATAGGAGTAGCTCGTTACAAGCGCGCTCTGGGCGCAATCCAGGGTGCCAATCGTCTGGACCGCTGGATCCGGGACCAGCGGCGCGCACAGGCAGTGTGCTGCCGTAAGGACGAGACGCGGCGCGACAACGACCCCACTGCATCCTCCTCGCTCGCTCTGGACCATGACCGTTGAGCGATACCGGTTCTCAAGATCCACCTGGCCTCGCGAGATAGAGAACTCAAAGTCGGCAGGCAGCGTCTCCCCCACGAAGTCCATTCCTTCGCTGCTGTACTCCTGGTTGACAGCGCCTGGTGCGGCGCATCCACCCACCCCCATCACCAGGGTCCACAAGACAGCCTGGAAAGGGAACAGCTTGCGGCAACACACGGTGCCTCCTCAGGGAGATTGTTTTCTGGAACTCTGCAGCTCAGCGCGCAGCCACTCCCAATAAGCGGGAATGCTCGTGCACAAGAGCTGCCGATGCGAGCCAACGCTCGCGATGCCCACGAGCCTTGCGCCTCGCTCATCTTCTCGCAGGCAGGGCCCACCATCGTAGCCTTCGAACAAGTATGGCCCTTGTTGCTCGTAGCGAAAGCTACCCCCGCCCATTACGTCCACCGCTGTGACCCGGTTCTTCCTGAAGTACCGCGTCCCAAAGACCGTACCGATGACTTCGTCATGGCCGTACCCTGCCATGGTCAGAAGTTCTCCGATTTGAGCTTCTGTCTTCGCGAGAGGCACCGCAGGAAAGCCGCCCAACATGGGCTTTTCCAAAAGGATGACCGCGAGATCCGCATGGTTCTCCACTGCATCGCCCTGGCCATCAAGAACCAGCCTGAACTCAGGATGGGGCTTAACCAGTCCCATGACGGTGTGGAATCTCTTGTCGACCCTGAACTCGTCTATCGCGGACTCGTAGAGGACCGTCGTCACGAACACTTGCTCCACGCACCTACTGCTGTCCAGCAGCACTCCACCGCTGGCGGGCGAAGTTGTCACCTCGCGCCGCGCGCAGACACAACTCCCAGCGGTCAGGACAAGGCGCGGGGCCAGGAGGATGCCGCTACAGTCCACGGACTTGATCGGCTCATCCATCGAGAGCATGACCGTGGACGTGTAGCGGTTCTTGGTGTCCATCGTTCCGGCGAACCGATGCATGCGCGTATCGGCGAGGTCCCACTCCATGCCCTCGTAGAAGTTGGACTCCAGCGTGTCCATCTCCACGCTGACGGGCCGAGGATGGGGCCCACTCGAGCCGGGCTCGCTCTCCTGGCAGCCCTGGCAGCTCACCAGCACGGCGAGGAGCCCCATGAGCGCCAGAAGGAAGAGAGAAGGACGCACGCGAAGGCGTTCATCTACCATGATTGTCCGGCCACTTGAATCCGAAGAGGCCCTGCCGTCAGCCGGGTGACGGGCCGGCCAAGGGCACGCATTTTTCCCTCCACCCGAACGCTCAGGTGGTTAGCTTTCGGCCTATGACACCTGCGCACAAGGTCCTGCTCTGCATCCTCGATGGCTGGGGCATTCGCAAGGAGCGCGAGGACAACGCGATCCTCCTCGCCGGCACCCCCAACCTCGAGCGCATCTCCCACGGCTACCCCTTCACCGAGCTCCAGACCTCCGGCCTCGCCGTCGGCCTCCCCGAAGGCCAGATGGGCAACTCCGAGGTCGGCCACACCAACATCGGCGCCGGCCGGATCGTCTATCAGGATCTCGTCCGCATCAACCGCGCCGCCGCCTCAGGCGAGCTGGGCAACAACCCCGTCATCCGTGCCGCCATGGACAAGGCCAAGGCCGATGGCAAGGCCTTCCACCTGCTCGGCCTCGTCTCTCCTGGCGGCGTGCACTCCTCCATGGATCACCTGTACGCCCTGCTCAAGGCCGCTCGGGACCGTGGACTCCCCCACGTCTATATCCATGCCTTCCTCGATGGGCGCGACACCCCTCCCCAGAGTGGCCTCGGCTACGTCGAAGAGCTGGAGCGGTTCCTCAAGGAGACTCAGGCGGCTCGCATCGCTACCGTGGGCGGGCGCTACTACGGCATGGACCGCGACAAGCGGTGGGACCGCGTCCACCTCGCCTATGACGCCATCGTCCGTGGCCAGGGCGAGAAAGCTCCCGATGCCATCGCCGCCATCCGCGCCTCCTACGCGGAGAAGATCACCGACGAGTTCGTCAAGCCCACCGTCATCATCCAAGGCGATGGCACTCCCGTCGGCCGCATCCGCGACGGGGATGTGGCCATGTTCTTCAACTTCCGCGCGGACCGCGCCCGCGAGATGACTCGCGCGCTGGCGGACCCGAACTTCAAGGAGTTCGACCGCGGCGGGCTCGCGCTCGGGCGCTACGTCTGCATGACCCAGTACGACGAGACCTTCGATCTGCCCGTGGCCTATGCGCCCGAACAGCCGCAGGAGATCTTCCCGGAGATCCTCTCGCGCCAGGGCCTCAAGCAGTTCCGCACCGCGGAGACCGAGAAGTACGCCCACGTCACTTTCTTCTTCAACGGCGGCCGCGAGGTCGTCTACCCCGGCGAGGAGCGACACCTGGTGCCCTCGCCCCGCGACGTGAAGACCTATGACTTGAAGCCGGAGATGTCCGCGCGCGAAGTCACCGCCGAGCTCGTCAAGCGCATCGACTCGGGCAAGTACGACTTCGCGCTCGTCAACTTCGCCAACCCGGACATGGTCGGCCACAGCGGCAACCTGGACGCCTCCATCAAGGCCGTGAAGGTCGTGGATGAGTGTCTCGGGCAGCTCGGTGCCGCGTGCCTGCGCAACAACTGGGCCATGGCCATCTCAGCCGACCACGGCAACTGCGAATTGATGAAGGACCCCACCACCGGTGAGCCCCACACCGCTCACACGCTCAACCCCGTGCCCTTCCATCTGATCCACCCGGACCTCCGCGGGCACAAGCTCCGTCCCGGCGTGCTGGCCGACATCGCCCCCACGCTCTGCAAAGTCATGGGCCTGCCTCAACCCCCGGAGATGAACCGCCAGGGCCTCCTCTGAGGCCTGCCCTCCTGGCTCCGAGGCCATGGCCCGGGAAGTGCACCTCCCGCGCGCCATGCGTCTCCATGTCTCTTCGCTCTCCCAGGGGCTCCTCGAGCTGCTGTACCCACCCGCGTGCCTGGCCTGTGCGCGGGTGCTCCCTGCACGCGCCTTCTTCTGCGAGGCGTGCGACACCGCCGTGGAGCGAGTGCCCCCCAACTGCTGCCGCACCTGCGCCGAGCCCGGCACCTTCCCCTCCAGCAAGTGCCCGCGGTGCCACCTCCATCGGCCGCCCTTTGCTCGGGCCTGGGCTCCCTTCGCCCACGAGGGGCCCGTGGCCCGCGTCATCCACCGCTTCAAGTATGAAGACCACCCCGAGCTCGCTCAGCCCCTAGGTGAGCAGCTCGCCCATGAGGCCCGCTCCTTCCTGCACCGGGCTCCAGAGCTGCTCGTGGCGCTCCCTCTCCACGCCCGCCGCTTCCGCGAGCGCCGGTATGACCAGACCCAGCTCCTGGCCGGCGCGCTCGCCAAGGCCACTGGCCGCCGCGCCCCCATGGGCCTCCTCTCTCGCGCTCGCGAGACTCAGCGCCAGGTCGGCCTCTCCGAGGCAGAGCGCGCCCTCAACGTCGCCGAGGCCTTCACCGCTTCCCCCGCTGTGGCGGGACAGTCCCTCCTGCTGATCGACGACGTCCTCACCACCGGCGCCACCGCCCGCGCCGCCGCGACCGCCCTTCGGGACGCCGGCGCCCGCCAGGTGGAAGTGCTGACTGTCGCCCGCGCCTTCAGCCTCACAACCTGAGGCGTCCTCTCGCCTCCCGCCTCCAGGGACTACCTCCTCAGTCGAGAAAACTCACTCACAAGTCACCACTTTCGCCCACTTAGGGTATGGTGTCCTTCCTGGTGACTGGGCTCGCACAAGACGTGAACTTGCCTTGTTTCCCAGAATATTTAAGCGTATACACACTTTCACAGTTTCATTGTGTAAGGCCGGTCATCCTTCCCCCTCTATCTAAATCGAGGTGACCCTATGGCTCTGGCTCTAGTGCCAGGAGAGGCCGAGCGGTACTCCACCTTCGTCCTGGGCGGCGAGCACTACGCCATTCCCGAGAGCTGCGTCCGGGAAGTCCTCTCCAACGTGCCTGTCATCCACGTGCCCGCCGCGCCTCGCTTCATGCGTGGCGCCATTGGCGTGGGCGGCAAGCCCGTACCCGTGGTGGATCTGGGCTGCCGGGTCGGTCAGGCCTTCAGCTCAACCGCCGCTCGCACGATGGTCCTCGTCGTCGAGGTACAGCGAGAGGGAGAGAAGATGCTCCTCGGGCTGACGGCCGACACGGTGGGCGCTCCTATCCACCTGAGCCCTCGCGAGGTGGTAGCCGCGCCCTCCTTTGGCTCCACCCACAACATCGACTCCTTCATCGCGGGCATGGGCCGCCATGGCGATGGCCTCGTGCTCCTGCTGGACGTGGACCGTATGCTCTCCTCGTCCGAGCTGCTCGCCGCCGAGGAGTTCGCCGCCTGCGCGGAGCTGACGCCGGGCTCGCCCCCGGATCCACGGAACCTGCGGCCGCTCTAGCTCCCGCTCGCCCTGCCACCGGAGAGGCAGCCGCGCCTCTCCGCCCCTCACGCCCCGGCGGTGGCCCCTCCTCCTCAAGGAGGCCTACCCCGGGGCAACTTCTTTTTCACGCTCCGTGGCGTTTTCGGTTGCCTGACTGCCACCCGAGGCCGCATGCAGGGGAAGGCGCTACCCGTGGCGCATGTTGAGCCGGTCACCTCCAGCCAGGGGGCTCCCCATGGCCCACCCCATCGAAGGACGAGGGATACAACGGATGTCTCGCTTCACATGGCTCGCCGCAGTCTTCGTGCTCACCTGCCCGCTCCTGGTCCTCGCGAAGTCTCCGGACCCCAACGCCGAGGCGGCCCAGCGGCACGCGGAGAAGGCTCTGGAGCTCGCCTCCTCGCCGCGCGGCGCCGCCTACCTCATCCGCCTGCATGGGCTCCTCGACGAGCTGGAGGACCTCACTCCCCTGGTCAACACCTACGCCACCCTGGCCAGCAAGCGCAGCGCTGATCCCGGCACGCGCGCCACGGCGACCCTGCTGCTGATGGACCTGGAGCGCGCCCGCGGCCGCACGGTGCGCTCTGCCGAGGTGCAGCGCTCGCTGGGCTTCATCGGGGACTTCTATGTCGTGGGCGGCTTCGAGAACGAGGGCAAGAGCGGGTGTGACACCGACTTCGGCCCCGAGGCGGCCTCGCTGGACCTGAGCGCGAAGTTCGCGGGCGCCAAGGGCCGCGAGGTGTCCTGGCGCAAGCTCGCCGTCTCTCCCACGAACGGGTATGTGGATCTGTCCGCGGCGGTGCGCCCCAACCGCGAGGCGGTGGCCTACGCGCTGACCTGGCTGGAGTCGCCCGCGGAGACCCAGGTGGCGCTCGGCGTGGGCACCTCTGGAGCCTTCCGGCTGTGGGTGAACGGGCAGGTGGCCGCTCGCGAGGATCGCTACAACCTGCCTCGGCCGGATCAGAGCCGCGTGGCGGTGAAGCTGCGCAAGGGGCTCAACCGGGTGCTCCTCAAGGTGTGCCAGGAGACCGGGCCGCTGGGCTTCTACCTGCGCCAGGAGCCGATGAGCGGCCGCAGCACCGTGAAGGTGTCGCTGCCCGCCACCCCGCCGGCCCTGGAGCGCGGCACGGCTCCGGCGCCCCAGGTGCTGCCGACCCTCACCTCCTCGATGCGCGCCCTGGTGGAGAAGAAGCCAGAGGACGCGACCCTGCGCGGCGAGTACGCCACGGTGCTCTCCTTCTTCCGTGCCTATGACGAGCGCGAGCACACCGCCACGGTGGAGGCCGAGCGCGCCGCGAAGGCCGCTCCAGGGGACGCGGGCCTGCAGCTGCTGGCCGCCGCGAACCATCGCGAGGATCCCAACCTGAGGCGGAAGTTCCTGGAGGCGGCGCTCAAGGTGGCGCCGAACTCGGCGGGCGCGCGTCAGGCCCTGGCCGAGCACGAGCTGGATCGCGGCCACCCGGAGCGGGTGCCGCCGCTGCTCACGCCGGTGGTGGAGAAGATGCCGGAGGCGGGCTCCGCCTCGCTGATGCTGGCTCGCGCCTATGAGCTGCTGGGCGAGTCAGCCAGGGCCCAGGTGATGGTGGAGGAGGCCTTCCGCCGGCTGCCGCAGGTGCCTCGCGTGGTGCGCGCCGCCGCCTCGGCCTCGCGCAAGCTGGAGCGCAGCCAGGAGACGCTGGAGCGGCTGCGGGTAGCGCTCGCGCTGCGCTACGACGACTCGGCCAGCCGCCGCATGCTGGCCGCTCAGCTGGCGGACATGGGACAGGTGGAAGCGGCCGCTCGCGAGTACACCGCTCAGCTCACCCTCAACCCCTTCGACAACGACTCGCGCGTGCGGCTGGGCGAGCTGCGGGCCGCCAACGGTCAGATCGATGCGGCGGTGGCGAACTTCGCCGAGGCCCGCGCGCTCTCGCCGGACGAGCCCGAGGTGTACGAGCGCGAGGGCCGCGCGCTGCTGGCCGCCGGGCGCCGGGACGAGGCCGTCGCCGCCATGGAGCGCTCGCTGGCGCTGCGGCCGCAGAACCCCGCCCTCAAGGAGGCCCTGCGCACCCTGAAGGGTGAGTCCGGCGGCTACGGCACGCGCTACCTGGTGGACCCCACGCCGCTCATCAAGGAGGCGGAGGCCTACCCCAACGAGGACGCCATCTACCTGTCGGAGAGCACCTACGTGCGCGTGCAGAAGAACGGCCTCACCAGCCGGCTGCATCAGCTGGTGGTGAAGGTGTTCAACCAGCGCGGAGTGGAGGACTTCCGGACGCAGCCGGTGGCGTACTCGCCGGATCGCCAGGAGGTGAAGGTGCTGCGCGCCCGCGTCATCAAGCCGAACGGCGCCGTGGTGGACAGCTACGGCGACACCGAGCGCAACATCAACGAGCCCTGGACGGGCATGTACTACGACGCCCGCGCGAAGATGCTGAACTTCCCCGCGCTGGCGCCAGGGGACGTGCTGGAGCTTCAGTACCGCATCGAGGACACGTCGCAGGACAACCTGCTGTCGGACTACTTCGGCGAGGTGGAGAACATCCAGGGCGTCTACCCCAAGCTGCGCTTCCAGTACCTGGTGGACATGCCCAAGGAGCGCCCCCTGTACTCCAACGCCGCGAAGGTGCCAGGGCTGGCCGCGAAGCAGGAGGAGCTGGAGGGTGGGCGCACGCTCTATCACTGGACGGCGAAGCACATCCCCAAGGTGGTGCCGGAGCCGGGCATGCCGGGCTGGGCCGAGGTGGCCCCGCCGCTGCACGTGTCCACGTACAAGTCGTGGGAGCAGGTGAGCCGTTACTGGTGGGGCCTGGTGAGGGATCAGCTCACGCCGAACGAGGAGCTCCGCCGGACGGTGGAGCAGGTCCTCACCGGGGTGGACCGCAAGGACGACATGGCGGTGGTCCGGGCCGTGTACAACTGGGTGGTGGCCAACACGCGCTACGTGGCGCTGGAGTTCGGCATCCACGGCTACAAGCCGTACCGGGTGACGCAAGTCCTGTCGCGGCGCTTCGGTGACTGCAAGGACAAGGCGAGCCTCATCCACACCATGCTGAAGCTGGCGGGGGTGGAGAGCAAGATGGTGCTCTTGCGCATGCGCAACCTGGGCTACATCGGCGAGGAGCCCGCGAGCCTGGCGGCCTTCAACCACGCCATCATCTACCTCCCCAAGTACGACATGTTCCTGGACGGCACCGCCGAGTTCTACGGCGCGCGCGAGCTGCCCAGCGCGGACCGGCGGGCCACCGTCCTCATTGTCGAGCCGGATGGCACGAGCACCTTCCGCATCACCCCCGAGGCCAAGGGCGAGGAGAACCTCACGCGGCTGGACATGGACGTGACGCTCAATGTGGACGGGAGCGCGGAGGTGAAGGGAGACAGCACGGTGAAGGGCCAGCAGGCCTCCGAGTACCGGCGCGCCTACCGCACCGTGGCCACGCGCAAGTCCACCTTCGAGCGCGCCTGGGCACAGAGCTTCCCGGGCCTCACGGTGAACGAGGTGACGCTCAATGACACGACCGTCCTCGACCATGATGTGGACATCGGCTTCCAGATGACGATCCCGCGCTACTCGGAGGCACAGCAGGGCGGAGTGCTGCGCTTCCTGCCCTTCGGCACGGGCCGCACGTACCAGCAGGCCTACGCCACGCTGGTGGAGCGCCGGTTCGATCTGGTGATGCAGGGCCCGTGGATGAACAAGTTCACCCTGCGCTACACCCTGCCCCCGGGCTACAAGGTGGCGGAGATGCCGCCGCCCCTGCAGGAGACGCACTCCTGGGGCCGGGTGAGCCTCACCTACCGCATGGAGGGCGGCAAGCTCATCGCCGATGGCGAGGTGCTGATGAGCTCTCCGCGCATCAAGGCGGATGACTACGCCGCGTTCCGGGCCTTCCTGGGCCGCGTGGACCAGGCCTTCGGGCGCAAGGTGGTGCTCCAGGGCCCTCCGCAGAAACAGACCGCCGAGCGCTGAGCCCGCACCCTCTCTCAGAATTTGAGATGCCGCTGCGCACGCCTGCCTGAGAGCGGGCGTTTGCATTCCTGGCCCAATCCGATCCATGCTCGGGGCCATGAGTCGTGAGGGTGGGTACCGCGAGGTGCCACTTCGCGGCGCATCAGCAACATTCTCCGATCTCTGGTCCCTTTCTAAAATCCGGTTGATCGTGTGAATGGAGATCACCTCCCTGGTGCATTCTCCCGGTTACTGTTTTCACCCCCAAGAGAAACGCTCGCCATGTCCTCAACTCCGTCCAACTCATCCGACAAAGTTCTTCGCAGCGAGTACCAGAAGTCGGTCGCCAACTATTGGAACACGAACCAGAACGACCCCGTGAACCTGCTGCTCGGCCATGTCGACGGCTACTACCACCACCACTACGGGATTGGTGACGTTGACTGGTCTGTGTTGGAGGGGCCCGAGAGCACGCGCAACGATCGGACCATCCGCGAACTGCACCGGCTCGAGCACGCACAGGCCGTGTGTCTGCTCGACCAGCTCGGGGACATCAAGCCCACCGACCGCCTGATGGACGGCGGGTCCGGCCGGGGCGGCACCAGCTTCATGGCCCACGAGCGCTTCGGCTGCCAGGTCGACGGCGTGACGATCTCCGAGTACCAGGTCGGCTTCGCGCAAAACCAGGCCGTGCAGCGCGGTGTGACAGACAAGGTCAAGTTCCATTTCCGCAACATGCTGGACTCGGGCTTCGAGACAGGGTCCATGCGCGGCATCTGGACCAATGAGACCACGATGTACGTGGATCTGTTCAAGCTGTTCGCCGAGTTCTCCAGGCTCCTGAAGGACGGCGGCCGTTACGTCTGCATCACCGGGTGCTACAACGACATCACCGGCGGCCGCTCGCGGGCTGTCAGCCAGATCGACGCGCAGTACATCTGCAACATCCACCCGCGCAGCGAGTACTTCAAGGCGCTGGCGGCCAACAACCTCGTGCCCATCCACGTCACTGACCTGACGGCCAAGACGATCCCCTACTGGGAGCTCCGCGCGAAGTCGTCGGTCGCCACCGGGGTCGAGGACCCGTTCCTCACGGCGTACAAAGAGGGCAGCTTCCATTACCTGCTGATCGTCGCGGACCGAATCGTTCGATGACGATCGGGGAGAGGCCGGTATAGGTTCGCCATCCCGGCACCGACAGGGGCAAACACCATGACGGAACCCAGCGACAAGACACAGGAGGACTCCGGCCTGGACGCGCTCAAGGCCGCCCTCTGGGCCAGGCCGAGTGGCCTGGGAACGTCCGCCGCCCGTCTTGCGGAGCTGCTCGCCCGGGTCCGCGCTGGCGACCTCGATCCGCCCCTGCCCCCGGCAGGCTCCAACCCTGCCTATGCCGAGAGGTCCTGGGGCGATGGGACCTTCTCCAAGCTGTACTGCCCCATCACCGAGCGGATGAACGAGCCGCTCGCCGCGGAGGTCGACGAGCGGCTCGTTGCCTGGGCGAAGGAGATCGGGTTCGACGACGATGAGCTCAAGAAGATCCGCAAGGCCAGCTTCGGCCGGCTGGTGAT
>Ga0247822_10002112_pt1 | contig 12566 bp, 9 predicted proteins | sample 13C_Cellulose_Da_FD_192423 | JGI IMG/M metagenome (GOLD analysis project Ga0247822, IMG submission 192423) | Soil microbial communities from agricultural site in Penn Yan, New York, United States - 13C_Cellulose_Day30 | ecosystem: Environmental > Terrestrial > Soil > Agricultural land | place...
TTGGCAAGTTTAACGGCATTTTTTGCGATGTCCATGCCGGTATAAGAAGATGGCTTTAGATTTTGAGTGATGTAACGCGCTCCGCCACCGCGACCGCTACCGACTTCGAGCACAACTTTTCCTTCGATCGGCACTTTTGTAGCCAGATAGTGATACATCTGCATCGGGAATCGTTGCGGAGTGGCAGCGCTGATGCCACATCCAAGTTCACATGACTTTGGAGAGTAGCCATAGTTCATAAAGTGCCACTCTGACGACCGGATATACCTGGACAATATTTCGTAGGTGATCTTGGCGTTCAGACGTTTAAACCATGGGTAACCTTTTAACAGGCGGATCGACGTTGTAATCATTGGGTTATTGAGTGCGAAGACAGGCATGCACAAACTTCAGTGCAGGTATGAAATCTGGTACTACGGGTATATACTGAGATGGGATAAAAAATTCGGTTAGCAAAGGTGCACATTATTTTGCTGATAACCAACAATATCCAGCGATTGACACGCATCCTTTAGCGAGTTGCCTGTTGATGCGTCGAAAGATCATGAGCAATTTCTTAACTGAAGTGCCGTGCGGTTTATATATATTGTACGGCTTCGCCTCCTCAGGCTCATGATATGCGCTATTGTCATTTGTTGTCCAGGACGCTGCCCGGCCAGCGTCGCTTTGTAAAGTTCTTCCTTTCAATAACTCTTTATTTCGTTGCCTTGACGGCGTCTGTTGCACAGCGATCGCTTCAAAGTGTACCATTACGTCCGGCAGAATTTCCACACCTTTCCGGTAGGGCAGAGGTTGCAAGCAGGGCGCCTGCATTGAATGGTGAAAAGACTGTCAGATTTGTCTATCTCGTGCCATCCGATGTTGCCATCAAGCCAGCCTATACGCAGAGCATAAAAAACGCCGCTCGTCACTTGCAGCAATGGTATCGCGATCAGTTGGGTGGGAACCAGTCGTTCAGGATGACAGACAATATTGTAGATGTTTATCAGTCGACACATCCTTCTGCATGGTACGCGACTAATCCGGATGCTGATTGGGCTGGAGAGTGGAAGTTCTGGTTCAATGCCGTCAATGATGCTTTTGCTTTATCTGGCGGAAGATTTGAAGACCCCGACAACTTTTGGGTGATTTATGTAGATGCCTTGTCCGTTTGTCCTATGCAACAGGGCGGTGGTTTGAGTGGCGTGGCGGCCATGGGGGCTAATGATCTTCGTGGACTGGTAGGGCAACCGTGGATTCCGATCTGCAACGAAGTAATTCCCAACTATTCTCCGTGCAGGTACGTCGGAGGCCTTGGACATGAACTGGGGCACGCATTTGGCCTGCCCCATCCCGGAGATTGTGATGATGAACATCCAGTCGCGTGCGACTACAATGCTTTGATGTACACGGGCTACGTCAACTATCCTTCCACATATTTCTCCGAAAGCGAAAAAGCATCACTGCGCACGAGTCCTTTCATTACAACGATCACCGGAGCAGGCTGCAACGTTGACTGCAGTGCGCTCAGTCTTGATTATGTGCTAACATCTTTGAAACAGATTTCGATTTGCCAGGGTGACACCTATTTAGCAGGCGGACAGATGCAAACAAATTCCGGCACGTATACCAACCGTTATACGTCCACAAGTGGTTGCGACAGCATTGTAACAACGCAGCTAACCGTTCTACCGGCATTCAATACGGTCAGAGACGTGTCCATCTGTTACGGACAATCACTATTTGCCGGAGGAAAGCTTCAGACTGCGTCGGGAAGTTATATCGATAACCTGGCATCGAAAGCCGGATGCGACAGCATTGTCACGACAAATCTCACCGTCCTTCCAGCATTAGCCTCGGGCAGAGACATCACCGTTTGCCAGGGCCAATCCATCCTGACGGGTGGAAAGCTGCAGACCACATCGGGTACATACGTAGATAAGCTTAAATCAAAAGCTGGATGCGACAGCGTTGTCACGACAAATCTCACCGTAGTATCTTTAACTACTGTATACTACTCCGGCGAACAAGATTGTTGGGCACGGAGGCGAGCTACTGCGGCCCAGGCTGGCGCCTCAATTGCTCTATTAAGTATTACCAATTGCTAAATTTTTTCTTATCTTCATCTGAACTTCATTCCAACATCTCAACCGCTTGGTAGCGGCCTGACCTCTCAGGCCCGGAATAGTTCGTTGACCGGGCACCTGTTGATTTTGAAATTGTTCACCGCAAAACCGCTACTAATCTCACCCGGCCCCACACTAAATCCACGTACTATGAAAACTATGCTTTCTATCCTGGCTATCAGCCTGGTGCTTTGTACTGCACTGGCTGTTGAGTCTATCATTGAAAAGCTCGGCCTCCAGGAGGCCGCAGCAAAGGACTTCATTTTGAAAGACTTTGTTGGCCGCTTTTCGACGTCGCCACTTAACGATGCAGCTGAAGAAGAAATTACCGACAAGATTGCAGCCGAGACAAGGATCTTCCAGATCCCCAGCGCCAAGCTGTTGTCGTCAGTAATTGCTGGTGACAAGAAGACCGCTGCCAAAGAGCTGTGTGCTTATGTTAAGGCATATGTTAATAGCCCGCAGTTCAGGAACGATTATAAGCAATTGCGTGAGGCTGCAAAACCGGACTCTGAACCGACGGGTATGGACGAAGATCAACTGGCATCAGTGAAGGCAACGATAGTGGAAATGGAAAAACAGATTGAGACATTGCGTGCCAGCCCCATGACGCCTAAGGAGGCCGTTGTGCAGTATGAGACAGCTGTCAAGCAAATGAAAGCTCAGCTTCCCACAGGCGATCCAACACCCAATAAAACCAAATGGATGAAGATCTATCCCGAAGATCCTGCGATTATCGTTAAGACACGACTCAACGAGTATCTGCAGCTGTTGGCAACTGTCGATTTCGATGCACAACTCACCGGTACTACTAAGAATAACCGGAAGTTCGTCAAGCCTGCGTACGAAAACCAAAGCCTTAAATGGAAAGCTATCTATCGCGCCGGCAAAGATGTAAATGAGGTGGCCTCGGCCTTTGCAAAAGAATGGCTGAAAGAAATTAAGTGATCAATCGATACTGATCCCTCTTTGTCAATTTCCGGTTACTGGCTGCGTCCACGCCATCTCTACCTCTTTGTCTTTGTAAGGATTGTCTTTCAATTTCGTCGACGTGATCCTTGCCCTGACAAACATGTGCTGTGGCTTGACCTGGAATTTTGCCTTCGTTCCTTCCACGCGCGAAAGAACACTCGATTTGTCCGAGCCCTTGAGCGCACCAATAAACTCGATAGTGTACCGGATGCCGGCTTCGGCCTGTACTTCTACGGTTATGTTTTTACGGTTGAGTGATACGTCTTTTAGCATGACACCCGATGACGCGTAGAAGTCGCCTCGTTCGAGGGCATCGATAAGACTACCAGGCTTAAGCGAATCTGCATACACCATAACCCAACCCCGGCCTGCATTTGCGTATGCAGAGCCGAACTGATGATAGCTGTGGCTGTCGTCGGTGCCAAGGCCGAGAAGAAGAGGTTGTCCTCGCTTGTAGTATGCGATGTTGATCTCATCCCAAAGGGCCTCTGTGCCCGGATGTGCCGAGTCACCTTCGTTGTGTACTTGCGGATGGCCGTTATAGACTTCAAAGAATCGTTCACCACGAAGACCGATCATGTCCTGTGCCGTGAGTGCGTAGTGGAAATTTGGATGATTGATATGCGGAAACATGGGGACTCCGGTTTCCTTGCGCTGCTGTAGTACGGCGTCGATGTTGCGTTGTAGTGTTTCTGTTACACTGCCACCTCCTTGAGGAGGAACTACGCGTTGAAGATTTATGCCACCCATATGCAATGGCTTCCCCTCGAAGCGGTCGGAGATTTCTTCCGCCGCTATGATGAGGAAGCGCGGATCTTCCATTTTTTGCTTGTACTCCGGATAAGTTTTTAACCTCACGCTCGTACGCCCGGTGTCTATCTTATACGTTACCCAATCTTCTCCAAACCGCGACAGATACTTTTGAAATGAGTCTTCATACATTCTGCTTTTCACAACCGTGATCCATTTCTCTTCGCGCGAAAGTGTATTGTGATCCGACAACGCAATGAAGTCATACTGATGGGACTTATACCAGTCGAGAATCATCTCCGGATATTCGTCGCCGTCGCTCCAATACGAGTGCGTATGCAGATTGCCCTTATACCAATGCTTCGCTTCTTTCGCAGGTGGCACTGGTGACGTAGAAAGAATAAGGGAGATAAGAATAGCGGTGAAATTGAAGGTTGTCAGCATTGGGGTAAGTTACGAAAGACGGTCATAATAAGTTAGAACAAATTTCATTCCCGGAGCGTCATCTATGATTCAAATCATACCCCTTGTTTTCTGATGGTCATAGATTTGATAAAAAAATATTCTATGAGCACACACATCAATACATTAGAAGGTAACGACTTAACCGTTGCCCAGCTGGCAATCGCTCATCCCGGCGCGCTCGCCGTGTTTACGAAGTACAACATAGACTACTGCTGTGGCGGAAACAGAAGTCTTGTTGAAGCGTGTCATCGCGTTGGGTTGGATCCTGATTTGATTCGTGCCGAGATCGATGAGGCGTCACCAACGGACTCCGCTCTTGCGCTAAAACCCGAGACCTGGAGTTCAGGACTTCTCATCGATTTCATCGTGCAGAATCACCATTCTTATATTAAAAGTGTTACACCTGAAATTGAAGCCTTGCTGGACAGGGTTTGCGATCGGCATGGAAACGACTGTCTTGAATTACTGAAGGTGAGGGAGTGTTTTCGCGATCTCACCGAGGAACTGGCACTCCACATGGAAAAGGAGGAAAAAGTATTGTTCCCGCTGATCAGGCGAATGGAGCTGAGCGGCGCTGAGGCTACGTCACTTGAAAAGAAAGTTCTTGGTCCAATCGCAGCCATGGAGGCCGAACACGAATCTGCAGGCGACCTCATCAAGCAGATCAGATATTTATCTAACAACTATACCCCTCCAGACTTTGCATGCCCTACGTTTCAGATCACATATCGCAAGCTGAAGGAATACGACAATGACCTGATGCGGCACATTCATCTCGAGAACAATATTCTCTTCGGGCGATTTAAGGATTCAACGACTCCATCGTCATGCTCCATCTGAATCATTCTCACGCCTGTTCTGTTTTGTACGTATGGAGTTGAACCAAAGAATACTCAGCGATCTGGTGATTCATATGAAGTATGCCCGGTATATCCCCGAATTAAAACGTCGGGAGTTGTGGGGAGAAATATGCGAGCGTTATGCTAAAATGATGCGCGACAAGTATCCTGCGCTTCATGATGAGATTAATGAAAACATCCGCTTTGTTCTTGATAAGAAGGTGCTGCCTTCCATGAGAGCGATGCAGTTCGCAGGGCCTGCGATCGAACGTAATTGCAGTCGCATTTATAACTGTGCGTACATGCCTGTTGACGACATTCGTTCATTCTCCGAGGCCATGTTCTTGCTGCTCGGTGGCACGGGTGTTGGATTCTCAGTACAGTTTCACCATGTGGAAAAACTCCCGGCCGTAGCGAAGGGCCGGAAGCGAAAGCGCTTTCTGGTAGGCGATAGTCTTGAAGGCTGGGCAGATGCCGTGAAGGTGCTGCTGAAAGGATATTTCGGCATCAGCGATTATGTTCCCGATTTCGATTATTCCGACATACGCCCCAAGGGTGCAAGGCTGGTCACTGCTGGAGGTAAGGCACCAGGACCTGAGCCGTTGAAAATATGTATGGCACACCTTTCAGCAATTCTAGATCGAAAAGCGGACGGAGAGAAGTTGACGCCACTTGAGTGTCATGACATGATGTGCCACATAGCCAATGCGGTTTTGGCTGGTGGTATCCGGAGATCTGCTATGATCTCGCTCTTTTCCCCTGACGACGAAGAGATGCTCACGTGCAAGTTTGGCAACTGGTGGGAGTTAAATGAACAGCGCGGACGCGCCAATAATTCAGTGGTGCTGATGCGTGATGCAACGACAAAGGAGGACTTCCTTCGCCTCTGGAAGAAGATCGAATTGTCGGGAACAGGCGAGCCAGGATTTTACTTTACCAACCATGCGGACTGGGGTACAAACCCTTGTTGTGAAATTGCCTTGCGACCGTTTCAGTTTTGCAATTTGTGCGAGATCAACGTATCGGATATTACAAGTCAGAATGACTTGAATGAACGTGCACGAGCGGCCGCATTCTTCGGTACACTTCAGGCGGGATTTACCAACTTCCATTATCTGCGTGAAATATGGCGAACGACAACTGAAGATGAAGCGTTGATTGGTGTGGGCATGACGGGAATCGCGAGTGGTTGCGTTCTGAATTACGACTTGCAGGAAGCGGCCGATGAGGTTAAGCGCGTCAATCATCGCGTGTCAGCAATGATCGGTATCCAGTATGCCGCCCGTTGTACAACGATCAAACCGTCCGGCACTTCGTCGCTGGTGCTGGGCACATCATCAGGCATTCATGCATGGCACGGCGAATTCTACCTGAGAAGGATCAGGATCGGAAAGAATGAGGCGCTGTATACTTACCTTTCGATTAATCATCCTGAAATATTGGAAGACGATATGTTGAACAGCAGGCAGGGGATCATTTGCATTCCGCAGAAGGCCCCGCCGGGCTCTATTCTGAGAACGGAACATGTGATCGACTTGCTCGAGCGAATCAGGAAGTTCAATACGGAATGGGTTCGCAACAGGTCATGGGTGAAGAACAATCACAACAACGTGTCGGCTACCATCTCAATTGCTGACGGCGATTGGCAGAAGGTGGGAGAGTGGATGTGGAACAACAAAGCGTCCTATAATGGCCTGAGCGTACTTCCCTTCGATAACGGTAACTATAAGCAGGCGCCATTCGAGGACATCGGCGAAGCCAGGTTTCTCCAATTGGAGAGATCTCTTTCTGATCTCGACCTGTCGCACGTATTTGAGCCGGATGACGCCACTGATCTTCAGGCAGAAGCCGCTTGTGCCGGGGGCGCATGTGTCATAACGTAAGCTGACGAAAGTCATATTTTATTGTTGTTACATGCTCTAGCTTTATGGGAAAGAAAAAGAAAGTGTTTCCATCAAGTACGCTAGAACGGTACCACGCCAAGCTGGTAACCCTGAAGAAGGATCAGATGCTCATACAGGAAGGCGATCCCGCCACTGACTATTTGCAGGTGGAAAGCGGAAGCGTGAAGATGTTCATTGTGAGTAACGAGGGTCAGGAGTTCATACAAGGCATCTTTACCGCAGGTGAAAGCTTCGGCGAGCCTGCATTGATCGGCGCGTTTCCATATCCCGGCAGCGCGGTGGCCATTGTGCCGTCGAAGATATGGAAATTGCCTGCCGATTATTTCTTTCAAATGCTGAAGGAGAATTTTGACCTCCACATGAAGATGGATCAGGTCCTCTGCCAACGGCTGCGCTACAAGTCGATGGTACTTTCCGAAATATCCAGCCATGAGCCGGAGCACCGGATAATGTCTCTGCTTCGTCATTTCAAGTCCAAGAATTCCTCCGGCCTCGGTGGAAAGATGATCATTCCTTATACCCGCCAGCAACTCGCCGATATGAGCGGCCTCAGGGTCGAGACGGTTATCAGGACAGTTAAAAAAATGGAGAAGGACAAGAAGCTGTCGCTGGAAGGCCACAAGATCAGATTCTGATATCACGAGCCATCCAGGATTGATTCCGAATTGAATCTGTCAATCAACAGGAGTAAATCATTTTTTATAAACAGCACTTTTTTACCGCTGTTCATAATCCCATACACACGCTCTTAGCGGCAGGCGTCAATGATCTGCGTCGCACTCAAGGAATCATAATTTAAGTGCGCATATGATTTTGATCATATCATTGATCGTTGCTGATGACGCATCTTGCCTGGAAAGGCGAATATGCGAATGAAGGATTCTAAAATAATTGACGAGATCAAATTGCTGAAGGCCAGGAAAGGAATTGCCGTTCTCGCTCACTACTATCAAAGGCCCGAAGTTCAGGATCTGGCCGACTACGTGGGCGATAGCCTGGCATTAGCGCGCGAGGTCCTCAATATCGGAACTAAGAAGATTATGTTCGCTGGTGTTCATTTCATGGCAGAGACGGCTAAGGTGATCAACCCTGAATGCACGGTCCTTATCCCGGATATTGACGCAGGCTGTTCCTTGGCGGATTCATGTTCGCCACAAGATTTTAAGGCATTTGTCGATGCACATCCGTCGCATAAGGTGGTGTCGTACATCAATTGTTCTGCGGAGATTAAGGCGATGAGTGACATTGTTTGCACATCCTCCAATGCTGAGCAGATCATCCGCGCCGTAGATGCGGATCAGCCGATCGTCTTTGCTCCCGACAAGAATCTCGGACGTTATCTTATCTCGAAAACCGGCCGGGACATGAAGCTTTGGGACGGGGCATGCGTGGTTCATGAAGCGTTCTCTATCGATAAGCTTTTGGCGCTGCATCAGCAACATCCGGAAGCTGAGATCGTGGCACATCCGGAAGCAGAGCCCCACTTGCTGAAGGTGGCTCATTTCATCGGGTCCACAACAGCGATCATCAGGTATATCACGAATAGTGGAGCACGTGAATTTATCGTTGCTACGGAAGTGGGCATTTTAAATGCGCTTTCGAAACAGCTGAAAGATAAAAGAATTATCCCTGCTCCGACGTCGGAAAACAACACGTGTGCCTGTAGCGAATGTGGCTTTATGAAAATGAACACCCTTGAAAAGATTCATGCATGCCTGACCAGAGAGTTTCCTGTTATTGAGATCGAAGAATCTTTGCGACTGAGAGCGCTCAGGCCACTGCTGGCCATGCTTGAACATTCAAACAACTAGCGTATGGCATCCTGCGACATTCTTATCATTGGTGCCGGCATTGCCGGCCTTTCGCTTGCTATTAAGTTGAACCACGAGTTTCCCGATCGGCGGATCGTTATCCTCTCGAAGGAAGACGAAACGCAATCAGGGACGTGGCATGCACAAGGCGGTATCTCTGTGGTATGCAAGAGCAATGATTCCTTTGAAAGCCACGTCAACGATACCCTGAATGCAGGCGCAGGCCTCTGCAGACGAGACGTTGTCGAAAGGGTAATACGTCATGCACCACAGGTGCTACGGGATCTCATGGACAATGGGGCAGAATTCGACCGCGATGCTTCGGGCCACTTAGCAGTGGGCAAAGAAGGTGGTCACTCTCAGCCTCGGATTGTTCATTGCAAAGACATGACCGGATTCCACATCTCCACGTCGCTTTTAAAGACATTGAAGTCCTTGTCAGGAATTGAATTATTGACGCACCACGTTGCCGTCGATCTCATCACGTCAGGGCTACTGGAGCGTATAAAGAACAATGCAAGCACTTGCTACGGAGCCCTGGTGTTTAACAAGAAGAAGAGGCAGTTTGAAAATCTGGTGTCACGCGCTACAATATTGGCCACAGGCGGAGTCGGACATTTGTATCAGAACACGACAAATCCTTCAATCGCAACCGGCGATGGCATTGCTATGGCCTATCGCGCCGGAGCATTGATCAGCAACATGGAGTTCATACAATTTCATCCTACGGCATTCTTTCTCAATGACGAAGGTGCGCCGCACTTTCTCATCACGGAGGCGTTGCGCGGGCATGGTGCATACATGGTGAATCACCAGGGCGAGCGTTTTATGTTCAATTACGATGCCCGGGGCGAACTAGCTTGCCGGGATGTGGTATCGCGGGCAATAGAAGACCAGATTGTTACTTCAGGACATCCCTGCGTGTACCTGGACTGCCGGCATCTGGACGCACGGGAATTGGCAATCCGTTTTCCAACGGTGTATAACCATTGTGCGGATAGGGGTATCGATATAGCCACTGACCCGATTCCAGTGGTGCCGGCAGCCCACTATTTATGCGGCGGCATTGATGTGGATGCGTCAGCGATGTCATCCGTCAGAAATTTATACGCAATCGGAGAATGCGCCCATACGGGACTGCATGGCGCTAACCGGCTTGCCTCAAATTCATTGCTTGAGGCTGCTGTGTTCGCCGGGTTTTGTTTCGAATCGATCAAATCAACACTTTCCTCTATACCGCTTCGCCATGACGCAATGAGTAGTAGAACTGCGTATAGCCTTGTCGGTAGTTCGCCGGGATTGACAATGATCAGGAGCAAGGTACGTCAGTACATGTCCCGGTATGCTGGTGTCACACGGACTACCGATGGCCTCCTGCATGCGCTGAATTACTTTTCGTTGCTCTCGATTAAGTTCGAGGATGTTTATTCGAACTCATTTTCTCCGGAGCTGAACGAACTACGTAACGCAATCACGTGTGCCCGACTCATTATCAAGCAGTCGCTTGAACGGAATGCAAATGCAGGAACGTTCTACAACAAAGATCTGAACTTGAATCTTACATCTCCTGCCTGACTCCACCTGCGCCAACGGAAGACCAGGGAGTTCTCCGCCATCGGATCACTTCCGTTGGATTTGGTGACAGCCCTCAAAGGTGAACACTGGCTACGGAGCGAGTCCCGCTAAAGTCTTCCAACGGGGATTTAGGGGCTGTTAATATTTCGTTTTGAATGCCCTTTATGATTTTCTCCTGCTCGTCAAGTTCATTTTGAAATTGATTCTTTTGAAGTGAGGCGTGTTCAATGCCACGGTAATACCGGATGCCTGCCAACAGCTGGGATCCAAACTCCACAATTTCTTTCGACCGCTTTGCGTCGTCCTCGTTTAACTCGTGGGCCTGCTCTTTCATATACTGAACGTTGAGTCGCAGTTCCTTGATAAACATGTGCGGGCGTTCCAGGTTCGACAACACATTTCCCCGTCCATAGATGTGGTCTGTCATCTCGCGCAGCGAAACGATCCGGTTAAAGTAGGCGATGTTTGGGCCGGGACATATCGTCACTGCCTTGAGATTCTTTACCAGTGGAAGGTCGTACTTAATACTTGCTGCGTTGGAAAGTCCTATGCAAAGACACTCCTTGCTTACTACATGATCATATTGACGGCTAAATTCCGTAGGAGAAAGATCCATGGTTTTTAGCTGTTCTATCTTCCGCTTCTGATAAGCATGGGACGCTGTACAAATCGGTTCCTTTGTGAATTCTGTGTTTGATACCAAATGCTTCTCTGTGCAGGGGCTCCCCGGTTTCCCTTTCGCGATCCGTGCCAGCTTCTCCTTCTCTGAGCTTGTACCCCGGAGATAATTGAAGCGTACCCCAAGCGGTGAATTTCTGCTTAGTATGATATCTTTTTCTTCAGCATCTCTCAACAGTTCCTGAGTAGGACCATCAACTGTCGTTGCTTCAGGGCAGAGAAGAAACGGCGTACCCCATCCAGTGCTGGTGACATCGTATTCCGTCAGGAGGAACTCCGCTTCCTCGTGCGTTCCGATTCCACCTTGTACCGTAATGGCTATGGGATGTGGATCTTCGAAGTATATGCCTCCTTTCGACTTGACCGAGGCGTTGTATAGCGCATGCAGAGACGAAACCAACTCGCTCCGCTTCTCCTTAAATTCGCGAAGTATTAGCCCCATTAAACTACCGTCGGTTGCAAATGCGTGTCCGCCGCAGTTAAGTCCGGATTCAACTCTGAATTCGCTTACCCAGATTCCCTTCTTCGCGAGATACTTCCCTTGAATCAGTGCGGAGCGATAGTCGCTTACCTTGATAATAATCTTCTTGTCAAATGTACCATCAGCTCTCACGTCAAATCCGCGAAGTTTCTCCAGGTAATTGAAGAGCCGGGGATTCAGACCGGCTGAAAAGATGATCGCGGAGTTAGTAAGATCACTGTTGGCATATCCCCGAAGTGCTGCCAGCGCGTCCGACGAATCAGGAACAGGATCGTTATTCTGGTCGTAATGGTTCTTATCGACCTTCGTCATAATATTGACATCGATGCGACCCGGACGTACCTGACTTGTCAGAAATTTAGTAAGCGCTTCCTTTTCCTTTTCTACGCTGGAGGTCATAAGGCGATTGTAGGCAATGCGCAGAACGTTTTGCGTGGGTAACATTTCAAAATATTTTGATAGCTCGGAGCCGGCCAGGAAAGCGGTGTTCTTCAGACTGTCGATCTGTTCCTTTACAATCTGATTGACCAGATTTAGGTAATCGGTAATTCGCTTTGCCCGGAAGTCTTCCTCCGTCGGCATGATGGGGGTGAACGGCCGTTTCAGCTGCTTGTAGTAGTGCTGCCTCATCAATTCAATGAGCTTGTCCTCGATAATGGATATCACTGAATCAATTCCGTACCTCGCAACTTTTATTGGAGAGTCCACGGTGTAAGCCAACCCCATGACGGGGATGTGAAAGGTATGTAACGATGGTGCGTTCATGTGTTTGTGTTTATGATGTGTCGATGCCGATGATTTGGTCCTGCGTTCTCATGCAACCCATGGGTTACCCGGAGTGATATGCACTCCTCGCTTTTAAGGGGCTACTGTTGAAAGACCGGGATCATCAGGCCATTACTTTTTCATTTGGATTGTTAACTGTATTCCTGAGTGTTTTGTGTTTTAAGTTTGCCGATACTGTCACAACAAGGTATGTGAGTGGT
>Ga0247822_10002113_pt1 | contig 12563 bp, 9 predicted proteins | sample 13C_Cellulose_Da_FD_192423 | JGI IMG/M metagenome (GOLD analysis project Ga0247822, IMG submission 192423) | Soil microbial communities from agricultural site in Penn Yan, New York, United States - 13C_Cellulose_Day30 | ecosystem: Environmental > Terrestrial > Soil > Agricultural land | place...
CAGATCGCCCGTCGGCCGTCGGCCGTGACGGCGAGGTCCGACGTCAGCCGCTGGTCGGGCCAGTCGGCCCCGACGTCTTGGGACAGCGGCTTCCAGGTCCGGGCGTCCCACCGCCGGAGGACCGCCCCCCAGTCGCTGGTGTAGAGCGTCTCCCCATCCGGCGTGAACCGCAAGACACCGACCGGGCCCTTATGTCCGGTCAGGGTGTGCGTCGGGGTCAGCGTGGCGACCCCGGGCGGGTTCACTGAAGCGGCCTGGGGAGGGGTTGCCGGCTCGACCTGCGGCGATGTCGCCCCCTCGGTCGGGACGGTTTCGTCGGCACCGGCCGGATCGGCATCGCTCCAATGCGAAAGGGCGTACCCCCCGATCGCCAACCCACCGATCAGAAGTACGACCAGCCCGGCCGGGATCGCGACGACCCGCGGCCACGGCGTCGGACGGACCGCCCGCCGGAGGGCCTTGGAGAAGTCCTCGGCGGTCGGATGCCGGTCGGCCGGGTTCGCCGCCATCGCCCGCCGGCACACCGCCTCCAGCGGGGCCGGGATCGACGGGCACACCGACCGCGGTTGGGGCGGCTGTCCGGCCAGCACCCTCGCCCGGACCTCGCTCGCAGTCGCCCCGGGGAACGCCCGGGCCCCTGTCAGGGCCTCGTACAGCAGCACCCCCAGGCCGTAGACCTCCGACCGCCCGTCCGCCGCCCCGGTCCCGCCAGCAGATCCGGGGCGGTGTACGCCAGGGTGCCGGCGGGTTCTCTCTGGTTGTTCGCGGTGGCCGCCAGCCCGAAGTCGGTCAGGTACGCACACCCGTCCAGCCCGACCAGCACGTTGGACGGCTTGACGTCCCGGTGCAGCACCCCCCGGGCGTGAGCAGTCGCCAAGGCGTCAGCCACCTGCACCACCAGCCCCGCCAGTGACCGCAGCCCAGCTCTGGTGCGTGGGACGGTGGAGGCGTACCGGTCCAGGGTTGGGCCGTCGATCAGCTGGCTGACGACGTACACCCCGCTGTCGTGGCGGCCGACGTCGTACACCGGCACGACGTGCGGGTGCCGCAGCCCGGCCCGCCGGACGGCCTCATCGAGCAGACCCGGTACCGAGTCGGTCGGGTCGAGCTGGAACGCCAGTCCGCTCCGCACGGCCAGCACTGCCGCCCTCGCCTACTCCAGGCATCCGTGTCGCTAACCGGAACGCTGAGAGTCAAGCCGCCCCACTCCCTGTCGCGTCCAACGCCCGCCACAGCGGGCACCCGTCCGCGGCCGGCTCGCCCCACCGGTAGCGGGCCAACAACTCCATCGACTTCTGTGCCAGCAGCCGCCGGACCTCCCGCCGCTTCCCCCTGACCCTGGGAATCGTCATCCCGTCGTAGCCGGTGGTCCGGTGCCGCAGCCAGGCGATCACCGACGCCTCGGCCCGCTCCCCCACCGGTATCCTCCTGGTCCGGGCGACCATCCCGCTGCCGACCGGGGTGCCCGGAGCCCTCGGCACGATCCCGGAGGCCGGCATCACCCCACGCCCCGGACCGGGTAAGATCGGGTACCGACCGACGCCTCCCGGAGGAGCGATCCCGTGACACTCTCGCCCACCACCCGACAGGGCGGCGACTGGCGGCAGCGGCTCACCCAGATCGTCGATCTGGTCAGGGACATGAGCCTCCAGACCGAGCCCCAGGAGATGGTCCGGTCCTACGCCGACAAGGTGCGACTCCTCCTCCCCAGCGACGCCCGCCTCTCCCTCAGCCGGCGGGGCCTCGCCGCCCCCCGCTACCGCATCACCCGCAGCACCACCTGGGCGGACGACATCAACCCGTGGACCGAGCCGGACCGGCTGCCGCTGCTGGAGGGCGGCCTGCTCGCCGAACTGATCTACGCCGACCAACCCCGGGTCATCGGCGACCTCGACGTGGCCCCCGGCGACCCGGCCGCCGGGTACCTGGCCGGGCACCGCTCCCTGATGGCCGTCCCGACGTTCGACGGGGGGGCCGCCCTGAACATGGTCGTCCTCCTGCGGCGGGGGCCGGCGGCCTTCCCCGACGAGGAGCTGCCCGAGGTGGTGTGGCTGAGCAACCTGTTCGGCCGGGCGACCGGCAGCCTCCTGCTGGCCGAGCAGTTGCGGCGGGCCAACCTCGCCCTCGACCGGGAGATGCGGGCGGTCGGGGACATCCAGCGGTCGCTCCTGCCGGCCCGGCTGCCGGCGGTGCCGACCCTGGACCTGGCCGCCCACTACCGGCCGTCGCACCGGGCGGGCGGGGACTACTACGACTTCTTCCCGCTCGACGGCGGCCGGTGGGGGGTGATCATCGCCGACGTGAGCGGGCACGGCACCCCGGCGGCGGTCCTGATGGCCGTCACCCACTGCATCGCCCACACCAACCCCGGGCGGGCCCGCCCGCCCGGGGAGGTGCTCGGCTACCTCAACTACCACCTGGCCGACCTGTACACCGGCCGGACCGGGACGTTCGTGACGGCGTTCTACGGCGTCTACGACCCGGCCGACCGGACCCTGACCTACGCCCGGGCCGGTCACAACCCGCCCCGCGTCAAGCGGTGTCGGGACGGGAGCCTGCTGGCACTGGGCGGGGCGGGCGGGTTCCCGCTCGGCATCACGACCGAGGGGGCGTACGGCGAGTGCGTGCAGCCGCTTCAGCCCGGCGACCAGATCATCTTCTACACGGACGGGATCACCGAGGCGGGTAACCCGGCGGGGGAGTTGTTCGGGACCGGTCGGCTCGACCACGCCCTGGAGAACTGCTCGCTCCAGGCGTCGGCCCTGCTCGCCTCGGTGCTCCGGTCGGTGGAGGAGTTCGCCGACGGCCACCCGGCCGACGACGACCGGACGCTGATCGTCGCCCGGGTGTCGTGATCGACCGCCGGGACTGTCCCACGCCACGGACCCGGGCTGGGCCGAAGACCGTGTAGGCCACCGCCCCGACGACGGCGGCGTGCAGCACGACCACGGCCCAGAAGGCGACCAGGAACGGCACCTTCCGCGTCTTGTGTCGGAACTGGCGTTGGGCCAGAATCGCCCCGGGCCAGCCACCCAGGGCCGCCAGCAGGTGCAGCGTCCGCTCCGGCACCCGCCGCCCGCCGGTAGTGGCCCGCCGCTTGTCTAGCCCGTAGGCGGCGAAGCTGGCGACACTCGTCACGGCGACGACACCCAGGTAAGCAACGACATACCACATGCTGCTGCGATCCCCCGGAGGACGGCATGCACGGACCGTCACCGGACGACCCGCACCCGATGGCCGGCTTCCCGCAGGTCGGATTCCTCAAGCCGCTGGTCAAGAACCCGAACGTCGTGGTCGGCGAGTACACCTACTACGACGACCCGGACGGCCCCGAGCACTTCGAGGCGAAGTGCGTTCTGTACCACTTCCCCTTCATCGGGGACAAGCTCGTCATTGGGAAGTTCTGTGCCCTGGCCCGCGGCGTCAAGTTCGTCATGAACGGGGCCAACCACAAGGTCAGCGGGTTCTCGACGTACCCGTTCCAGATCTTCGGCCGCGGGTGGGAGGCTGTCATGCCCCAGCCCGGCGACCTGCCGTACAAGGGGGACACGGTGGTCGGCAGCGACGTGTGGGTCGGGTACGACGCCCTGGTCATGCCGGGGGTCAAGATCGGGGACGGGGCGATCGTCGCCGCCCGGTCGGTCGTCACGAGGGACGTGCCGCCGTACGCGGTCGTCGGCGGCAACCCGGCCGGGGTCGTGAAGCAGCGGTTCCCGGACGAGGTCGTGGCCGAGTTGCTGGCGATCCGGTGGTGGGACTGGCCGGTAGACAAGATCACCCGCAACCTGCCCGCCATCGTCGGGGCCGACCTCGACGCCTTACGGTCGGCCGGGTGACGAGACGATCCGGGCAGGGTCGGTCGCTCGACACGAGAGTAATACTGCCCCGCGACGCACACTCCGAGAATGAACAGATCGCCCGCCGACTGCGATCCCCGCGGCGTCGGCCGCGGTCCTGCCGGGTTCACCGGGTCTCACCCCAGGCCGCTACAGGTAGTCCATCCACGCCAGTCTTCCCGGCCGCCACAGCCGTTCGACCCGGCGTGGGCCGGCGGTCGATGGCTCGAAGATGAACTAAAACTTATCCCCAGTTCACTCCCGTCTCACCGGGCGGCCGTATCTGTAACCGACCAGCACCGGTCAATCACTACGATCGTCAAACTCGTAGCAGCCCGGCGGCCGATTGTAAGGACGTGTGAGATCACGTCCCGGGTCGGCCGGCCCGGCCGACGTCGGGCACCGGGGTGCGTACATGGCCGCCGCGACGGGATCACCGGGTACTGTGACGCCGCAAGGCTGTCGGGCGGCCGTGCCGCCCTCTTACCCGGCCCTCGCTGCCCTGCTCGTCTGCCTCGCCCTCGCTGGCTGTGCCACCCCCCCGGCCTGCGACCGGGCGTGCGTCTCGCAAGAGGTGGCGGGGCGGTTCGGTCAGCCGGTCGGGCCCGGGCCCCGGGAAGACCGGGTGCTCGTCCCCGACGGCATCGAGGCCGGCAAGCCGCTGGCCGAGGACCAGGCCGTCCTGCTCGCCCTGTGGAATAACGCGGCGTTCCACGAGGCCCTGGTCGAACTCGACCTGACCCGGGCCGACCTGGTCCAGGCGGGTCTGCTCACCAACCCCGAGTTCTTCTACTCGTGGCCGGTCTCCGGCCGGGACTTCCGCTACCTCTTCGACCTTCCGATCGAGGCCATCTGGCTCCGCCCGGTGCGGCTCAAGGCGGCCGCCGCCGAGAACGACCGGGCGTGCGAGCGGGTCACCCAGCTCGCCCTCGACTTGATCCGCGACACCCGGGTGGCGTTCGCCGACCTCGGGCTGGCCCAGGACCAGTTGAAGGTGGCCGGGCGGGCGGTCGAGTTGCGGGGCGGGGTCGCCAGACTCGCCGAGGCCCGGCTCAAGGCCGGGGATGCGAGCCGACTGGAAGTGTCCGCCGCCCGGATCGACGCCCTCCAGGCGGAACAGGACCTCACCCGGGCCCGGTTCGAGGTGGCCGCCGTCCGGGAGCGGCTCCGCAACCTGACCGGGCTGTCCGGGTTCAACTTCCCGCTCTCCGCCGACGCCGCCCCGTTCGACCCCCGCACCGAGATGGCGGTCGATGCCCTGGTCGCGGAGGCGGTGGCCACCCGCCCGGACGCCGCGGCGGCGGCACACGCGATCCGGGCCGCGGCCGAGCGGGTGCGGGCCGCCCGGCTCGGCTGGTTCCGGCTGCTCGGCGTCCTCGACGCCACCAGCGGCAACCCGGTCCACACCTTCGGCCCGGCCTTCCGCGTCACCCTGCCGATCTTCAACCAGGGGCAGGGCCTCAAGGCCCGGGCGGCGGCCGAGTACGAGCAACTCGACCGCCGCCGGCTGACGGTCCACAACCAGGTCGTCCAGGACGTGCGGACCGCGTATGCTCGGTACCAACAGGCCCGGGCGGAACTCGACCTCGTCCGCGGCAAGACCCGGCCGGAGGTGGAGGCGGCGATCCGCCAGGCCGAGGCGGCGTTCAAGGAGGGGAACGCCACCTACCTGATCGTGCTCGAAGCCAACCGCCAGTTGATCACCACCCTCGGACGGGAGGCCCAGCTCGCCGCCGACCTGCGGAGGGCGTGGGCCGAACTGGAGCGGGCGGTCGGGCGACGGCTCGCCACCCCCGCACCCCCGGAGACGCCCTCCCCATGACGTACCGCAGCGGCGTCCTCACCGGGGCGGTCGCCACCCTCATGCTCGCCGGGGCGGCCGCCGCCGGGTGGTGGCTCCTCGTCGGCAAGCCGGCCGGCGGCGGCAAGCCCGCCCCGCCCCCGATCCCGGCGGCCGTCCCGAAGGTGTTCAAGGAGGATCAGGCGGCCGGGGTCACCCTCACCCCGGAGGCCGAGGCCCGGCTGGCGATCCGCACGGCCCCGGTCGAGCGGAGGCCGGTCGGCCGGGTCCGGGTCTACGGCGGGGAGGTGACCATCCCGCCCGGCCAGGCGGTGGTCGTGTCGGCCCCGCTCGCCGGGGTGCTCAAGCCGGCCGGCAAGGCCCCCCCCACCGCCGGCTCGGCCGTGAAGGCCGGCGAGCCGGTGTACCAGTTGCTGCCGATTCTCGACCCGGTCGGGCGGGCCAACCTGACCGCCTCCAAGGTGGACGCGGACGGCCAGGTGAAGGCCGCGGAGGAACAGCTCAAGGCCGCCCAAATTACACTGGAGCGTGCCAGGAACGTACTGGCGGGCGGGGCCGGCAGTCAGCGGATGGTGGACGAGGCCCAGGCCCAGGTGGACATCGCGACGAAGGCCCTGGAGGCGGCGAAGGCCCGCCGCGACCTGCTGGACAAGGTGGTCGGGCAGGTCGAGGGGGGCACGACCACCCCGGTCCCGATCGAGGCCCCGGCGGACGGGGTGCTGCGGGCGGTGTCCGCCCTACCAGGGCAGTCGGTCCCGGCCGGGGCCGCCCTGTTTGAGGTGGTGGACCTGTCCCGGGTGTGGGTCCGGGTGCCGGTGTACGTCGGCGACCTGGCGGACATCGACGCCGCGGCCCCGGCGGCGGTCGGCCCGCTGACCGCCCGACCCGGCGACCCGACCCGGCCGGCGGTCCCGGTCGCCGCCCCGCCGGCCGCCAACGCGACTGCCGGAACCGCCGACCTCTTGTACGCCCTGGACAACCGCGAGACGGCGTACCGCCCCGGCCAGCGGGTCGGGGCGACGCTCACGCTCCGCGGACCGGCCGACGCCCTGGTCGTCCCGTCGGCGGCGGTGGTGTACGACGTCCACGGCGGCGGGTGGGTGTACGAGCGGACCGGCGAGCGGGCCTACACCCGCCGCCGGGTGGTGGTCCGGTACGTCGTCGGGGACGACGCGGTGCTGGCGTCCGGCCCGCCGCCGGGCACGCCGGTCGTGACCGCCGGGGCGGCCGAGTTGTTCGGCACCGAGACCGGGTTCAGCAAGTAAGTCGGCCGAGGCCCCCATGCTCACCTGGCTCATCTCCACCTCCGTCCGCCTGCGGGTCGTCGTCCTCGCCCTGTGCGTGGTGCTGCTCGTGGTCGGCTCCCGGTCGATCCGCCGGGCCCCGCTCGACGTGTTCCCGGAGTTCGCCCCGCCGGTCGTCGAGGTCCAGACCGAGGCCCCCGGGCTGTCGTCCGAGGAGATCGAGTCGCTCGTCACCGTCCCGGTCGAGAACGCCCTGAACGGGCTGCCGGGGGTGAAGACGGTCCGGTCCAAGTCCGTCCTCGGGCTGTCGCAGGTGGTGCTCGTCCTCGACGACGGGGCGGACCCGCTCCAGGTCCGGCAGATGGTGCAGGAGCGGGTGGCGTTCGAGACCCCGCGGCTGCCGACCGTCGCCCGCCCGCCGGTCATCCTCCAGCCGCTCTCGACCACGAGCCGGGTGCTCAAGATCGGGGTGTGGTCGAAGGCCCTCAGCCAGATGGAGCTGACCGAGGTGGTGATGTGGACGGTCCGGCCGAAGCTGATGAGCGTCCCCGGGGTGGCGAACGTGGCGGTGTGGGGGCAGCGGGACAAGCAGTTCCAGATCCTCGTGGACCCGGACCGACTCCGGGCGAACGACGTCACCCTGACCCAGGTGACGCGGGCCGGGACCGACGCCGTGGCCCTCGACGCCGGGGGGTTCGTGGACACCCCGAACCAGCGGCTGGCCGTCCGCCACCTGCCCCCGGTCCGGGACGCGGGCGACCTCGGCCGCACGGTGGTGGACTACCGCGGCGGTGCCCCGCTCCGGCTCGGGGACGTGACTGACGTCACGATCGGCTCCCCGCCGCCCATCGGTAACGCGATCATCAACGACCAGCCCGGCATATTGCTCATCGTCGAGAAGCAGCCGCAGGCGAACACCCTGGAACTGACCCGGGGTGTCGAGAAGGCCCTGGAGGACATGCGGCCCGGCCTCAAGGACGTCGAGATCGATCCCACCATCTTCCGCCCGGCGACGTACATCGAGCGGGCCATCGACAACCTGACCCACGCCCTGGCCGTCGGGTGCGGGCTGGTGGTACTCATCCTGCTGGCGTTCCTGTTCGACTGGCGGACGGCGGCCATCAGCATGACCGCCATCCCGCTGTCGCTCGTCGCGGCCGTGCTGGTGTTCGCGTACTCCGGGGCGACGGTCAACACGATGGTCCTGGCCGGGCTGGTCATCGCCCTCGGGGAGGTGGTGGACGACGCCATCATCGACGTGGAGAACATCGCCCGTCGGCTGAACCTGAACCGGGCGGCCGGCAACCCGGAGTCGGCGTTCAAGGTGGTGCTCAACGCCTCGCTCGAAGTCCGGTCGGCGGTCGTGTACGCCAGCCTGATCGTGGTCGCCGTGTTCCTCCCGGTGTTCTTCCTGGACGGGCTGGCCGGGTCGTTCTTCCGCCCGCTCGCCCTGGCCTACGTGGTCGCCATCCTCGCCTCGCTGCTGGTCGCCCTGACCGTCACCCCGGCCCTGTCGTACATGCTGCTGACCGGCCGCACCCACCACCGCGAGGAGGCACCGCTGGCGAAACTCCTCAAGCGGTTGTACCGGCCGCTCCTGCCCCCGCTGGTCGCCCGCCCGTGGCTATGCGTCATGGCCCTGGCCGTCGCGTTCGGGCTGTCCGGCCTGGCCGCGTCCCGGCTCGGGCAGGAGTTCCTGCCGAACTTCCGGGAGACCGACTTCCTGATGCACTTCGTCGAGAAGCCGGGCACCTCGATCGAGGCGATGGACCGGGTCACCATCCAGGCCAGCAAGGACCTCCGGGCGGTGCCGGGCGTGCGGAACTTCGGGTCGCACATCGGCCGGGCGGAGGTCGCGGACGAGCCGGTCGGGCCGAACTTCACCGAGCTGTGGATCAGCATCGACCCGGACGCCGACTACGACGCGACGGTGAAGCGGGTCGAGGACGTGGTGTACGCCTACCCGGGGCTGTACCGGGACGTGCTGACGTACCTCCGCGAGCGGATCAAGGAGGTGCTGACCGGGGCCGGGGCGACCATCGTGGTGCGGCTGTACGGCCCCGAGCAGGAGGTACTGCGGGCCAAGGCCAAGGAGGTCGAGGCCGCGATGGCGACCGTCCCCGGCGTGACGAACCTGAAAGTCGAGCCGCAGGTGCTGATCCCGCAGATCGAGGTCCGGCTGCGGCCGGACGCGGCCGAGCGGTACGGGCTGACGGCCGGCCACGTCCGCCGGGCGACGACGACGCTGATCAAGGGGCAGAAGGTCGGGGAGGTGTTCGAGGGGCAGAAGAAGTTCGACGTGGTGGTCTGGGGCGTCCCGTCCGCCCGGGCCGACCTGGCCGCGGTCCGGGCGTTGCCGATCGACACCCCGGCCGGGGTGCAGGTCCGGCTCGGGGACGTGGCCGAGGTCGGGGTGGTGCCGGCGGCCAACGAGATCAAGCGGGAGAACGCCAGCCGCCGGCTGGACGTCACCTGCAACGTCTCCGGCCGGGACCTGGGGTCGGTCGCCCGGGAGGTCGAGGAGAAGGTGAAGCAGATCCCGTTCGACCGGGAGTACCACCCGGAGTTCCTGGGCGAGTACGCGGCCCGGCAGGAGTCGGCCCGGCGGCTGTACGCCCTGGCCGGGCTGTCACTCATCGGAATCGTGCTGCTCTTGTACGTGGACTTCGGGGCCTGGCGGCCGACCCTGCTGGTCGTCCTGACCATCCCGTTCGCCCTGGTCGGCGGGGTGGCGGCAGTGTTCTTCACCGGCGGAGTGCTGTCCCTGGGGTCGCTGGTCGGGTTCGTGACCGTGCTCGGGATCGCGGCCCGCAACGGGATCATGCTGGTGAGCCACTTCCGCCACCTGGAGGCCGAGGAGGGGGTGCCGTTCGGGGCCGGGCTGGTGCTACGCGGGGCGGAGGAGCGGCTGGCCCCGATCCTGATGACCGCCCTGGCGACCGGGCTGGCCCTGCTCCCGCTGGCCGTTACCGGGAACAAGCCGGGGCAGGAGATCGAGTACCCGCTGGCGGTGGTCATCCTCGGCGGGCTGGTCACCTCCACCCTGCTCAACCTGTTCCTGCTGCCGCCGCTGTACGCGAAGTTCGGCCGCCCGGTCGGGCCGCGGGCCGATGCGTAGTTAAGGGATTCCTTATCCCCGTCTCACCGGCGGTTTACCCGCCGACGGGTATCATCCGCCCGTCGCGGGCGGCCGCGGCGTCCACCACCCGTCACGGAGAACGACCATGCGAGTGTTCCTACTGGTACTGGCCGCGGGCGTGCTGGCGGCGACCGGCCCGGCCCGGGCGGACGAGGAAGACATACCCCTCGACAAGCTGCCGAAGGCGGTGGCCGACGGGTTCAAGAAGCGGTTCCCGGAGGCCAAGCCGACCGGGGCGTCGAAGGAGACGACCGAGGACAAGAAGGTGGTGTACGAGGTGACGTTCCAGGAGAACGGCAAGAACCGGGACATCACGTTCACCGACGCCGGCGTGCTGACCACCATCGAGAAGCAGATCGACCCGAAGGACCTGCCGAAGGCCGTCAAGGACGCTCTGGAAGCGAAGTACCCGAAGGCCACCTACAAGATCGCCGAGGAGGTGATCGCGGTGAAGGACGGGAAGGAGACACTCGACTACTACGAGGCCCTGCTGGAGGCGGCGGACAAGAAGGGGGTCGAGGTCGAGATCGCCGCCGACGGCACGATCAAGAAGACCGAGGACAAGACCGAGGAGTTGAAGAAGGAGCGGGAAAAGGAGAAGAAGGACAAGAGGTGACCGGCGGGCACGGGTCGGGGGTGGTGGGCATGGGCATCCGCATCCTGGTGGTCGAGGACGAGGACGCGATCGCCGACTTCCTGGTCCGCGGGCTGAGGGAGGAGGGGTTCGCGGTCGAGCGGTCGGCCGACGGGGAGGACGGCTGGCACCGTCTCCGGGCGGGCGGCTGGGACGCCGTCGTCCTCGACTGGTGGCTGCCGGGGGCGGACGGCCTGACCGTCCTCCGTCGGCTGCGGCAGGCCGGGGATCCGACCCCGGTCCTCATGCTCACCGCTCGGGACGCCGTCCCCGATCGGGTCCGCGGCCTGGACGCCGGGGCCGACGACTACCTGTGCAAGCCGTTCGCGTTTGAGGAACTTCTCGCCCGCCTGCGGGTCATGGTCCGGCGGCGGGCCGGCGAGACCCGCGAAGCCGGCACAGTGCTGGCCCAAGCGGACGTCCGGGTGGACTTGTCCACCCAGCGGGTCGAGCGGGCCGGCCGGCGGCTCGACCTGACGGCCCGCGAGTACGCCCTCTTGGTGTTCTTCCTCCGCCACCCGGGTGAGGTGATGAGCCGCACCCGGATCTACGAACAGGTCTGGGACGAGCGGTACGACGGACTGTCGAACACCCTCGAAGTCCACGTCATGGAACTCCGCAAGAAGCTGGAGGCCCACGGCCCCCGACTGATCCACACGCTGCGGAACCGCGGGTACCGGTTCGGGGCCGAGCCGGGGGGGGTGGCGTGACCCTGACCGCCCGGCTGCTGCTGTTCTCCCTCGCCACGCTCGGGCTGGTGCTGGCCGGGTTCTCGGCCGGCCTGTGGCTACTCGCCCGGGACGACCTCCGCCGGCAGGCGGACGAGCGGCTGGAGGCCGCGGCGAACACGCTGGTCGCGACGTGCGAGGTCGGCCCCGAGGGGGTCGAGTGGGAGCCCCGGGAGCGGTCGCTGGCGGTCGGGGCCGGGCCGGTCGGCGAGCCGATCGCCTGGCTGGTGGCCGACGACCGCGGGAACCCGGTGGGCCGCTCCGACGGCCCGGCGAGCGACGACCTGTCGGCCGACGCCGCGACCCGGCCGCGGGACCTTCTCGGGTGGCGGGGCGACCGGTGGCAGGTCCGCCGCCGGTGGCTGGTCGCCCCGCAGGCCGCCGGACCGTTACCGCCACCTCACCCCGGCGAGACGCGTTACCCGGCGGTGGCCGTCGTCGTGGGGGTGCCGACCGGGCCGGCGGCGGCCGCCCTCGGGCGGCTGGCGGCGGCCCTGGCCGGTCTGTCGGCCGCGGTGTGGGTCGTCGCCCTGGTGGCCGGCCGGGCGGTCTGCCGGTGGGCGTTGCGGCCCCTGACCGCGATGGCGGACGCCGCCCGGGCGATGCCGGCCGACGACCCCGGCGGCCGGCTCCCGGTCGGCCCCGCGGCCGACGAACTGGCCGACCTCGGGCGGGCGTTCAACGGACTGCTCGACCGGCTCGGGGAGTCCCACGAGCGGCAGCGGCGGTTCGCCGGAGAGGCGTCGCACCAACTCCGCACCCCGCTCACCGCCCTGCTCGGACAGGTCGATGTGGCCCTCCGCCGGGACCGACCGCCGGGCGAGTACCGGCGGGTGCTGGAGTCGGTCCGCGGGCAGGCCGACCGGATGAGGAAGCTGGTCGAGGCCCTGTTGTTCCTGACGCGGGCCGACGCCGAGGCCGGCCTGCCCGGCCGCGAGCCGATCGACCTGGCGGCGTGGCTGCCGGACCACCTGCGGACGTGGTCCGGCCACCCGCGTGCCGCCGACCTGACCCACGACCCGGCGGGCGGGCCGCTGTGGGTCGAGGCCCACCCGGTGCTGCTCGGGGAGCTGCTGGACAACCTGATCGACAACGCCCTCAAGTTCAGCTTGCCGGAGACGCCGGTGATAGTGCGGGCCGGGGGGGCGTCCACGGGAGCGGCGTGGGTGGAGGTCGAGGAC
>Ga0247822_10002116_pt1 | contig 12554 bp, 13 predicted proteins | sample 13C_Cellulose_Da_FD_192423 | JGI IMG/M metagenome (GOLD analysis project Ga0247822, IMG submission 192423) | Soil microbial communities from agricultural site in Penn Yan, New York, United States - 13C_Cellulose_Day30 | ecosystem: Environmental > Terrestrial > Soil > Agricultural land | place...
CCGGCCGCAGCGGGTCGGAGTAGCCGTCGAGCCCGAGTTCCTCGGCCCCGACCTCACCCAGCCAGGCGGCGGTCGAGAAGTCGTATCGTCCGCACGCCGATGCCTCGAACCACGCCCCGTCCGGCACCCCCTCGCGCAGTTGCCGGACGCGCTCGGCGTCCAGTTCGGGGTCGGCCGTGCCGATCTCGACTTGCACCCCGGCCGCGCCGCGGTCCAGCGCGGCGCGGCTCTCCTTGATCGCCTGCCGGGCGCCCAGGGCCGGGGTGGCGGTGTCGCTGACCACCGCCTTGAGCTTGGTCCGATACCCGCCGAGCAGTCGGTGTAGCGGCAGCCCGGCGGCCTTCCCCTTGAGGTCCCACAGTGCGAAGTCCACGGCCGCATATGCCCGCGCGGCCAGCCCGGCGAAGCCGAGTCCTTCCAGTTCCGCCCACGCCTTGAGGTACAGCCACTCCGTGAGCATCGGGTCGGTCCCGGTGATGACGTCAGCAATCACGGTGTCGATCAGCGAGCGGACCGCGGCACCGCCACCCCCCAGGGTGTAGGCGAACCCTAGCCCGGTCGGGCCGCCGTCGGTCAATACCCGGACAAGCACGACCTCGACCGCCGTGGCCGACCGTGGATCCTGCGACGCAGGCAGCGCAACCGGACGGGGGAGCGGGACACGGAGTAAATCGGTTTCAACGCGGGTGATCTTCATGTCATTAGTCATTAGTCATTAGTCATTAGTCCGTCGAGCGGATTGCCCCCGCCGGACATAGCATGGCTACAACTGATGACTGATGACTGATGACTACTCTCCCAGGTACGCCGCCCGGATTCGTGGGTCGTTCAGCAGTGCGTTGGCGCTGTCGGCGAGCGTGACCCGGCCGGTCTCCAGGACGTAGCCGCGGTGGGCGATCTTCAGCGCCATCCGGGCGTTCTGTTCGACCAGCAGCACCGAGACGCCCTGGCGGTTCAGGTCGCGGATCACCTCGAAGATTTGCGCCACGACCTGTGGCGCCAGCCCCAGTGACGGTTCGTCGAGGAGCAGCAACTTCGGACGGGCCATCAGAGCGCGGGCGATGGCGAGCATCTGCTGCTGACCGCCGGAGAGCAGTCCGCCCGCCTGCGATTTGCGGTCTAGTAGGATCGGGAACAGCGTGAACGCTTTCTCGATGTCGTCGGCGATTCCCCGCCGGTCGGTGCGGGTGAACGCCCCCATCTGTAAGTTTTCCAGTACTGTCAACCGCGGGAAGATCTTCCGCCCCTCGGGCGAGTGCGCCAGCCCGAGCTTCACGATCCGGTGTGCCGCCAGCCGCGTCAGGTCGTGGCTGTCGAACACAATCGTCCCGGCCCGCGCCGGGACCACGCCGGAGATCGCCATCAGCGTCGTAGTCTTTCCGGCCCCGTTCGCGCCAATCAGGGCGACGACCTCGCCGGGCTCGACGGTCAGCGTCACGTCGTGCAAGACATCAATCGGACCATACCCGGCCCGCAACCCCTCGACGCGGAGCAAGGAGGCCATCAGTTGACCTCCTCCTTGCCCAGGTACGCCTCGATCACCCTCGGGTCGCGGCTGACCTCGGCCGGCGTCCCCTCGGCGATCTTCACGCCGTGGTCGAGGACTGCCACGCGGTCGGAGATGCCCATCACCACGTTCATGTGGTGCTCGATGAGGAGCACCGTTATCCCTCGGTCGCGGATGCGCCGGATCAGGGCCATTAACTCGACCGTCTCGCTCGGGTTCATCCCGGCGGCCGGCTCGTCGAGCAGCAGGAGTTTCGGGTCGGTGGCGAGCGCCCGGGCGATCTCCAGTCGCCGCTGGTCGCCGTAGGGGAGATTCCTGGCGAGTTGTCCCGACCGGCCGGTGAGGCCGACGAACGACAGCAACTCGGCCGCGCGTCGGTCCGCCTCCGCATTCTCGCGGCGCAGGCCGAGGAGTCGCAGGGCCATGGCGAAGACGTTGCGGGTCAGCGTCCGGTCCAGACCGACAAGGACGTTCTCCCGCACGGTCATGTTGCGGAACAGGCGGATGTTCTGGAACGTCCGGGCAACGCTGTGGGCGGCGATCGCGTCCGGCGTCCGCCGGCTGCGGCGCCAGGCGAGGTAGGATGCGGCCGTACCGATCAGGAGACCGCCGAAGGCGGCAATGAGGATCGTCTGGACGTGCCTCGCGCGGTCGCTGCGGACCGCGAACAGGTCGGGCAGTGCCTTCCCGAGTTGCTCACCCGTCTCGAATTGCCCCAGGAGGAACTTCCCATCCCCGTCCCAGACCTGATATCCGCTCCCGCCGGGCACGGGGGCCGGGATCGGGTCTTGGGTCAGCAGACTCCTACGGAGCAGTCGGGCGTCGGCCTCGGTCGTGGGCGAGCCGAACCGCGTCCGGCCGCCAATGCTGACGACTTGCCACCGGTCCTCGCCTGGCACCTTCGACACGCCGGGCTTGCCCAGCAGGTAGTCCCCCGCCGCCGATACGAACGTACCCGGGTCGAACCGGGCGCCCGGCTCCGCGAACGGCTGGCGGATCGACGCCCTCCAGAGTTGTTCCACGCCGGCCGCGGCGAACATGGCCAGGATCGCCACCACCAGTCCGACGCCGGCGATCCCGGCGAGGACCTTCCTGGTCGGCGACTTCTCCCGCGCCTCCCCGACGAACAAGACCTCGCCGGAGGTCGGGGTATAAATACCAGTGACGGCGTTGAATACCGTCGTCTTGCCGGCACCGTTCGGGCCGATCACGGAGAATATCTGTCCCCTCTCGACCGTCAGGTCGAGGCCACTGACGGCGGTGATGCCGCCGAACCGCACCGTCAGGTCGTGTACGGTCAGGGCACTCATGTCTGGGTCCCGTCCGGGTGCAACTCTCGCCGGACACGCGATGACGGTATCAGTCCCTCCGGCCGGAATCGCATCATCAGTATCAGCGCCAGCCCGAAGACCATGAGTCGCCAGCCGGTGAAGGTCATGTAGATCTTCTCTCCGGCTCCGGGCACGTTCCGCTGGACGAGCCCGTCGAGGATCGGACTGAGGATGTTGTCGAACCCGACCAGCAGGAAGACCCCGAGCAAGACACCCGGTCGGCTCGCCAGCCCGCCGAGGATCACGCAGCACAGCAGGAAGATCGACCGGTTGAAGTCGTAGGCGTTCGGGTCGGAGGTGCTGGTCAGGCGGGTGGCATAAAGCACCCCCGCCAGACCGGCCAACCCAGACCCGAGCGCGAAGGCGGCGAGCTTCAACTTCGCCGGGTTCAGTCCCATGCAGGCGGCGGCGAGTTCGTCTTCACGGATCGCCACCCACGCCCGCCCGAGCCGGGACCACTCGATGTTGCGCAGGAGCAAGTAGACCACGATCAGGACGCCGAGCGTCAGGTAGTAAAACGGCCGGTAATCGGAGGCCCAGTCGAGTGATTCGGTCGGCGGCGGCACCGGGCTGAGGCCGCGGGTGCCGGCGGTGATCTCCTCGGCGTTCTTGAGGAACGCCTTCACCACCTCTCCAAACCCGAGAGTGACGAGCGCCAGGTAGTCGCCGCGGAGTCGAAGGGTGGGTGCCCCGAGCAGTAGCCCAACCAGAGCCGCGGCGACCGTCCCGACGACCAGGGTAACGAGGAAGGGCGCCCCGAACGGGTAGCTGGCGACAGTCAGGATGCCGGCCGCGTAGGCCCCGATTGCGAAGAACGCCGCGATCCCGAGGTGCAGGATGCCGGTGTACCCGACCACGACGTTCAGTCCCAACGCCAGCACGGCGAAGACGAACACTGTCGGGAATTGGTCGCCGAGCGACCGCCCGGTGGCGGCCAGGAACCCGCCCTCGAACACGGGGAACAGGGGGTACAGCAGGAGAATCAGGAAGGCCGCCGCCTCCCATCCCAGTCCCCGGGGCTTCATCGCGGTGTCGGCCACGGTCACACCTTCTCCCGGGTGCGGCTGCCGAGCAGCCCGGTCGGGCGGAACACCAGGACCACGATCAGCACTACAAACACCAGCGCCCCGCTCCACCGCTCTCCGACGTAGGCCGACCCCCACGCCCGGACCAGCCCGATCAGCAAACCGCCGAGGACCGCACCGGGGATGCTGCCAATCCCGCCCAGCACCGCGGCGGTGAAGGCGTACAGCCCGTTCTGGAACCCCATCTGGTAGCTGACCGTGTTGACGTACAGCCCGTAGACGACGCTCGCCGCCCCGCCGAGTCCGCCGCCGAGCGCGAACGTCGCTCCGATGACCCGGTCGGTGTCGATCCCCATCAGCTTCGCCGCCGTCGGGTCCTGGGCCGTCGCCCGCATCGCCCGGCCGAGCCGGGTGAACTTGACGAACAGCGTCAGGGCAACCATCAGCGGCACCGTCACGCCGACCACCATCAGGTCCTTGGCCGTGACACGCACCGCGCTGCCCTCGCCGAGCAGGTTCGCGTCCGGCAGCAGGTTCGGGAAGTTCACGTCCATCGGCCCGCCCCAGAACAGGCCGACGTTCATGAACACGAAGCTGACTCCGATGGCCGACACCAGCGGCGCCAGCCGCGGGGCCGTCCGCAGCGGCCGGTAAACGACGTGGTCCACCCCGACGTTGAGGGCCGCACAGAACAGCGGGCAGGCGACGAGGCACAACGCGATCCCAAGAACGGAACCCGTGAACGTGTCGGTCCCGACCAGTCCGAGGAGGGTGAGGGCCAGGAACGCCCCGAGCATGAACAGGTCGCCGTGGGCGAAGTTGATCAGCTCGACGATGCCGTAGACCATCGTGTAGCCGAGGGCGATCAACGCGAACAGGGCCCCGGTCGTCAACCCCAGGACGGTGTACTGGGCGAACGTCTCCAGCAAAGCGGTTCCTCCACCGGACCGCGGCCGGGACGGCCGCGGTCCCAGGGGGTCACGGGCCGATCGTCGTGTCCCGTTTCAGCAACTTGACGAACTTCAACTGGCCGTTCTTGACGGTGCTGCCGCTCATGGTCTGGTTGGTGGTGTCGCCGTTGGCGTCGAATGACCAGGTGCCGGTCGCCCCGTCGAAGTCGCGGATTCCCAGCGCCGCCCGGCGGATCGCGTCGCGGTCCTTCTTGCCGGCCAACCGGATCGCTTCCAGGGCGACCAGTCCCGCCTCGTAGCCGTACACCGCATACGCCCCGGTCGGCTCGGTCCCGTACCGGGCCGCGTACTTGCGAACGAACTCGCCGCCGCGGCCGCCGCGCTCCCGCAGGCTGTCCACCGTCAACCCGCCGAAGGTCACGTAGAACTTGTGCTTCTCGAACAAGTCCGCACCCGCCGAGTCGATCATGGCCTGCTGGTGGCACCCGTCCGGTGCCATCATCGGGCAGGTCAGGCCAGCCTTGATCATGTCCTTGAAGACCTGCCCGCCCTTGGTCTCGGTCATCCCGGCGAAGTACAGCAGGTCCGGGTTGAGGGCCTTGATCTTCACCATCAGGGCCGTGAACTCCTGGGCGCGGGTGTCGATACTTTCGTGCCCCAGAACGGCGATGCCGAGCTTCTCGCAGTTGCGACGGAAACCGGCGGCGATTCCCTTGCCGTAGAACTCGTTGTCGTCCAGCAGGTAAATCCGCCGTGCTCCGAGGTCCCTGGCCCACAGGGCGGCAACGTGGCTTTGCAGGTCGTCGGTCGGCACCACCCGGACGAAGTTGACCTCGCCGGTCGGCCGGAAGCACATCGGCTCGTGTCGGTCGCCGGTCCCCGGCTTGGTCAGCGCCTCGGCCGTGTTCGCCGGGGAAACGATCAGCATCCGCGCCCGGTTGAGGATCGGCATCGACACCTTCGCCGCCCCGGAGTTGTAGGTGCCGACATACACCATCACGTCAGGGTCCGACCGGGCCTGGTTGGCGTTGGCGATCTCCTGCTCGATGGTCCACGTTCCGGCCGCGGCGGTGGCATCGTCCAGGTCCTGGTAGTCGATCCGGAATACCCGCTTCTCGCCGGTGTCGGGGTCGGTCGTCTCGACCCGGTTGCCGGCGTTCGTGATGGCGAGCCGGATGCCGTTGACGATGGAGTCCGTCTGGCCGCGGGCGCTGCCGGTGCGGGGGAGGCTGGAGACGATGCGGATCAGGTTCGGCGTGCCGACGACCTCGCGGCGGCCACCGAGAAGGCCGGCCACGGCGAAGCCAACGACCAGCAATAGCGGCACGGTTATCCGCATGAGATGTCGCTGATGGTAAGCACGGGTGCCGGGGGCCGTCAACCGGCCTCCTCGGCGGTGTCCAGTATTAGCGTGACGGGGCCGTTGTTCACCAGTTCGACCTGCATGTCGGCCCCGAACCGCCCCTCTGCGACCGGCACCCCGAGCGCACACAAGCCGTCCGCGAACGTCCGGCACAGCGGTTCAGCCTGCTCCGGCCGCGCGGCACCGATGAAACTCGGCCGGCGTCCCTTGCGGCAGTCGGCATACAGGGTGAAGTTGCTGACCACCAGCACACCGCCGCCGACGTCCTGAACGGACAGGTTCATCTTCCCGTCGGCGTCCGCGAACGCACGCAGGTTGGCCACCTTGTCCGCAAGCTTCGCGGCCTCGGCCGGCGAATCCGCGTGGGCGACACCGAGCAGGACCAGCCACCCGCGGCCGATCTCTCCGACGACCTCGCCGGTCACGACGACCCGGGCGGATGACACCCGTTGTAGTATGGCACGCATGGGCAACCGAGTGCGAGACGACGGACCGGACGGGTGGTAGGGTACGGATCACGACCCGGGTGAGCCAGCCGACCCGTGGAGACCCGCCGCCGCCGCGTCGGTCTGGTATCTTGTATGCGGCCTTGCACACACCACGGAGCAGACCGATGGGGATGGAAGACTACACCCGCCACCAGCAGGGGATCATCAAGCGATACTACTCCAACCAGGACGGCATCCAGCTTCAGAGGCTCGGCGAACTGGTAACGGACCTGTACCTGGCCGAAGGGAAGAAGCGGGAGAAGGTCTGGAAGTCGATTATCACCGCGATGCAAAAGCTCGGGGTGCCGCAAACCCGGATCGACCACATCGTCGCGCAGAACAAGCCGGAGTTGCTGGCCAACCTCGTCAAGGAATTGCAAGGGTAGGGTAGGGCACGCACCGCGTGCCCTACGGCCGGGTTGTGACGTACCCCCGCAACACGCCACCGGAGTTGGCCACTGACACCCGCAGGCCGGCGAACTCCGGTCGGTCGATGTCCACCTGCCGCGTCACCAGGTACACCGCGTCGCACGCCGGGCCGGCCGACTCCTGACCGAGCCACTCATCCCACACCCCGCCGTCCACCAGTACCCAGTCGAACCACTGCCGCAGTTGGGACAGCAGCCGCGGCAGGTCCGCCGCCATCACGCGAGGAGTCTCGTCGGCCGGTAACCCGGCGGCCAGGGCGTGCAGGTTCTCGACCGCGGTCGGCTGGAGCGCCCACGCCAGCGGGACCGTCTGACCGAGCACCTCGGCCAGCCCCGGTGTCTCCGGAATCCCGAGTCGGCGGGCGACGGCCGGGCGGTCGAAGTTCGCGTCCACGATCAGCACCCGCGCCCCATCCTGCGTCAGGGACGCGGCGGTGTTAAGCAGTACCGTCGTCGTCCCGGCGACCGGGGTCGCGGCGGCGAACAGCAGCACCCGCGGGGTCGGCTCCTCGAACTGCTTGCGAATCTCGTCCCGGACGGTCCGGTACTCGCTGCTGACCGGGTGGTCCGGTTGGTGGTAGACGATCACGTCCGCCGACACCCCGCCGGGCAGCAGCCGCAGGCCGGTCCGCGGGAAGCGGTGGAACGACACCGACAGAAACCGCGCGTCCGGGTTCGGGAGGGTGAGCGGTGTGGACTCCGGGTCGTGGTCCAGTTCGGTGTCCGTCTCGGGTTCGGGGGCCGCAGGGCGCGGGACCGGGATGACGGCCGGTGGGATCGCAACCGTGGCTCGCGTGGCCGGGAGCGGGATCGACGTGACCACCCCTTCCGGTCCACCGACTTCGACGAACGGCACGTCCGCGATCGCCGACGAACTCGACGGGTGCGGCTCCTGCCCGCCCTCGGTGATGATCCGGAACATCCGACCCATCGGGGGAGTCCTCTGCGGTGTGAGCAGGCCGGGTCAGGCTGACTTACGCTTCGGGGCCCGCCGCTTCGGCGACCGGCCCGGGTGTGGGATCAGTGTTGGCCGCTCGACCGGTGATTCGGCGAGCCCGAGTTGGTCCAGCGCCTCGACCGCGGCCTCGGCGTCCACCTCGTCCGCCGCCGCCGCGCCGGCCAGGGTAAACGCCAGCGCCGCCGCCTGGTTCAGCAGCCGCGGCACGCCCTTGCACCGGGCCGCAATCAGGTCCACCGCCTCGTCGCTGACGAGCGCATCCGGGCGGCCGCCGGCCGCCTTGACCTGATGGCGAAGATATTCGACCGACTCGCTCGGGCTCATCGGCTCGACCCGGCACCGGACCGCGATCCGCTGGGCGAAGGCAGTCAGTTCCGGCCCCGCCAGCCGTTCGCGGAGCGACGGGTGCGCGACCAACACCACGAACGCTGCCTTGGCCGACCTTGACTCCAGGTTGCCGAGCAGCCGGATCTCTTCGAGCACGTCGGCGGTCAGGTGCTGTGCCTCGTCGAGGACGATCACAATCGGGTGTCCGCCGGCCAGGGATACGAGTAGCTTTTCCGTCACCGCCAGCCGCAACTCCTGCTCGGTCAGCCCGCGGTACTCGGCCCCGAGGTCGAAGAGGATCGCCTGGTGCAGGTCGGCGTGCCGGGCGAACCGCGGCGCGGGGATCAGCACCCGCGGGACGGCGGCGTCGAGCCCTTCGAGGAACCGCAGCGCCACGAGTGTCTTGCCGGTGCCGGGTTCGCCGTCAATTAGCGCGAGTCCGTCGCGGGCGGCGAACGCGGCTCGCAGTCCGCCGAGCGCCGCCTCGTGACCGGCGGCGGGGTAGTAGGAGTCCGTGTCCGGTGTCGGCCGGAACGGCCGGCGCGTGAGCCCGAAGTGAGCGAGGTTCATGGCCCGCGTCCCTGCGAACACTCGCCGCGTGCGGTCGGTCGGTTGCAACGGCGTCGAAAGAGTTCCCCCGGCCATGATCGGCAAGGGGACACCGCGTACTTGAACGCGAGGGTGTCGGACTGACACCGCACTGACTCGAACTTCTCCAGCTTTTTTAAGTCCCCAACGGCATCGGATTTCGACTTGCGGCAGAACCGTCAGGTTCGGTATATCTCCCCCACGGTTCGCCCCGTCGTGCTCCATTACGACAACTCGACCACGCTGCACGGAGGCAGCGGCCATGAGCAGGATGCTCACCTTCCACGACGCCGCGTGGGCGTCGGCCCGGGACTGTGCCGCCGCCGGCCGTCGGGCCGACGCCTTGGCGTTCCTCGCGCCGCTGTTGTCTTCGCCGGACGCTCCGCAGAGGCTTGTCCGCCTCGCGCACAGGCTGGCGGCCCGGCTTTACGCTGCGACCCAGAACTACCGCATGACGCGCAAACACCTGCTGGCCGCCGCGAAGCTCGACCCGACCTGCGCCGAGGTTCATTACGAACTCGGGCTGGCGTTCGAGCGCGACCCCTACGGCTGCGACCGTCGGGCCGCTCGTCGGTTCCGCAAGGCGGTTATGCTCGTTCCCAAGGAACCGCGGTACGCCGCGGCGCTGGGGCGAGCGCTGGTGCGGACGAACCGGGTGCGGGCCGGGGTCAAGTGGCTCACCATCGCCGCGGCGGGTGCGCCGGCGGACCCGGGCGTGATGGCGGTCGTCACCGACGGGCTCTGCGACGCCCGCCGGCCGCGGCTGGCACGGAAGCTCGTGGCAATGGCCCGTTTCCTGGTCCCGGCTGACCGGGCAATCCGCAAACTCTGGGATGACGTGAACTACGCCGCGGCCGCGGCGCAGAGCCAAAAGGTGTCAGTCGTCGGGCGTAAGCCGGCTCTGCTGCCGTTCCTGCAAGTTGTCCGCGACGGCCAGCCAACCGGCGGAGTCATTCGGCGGGACCTGGCGTCTCGGTCGGCGCCACACCTCGGCCGCCTGAAGGCGTACCGGACGGAACAGGGATAACTCTTCCGGTGGGATCGCGGCCGGGACGGCCGCGGTCCCAGGGGAAGCCTACTCCTTCGCCCTCCGGGCGGCCTTTTCGACTCGCATTTTCCCACCCTCGGCCGTCTTTCGCAACGCCTCGATCTCGGGCAGGCTCAGCTTTCGAGACTTGCCCTTCGGCAGTCGGTCGAGATGGACCGGGCCGACGGACACGCGCTTCAGCCGCATCACCTTGTGACCGAGTTTCGCGAGCATCCGGCGAATCTCGCGGTTCTTCCCTTCGGCCAGCACGACCCGCAACCAGGTGCTGTCTCCCTGCGGCTTGAGGCGGCGGACGTTCTTCGCCTGCACCTTGCCGTCGCTGAGCCAGACGCCGTCGAGGAGTTTTTGCAGGTCCTGGCGGCTCGGCTTGCCGGCCACGAGGACCTGATACGTCTTCTCGACGCCGTAGCGCGGGTGCGTCAGCGCCTGGGCCAGGTCGCCGTCGTTGGTCAGCAGGAGCAACCCCTCGCTCCCCTCGTCGAGCCGGCCGACGGTGTAGACTCGCTGGTTGACGTGCGGGATGAGGTCCAGGGCCAGCGGCCGGCCGGCCGGGTCGTGGTTGGTGCAGAGGTAGCCCTGTGGCTTGTGAACGGCCCAGTAGACGGGCCGCTCGGCGCGGACCGGTTGGTCGTCCACCGTGACCTTCTGCGCCTCGGGGTCAACCTTGGTGCCGAGATCGCTAACGCGCGCGCCGTCGATCTTGACCCGCCCGCGGGCGATCAGTTCGTCGCAGTGCCGCCGCGAACCGACCCCGGCGTGGGCCAGGAATTTGTTGAGCCGCTCCATAGTGGAGGCATTCTACACCACAACCGGACAAACTTCCGACCCGCCCAGCATCCGGCACGCGGCGAACACCGACTCCTCGGCGAGTTTCAGGTGCAAGCGCGAGTAGAACATGCTGGTCGTGTCCGATACACGGCGGAGCTTGAGCGGCTCAACCGTCAATCCGACGCGACCAGGTCCGAGTCTCCAGGTCGAGAACGAACGTGTTCGAGTTGTCCTCGTAACGCTCCTCGTTACCGAGGCGATCGCACACCTTGCCGCCCGACACCTCGATCCCGCATCCGACCAACTTCGCCCGGTGCCGGCTGATCCAGCCGGGAAGGTTGCCCGTCGTCGCAACCGGCTCGATGGCCAGGGAGTGGATGTCGAGGCGGTAAACCGGGGTCGTGCCATACCTCCGCGAACCCGCGTATCCGAGGTTCCCGATTATGAAGATGACGTTCCCGACGAGCGTCGCAGTATGGAAGTCGGTCGGTGGGAAGACGACTTCGGGGTATCCGTAGATGTCGAACGTGCCATCCCCGTGATGCACTATGACGTCGTTGTAAATACAGAAGTCCGGGTCGTAGTAGTCCTCGTGCTCGCCGGCGATCTCGATCACCCGGCCGCCCTGCAGTTCGGTGAGCGACATGCCAAACCTGTCGTAGCACCAGATCGCGTCATCACTGAGCCGCCCCTGATCGAATCGCTCCCGCGCGTGGTACGCGGACCCGCCGTTCGCCACCATCGCCTTCCAGAACGGGAAGTTCATTCGCTCGGGGTTCGACCGGCCGAAAACTCGGTGCTTGTCTGCTTGGTAATCACTTGCGGTGCAGTTCAATGCCTCCTCGTGGCGCAGCCCCGTCAGGGTCAAACGCATGGCGCCGTTGATTTCGTTCAGGTCTGCCCCGGCATCGACCAGCAACCGGACGATGGCCACGTTGCTCGCCAATTCGATGGCGGAAAACGAATTGCTGCGGTGGAGGGCGTCCGCGCCGGCCTCAAGTAACAGTCGCACACACTCCGTGACCCCATCGCCGGCCGCCTCGATCAGGGCTGTCCCGCCGAAGTCGTCCGTCTCGTTCGGATCGACCCCACGGTCGAGCAGCCACTTCACCATCGCTGGTTGCCGGCTGCCGACCGGGTATATGAGCGGCGTCTTCCCACACCGCCCGCGATCGGTCAGTGTCGCCCCGGCCGCGAGCAGTGCCTCGGCCTTGGCAATGTCGCCCGTCTGCAAACTGAGCAGCCACGGTGTGCGTTCCCACCAGTCCCGGGACGATAGATCGGCACCAGCCTCAATCTGCGCCCGGACGTCTTCGGCAGACCCCAGGGCCACAGCTCGGTGTAGCGGGGACCACTCCAACTGGGCCGGATCCGCCCCGGAGTCGAGTAGCAGGCCGACTGCGTCGAACCGCCCCACCCGGTAGGCGACTCGCAGAGCCGACTCCCCGTAAGAGCTGATCGCGTTCAGGTCCGCCCCGCGCTCCACGAGCAGTCGAAGGAGTGGAATGAGTTGTTCGTCGTCCTCGATTGAACGACCGTGCATCGCGTCGATCATCACGGTGTAGTTGTGCGGCAGCACGTACCGGATGTCGGCCCCGGCATCGAGAAGCGCCCGGACCACTTCGACATCTCCCGAGGACACTGCTTCGCTGAGTTCGAACATGCGATTTCGCTTGGGCATGGCAGCCTGGGTAGGTTTCGTGTGACTCCAACCATTCAGAACGGATGCTGGACCAGTCCGCAAAGTTCGACTCGCTCATTCACAAGACCGGGGCACGGTTGAGGTAGTTCGGGTAGTAGCAGCCCGGAGCG
>Ga0247822_10002117_pt1 | contig 12552 bp, 10 predicted proteins | sample 13C_Cellulose_Da_FD_192423 | JGI IMG/M metagenome (GOLD analysis project Ga0247822, IMG submission 192423) | Soil microbial communities from agricultural site in Penn Yan, New York, United States - 13C_Cellulose_Day30 | ecosystem: Environmental > Terrestrial > Soil > Agricultural land | place...
GTCCATCCGCCGCGGCACCATCCACAGGCTCCGGGAGCCTCGCGTTGCCGTGCAAGTCCAGACATCGAAGCCGTCGAACATCCGCGGTTCGGGCTTGACTTCGGACGCCGACTCGTCTAATACGGTGCAATCAAATGATGGCGCGGGCGGCGACGAAGAAGACCAAGGCAGGGCAGGCCAGCCTCGACTTCCGGCGCGACAAGAACGGCCAGAAGCGGGGCGGCAAGCGCAAGAACGCCGGTCGCAAGCCAGTCCACTTCCTGCCGTCGGGCAAGCCGCTCCACCGTCGCGTGCGCAAGCGCGCGGCGGTGTCGTCTCGGACGCCGGTGCACGTGGTGTTGCGCGTGTCCGAAGCGGTCGGCCGCCTGCGCCGGCGGCGGGCCTATCACGCGATCCGGCTGGCGATGCTGACGGCGGCGGTGCTCGGCCTCATCCGCGTCGTGCACGTGAGCATCCAGCGCAACCACATCCACCTGCTGGTCGAGGCGGCCAGCGAGCAGGCGCTCGCGCGGGGGATGCAGGGGCTGCAGATCTCGGCGGCGCGGCGGCTGAATGCTGCGGTGACGGTCGAGCGGCGGCTGAGCGCGCCGCGGCGCGGGCAGGTGTTCGTCACGCGGTACCACGCCGAGATCATCCGGTCGCCGCGGCAGGCGAGGCACGCGCTGGCGTATGTCCTGAACAACTGGCGGCACCACCGCGAGCACCTGGCGGGCGCGGCGCAGCGCCGGGCGCCGATCGATCCTTACTCGAGCGGGATCCGCTTCGACGGCTGGGAGGGACGGGAGGTGTCGTACGCGGTGCCGGAGGGCTACGAGCCACTGCCGACGGCGTCGCCGAGCTGCTGGTTGCTCAGGGCCGGATGGAGGAGGCACGGAGCGCTGGATCCGTTCGAGGTGCCGGGGCGGCTCGATGGCTGAAGCGTGGCGCCGCGTGGCCGCCATCATGCCGGCCCACGATCGGCGCGGCTTCGACCAGCTGCCGCGGCTGTGACCGCGCTTGCCGCGCCTCAGCGCAGCTCGGCGCCCTCGAAGATCCGGTCGCGCGGATCGTCGAGGCCGATGCGGACGAGCGCGGCGGCGAGGATGTCGGGCGTCGTCGATCGGTACTTGTCGCGCACGCGCCGGCCGCCGAGGGCGCCGACGACGGCGAGGGCGCCGTCGGTGACGCCGGCGGCGAGGCGCTCGGCGGGGCGATCGTCCTCGCGGCCGGGGCCGCTGATGATCGACGGGCGCGCGATGGCCCACGGCACGCCGGCGCTGCGCACGGCGGCCTCGGCGCGGCCGCGGGCGCGCAGGTAGGCCGAGCCGGCGGTTTCCGAGGCGCCGACCGACGACAGGTAGATCAGGCGCGGCGCGGTGCCGCCGGCGGTGGCGACGGCCGCGGCGGCGCCGGCGAGCAGGCGGGTCAGGCCGACGTCGATGGTCTCGTAGATGTCGCCCGCGACGCCGTCGGCCTTGGCGCGGGCGCGGGTGGTCCCGATCAGCACGAAGACATGGGTCGGGGCCACGGCGCGGAACCGCGCCGCGAGCGCGGCGGCGTCCCACGCGGTGGTGTCGACCTCGGCGCCGTCGGCGGCGAACCGCTCGCGCCAGGTGGCGAGCTTGGTCGAGTCGGGCCGGACGTGGGCGAGGGTGCGGACGCCGCGCCGGCAGAGGGCGGCGACGGTCGCGCGGCCGACGAACCCGGTGGCGCCGCCGACGAACGCGACCGGCGCGGCCACCGCTACCGCCCCAGGCGGGCCAGCGCCGAGGCGAGCTGGGCCTTGAGCGGATCGACGATCGCCGGGTCCTTGATGTTGATCACCGGCTCGGTGTCGTACTGCTCGTAGAACAGGCTCGGCGGCACCTCGGGCGCCACGCCGAGCGCCTCGCGCATGCGCTTGTGATCGGGCACGAACCCGCGCGCGCACAGGTGGGTGATCGTCGTGCCGATCGTGCCCTGCAGGCCGCAGATGAACACCGCGGCGCGCTCGGGGGTGAAGCCGCCGGCCGGCAGCCCGAGCCGGCGCTCGAGCTCGGCCAGCCGGTCGGGCTCGAAGTAGCTCTCGACCCGGCCGGTGTCGCCGGTCCACCCGGTGTCCTTGGGCCGGCTGACCGTGCCGAAGTAGTTGAGGCGGTTGCGCTCGACGTAGCCGAGCAGCTCGTCGCGGTGGCCGAGGTCCGCCGGGTACGACGCGCCGTGCAGCAGCACCCACTTCGACAGATCGGCCGACGGGTTCCGGCGCAGCTCGCTGCGGACCATGCTGACGAACGGCGCCGAGCCGGTGCCGGCGGCGACGGTGACGCGCAGGCGCGGATCGTCCTCGCCGATGGTGTCCTTGACGGTGAACACGCCGGCGGCGACCGGGCGCATGTACATGCGATCGCCGCTCTTGAGCTTCCACAGCAGGTGGGTGAGCGGGTTCTCGCTCTCCGGCTTGGCGACGAAGCGAACGTAGAACTCGATCGGGCCGTCGTCCTCGGGAGCCGAGGCGATCGACATCGAGCGGCGGACGGAGCCGAGCTCGGCGTTCGCCTCGTTGTTCATGCCCAGGACGCAGTACTGCCCGGGGGTGAACCACCCCGGCGCCGGGCGCTCGTCGGGCATCACTCGGAACAGCGTGAGGGCGTCGGTGACGTCGACTCGCTCGGTCAGGGTCGCGTTGTAGACCAGCGGTTTGGCCATGGAACCTCCGGGGGTGCCAGGCTAGCACGACGGCCGGCCGCGCTCGCTCCGCTCAGTGGCCGACGGCGGGCACGTACAGCTCTTCTTCGGGCTCGCCGACCCGAATGTCACCGAGCTCGATGACCTCGCCCTTGTAGCCCAGGTTCTGCAGTCGGGTCGGCCACTTGAGCCCGCCGGCGTCGACCCAGCCCTGCAGCTCGTAGCCGATGCGGCCGGCGCCCTTCTGCATCTCGATCACCTGCGGCAGCTTGGTCTCGTTGTTGAAGCTGACGTACCAGGTGTCCTTGCCGACCGCGGGGTCGAAGGTGACCTTGACCGAGGTGCACGACGGCTTGCACACCTCGGAGTCGGGGACGACGACCTCGGCGTTGTCGACCGCCAGCCTGACGCCCGGATCCTTCAGCTTGTAGATGATCGCGAGCATGTAGAGGTCCTGATCGAGGTGGCGGCGGGCGTCGCCGGCCAGCTTGGCGGCGTCGGCGCGCATCGCCGCCTTGCCGCCCTGCGACGCCGACGGCACCGCGTCCTTGTCGAACAGGTCGTAGCGGACCTCGATGTACTTGACGTCTTCCGGCTTGCCGCCGACCGTCGCCTGGTCGGCGGTCACGAAGTAGTGGCGGCCGTTCCACCGGTCCCAGGCGTGCTCGAACCGGGCCTTGGTCTGCCCGTCCTGCTTGTACGCGATCGTGAACCGCAGCTGCTTGAGGTTGGTCCACTTGTCGGCGCCACCCAGCGCGGCCACGCCGGCGTCGACCACCGCGACCGCGGCCGGATCGGACTGGGCCGGATCGAACGCGGCCGGGGTCGGCTGGGTCGCGGCCGAGGTGCGCGGCTTCGGGCACCCGGCGAGGGCGAGGGTGCACAGGGACAGCAGGAGGGGGGTACGCATGGGCGCGGACTATGCGCTCGCGGCGAGCGTCGCTCAACCGCGAGGGCTTGCCGAAAAATGGCCCCGACTCGCAGGCGATCCTACCGTTCCCGCATGCTGCGGATCCTCGCCTCGAGCCTCGCCCTCGGTCTCGGCCTCGTCGCGGCCACCGCGACGGTCGCCCGCGCCGAGGACGCCGGCACCACCGCCGCCGGTCCGGCCGGCGACGACGACGTCCAGGTCGGCCTGGCCGGTGAGCTCGGCGCGGTCGGCGGTGGCGGCAGCACACCGGGGGGCCTGCGCGTCGGCGGCCGCTACCTGTACCGGCTCGCCGATCGCGACTGGTTCGACGGTGGCGTCGCGTTCACGTTCGGCCAGCCCGCCGCCGGCTGCGGCCGGGTGCCGCCCGCCGGCATGAGCTGCGACCACGGCGTCGCCGACGGCTTCGCCGGGGACCTGTCGCTCGGCCTGCGCCGCGAGCTGCCGGGGCAGAAGGGCTTCACACCGTTCGTGCGCGGCGGCGGCTTCGCCCGCGTGCTGCGGTTCGAGGAGGACGACGTCGGCGGCGCGGCGCTCGGGCTCGAGCTGGGCGCCGGCGTCGCCGCCGCGGTCGGGCGCGACGTGCGCGTCCACGGCGCGGTCGGCGGCTTCGCCGGGACCGCCTGGCTGGGTGGCGATCTCGGTCGCGCCGGTCAGCTCGGCATGACCGTGAACGTCGGCGCCGAGCTGCGGCTGCGCTAGGGCGATCGGCCAGCGCGGCGAACGGTCAGCTCAGCGCATGCCCCCTTCCTGGCTGGGTGGCGCGGTCTCGCCCGGCTGGCCGCGCTCCATCGACCCCTTCACCGGCTGATTGTCGACGCTCATGACCTTGCCCGTGTTGGCGTCGACCTCGACCTGCTTGACCGTGCCCTCGGACGCGCCCTTGGGCTGGATGTCGAACGAGTAGACGTTCCGGCCCTGTTCGGTCTCCAGCTTGTGATCGATGACCTTGCCGGGGACCTCCTTCAGGGCGGCCTTCTCGGCTTCCTTCATCGACTTCTTGGGCTTGCCCTGCTTCTCCTGCTGGTACTGGTCGGCGGTCTGGGCGTGGGCGAGCGCGAACCCGCCGACCCCGATCGCCGCCGCCATCAACGCCGTCATCACCTTCGCGGTCTTCATGGGTCAAAACCTCCGCGCGTAGCTTTCCACGCGGAGGCCGAAGCGCGATTCGAGAAACCCCGAGGGCGCGGGCGTGCGCCCGCGTCCACTCGGGAGGCCGACGAGCGCGTCGGCGCTCGGTCGGTCAGTCGAGCGTGCGACTGGCCGCGGTGGGGAGACGGAAGATCTCGACCCAGTTGTCCTGGAGCTGCTGGTGCAGCACCCAGTTCGAGACCACGACCTCGTTGCCCCCGAGGGTCGCCGACGCGTAGAAGCCGTAGGCCCCCGCGAAGTCCTGCTCGTTGCCGGCGAGCGCGGTCGGCATCCACGCCGTGCCGTCCTTGGTCGCGACCAGCAGCTCGTGGCTGGTCGAGTCCTGGTAGATGACGTACGGGCCGGTCGGGGTCATCACGATCTGCGTGTCCGAGCCGACGAAGTGGAACTCCGGCTTGGGCAGGCCCTCGGGCGTGGTGCCGACGATGCGGTAGCCGTCGTCGACCAGCTCGCGCTGGTTGGTCATCGTGTTGATGTAGAACACGTCGTCGTGGTCGGCGCCCTGGAAGGCGACGTGGGCCACGTCCTGGGCATCGAACGCGATCGACGGGTACCAGCCGTCGTCGCGGTTCTGGCCGGCCGCGACGGTGACGTCGAACCGGCTGTTGGCCGCGTTGTAGCGGGCGAGCTTGAGATCGCCGTTGGCGCGGTCGTAGTAGACGATGGCCGGGTTGTTGGCGCTGTCGCGGGCGATCTCGACGAACAGGCCGATGCCGGCCGGGATCGGGTAGACGTCGGGGTTGTTGGGATCGATCGGCGGCAGCGCGACCATGTCGATCACCGTGATCGTCCAGTCGGCCGACGACGACGGCGTCGCGGTCATCGCCTCGGCGTAGCGGACCTCGGCGACCACCAGGCCGTCACCCTGGGACACCTGGGCCAGGTAGGCGATGCCGGGGCGACCGTCGTCGCCGCGCAGCGACAGCGCGTTGTACAGGCCGGCCTGCTCGCCGCCGATCTCGGGCATGACGGTGCCGGTGCCGGCGTCGACCACGTGGTTGCTCCACGTGCCGCCGTTCGGCTTGGACGCGAACTTCAGCGAGCCGGTGTCCTTGTCGTGGTAGGCGACCATGGCGACGTCGGCGGCGCCGATCGCCACCGAGGTGTACAGGCCGACGTCGGGGCCGGGATCGAGGATGCCGCCGCGGACCTTGGAGTCGGGCAGGGCGACCGGGCCGGCGGGGACGCCGTCGACGAACTCCCACGCCTCGTCGGGCACCCGGCCGGCGCCCGGCATGCGGGCCACGACCAGGTCGCCGTGGTTGTGGGCGTAGGCCGACACGATCACGTCGGCGTTGGGCGCCACCGCCACGTCCGACATCGGGCCGATCTTGCCGTACGGCACGTCGTCGGTGCACAGACACTCGCCCTCGAAGCAGATCGAGATCTGGCCGTCGGGGCAGTCGAGGTCGGCGCAGTCCTCGGTCAGCTCGCACGCGTGGCCGGCGGTGCTGCCGCACGAGCAGCCCGGCACCATCGACAGCGTGACGCTCAGGCCGACCCAGATCGCGAGCATCGGGACGATGCGCCCCCCGGAGCGCAGCGACGGGAGACGAGAATGATCACGCGCGACCGCGGAGACCGCGGCGGCCGCGCGCCGGCGAAAAAGCAGGTAGGCCCCGACCAGGAGGACCAGGACGATCGAGCCACCGTCGGGCCGGCCGTTCGAGTTGCAGCTGCAGCCGCTCTCGCCGGGCGCGCCGTGGAAGTTGCTGCGGGCGACGTCGATCGACACGTTGCCGCTCGGGTCGCGGACGAACACCAGGACCTCGCCGTTGACCTCGAGGCCGCGGACCACGTCCTTGGCGACCGCCGCCGAGGTCGACCACGCGGTGGTCGGCTCGTCGTCGCCGATCTTGCCGTAGGCCCACTCGAGGCCGTCCTCGTACACGGCGTCGGTGGCCGGCACCAGGAAGCCGCGGTTGGTCCACTGCGCCTCGTCGACGCGGATCTTCGGGCCGGCCGAGTCGATCACCACCGGGACCTCGATCGGCTCGACGGTGGTGGTGCGGTAGTCACCCTTGACCCGGGCGTGCAGGCCGATCGTGTACTTGCCCTGCCAGGCGAACGCGCGGTCGGCCAGCACCAGCTCGCCACCCGGGCGGTACGGCCGCCACAGGCCGCCGCTGAGGTTCCAGCTCCACTCGAGCTCGCGGCCGAGGGCGTCGTGCGAGGCGACGTCGAGGGTGACGGTCGGCAGGGTCTGGCCGGGCGCGCCGAACAGCGACGCGCGGACGCTGTCGGGCGACGGCACGACCACCGAGCGCAGGGTGGCGGCGACGCCCTCGACCCGGGCCGGCCACGCGGTCACGCCGGCGTTGTCGTCGAGCTGCGAGATGACCGGGCCGAGCGACGGGTAGAGGTCCTGGGCCTGCTGGCGCATCAGCTGCGACGCGCCGAGCGAGGCGTAGATCGCCATGAACTCGTCCTGGCTGGTGACCACCTTCTGGACGCGCAGGTTGTTGAGGGTGAAGCCGGCGAACGACGGGACGTCGATCGGGCCGATGCCGTCGCCGAGCAGCGGCAAGGCCAGGTCGAACACGGTCGGCAGGACCGCCTCGAGCTGCTGGCGGGTCTCGCGGACGAACTCGTTGTTGAGCACGGTCAGGTCGATGTTCGACGAGCTCAGGCCGACCAGGATCGGCTTGACCTGGGCCGGCATGCCCGGCTGCTGGACGAACTCGAGGTTCACGCCGACGTCGAGGTCGAGCGACATCGAGAACGCGCGGGTGTAGCGCTCGAAGATGAAGCCGTAGAAGTCGACCTCGAACTCCTTGATGTGGAGCGTGATCGCCGGCGACGCCTCGGTGCCCTCGCCGATCGAGAAGTCGATCGCCTTCTGCGGCCGGGTCACCAGCAGCAGCGGCTCGTCACCCTTGCCGAGCTCGCCGAGCGACGGGACCAGGAGGCCGATGGTGCCCAGCTTGAGCTGATCGACCAGCCCGGTGCCGACGCCGAGGCACAGGCCACCCGAGGTGACCAGGTGGTGGCCGGCGAGGTCGAGCGTGGTCTCCGACAGGCCGATGGCCAGGTCGTCGGCCGGCTCGGGCATGCCGAGGAACTCCTCGGCCGGCACCAGGTTGAACGTGCCGCGCGCGTTGGTCGTCAGGCTGGCCGGCGGGGCGGCGAAGTTGGGCGCCGGGATCGGCGGGACGCAGTAGGCCGGCTCGCTGTCGAGCTGGGCGGTGCGCGTGGTCGGGTCCTGATCGGAGTTGAGGCCGGTGATCAGACCGAGCGACATGCCGCTGTTGGCCAGCGACACGTATCCGCCCGGCACCATCCTCGCCTCCATGAAGCCCTCGGTGCCCGGCGACACGCCGGCGAGCAGCTGGCCGACGTCGACCATGCCCTCGATGCCGAGCGGGCTGGGCAGGAAGCCCTGGATGAGATCGTTGATGGTCGGCGTGAGCAGGTCGACGATGAACTCGCCGAGGAACGAGTCGGCGAGATCGGCGACCAGGTTGCCGAGGAAGCTGATGACGCTGCAGCCGTTGAAGTTGAGGTTGAGATCGTAGTCGTTGATGCGGTTGAGCCGCAGGGTCAGCTCGCCGTTGGTGGCGTTGATGCCGAAGCCGATGTCGAGGTCGGCCATCAGATCGTTGGCCGAGATGGTCAGCGTACAGTCGCTGAACGGCCACGGCGGGTCGACCGGCACCGACGCCGCGAGGCTGGCGACCAGGCGGATGTTGAGCGTCTGCGCGTTGGTCACCTGCAGGCGGGTCTGGGTGACCGTGATGTTGGCGCGGCAGCCGGGCGCGCAGCTACCCTGGTTCTGGTAGCAGAGGTTGGCGCCGAGGATGCTCTGCTGGCCGATGCAGAAGCCCTCGCCGAGCGCGTCCTGGAGGATCGCCGGGACCACCTGGGTCAGCTTCTGGAAGCCGGCCTGGGTGACCCGGATCTGACCGCCACCTTCGATGGTCTGATCTTTGGGTAGCCCGCCTGCTGGTAGCGGTTGCTGTGAACAACCGCAGCCGGTGCCGAGGCCGCCACAGGCGCTCAGCGTGAGGAAGACGATCGAGAAGAGCAGGTTTAGGCGCCAGTCTTTGCTGAACACGATGGCCTCCCCCAGGGGGTCTCCCGTCGGCGGTGCTCCCCGCACCTCACCGATCGGTCATTTTACCGGCCCGATACTAAGCGGTCAGGCCGCTTGATGGGAAGCACGTTCTTTGCCCCTAACGCCTCAAAACTGCCTGGCTTCCTGGGGACTCGAGCCCCGGGATCCGTGCGCTGGACGACGTGTCTGGGGGCTGGCCACCCGAGGCGACATGCCACGACGATGCGATCGACCGCGGCCGGGCGCGGTCATCGCGACGAAGTTCCGCGACGTCGCTTGACAGAGCGCCAGGAGGGGCTCTATCTATCCGCCGGCCCAAGGGCTCGTAGCTCAGTTGGATAGAGCGCCGGGCTTCGAACCCGTAGGTCGGGCGTTCGAGTCGCCCCGAGCTCACAAGCGAGAATCAGAGGATAGCCTAGCGACGTACTGAAGATTCCCCCGGGGGCGTAGCTCAATGGTAGAGCATCGGACTCTTAATCCGCTGGTTGTAGGTTCGAGTCCTACCGCCCTCACCCCGAAGAAGACCCGCTGATAGCCTCAGCGGGTCTTCGGCTTTTCAGCGGCGGCGCCGGCAGAGGGCCTGGAGGCGGGTGGCGAGGTCGGGATCGAGCTGGTCGTCGGCGGCCAGGACGAGGAGGCTGCGGCCGGTCCGGGCCTCGCGGCGGAAGAGGAAGGCCAGCCGGGTGGCGGCGGTGCGCTGGCGCTCGGCAGCGGCGGGGTCGCCGGGCGGAGGCGACGGCGCGAGCTCGGTGAGGAGCGCGGCGACCTCGTCGATGAGGTCGCGGTCGACCGGGGCGAGCTTGCGGGGGCCGGTCTGGCAGCCGCGCGACAGGCCGGCGGCGAGGCTGCAGTCGCCGCCGACGAGCTCGCAGAGCGGGTGGCCGCAGGCTGGCATCACCGGCGAGGGTAGCCGGTCAGCGCCCGCCGGGGAGCAGGCGGCGCCCGGTGGCCAGGCCGTAGCGGACCAGGCTGCCGCGGGCGAACACGGTGAGCAGGTCGACCACGGCGAGCGCCACGCTGCGCCGGGGCGGGATCGACAGGTGGATCGGCGTCCACCGCGCGGGGTGGAGGCGGGCGCGGTAGGCGCGCAGGCCGTCGAAGTCGTAGAGCGGGCGGCCCAGGCGGCGGGCGACGCGCAGCGGCCAGGCGACGCGGCCGGCGAGCGGGGCCATGCCGAGGGTGATCCAGCGATCGCCGCGGGCGGCGGCCAGGCGCATGGCGGCGTCGACGATCAGCTCGGTGGTGCCGTTGGGCGCGTCGGGCCGGCGCAACACGTGCTCGACCAGCGCACCGGGGCGGGCGGGCACGTGGGCGACCGCGGCGGCGGCGATCACCGCGCCGTGGCGCTCGGCGACGATCCACATCCGCTCGACGTCGGCGATCGCCGGCAGGTCGACCAGGAAGCCCATCGGCGGCATGCGGCGCGATCGCAGCCAGGCGTCGCGGGTCGCGGCGATCGCGACGGTCAGCGCGCGATCGCCGGCGACGTCGGCGGCGGTGAGGGTGCGCACGGTGACGCCCTTGGCGCGGGCGCGGCGGAGCTGCTCGCGCAGGCTCTTGTGGGCGCGCAGGGTGTCGGGCCAGGCCGCCGGGTCCCACTCGGGCTGCTCGGCGACCGGCACGTGGCGCCACGGGAGGAGCTCGGTGAAGCGGCCCTCGGTGCCGAAGAACAGGGCGCGCCGGCGCGCGGCCGCGGCGGCGGCGACGAAGCGGGCGGCGAGGTCGGCGAGGTGGTCGGCGGGGGCGATCGGCGTGCCGGCGGCGACCCAGGCACGGCCGGTGTCGGCGTAGGCGACGCAGCCGTGCTCGGCGTGCCAGTAGCGGTAGCCGGGCGCCAGCACCTGCGGCGAGGTGGCGTTCCAGCCGTGGCGCGCGACCAGGGCGACGGCGCGGGCGTGGTCGGCGGTGGCGGAGAGGACGGCGTCGGTCACCGGTGGCCGCTCACGGTAGCAGACGCGGGCGCAGCTCGAGCGAGCCCGGATCGACGCGGTTCTCGGCGTCGAGGCGGGGCGCGTGGGCGGCGAGCAGGTCGCTGCGGGTGACGATGCCGAGCAGGCGTGGTGGCGCGCCGGGCGCGACGATCGGGATCCGCCCGACCCCGGCGCGCACCATCAGATCGGCGACGTCGCGCAGCGACGCGCCGGGGAATACCACCACCGGCGGGCGGGTGACGAGCGCGCGCACCCGCGCCTCGGGCGCACCGGCGGCGAGGTCGTGGCGGGTGACCACCCCGACCAAGGCGCCGTCGCGGTCGACGACCGGGTAGCCGTGGTGGCGGACGCCGGCGTCGGCGAGCGCGTCGCGCGTGGCGGCGACGGTGTCGTCGGCGGCGAGGGTCACGACCGGGCGGGCGCCGTCCTCGATGAGGACCTGGGCCAGGTGGTCGGCGACGTACTCGGTGGGCGCACGCCGGCCGCGGCGGGCGATCTTCTCGGTCATGATCGAGTGGCGCATGAGCAGGTTGGCGACCAGGTAGGACGCCGCGCAGCCGGCGAGGATGGGCAGGAGGCCGAGCGGCTGGCGGGTGGTCTCGAAGGCGAACACCACCGACGCCAGCAGCGCCCGCGACGCGCCGGCGAAGATCGCGGCCATGCCGACCAGCGCGGCGACCCGCGGATCGATGCCGGCGCCGGGCAGCGCAGCGGCGCCGGCGGCGCCGAGCAGCGCCCCGACCGCGGCGCCGATCGTGAACAGCGGCGCCAGCGTGCCGCCGCTGGTGCCGGAGCCGAGCGCGATCGACCACGCGACCAGCTTGAGCGCGGCCAGCGCGCCGACCGCGGCCAGCGCCAGCCGGCCGTCGAGCAGGTCGGTGATGTTGCGGTAGCCGACGCCGAGGACGCGCGGCTCGACCAGGCCGGCGGCGCCGACCGCGAGCGCGCCCAGCGCCGGCCACCACATCCAGTGCAGCGGCAGGCGGGCGAAGCCATCCTCGATCGCGTAGACCAGCCGGGTGGCGAGCACCGCGGCGACCCCGGCCAGCGCGCCGACCACGGCGTAGGCGAGCATCGCGCCGCCGGGCGGGTGGGCGAGGTCGGCGATCGCGAACGCCGGCGCGTCACCGACCAGGATGATGCGCGCCGACGCGGCGGTGACCGCGGCCAGGGCGACCGGCACCAGCGAGCGGACCCGGTACTCGAACAGCAGCAGCTCGATCGCCAGCAGCACCGCCGCCACCGGGCTGCCGAACGTGGCGCTCATGCCGGCGGCGGCGCCGGCGGCGAGCAGGATCTTGCGCTCGTCGGCGGTGACCGGCACCAGCTGGCCGGCCAGCGAGCCGAGCGCGCCGCCGGTGGCGATGATCGGGCCCTCGGCGCCGAAGGGGCCGCCGGTGCCGATGGCGATCGCCGCCGAGAGCGGCTTGAGGATCACCATGCGCGCCGGGATCCGGCTCTGGTTGAACAGGATCTGCTCCATGGCCTCGGGGATGCCGTGGCCGCGGATCGCGGGTGAGCCCCAGCGCGCCATGACCCCGACCACCAGCGCGCCGGCGACCGGGACCAGCAATAGCCCGGCGCCCAGGGTGTGATCCCACGGCGTCGCCTCGGCGATCGACAGCCGGCCGTGGAAGGCCAGGTTGGTGACCGCGGCGATGAGGTAGGTCAGCAGCTGGGCGGCGCCGGCCGCGACCGCGGCGACCATGATGGCGCCGGCGCTGATCCAGGCGACCCGGACGTCGACGGCGCCGCCGATCGGCGGGGACGAGGTCTGGGCAGATATATGGGCTCCCATGGAATTGGCCGACTCTGAACGTGCGCGGGTCGGCGCGCACGTTCAC
>Ga0247822_10002120_pt1 | contig 12549 bp, 7 predicted proteins | sample 13C_Cellulose_Da_FD_192423 | JGI IMG/M metagenome (GOLD analysis project Ga0247822, IMG submission 192423) | Soil microbial communities from agricultural site in Penn Yan, New York, United States - 13C_Cellulose_Day30 | ecosystem: Environmental > Terrestrial > Soil > Agricultural land | place...
TCCGGGCCACCACGATGCGGACTTGCACTGCAACCGCGAGTACGTGGTATGGGGTAGCTGGTAGCTGGACCGCCATCCGACCCACCACAATGCGGGGCCGGATGCCTCGCCGGGTTAGATGCTCCCTCGAACCACGGCAACTGCGGAACCGCCGATGGCGCCACATCGTGGTGGGCAGCCCGTCGGTCTCGCTACCACATACCTGTTACCAGCTACTCGCGGTTGTAGTTCGGGCGCATCGTGGTGGGCAGCCCGTCAGTCCACGTACCAAGTACCGTGTACCAAGTACTCGCCGTTGCAGTTCAGAAATGCATCGTGGTGGGCAGCTCGGCAGTCCCCGTACCGGGTACCAATTACCGAGTACTCGCAGTTGCAGTCACCACCACCTCCCGGTTCACCAGCTCCTGGATCATCCCCGTGTCCACCTCGACGCCGATCCCCGGCCGGTCGAGCGGCACCCTGACCCTCCCCTCGGCGTCCATCGTCCACTCGGGCCGCACGATGTCCCGCGCCCAGTAGCGCGCGCTCGGTGAGAGGTCGCCGGGGAACGTGAAGTTCGGCAGCGCGGCCAGCGCGACGTTGTACGCGCGGCCGATCCCCGTCTCCAGCATGCCGCCGCACCACATCGGGATCCCCGCCCGCGCGCAGTGGTCGTGCACGGTGATCGCCTCGGTAAAGCCGCCGACGCGGCCCGGCTTGAGGTTGATCATCCGCCCGCTGCCCAGCGCGATCGCGTCGTCCACGCGCGCGGCGCCGGTGATGCTCTCGTCCAGGCAGATCGGCGTCGCCAGGCGCCGCTGCAGCTCGGCGTGGCGCACCAGGTCGTCGTGCGCCAGCGGCTGCTCGATGAACTCCAGCCCCAGCCCGTCGAGCTCCGCGAGCGCGCGCACGTGCTCCGCGTCCGCGAGCGTGTAGCTGCAGTTCGCATCGACGCCGAGCGACAGGGTGTCGCCCAGCGCCTCGCGGACCGCCCGCACGTATTCGACGTCGCGCCCCGGCCCCACCTTGATCCGGACGCGCTGGTAGCCGCGCGCGCGCGCGGCGTCGACGCGTGCGACGAGCGCGGCGGGATCGCGCTGCATCCCGACGGCGATCCCGGTCGCCACGTCGTGCCGGAGCACCGCGCCCCCGTTGCGCGCGAAGCGCGATCCCTCGAGGAGCAGCTCGGCGAGCGGGCGCCCCGCCCGCTGTGCGACGAGCGCCCACACGCCCATCTCGATCGCCGCACGTGCCATCGCGTGACCGCGGACGTTCCGGTCGAGCGCCTCGTGCACGTCGCGCGGCGTATCGAACGTGGACCCGAGCACGCGCGGTGCGAGCCACTCGGTGATCGCGAGCCAGCAGGTGTCCACCGTGTCCGCGCTGTACGACGGCAGCGATTCGGCGACACACTCGCTCCACGCAGTGGTGCCGTCGGCGTCGGTGAGCTCGAGGAGGAGCACGCGGCGCGCGACGACCGTCCCGCCCGCCGTCTGGAAGGGCTCGACGAGCGGCAGGTGAATCTCGCGGAGAACGATGCGTTCGAGGTGAATCACGGTTGTCCAGCGTGGCCGGAGGATCACGCCCAGTCGGCGTGCGCTTCCGGAAGCTATGCTCGGTACAATGTCGGAACAACGCGACCCGCGACGCGACGCAGGCGCGCGGCACGCGTCCGATCACGTCGCGCGGGGCTCCTCGGGTCCCTCGTCCCGATGCGAGTCCGCCGGCGCGGATGCTTGCGGCGGGGCAAGCGGAAAGTCGACCGGCCGCGGGACGCGGAGCATCTCGCCGGTGTGGCGCGGGACCGCCTCGGCGACCCTGCACATGAGCTCGAGTCGCTCGTCCGACGCCATGTGCCAGTTGACCGGCGCGGGCGACAGGCGGCGCAAGGTCCCGGAGCCGCTGTCGAACGTCAGCCAGCCGTCCGGATAGTAGCGTCGCAGCGGAGATTCCTCCGCGGGCACCGTGCTCCACACGCGCCAGGCGACGCCTCGCGAATCGACGAAGTTCCGGATAGGCATGCTCCCTCCAGGTGCAATGCCGGTTCCACTGGAGCGGCGGATCCCCTCAGACCAGGTCCGCTCCCTTCAAGGTGACCGTGAACGACGTCCCTACTCCGGGCTTGCTGCGCACCCGCAACTCGCCACCCATGCCGCGCACGAGGTCGCGGCTGATCGCGAGTCCCAGCCCGGACCCGGCGCGGCGTCGCGCCGGAGAGGTATCCACCTGCACGAACGGCTCGAAGACCGCGTCACACCGGTCGGGCGGGATCCCGACGCCGGTATCCACCACGCGGAGGAAGATCGTGCGCGGATCCTCCGAGAGGTCCGCCCGTCGCGCGCGCTCGAGCGCGATCTGGCCGCCGGGAGGGGTGAACTTGGCCGCGTTGGACAGCAGGTTGAGCAGCACCTGCATCAGCTTGTCGCGGTCGGCCATGGCGCGGAGCTCGGGATCGACCTCCGCGCGATAGGTCAGCGACTTGTCGCGGAGCTGGGGGAGGAGCATCGGCTCCAGGTCGGCCACGAGGTCCGCGATGCGGACGGGCTGGAGCTCGAACTCGGTGCGGCCCGCCCGGAGGCGTGCGAAGTTCAGCACATCGTTGACGTGTCGCAGCAGGTACTGCTGTGCCCGCTCGATGCGTCGCAGCGCGCTGCGCTGCTCGGGCGTCACGGGACCGTAGATCCCCATGTCCAGCAGCTCCACGTGCCCCGCGATCGCGTTGAGCGGCGTGCGCAGCTCGTGGCTCATCGCCGCCAGGAACTCCCCCTTCGCGCGATTCGCCGCCTCGGCCTCGTGTCGCGCCACGCGCTCCGACTCGAAGAGGCGTGCCCGCTCGAGCGCCTGCGCGCACTGCTGCGCGATGGTGACCAGGAGCGCGCGGTCGACCTCGTGGAAGTGGCGCGACGAGTCGAACGCCACTCCGATCACGCCGATCATGCGCCCGTTGACGACGAGCGGCGCGACGGCGGTCGCATGGTAGCCTCCCAGATCGAGCAGCGGCGCCATCGTCGGATAGTGGTGCAGCCATTCCGCGCGCGACTCGAGGTACAGCGGCTCCATCGTGCGCGCGACGTCCGCCAGGGGGCTGTGCTCGGCGATCGGGGACGTCTGCCACTCCGGTGTCACCGTGGCAGGCGTGGACGCCGTCTTCATGATGACGAGTGACAGGCCGTCATCCGACGGGCGCGCGATCACGACACCACTGGCGCTGAACACGTCACCTGCATGCTTGATCACCGCTTCGGCGACTTCGCCCGTCGTCGCCGCGGTTGACAGCGCCGTCGTGAGCACCTGGAGGCGCTCGGCACGCGCGACGGTGCGCGCCATCGCTTCCTCGTACTCGAGGCGCGCGGTCACGTCCTCGTGCGAGAGGACGATCCGCTCCATCTCACCGCGCTCGTTGCGCACCGGATGCAGGTGCGCCTGCACCCAGAGGACCGTCTCGCGTCCGTTCGCCCCCGACATCACATAGCGCAGCGGCGGCGTCGTCACCGTCTCGCCCCCGAACGCGCTGAACACGACCGGCATCACGCCCGCCGCCTCGAGCTGCGTGTCGCGCAGGATCGAGTAGTCGGGAGGGAGGTCGGCCAGGCCGACGCCCCACAGCTGCTCGAAGCTGCCGTTCACCGCGACGGGATGTCCGTCGCGATCGAACAGCATGACACTCACGGGACTCCGCTCGAATGCGGCACGCAGCAGGGGCACGAAGTCACCGCGCATGCGTGACGCTTCGTTCGTGTCCGGCGACTCCCCCTCGCCCTCGACCCGTTGCCCGCCCATGGACGCTCTCCGTTCGCGCAAGCCGGCCCGTTTCCGGCAAAGTATCACACAAGGCCCGGCGCGCCAGACGGGAACCTCCGCATCCGGTGGCGTGGCCCGGAGGTCGCGGAATGTCCCGACACATGCTCGACACGTTACGCCGCGTGACCTACCGCGCCGACCCCGGCCTCCAGCGCACCACGGCCGCCGGGCGGACGACGATCTCGGTCGCCCTCGCGCTCGCAGTCGCCCTGCCCCTCGCCCGCGCTCTCGGTCAGCCGATGCCGCTCGCGGTCCTCGCGGTGTCCGTCGCCATGAACACGTCCGGCGCACTGACCGAGCCGGGCCGCATTGCGCGCTTCCGGACATTGGGCCTGGCGGCGCTCATCGCCGGAACCTCCGTGGCACTTGGCCTCCTGCTGAGCGGCACACCGTTCCTGAGCCGCACCGCGTTCGTCGGCATCATGGCAGCCGGCGCCTGGGCCAGTGGATTCGGACCCCGCGGCATCACCCTCGGCATGCTCGCCTTCACGAGCTTCTTCTTCACGCTCTTCGTACGGCTCGCGCCGGCGCAGCTGTCGTGGACGATCGGCGCCGCCGCACTCGGCGTGGGCGTGGCGGGGCTCGTGGGAATCACGGTTCTCGTTCCGCCCGGGCCCCGCCTCCGCCACCTGATCGGTGCACTCCGGTACCGCGTGGCGGAGTTGATGCTCGCCGCGACTGGCGACCATCGTGCGCGCCCTGAGGCGCGGTCGCGGACGCTCCGCCGTGCCACGGTCGAGCTCGACCAGATCCTGGTGCAGGTACACGACCTGCTCGCGCAACATCCGCACATCGTCCCCGACGAGCGCGGGTTCCATCGGCGCCTGTTCGCCGTCGTGACGCTCAGCCACTACCTGCTGCTCCGGGTCGAATCGCCCGACGCCGCGCGGTCACTGCACCCGCCGCCGGCGGATCCCGTCGAGCGGCTGGACCTCCACCTCCGGGCTCTCGAGCAGATCGCGCGGGGCGAGGTGCCGGTTCAGGCTCCCCCGGCAGGCGCCGTGTGGCTGCAGGAATCGGACGTGCCGCGCGAGGAGCCGCTCCCGGGGACCGCTCCGGCACCGGCACCCGCTCGCCCCCGCCCGTGGCGCAGCGCCGTCCAGGCGGGCGTCGCGGGCGCGCTGGCGATCGTCGCGGGGCTTGCCGTCGCACCCGAGCGATGGTACTGGGCAGCGATGAGTGCGTTCGTCGTGCTCGTCAACACGCCCACGCGCGGCGCCACACTGCGCAAGGGGGTGGAGCGCGTCCTGGGTACGGCACTCGGCGCCGCGGCAGGGCTCTCGATCGCGGCCGTCCTCTCCAACCGGACCGGACTCGAGCTGATGGCGATCCTGCCGCTGGTCTTCACCGCATTCTGGACGGTGCAGATCTCCTACGCGGCGATGGTGACCGTCTTCACCATCCTCGTCGCCATCATGTACGACATGATGGGCCGGCTCACCGTGGCCGCGATGGCGCACCGGCTCTTCGACACGATCGTCGGCGCCAGCATCGGCGTGGCGATCGCGCACGTGATCGTCCCGGCACGCAACCGCGTCGTGGTGGACGTCGCGTTCCGCAACTACCTGGATGCGATGCGCGGCCTGCACGGCGCGCTCGAGGAGGCGGCGCAGTATCCGGCGCGCGCCGATGCCGCGATACTCGGCGCGGCGCGCGCGCTCGACCAGTCGCTGGGTGCGCTCCGCCGCACCCTCCGCCCGCTCGCGTGGTCATTGCCGGGGTACCGGCGCGCACTGCGCCGCCAGCTGTCGCTGGCGGTGGCGGCGCGATTCTGGATGCACCGCGCCGCGGCGCGTGTGCTGTTCCACGGCGCCGCCCCCGCTGGCGACGCAGAAGAGATGACCGCGCTCCGCCGCGCGGACGAGCTGCTGGCCGAGCTCGCGGAGGCGCGGCGGAGCTGAACCACTGACGCGCGGTGCCGTTCCTACCGCCGCCCTCCGATCTGGTAATCCTTCGGCGGCTCCGCGCCCATGAGGTGCCGCACGAAGTAGTCCCACCGCCGGCGCATCATGTAGTTGTTGTCGGCGCCGTACCCGTGGCGCGCATTCGGGAAGATCAGCAGGTCGAACTCCTTCCCTGCCTTGATCAGCGCGTCCGCGACAAGATACGTGTTGTACGGCGGCACGTTGTCGTCCATCCCGCCGTGCGCCAGGAGCAGCTTCCCCTTCAGCCGCGCCGCGTGCGTCTGGTTGGCTTCGTCCGCGTAGTTGTCGGAGCCGTTCGACCGCACGAGGAGCCCCTGGTAGCGCTCGCCCCAGTCGTCCTCGTACCCACGGTTGTCGTGGTTGCCCGTCTGCGCGACGCCGACGTCGAAGAAGTCGGGATGGCGGAACATCGCCGCTGCGGTCGCGAAGCCGCCGCCCGAGTGCCCCCACATCCCGACCCGCTCGATGTCGATGAACGGATACCGCTGCGCGAGCTGCTGCATTCCCGTCACTTGATCGGGGAGCGTGTTGTCGCCCATGTCGCCGTAGTACGCGTCATGGAACGCCTTCGAGCGCCCGGGGGTGCCCATGCCGTCGATCTGCACGACCACGAAACCGAGCTCCGCGAGCGCCTGGTGGTCGCCGCGAGCGGGCGAGAAGGAGCGCGAGCCCACGCTGCCGCTCTGCGGCCCCGGGTAGATGTTGTTGACGATCGGGTACTTCCGCGTCGAGTCCAGGTTCGACGGCGTGTACATCAGCCCGTAGATGTCGGTGGTGCCGTCGCGCCCCTTCATCCGCACCGGCGTCGGCGGCTTCCAGCCTGTCGCGAGGAGACGCGAGACGTCGGCGCGCTCCAGCGTCTGCACGAGGCGGCCGTTAACGTCGCGCAGCACGGTCACCGATGGCGTGTTCGGGGTGGAGTACGAATCGATGAAGTGCCGGCCGTCCGGCGAGAGCGTGACCACGTGGTTCGCGTCCTCGGGCGTCAGCAGCCGCAGCCCGCGCCCGTCGAAGCCGACGCGATAGAGGTGCTGGTAGTACGGGTCGCGCCCCTGCTCGCGCCCCTGTCCGATGAAGTAGATGGTCCGTGCGCGCTCGTCCACGTGCACGATGTCCATCACGTTCCCTTCGCCGGTCGTGATGCGGTTCTTCAGGCGCCCGGTCGCGAGATCGTACAGGTAGAGGTGGATCCAGCCGTCGCGCTGCGACCACCAGATCACCTCGTTCGATGCCGGCAGCACCTTCCACAGCGACTCGCTCAGCGACGCGTCGCCGATCTGTGTCTCGCTCCGCTCCTCGAAGAGCGTGCGGACCTCACCGGTCTGCGCGTTCGCCACCCGGAACCACGCCTGCTTGTGGTCGCGCGAGCTCGAGACGAACGCCACGTGCGATCCATCGGGGTACCACTGGAGGTCGCAGACGGTGCCGCCGCTGCACGCGATGTGGTCGGTGACCGTGGAGCGGTGCGCGTCCGGCGGCATCTGCAGCCGCACCACCTGCGGCCGTCCCGCTGCGTCGCGCCGGATGACGACGCGGCTGATGCGGAAGATGACGCTGTCGCCGGGGAGCGGGTACTTCCATGCTTCGAGCGCCGGCTCGCCGACCTGCGTCCTGACCAGATGCATGTCGCTCACGCCGCGGCCATCGTGCTGGAACGTCGCGATATGGCGCGAGTCGGGCGACCAGCTCACGATCGGGCGGTCGCTGTGCGTCCACCCCGCGTTGTCGGTCGCATAGCCGAAGTTCGCGATGCCGTCGGTCGTGAGCCGCGTCTCCGCGCCGGTCGCGACATCGCGCGCCCAGAGGTCGTTCGCGCGGATGAAGGCGACGGTCTTTCCGTCCGGCGACACGCTCACGTCGCGCGACGCGGGCGGCGCGGCGGAGGTCGTGTCGCCCGGCATGCAGCTGTACTGCTGCAGGTCGCACGTCCATGTGCGCCCCTGCACCGCCACCGTCATCGAGCGGCTGTCGCGCGACAGGTCGAAGCTCTGGAACGGCAGCCGGTCGGGATCGATACGACCACCTGACGCGGAGGCGAGGGCGGCCGCGAGGCGCGGATGGTCGAACGCCGGCTCACGGGTGCGCCGCGACGGATCGACCACCACGAACCGGCTTCCCTCGGGCGTCATGGTCCGGTACCAGAAGCGGCTGCCGTCGATCCATGTCGGACGCCCGACGGTGCCGGTGACGAGCGGCACCGTGTTCACGCCGAGGAAGCGCTCGGCGCGCGCATAGTCGTCCGCGGTGAGCTGGCGTGGCTGCTGCTGCTGGGCGGCGAGCGGAGCGGCCGCGGCGAGCAGCAGGGCGAATCCGGAGAGTCGCGTCATGTCTCGGTGAGTATGGGAATAGGGCCGCGCCTGGCGGCCTGGCCCGCACAAGCTACCACATCATCCCCGTTCGACTCCACTGTCCGGTGCCCTGCCAGGGCGGCGCGGCCCCGCCCGTCGGCGCGGCGCGGCGCGAAGAGAGCAATGGCGTACACCCTGCGATGCTCGATGGACTCGCACCGGACGGTTCTCCTGTGGGCACCGGCTCCGTTCCTCGGCACCAGAGCGGCGCTACCTCACCCCGTGGCGGCGTCTTCGCACGCCTGAGCTTTCCATGGGTCGTGCTCCTCGGCAGCCTGCTCATCACCGCCGTCAGCGTAGCCGCGATCGTGACACGCGGACAGGCGCGGGAGCGGGCGCGCTTCGAGCGCAACGCCGAGGATCTCCGCCAGCAGACGATGTTGCACATGGCGACCTACATCGCCCTCCTCCGCGGCGCGGCCGGCTACTTCGCGAGCAACCCCGAATGCACCGCCGAGGACTTCAGGGCGTACGTGGGCTCGCTGAGCCTGCGCAAGGCCTATCCAGGCATCCAGGGGATCGGGCTCACGAGGCGGATCGCGCCCGGTGAGGTGGCAGCATTCGAGCGGCGCATGCGGGCGCAGGGGATGCCGAACTTCAAGGTCCTCCCCGACACGCCGCGCGACGAGTACTTCGTCCTCACCTACCTCGAACCGCGCGACCAGCGCAACCTGGCGATGATGGGGTTCGACATGTCGACCGCTCCCCTCCGCCGCGAGGCGATGGAGCGAGCCCGCGACACGGGGGAACCTGCGCTGTCGGGCGAAATCAGGATCGTCCAGGAGATCGAGGGCCCACCGGAGGAGGGGTTCCTCCTGATCGCGCCCGTGTACAGCTTCGGACCGCCGCCTACCACCGTCGCCGAGCGGCGGAGACGCCTGCTGGGATTCGTGAGCGCTCCGTTCCGTGCCGACGGTCAGCTCGATGCGATCTTCGCGACGCCGCTCGGCCGGCGTCTCGGGATCCAGCTGTATGACGGGCCCGTCCCGGACGAGAGCAAGCTCCTGCACGACGACCGGCGGGCCGCCGGTGCCATCGACGACTCGCCGCGCCTGGCGGACACCTTGCCGATCGACATCGCCGGGCGCCGGTGGACGATGGTCGTCACCCCCGGGCGGGCGTTCGGGGTGCGTCCCACGGACACGCTCGGCGTCTGGGTGATGGTGTTCGGCCTCATAGTCAGCATCTCAACGTTCATGCTCCTGCGGTCGCGCCGGCAGGCGATGGCGCGGGCTTCCAGGCTGCGCGACCTGTTCAACGACGTGATCGAGCAGGCCCCGGTCGCCATCTCCGTCACGCGCGGCCCCCAGCACATCTTCCAGATCGCCAATTCGCGGTTCCGCGAGATCGCCCAGCAACCCGAGCCGATCGGGCTTCCGGCCGGTGACGTGCTCCCGGCAGCGCGCGAGCGGGGGCTGGTCGCCATCCTCGACCGCGTGTACGCGACAGGCACCCCCTGGACCGCGCACGCTGCGGAGTACGCCTACGATCGCAGGGGGTCGGGGACCCTCGAACCCGGGTACTTCAACATCGTCTTTCACCCGTTCTTCGGCGGGTACGACCGGCCCGTGGGGATCATCGGCGTGGCGTCGGAGGTCACCACGGAGGTGGAGGCCCAGCGCGACGCCGAGCTCGCCCGCCGCGAGGCGGAGAAGGCGAACCGGGCGAAGAGCGACTTCCTGGCGGCGATGAGTCACGAGCTGCGCACCCCGCTCAATGCCATCACCGGCTACGTGCAGCTGATGGAGCTCGGCATCCACGGCCCCGTGACGAGCGAGCAGCTGCACGCCCTGGATCGCATGAGGAAGAGTGCCGCGCACCTGCTCTCGCTCATCAACGACGTGCTGAACTTCGCCAAGCTCGAGGCGGGGCGTATCGAGTTCGAGATCAACCCTGTTTCCCTCAGGGGCGCGGTGGACGGCGTCGTGCACATGGTCGAGCCGCAGCTCAGGTCGAAGGGACTGGAGCTCCGCGTGGACGTGCCGGGGGACATCACCGTGTCGGTCGATCTCGAGAAGCTCCACCAGATCCTGCTCAACCTCCTGTCCAACGCGGTCAAGTTCACGGAGCAGGGCGGCATCACGGTCGACGTGGTCATGCTCGAGCACGACCCCGAGCACGTCATTCTCCGTGTCGTCGACACCGGGATCGGGATTCCCGAGGAGCGGCTGGAAGCGGTGTTCGACCCGTTCGTCCAGGTGAACCGCACGCGGATCTCCAACATCGAAGGGACGGGGCTCGGGCTCGCGATCAGCCGCGACCTCGCGCGCGGCATGGACTCCGACATCACTGTCCGCAGCACCGTGGGAAAGGGATCGGAGTTCAGCGTGATCCTTCCGCGGGTCCTCGAGACGGAGCGGGTCGTCGACCGGCCGGCGGTGGAGCGCGCGGACCGGCCGGAGGCGAGCGGGTGATGATCTGTCGCGCCATGGTCACGAAGAGCATGGAACTTCGATCGCTCGGATCACGGCCGGGAACTGCCGGATCGCTCCGCGTGCGGTGAGAGAATCGGGGCGCAACGAGCCGGGAATTGAGCTTTGAAAACGACGGAACGGCCGCCGGGTGAGACTGACTCACCCGGCGGCCGTTCTGGTTTTCTCAAAGCATCAGCTGGAAGCCTTCACCGCCAAGGCGCCAAGAGCACCAAGGAAAACCTGCCCGTCAGGCTGTTCTCCGTGCCCTCCGTGGCTCCGTGGTGAAATCCTCGTAGTTCCCGCCGTTGTGACATCCTGCAGTTCCCGCCGTGACCGCCGCTCAGTCCTCCGCCGCCTGCTGCGCCACCCGCTCCACCGCGGCCATCACGCGGAGCAGGTTCCCGCTCCACAGCTTCGCGATCTGCTCCTCGGTGTAGCCGCGCCGCACGAGCTCGATCGTCACGTTCGGCGTCTCCGACGCGTCGTTCCACCCCTCGATGCCGCCACCGCCGTCGAAGTCGGAGCTGATCCCCACGTGGTCGATGCCGATCAGCTTCACGGCGTAGTCGATGTGGTCCACCAGATCCTTCACCGTCGCGCGTGGCGGCGGTGGGAAGCGGCGGTTGAGCTCCTCCGTCCGTGTCTGATACTCGCCACGGCGTTCGGCCGACAGCTGGCGCAGCGTGCCCTGCCCCTCGCCCAGTCCGAACTCCTTGCGCAGCGCGGCGAGCGCCTCCGTGCGCTCCGCCGACGGCGGCGGCGGCGTCTTGAGGTAGCCGTTGAACGCCACGATCTGCACGACGCCGCCGGTGCGGGCGAGGGTGCGGAGCTCCTCGTCGTCGAGATTGCGACTGTGGTTGCAGAGCGCCCGCACGGCCGAGTGCGATGCGATGACGGGCGCGCGCGAGAGCGCCATGGTCTGCATGTTGGCCGCCTTCGACGGATGCGAGATGTCCACCATCATCCCGAGGCGGTTCATCTCCCCGATCACCTGCTTCCCCAGCGGGGAGAGCCCGTTCCACTGCCAGACGGCGTCGCGCTCGCCCGTGTTGGAGTCCGAGAGCTGCGAGTGGCCGTTGTGCGCGAGCGACATGTAGCGCGCGCCGCGATCGAAGAACCGCCGGACGTTCGCAAGGTCCATCCCGATGCCGTACGCGTTCTCGACGCCCATCAGGGCGACCTTGCGCCCGCTCGCGGCGATGCGGCGCACGTCGTCGGCCGTACGCGCGATCGCGATCCGGTCCGGCGCGATGTTCGTGGCCAGCCGCTGCACCGCATCGAACTTCTCGTTCTGGGTCGCGAGCGCGGCAGCGTACCCTTCCGCGGTCTGCGGCCCCTGCCCCACGTAGATGGAGAAGAACACCGCATCGAGCCCGCCCTCCTGCATCTTCGGCAGGTTCACCTGCGTCGAGAGCCGGTCGGCATAGTTGGGCGATTGCGTCGTGAAGTTCGCGGCGTTGATGTCGACGTGCGTGTCGAGGGTGAGCACGCGGCTGTGGATGGCGCGCGCCGCGGCGACCAGCTCGGCCTCCGACGCGTAGGCGGGAGGCTGCTGGACGGTGGCGCGGGCACACGCGACAAGCGCCAGGGCAATCGGAAGCGCAGCGAGACGATGCACGGGAGGGGGCGAGGAGGTGGACGTGCAGCCGGGGATCCGGCGGGGTGCCGACGCGATCGTGGCGAGGCCGTCACCGGATCAACATGGGATACGCACGAGCGACGAGCAACGTTCCGAGGGTTACTCGCCGCCCCAGGCCGCACTACCTTGAAAAAATAGCGCCGGTTCTTCCGGGGGCTGTCGCCTTACCCTTACCCCGACGACGCATGCACCACGAAACCGCCCTGATCGCGACGATCGCCGGAGGCCTCGGCCTCGCGTTCATCCTCGGCTTCCTCGCGACCCGCCTGCGCCTCCCGCCCCTGGTCGGCTATCTCGCTGCCGGCGTGGTCGTAGGCCCCTTCACTCCCGGGTTCGTCGCCGACGGCGGGCTCGCCTCGCAGCTCGCCGAGATCGGCGTGATCCTGCTGATGTTCGGCGTCGGGATGCACTTCTCCATCCGCGACCTGCTGGCCGTGCGTCGC
>Ga0247822_10002122_pt1 | contig 12547 bp, 15 predicted proteins | sample 13C_Cellulose_Da_FD_192423 | JGI IMG/M metagenome (GOLD analysis project Ga0247822, IMG submission 192423) | Soil microbial communities from agricultural site in Penn Yan, New York, United States - 13C_Cellulose_Day30 | ecosystem: Environmental > Terrestrial > Soil > Agricultural land | place...
CTCACGGCCCGAACCCGGACCCTTGACCTCGACCTCGAGCGTGCGGACGCCGTGCTCGGCAGCCTTGCGGCCCGCGTCCTCGGCGGCGACCTGCGCGGCGTACGGGGTCGTCTTGCGCGAGCCCTTGAAGCCCATCATGCCGGCCGACGACCAGCTGATCGCATTGCCCTGTGCGTCCGTGATCGTGATCATGGTGTTGTTGAAGCTGGCGTTCACGTGCGCGACGCCGGCGGTGATGTTCTTGCGTTCGCGACGGCGAATACGCTGCGGAGCTTGTGCCATTATTCAGTAATCCTTCGAATATGCGAAGAAAGGCGGGCCGCCGGTCAAGCGGCCCAGCGACTTACTTCTTCTTGCCGGCGATCGGCTTCGCCTTGCCCTTGCGGGTGCGCGCATTGGTATGCGTGCGCTGACCGCGAACGGGCAGACCCTTGCGATGACGCAGGCCGCGATAGCAGGCGAGGTCCATCAGGCGCTTGATGTTCATCGCGGTCTCGCGACGAAGATCGCCCTCAACGGTGTAGGCACCGTCGATGGTCTCGCGGATATGCAGCACTTCCTGGTCGGTCAGGTCCTGCACGCGACGCTCGGCAGCGATGCCCAGCTTCGTCGTGATTTCCTTGGCCTTCGCGGGGCCGATGCCGTGGATATACTGAAGCGCGATCAGTACGCGCTTGTTCGTCGGGAGGTTAACACCCGCAATACGTGCCATGAATCTTGTTCTCCCAGCTCCACGGGGCGTGCATGGCAGCAAACCCCATCTCGTAGCGTTGACCCGAAACGCAGTCGCGCGGCACACGCTCAAGAACGCTGCCGGTCGAACGGGTTTCGGAAGATGCGCGACATATGGAGTCGGACCCGCGCTGTCAAGCGCCCGGACCGATGCGGGTTTCGCGTTACGCCGATATACATCATTCGCCCGGCGCGGCCAAGCGAATGAAGATCAGCCGCCCCGCTCCGCCGCCGTCTTGAGCGCCGGCCATTGCGCGGCGAGCACGCCGTCCACCGGCTGAGCGAAACCGGCGAGCCCGGCCGGATGATAGCCGCCGACGACATAGGTGACGGTGAGCACCGTCCCCTGCCCCTCCGGCTTGAGCGCGAAGGTGAGCGTGCCCTTGACCGCACCGCTCTGCAGCGGGCCGAAGGCGCCGTCGACGCGCAGCACCTTGCCGCGATCGGCATAGATCACCCGCGCATGCTCGATCGCGCCGCCGGTCAGCTTCTCGCACCAGCAGCCGCCGGGGCGCGGGTCGATCGAGAGATTGGCGGCGATGCCGGAGTAGCTGTGATCCTTGCTCCACCACAGCGAGGGACGGATGAGCGTGTCCCATATCTTTTCCGGCGGCGCGGCGATGACCAGCCTGTGCGTCGAGACGAACCCGCCGGGGTCGGATTTGGTCACTTCGCCCGCCGCCGGCCATGCCGCCAGCAACGCCGCCGCCAGGATCACGCTGCGCATCGTTCCGCCCTCCTCTGCGCAGAGGCTGATCCCGCGGCGATGCGCCGTCAAATCATTTCGCGGGCGCATCCTTCGCGGCGGTGCTGCGGTCGAGGAAGTCGAGGATCGTCTTCCACAGGTGGACGCTGACGCCCGGCCCGCCGACCTTATGGGTCTGGCCGGGGTAGAGCATCACCTCGAACGGCACGGCGGCGCCCTGGAGCTTGGCCATCATCACCGTCGAATGCTCGAGCACGACATTGTCGTCGGCCATGCCGTGGATCAGCAGCAGCGGATCGGCGATCTTGGTGGCATCGGCGACGGTATTGGCCTTGTCATAGGCGCCCTGCACCTTGCGCGGATCGCCCATGTAGCGCTCGGTATAATGGGTGTCGTAGAGTTCCCACTTGCTCACCGGCGCGCCCGAGACGCCCGCGGCGAAGGTGCCCGGCGCGGCCTGGAGCATCTTGAGCGTCATGTAGCCGCCATAGGACCAGCCATAGGTGGCGATCCTGGCCGGATCGACGAAATCGAGCGTCTTGAGATAGGCGGCGCCGGCCAGCTGGTCCTGAACCTCGACCCCGCCCATCGCCTGGAACAGGTGATCCTCGAACGCCTTACCGCGATTGGCGGCACCGCGATTGTCGAGCACGAACCAGATATAGCCGCGGTCGACGATGTACTGCTGGAGCGCGCCGCCCCATTGGCGGCTGACCTGCTGCGAATGCGGGCCGCCATAATGCTGGAAGAACACCGGGTATTTCTTGCCCGGCTCGAGCCTGGGCGTGATCATCTCCCAGTGCAGGACGGTGCCGTCGGCGGCCTTGATCGTGCCGAACTGCTTGGTGCGATGCCCGGCGAGATAGGGCGCATAGGGGTGATCGCCCGCGACCTTGTTCTCGTTGACCCAGGCGAGGCGCTTGCCGGCGGCATCGGTCAGCATCACCTGGCTCGGCTGATCGCCCTTCGAACGGGTGACGACAATCCGGCTGGCGATGTCGTTGGTCTTGGCGGCGTGCCAATAGCCCGGCTCGCTGATCCGCGTGACCGCGCCGGGCTTGCTCAAATCGACGGTGTAGAGGTGCCGTTCGAGCACCCCGTCCTTGTTGGCGAGGAAGGTCACCCGCCCCTTTGCTTCGTCCACACCGACCAGTTCGGCGACTTCCCAGTCGCCCCTGGTCAACTGGGTCCAGTTGCCGTCCTTGAACCGATAGAGATGGCCGTGGCCGTCACGCTCGGACCACCAGATCAGGCTGCCGTCCTTGAGCGGGCGGTAGGCGTCGGAGAGGTTGACCCAGCTGCGCTCACCCGACTTCTCGCTGAACAGCACGCGCGATGCGCCCGTGGCAGGATCGACCGCGAGCATGTCGAGCACGGTCTGCGCGCGGTTCTGGCGCTGGACCAGCAGCGTCTTGCCGTCGGCCGTCCAGTCGACGCGAGCGAGATAGATGTCGGTCTCCGTGCCGAGATCGACCTTTACCTTGCCGCTGCCGTCGGGGTTGATGACGTAAAGGTCGACCAGCACGTTCGCGGTACCGGCCTTGGGGTAACGCTGGTCATAGACCTTCGTCCCCTCCGCGCCGATCGCCGCACGGCTGACAATACCGACCGGCGCCTCGTCGAAGCGCTGAACCGCGATGCGCTTGTCGTCGGGCGACCACCAATAGCCGGTGCGGCGTCCCATCTCTTCCTGCGCGACGAATTCCGCTTCGCCGAAGAAGACGGTGCCCTTGCCCTCAGTCGTGGCTTTGCTCTCTTTCCCCGAGGCAAGGTCGAGCACGACCAGATTCTGGTCGCGGACATAGGAGGCGAAATGGCCTCCCGGGCTGATCTCCGGGTTGAGCTCGCCGGCCTCGCTCTCGGTCAGCCGCCGCACGTCGCCGGCCAGCGTCGCGAGGTAGAGATCGCCGTCCAGCGGCACCAGGATCGACTTGCCGTCGGGCGCCCAGTCATAGGCGACGATCCCGCGCGTGCCGCCGATACGCGCGCGCTCGCGCTGCATCTTCTCCGCCTCGGACAGTTCGGCGCCGGTGCCGATCTTCTTGCTGTCCACCAGCATCCGCCATGCGCCGCTCGCGGTGTCCATCGCCCACAGATCGTAGCGGTCGCGGTCGTCGGCGCGGTTACGCAGCACCGTCACATATTTCCCGTCGGGCGACAGCTTCAGCGCACGCGGGTTGGAACCGGCGAGGTCGGGACTGGCAAAGACGCGCTCGAGCGTCAGCCGCTGCGGCGCCGCCTGTTGCGCGTCAGCGGGCATCGCCAGCCCGCACACGCCCGCCATCATCAAACCCGCCAGCCATCGCTTCATCAAACCTCTCCGGAACAAGGCGTGCTTATTGCGGAGCGTTCACGAGCGGTAAAGCGCCATGGCCGTTGAACGACGAACGGTTTGGGGGAATATCCATTCACGGAACGGACGCGTAACGGTGCGAGTTGTCGCACAGTCCGGTAACAGAGGAACGATCATGAAGCAGCGCATGACCAAAGGCATCGCTACCCTTGCTCTCATCGCGACAGTGTTCACGCCGATTGCGGTTGCCGCGCAGGAGAACGACCTGCAGGGCACCCGCTCGGGCCGCGGCGACTCCGAACTGCAGCGGCGCGGCTACAAGCGCGAGAAGACGTCGGGCGATTCCCAGTTCTGGTGGAATTCGCGCACCGACACCTGCATCCGCGTGAACGTGTGGCGCGGCCGGTACGAAGCGATCTCGAGCGCTTCCAAGTCCGACTGCGGCAAGGGCGGGCCGTCGGCAGGCGTGGTGGTCGGAGCCGCCGTCGCGATCGGCCTGATCGCGGCGCTGGCGAGCAAGAAGGACAAGGGCCCCGACTATAAGCGCGGCTACGACGACGGCCTGAACGGCAACCCCTATGATCGTAACGGCAACGACCGCTATCGCGAAGGCTATCAGGCTGGTGAGACCGAGGCACAGAAGCGTCCCGATCCGCAACGCGACCCCGACTACAAGCGCGGCTATGACGACGGTCTTTACGGCAGAAACTATGACCGTCGCGGCAACGACCGCTATCGCGAGGGCTTTCAGGCCGGCCAGAACGACGCACGCAACCGCCCGGATGACCGCGGCTCGCTCCGCAATGTGCCGCAGGTCGCACGCGACTCCTGCGCCAACCGCGCCGACAACGATCTGAATGCGCGTCGCGGAACCAGCGTTCCGATCAGCGCTCGTGAGCTCAACCGCAACGAGTGGGAGGTCGTCGTCGAGACCGGGCGTGAGCGTTCGCGCTGCACGGTCGATTCACGCGGCTATGTGCGCAGCCTGACCGCCTATTGATCCAGCTCGGGCCGCGCTTCGGAGAGGACGAAGCGCGGCCCGGGTCCGTCGGCCGCCATCCGGTCGCCAGGGTTGAACAAGCCACATTTCCTGAGCGACAGGCAGCCGCAGCCGATGCAGCTGTCCAGCGTTTCGCGCGTCCGCTCCAGCAGGGCGATGCGCCGGTCGATCTCCTTGCGGAAATGGCGGCTGATCCGTTCCCAGTCCTCCTGAGTCGGCGTCCGTCCCTGCGGCAGCTGCGCCAGCTCCGCGCAGATCTCCTCGATCGTCAGGCCGAGCTTCTGCGCGATCAGCGTGAAGGACAGCCGCCTGATGTCCGATCGCAGGAAGCGCCGCTGGTTGCCGCCGGTGCGGATCGGCGAGACCAGCCCGCGCCGCTCGTAGAAGCGGATCGCCGATACCGACAGGCCGGTCCGCGCCGCCAGATCACCGATCGTCAGCAGGTCGCATCCGCGCATGTCCGGTCCTCGCAAATTTGTGCTTGATCTCAACTTAAGTTGAGGTTGTACCGGGGGCGGGCAATCACGCAACCGCAAAGGATATGTGGATGTCCGGCCCGATCATCGAACACGTCAACCTCACCGTCACCAACCCCGCCCGCACCGCGAAGCTGATGGAGCGGCTGTTCGGCTGGCACATTCGCTGGGAAGGCCCGGCGCGCGACGGCGGCACCTCGATCCATGTTGGCGACGAGCGCTTTTACATCGCGCTCTACGCGCCCCCGGGCGAACCGGAGGCGCGTTTCCCGAAGGGCACGCCGCTCAACCATGTCGGCATCCTGGTCCGCGATCTCGACGCGATCGAGGAGAAGGTCGCGCGGGCCGGGCTGAAGCCGTTCGCGCATGGCGACTATTCGCCCGGCCGCCGCTTCTACTTTCTCGACTATGACGGGATCGAGTTCGAGATCGTCTCCTACGGGTGAAGCCCGGCCCGGAGCGCGCAGGTGCTACCGACCCTCCCCCTTGCGGGGGAGGATCGATCGTCGAAGCTACACCCCGCGCGGCAGCGGGTTGGCGCAGAGGCTGAGCATTCGGCTCGCGATCTCACGCTCGCCCATCACCACCTCGCCCGCGCCCGCCGCTTCGAGATGCGCGACCTCGGCATCCGAATGGGCGCGGGCGACGATCGCGATGTCGGGACGGATCTTGCGGACCCCCTCGATCACCGCGCCGCCCTCGAACCCCTCGGGAATGGCGATCAGCAACTTACTCGCGCGTTCGATCCCGGCCGCCTCCAGAGCGGCTGGGTCGAGCGCGTTACCGCGCACCACGTTCAGCCCGGCCTCCTTCGCATCCTTGGCGGTATCGGCCTGATCCTCGATCAGGATGAAGCTGCGGCCGCGCGTGCGCAGATCGCGCGCGATCAGCTTGCCCACCCGACCATAGCCGATCAGCACGACATGATCGCGCAGATCGCCGGTATCGGCGGGCATCTCGACCGGATCGGTCTTTTCCTGCCGCTTGGGCACGAAGGCGTTGAAGATGAACGGGTTGACGAAGATCGACAGCAGCGCACCGGCCAGGATCAGGTCGCGGCCCGCAGGAGGCAGGATCGCAAGACTGGTGCCGAGCGTAGCGAGGATGAACGAAAATTCACCGATCTGCGCCAGGCTCGCCGCCGCTGTGATCGCCGTGCGGTGGTTATGCTTGAGCGCACGGACGATCAGATAGGCCGCGAGCGATTTGCCCAGGACGATAATCAGCACCGTCGCGAGCAGCGCCAGCGGCTGATCGACCACCACCTGCGGATTGAACAACATCCCCACCGACACGAAGAACAGCACCGCGAACGCATCGCGCAACGGCAGCGTCTCCTCGGTCGCCTGACGGCTGAGCGGGGTCTCGCCGAGGATCATGCCGGCAAAGAAGGCGCCAAGCGCGAACGACACGTCGAATACCACCGCCGCGCCGAACGCGACGCCGAGCGCGATGGCGAGCACCGCAAGGCGGAACAACTCACGCGAACCGGTATTGACCACCCAGTGCAGCGCCCAGGGGATTATCCGGCGGCCGACCAGCAGCATGACGACGAGGAAGCCGGTAACCTTGAACCCGACCTGTGCGAGCGGCACCAGCAGCGCGGACCAGGTCGTCGGCGCATCGCCCTTCACAACTTCCGCAAGCGCGGGCAGCAGGACGAGCGCGAGCACCATCGCCAGATCCTCGACGATCAGCCAGCCGACCGAGATCCGGCCGCGCTCCGTATCGACGATGCCGAACCCTTGCAGCGCGCGCAGCAGCACCACGGTGCTGGCAACCGAGAGCGCGAGGCCGAAGACGAACCCGGCGAGCGGATCCCAGCCCATTGTCCAGGAGAGGCCCATGCCCATCAGCGTCGCCACGGCGATCTGGCCGATCGCGCCGGGCACCGCGACATTCTTCACCGACAACAGGTCGCGCAGCGAGAAATGCAGACCGACGCCGAACATCAACAGGATCACGCCGATCTCGGCCAGTTCGGCGGCAAGGTCGCCGTCGCCGACGAAGCCAGGCGTATAGGGGCCGACCATGATACCGGCGAGCAGGTAACCGGCGATGGGCGAAACCTTCAGCTTATGGGCGACCGATCCCATGATGAAGGCGATGACGAGGCCGGCGACGATCGTGGCAATGAGCGGCGTGTGATGCATAGGCAAAAATGTCCCTGTTTGGTGCCCGGGCCGTCAATGCGGCCCGGGTGGCGGCTCACTCGGTCGTTGCGCCGACCAGAACCGCGGCGATTGCGGCGCTGCCGGCAATCGCGGTCCAGATCGCGGGTGCAAACCACCAAGGCGGCCGCTTGTTGCGTGGCGTTTCCATGACTCTCTCCCAATGTCGCCGCCCGCAGGCGGCGGGTTGGCAAGGGGAAGGTCAGGGAAGCGGCGGACCACGCGGGCTGCCGTCCAGGACAGGAGGAGACGGCAGCGCGGGCGCCGCCGTCAACGGCTTGGAAGGGGGAGGAAGGCTGTATCCCGGCGCCGGGGGCACCACCGGCAGGGGTGCGAGCGCGATGGCATCGCCCTGCCCGCTTGCCGGCTCATCGTCGCGGCGGACCGTCTCCGCCACGATGCGCGGCTGGGTCCGGCTCGGCTGAAGCGCGACCGCGGTGGTCGCGGGATTGAATGCCGAGCCATAGGCGGTGGTGCGCGGCACCCCGCCGAACATCAGCGAAGACAGCAGGGCAGTTGCGAGCGCGAGCCAGAGCGACGTCAGACGGAGCGGCAACCGGGGCCGCGTCATCGTCGCTGTCAGGGTCTTCCGGTTCGCCACAGAGCGAAAATAATGCGACTCGGCCGAATTTCAACGCACCGAAACGAAACGGGGCGCGGAAGTTAACCTTCCGCGCCCCGCGCTGTTCGTCTGGCGACGCGGCTTATTCGGCCGCGGCGACTTCCTTCGACGGGCGCGGATCGCGGCGCTCGGCGATGCGGGCCGACTTGCCGGTGCGGCCACGCAGGTAATAGAGCTTCGCACGACGCACGACGCCACGACGGACGACTTCGATGCTGTCGATGTTCGGCGAATAGAGCGGGAAGACGCGCTCGACGCCCTCACCGAACGAAATCTTGCGAACGGTGAAGTTGCTGCCCATGCCCTTGTTGGCGCGGGCGATGCAGACGCCTTCATAGTTCTGAACGCGGGTGCGCTCGCCTTCGACGACCTTCACGCCGACCTTCAGCGTGTCGCCGGGGCGGAAATCGGGGATCTTCTTGTCGGCCAGGAACTTCGCGACGTTCTCGGCCTCGATCTGCTGGATGAGGTTCATCTCATTCGTCCTTCTTTTGCCGCGCGCCAGAGGGAGACTGGACCCGAGCGCCCTCATGGCGCTCCCAAAGATCCGGCCTCCTTAGCCGTGTATCGATCTCCGCCTGTTGCTTTCGCCAGGCCGCGATCTTCGCATGATCCCCCGATCGCAGCACTTGCGGGATCGTGCGCCCTTCCCATTCGACGGGCCGGGTGTACTGCGGATATTCGAGCAAGCCGCTTTCGAAGCTTTCCTCGACCCCGCTGGAAGGCGCGCCCATTACGCCGGGAAGCAGGCGAATGCAAGCGTCGAGCAATACCAGCGCGCCCATCTCCCCGCCCGAGAGGATATAGTCGCCGATCGAGACCGGCTCGATGCCGCGCGCCTCGAACAGACGCTCGTCGAACCCCTCGAACCGGCCGCACAGGATCGATACGCCCGGGCCCGCCGCCAGCGCGCGCACACGCTCTTGCGTCAGCGGCGCCCCGCGCGGGGTCATCGCCAGCATCGGGCGGTCATAGCCGACGCTGTCGCAAGCCGCGGCGAGGATATCCGCCTTGAGCACCATCCCCGCCCCGCCGCCCGCCGGCGTGTCGTCGACCGTACGATGCCTGTCGGTGGCGAAATCGCGGATCTGCACGGTATCGAGCGACCATTTCCCCTCGCCCAGCGCGCGCCCGGCGATCGAGGTGCCGAGCGGCCCCGGGAACATCTCCGGATAGAGGGTCAGGACGGTTGCGGCGAAGCTCATTGCGTCAAATGGTCCAGTCTTCGATGCGAAGCCCGGGTACGTCCCGGAAGTCGCGAACATTATGCGTCACCAGCGTCGCGCCCAGCGCGAGCGCGTGGGCGGCGATCAGCCGGTCGAACTTGCCCCGCGCTTTCCGTGCCGCAGGGAAACGCTGCGCGGCAGCCATATCGAACGGCAGCACGCTTTCGGCAAAAGCGTCCGCCGAGGCAAGCCCGCCCAACGCCAGTTCGGCCAGGGAGATGGCGGAGATCGCCACCCCCTCCTCCCGCGCGGCCCGTAGCGCGACGCGGCAGCCAGGATCGCGCAGGATGCGGATGCAGATATCCGTATCCAGCAGGAAACGGGTCATTTCCGTGCCTTTACTTCCCCGGCTGCGGCGCGAAGCGCAGCGCCTGGATCGTCGGCGGGTTGGTCGGTGCGAGCAGGATCTGCCCGTCGAGCTTGCCCTTGGCACAATTCCAGCGGAAGCCGGTCGAGAGGTTGCCGGTCGGCGCCAGCGGCTCGGCGGTCGCGCAGTCGCCGACCAGTTCCCTGATCCGCGCGAACTCCTTCGCCCAGTTCTCCGCCGAACGATCCATCAGGAAGTTCATGGCGAGCCTGCCCTCGAGCGGCTTGAGCTCGCCCGCCCGATAGGCGGCGCGCGCGGCGTCCTGCATCGTGCCGAGCAGCGGGTTGAGCGGCGTCTCACGCGGCGCGATCGCATCGTTGCGGGCGAGCGCCCAGAGCGACTGCCACACCGGCACCGAGGGCCCCTGATAGGTGCGGTTGGCAAACCCGAACGCCGCGGTCCCGGTTTCCGGCGCGAGCACCACGAAGCTGCCATAGCCGGGATAGCCGCCGCCATGCGCCAGCGTCAGGCCGAGATTGCAATCCGGCGTGACGCGGAAGCCCATGCCATAGGCGGTGGCATGGACGCAGTGATCGTCCTCCGCACCGCCGGGCCGCGGCGTGATGCGCACGAAGTTCAGCCCCTGTGCCATCTCCCGCACCGTCGCGCGCCTGACCGGCCCGGTCTCGGCACCGTCGCGCGCCGGCCAGGCCGACAGCAGGAAGCCGACCCATTTGGCATAGTCGTTGGCGGTGGTGACCAACCCGCCCATCGCGCCGAACGCGCCGTCGCGCATGCGCGGCTCCTCCACCCAGCGCTCATTCTCCCAGCGATAGCCGACCGCCAGCTTGTTCTTCGACACCTCGCCCACCTCATAGGTCGAGGCGGTCATGCCGAGCGGGCGCAGGATCGTGTCGCGGATATAGGCCTGATAGGGCTTGCCCGAGACGTTGGAGACGATGCGGCCGAGCAGCGCATAGCCATAGTTGGAATATTCGTGCTGGCTCTGCCCGACACGGCTCCACGGCACCCCGGCCGAGATCATCGCGCTGAACTCAGCCTCGGTCAGCACCTGCTGGCGATCGCCCCATGGGTCGTCGGTGACCATGCCGCCGACATGCTGGAGCAGATCGCGGATGCGGATGCGCGGGGCATCGCTGGTGGGGTATTTCCAGCCGCGCATCTCGGGCACGTGCTTTTCGGCCAGATCGTCGAGCGAGAGCTTGCCATCGTCGCGCAGCTTGAGGATGGCGAGCGCAGTGAACGCCTTGCTCATCGACGCGATGCGGAAACGTGTGTCCATCATCACCGGCGCGCCGCCGATGGTCTGAACGCCCTGCACAGCCGACAGGACGATCTTGCCATCCTTCACCACCGCATAGACCAGCCCCGGCACCGGGGTACGTTCCTGGAATTTGCTGAAGGCATTGCCGACCTCGACGACCGCGGCCGGCGGGAGCTGCGATGCGGTCTGCGCGGCGGCGGGCAGCGCGACGGATGCGGCAAGGATGGCGAGCGGGCGGATCAGGCGGTTCATCATCCGCCAAGGCAACCAGAGAAATCCCGATTCTGGAAGCGAAAATCAGCCGTTGCGGCCGCTGCGCAACGCCTCGGCCCAATCCTCCCGTCCCTCGCGCTCAGCCTTGGCCGCAGCGGACAGGTGATCATAGGGGATCGCGCACAGCTCGACCGTGGCGCCGCTCACAAGCGCGTAGCGGGCGAGCGGATCGCCATTCTCGACCGCGTAAAAGGCCGGATGATCGTCGGTATAGGCCTGAAGCCCGACACTGCCGGGATTGGCGACGATGCGGCCATCGGGAAGCGTCACGACGCGGGCGACATGGGTATGGCCGCAGAAGATCAGCGGCGCAGTGGCACCGTCGAGACGTTCAACGATCTCGGCGTCAAAGGCGTTGCGGAGGCCAATGCCTTCGACGCAATGGATCAGATGCTCGACATCGCTGCGCGGGCTGCCGTGGACGCAGAGGATAGCCCCCATTTCCGTCACCCCGGCCTCCGTGCCGGGATCCACATCGCCGCGAGCAATGCCATCGAGGCTCAAGCGCATCGCCTGCCGACCGGTGGATCCCGGCACGGAGGCCGGGATGACAGTAAGAGCTTCGGGTTGATCGGCCAGCCAGGCGAGGTGCGCGTCGCTCAGCCCCCCCCGCGCGAAACGATCCGAGGCGTTCATCCGCTCCGGCGCATGGGTCAGCAACTGGCGTTCGTGATTGCCCGCGATTGTCGGCCAGCCCTCACGCATCAGCAGATCGGCAGTCTCGGCGGGCCAGAGCGGGCCGGACAGGCTGTCGCCGAGGTTGACGAAGCCGGTCGCTCCGGCAGCGCGGGCGTCGGCGATGACCGCTTCGAGCGCGGGAAGATTGCCGTGGATGTCGGAGAGGATCGCCAGCATGGTGCCGGCTATTCGGCCCAGCCGTCGGCGACGGTGAGCGTGGCGGCATCCCAGCGCGGCACTGCCACGGGCTGCATTGGCACCATGAAGCGCTTGGCGCCCTGATTTTCGACCGGAGTACGCTCGATCTCGACCACGTCGCCCGCGCCGAAATTCTCGACCGCGACGACGGTGCCGATCGCATCTCCGGATTCGGAGACTGCGGCAAGGCCGATCAGGTCTGCGTGGTAATATTCGCCTTCCCCGAGCGGCGGCAGCGCAGTGCGCGGCACCGCCAGTTCGGTGCCGCGGAACTTCTCGGCCGCGGTCCGGTCGGGAATTTCGGCGAAGCGGGCAATGGCGCCATTATTGCCATGCCGTACCGATTTGAGCGTCAGCGCACCGCCGTTGAAACTGCGATGCACCGACAGATCCTCGGCGAAGACCTTGAGACGGACCTCCCCCGTCACGCCGTGCGCGCCGATGATGACGGCGAGCGTGACGGGAGAGTCGTTAGCCAAGGATCAACCCTCGGCCTTTTCCTCGGTCGCGTCAGCGGCCGGAGCTTCGTCGGCGGTCGCTTCGGCGGCCGGGGCTTCCTCGGCAACCGCTTCGGCAACCT
>Ga0247822_10002124_pt1 | contig 12539 bp, 18 predicted proteins | sample 13C_Cellulose_Da_FD_192423 | JGI IMG/M metagenome (GOLD analysis project Ga0247822, IMG submission 192423) | Soil microbial communities from agricultural site in Penn Yan, New York, United States - 13C_Cellulose_Day30 | ecosystem: Environmental > Terrestrial > Soil > Agricultural land | place...
AGTATGAACCGTAGGAGCAGCCGCAGCATGAAGAGCTTGGCCGCATCAGTTGCCAGTATCGCTCCTTGTGCGAACGCGGCTGCTCCTACGGTTCATACTTCTCGAGCCTGAGCGCGACGCTTCCGGCTGCGAAGCGGACGAACAATCTGACCATCGTCACCGATTCCATCGTCCACAGCGTCATCTACGATCCGGCGACCGGCAAGGCTTCGGGCGTCCGGGTGATCGACGCCAAGACGAAGGAAGGCCGCACCTACGAGGCGAAGGTCGTCTTCGTCTGCGCCTCGGCGATCGGGACCGCGCAGATCCTGCTCAATTCCAAGTCGGAAGCTTTCCCGAACGGCATCGCCAACCGGTCGGACGCGGTTGGCCGCTATCTGATCGACCATTTGTCGGGCGTAGGTGGCGGAGGCATTTTCCCGGGCGGGGAGGGCCATTATCACCGCGGACGCAGGCCGAATGGATTCTACATCCCTCGCTTCCGCAACGTCACCGAGCCGACGGCCGATTTCGTTCGAGGCTACGGTTTTCAAGGCGGAATCCTGCGCGAAAACTGGCGGCGCGGTGTCACTCGTCCAGGCGTCGGTGCGGAATATAAGGCGAGCCTACGCGGGCCTGGTCCGTGGCGGCTGGGAATGGGCGGTTTCGGCGAAATGCTGCCGCGCTGGGACAATCGCGTTACGCTCCACCCGACTCAGGTCGACAATTGGGGCATCCCACTCGTGTACATCGATTGCTCGCTGGGCGAGAACGACAAGAAGATGATCGCGAGCATGCGAGCCGACATCCGTGAGATGGCGGAGCGCGCGGGCTGCACCGAAATCAGCGTCGGCGAGCATTACGGCGGCGTCGGGCTGGGTATCCACGAGATGGGCACGGCGCACATGGGCGTCGATCCGACCAAGTCGGTGCTCAACAAGTATAATCAGTCGCACGACGTGCCGAACCTGTTCGTCACCGACGGAGCCTGCATGGCGTCGGGCGGCTGTCAGAATCCGTCCTTGAGCTATATGGCCATGTCCGCACGCGGCGCGCACTTCGCGTCCGAGTTCCTCAAGGAAGGCAAGATCTGATTTTCGGGAGAGTAGAATGAGTTACGCCTTTCGCATGGGCGCCGCGCTTGCCGGCCTGGTCCTCGCTGCCGCCCCGGCTGCGGCGAAGGAATATCAGGTCAAGATGCTCAACAAGGGCAGCGACGGCAGTCTCATGGTGTTCGAGCCGGCCTACCTGAAAGTCGCGCCGGGCGATTCCGTGAAGTTCGTCGCCACCCAGAAGGGCCACAATGCGGAGAGCCTGGCAGGCATGGCACCTGCGGGCGCAGCGGCCTTTAAGGGCAAGATCGACGAAGAGATCGTCGTGAAGTTCAGCAAGGAAGGCGTCTACGGCTACAAGTGCCTGCCGCACGTCGGCATGGGCATGGTCGGCGTCGTCCAAGTGGGCAAGGCCGCCAATAAGTCGGAAGCGACGGCTGCTGCGGCCAAGATCCCTGGTCTGGGGAAGAAGAAGATGGCCGCGCTGCTGGAGAAGGCGCGCTAGACTAGCTCATCGGCGACGGGACGAAGGACTGGCCAGATCGAGCCGCTGCTTCATCTCCGCGGCAATTTCGGCAACCGGCTCCTCGGTCGACACACTTTCGACGCCTGACGTCTGCCGCGGCAACGGCTCGACGATGCCGACCTTGCCACGCTCCTCCGACCATATCTCGGCGCGCTCGTCCGACAGATGTTCGTTCGCCTGATCGATGACTTCCAGCAGGTCGCCATCGGCAGTTTCTGCGCGTCTCAGGATGCTCTCGCGGAAGTAGAGGATGCGGAATGGTTGCATGCCTCGTTCAACGTCTCGGAAGCGACCCGGTGCGGCTGGAGGACTCGGCTAAAGCGGCCCGTGGCCCGGTTCATCGCATAAACTGCATTAGCATGGGCATCTTTCCCAGCCTTCGGTCGTTGTGCACTGCAGCATCACTATTGGATCTGCGGAATGGGTTACGTCGACTTTGTGAGCGTTGGGAGCTTCGTGGGGCTGTTTCTCGGCGTCCTGATGATCGTCATCGGCCTCTATTCCCGCCGTCGCGGACGCCTGCGCTATCGCCAAGGCGCGCAAGTGCTTGCCGGCTTTGCGACGATCGTCGGCGCGGGCGTCGTCCTGCTGGGTCTACTGGCACTACTGCGGGCCTAAGAGGCTTACTTCCCCTCTCAGCGCAATGAAGGCGGGCGCCGAGTAGCGCATCGTCGCGGCTGTGTTATCCTGCAATCATGCAGACGAAACTAGGATGGTTGGCTGCCGTTGCGACCTTGAGCGCGGCGAGCGCCTGCGGGCGGAACGAGCAGGTTCTTGAGAGCAATGAGGCTGTGGGGTCCGAAAGAGTTGCCCCGCAAGCGGGCGCTGTCCTAGACCGTGCAGATCTCCTAATCACCGCGGCGAAAGCTGGAAGCGCTGCGGCTCTTGGTCAGGACGATAGTGCGGATCAGGCTGCGCTGGACGGTAAGCCGTTTGAAGTTCGCATTCGGTTCGGCTGTGCAAGCGGGGCTGGGGCCGCGGGTGGCGGTTCGGCCAAGGCTGGGCCTTTCAACATTCGTTTCAATTCGGGGGACCGCACGCTGCGAGTACGGGCGACGCCCGATCTCACGCGCGACAATGCGGACTCCGTGGTCTCAGCGGGCGCGGATGCGGTCGAAGGCTTCTGGATGCGGCGTCCGTGGCTGCTGGCCTCCGGCTGCGCCGCGGGTCAATCCCCGCTCGCTACCCAGACGGCCTCGGAGCAACGCGTAGGCATCGCGCAGGCCTTTGCCGTAGGCGAGCAGGACGGCAGGCGTAACGGGCAAGCCTATGAAGCCGAGAGGCCGCTCAACGCGGGCGAAGAGCCGTCTCGCTTGGGCTACGACCTGGTCATCACCGGCAAGCTCAAGAAATTGCAGAGTGGCCGGGTGATCGCATGCCGCTTGTTAAGCGCCGACTTGCCGCCGGAATGCATCGTGTCGGGTCGGTTCGAGCGGGTTCGCATCGAAACGCCCGATGCGAAGACCATCGTCGCCGACTGGAAGTCATAAAAAAGGGGCCGCCGGAGCGACCCCTTCCAAAACCTAAGCTGACGATCCGCCTTACTTGACGCGTTCGACTTGCTCGAACTCCAGCTCGACCGGCGTTGCGCGGCCGAAAATGGAGACGCTGACCTTCACACGTCCACGGTCGAAGTCGAGCTCCTCCACGACGCCGTTGAAGCTCGCGAACGGGCCGTCGAGCACCTTCACGGCATCGCCAATCTCGTAATCGACGCTGACCTTCTGCTTCGGTGCTGCGGACGCGGCCTCTTCCTTGGTGGAAAGGATGCGCGCGGCTTCGGCTTCGCTAATCGCCTGCGGCTTGCCGCCCGGCCCGAGGAAGCCGGTGACCTTCGGCGTGTTCTTCACAAGGTGATAAACCTGGTCGTTCATCGCCAGCTTCGCGAGGACGTAGCCGGGGAAGAACTTGCGGTCCGACGTTACCTTTTTGCCGCGGCGAATCTCGGTGACCTTCTCGGTCGGGACCTCGACGGCTTCGACCTGGCTTTCCAGCCCAAGGCGGGTCGCTTCCGAAAGGATGGCGTCCTTCACCTTGTTCTCGAAGCCGGAATAAGCGTGGATGATGTACCAGCGGGACATGTGTTTCTCGGTTTCCCCGTTGCGCTCTAGCCGATGAGGCCGAGCAGGAAGCGCACGATTGCGCTGAAGAACGAATCGGTCGCGAAGAAGAAGATTGCGAGCAAGGCGGTCATGATGAAGACCATGATCGCGGTACGAACGGTTTCGCCCCACGTCGGCCAAACGACCTTGGACGCTTCGCTGCGTACCTGACGGATGAATTCGCCTGGGGAGGTCTTGGCCACCTGCATTTGCCTCTTCGAGATAGAAAAAGGCTCCGCGAACCCGGGGGCCGGCGGAGCTGAATGCGACTTAGCGATAGACCGCCGAGTCTTCAAGGCTGGCAGGGGCAGAGGGACTCGAACCCACGACCCTCGGTTTTGGAGACCGATGCTCTACCAACTGAGCTATACCCCTAGGCCGGGCTGCGACTTATGCGGCGAACGGCAGCGGCGCAAGGCCAGCCGCTCAATCTATGATTTTTCGGAGCGTCCGGACCATGAAAGCGGTCGACCAGCCGATGAGGACGAAGCCGATCAGCGCCTCGAGAGCGCCGACGAGCCGCCATTCCTCATGAAAGGTCGCGCCGGGCGCCCCCAGGGTCGCGTAGGATGAGGCTGAGTAGAACAAGGCCTGCTCCATCGTCCGCATCGCACCGACCCAGTGGTAGAAGGCGGCAAAAACGAAAATCTCGAAGAAATGCAGCGCGAACAGCAGCAAGCCGTAGGTGCCCATCAGGGTCGCTGCACGAAGCCCGAATTCATTCGGAATGCTCTTTTCGTCGTGCAGGTGAAGCAGGCGCGAAATGCCGACCAGCCCGGCACTGTGAATCAGCACCATCAGCAGGACGAAACCTGCGACAACGGCAAGCTGCAAGCCGAGATCAGCCACTTCGACTTCATTGGACAAGGCAAGCTCCTGCAGCGTCGCCGCTCAACGCCGCTGGGCTAACTTATGTTGCGGGGACCGCCTAGGCGGCGATGTCGAACGGCTGGATCTCACCCGACAGGTAAAGATTGCGCGCCTTGGTCCGCGACAATTTGCCCGAGCTTGTGCGGGGCAGCGAACGCGGCGGGACCAGCTCGACAATCGGCGTGATGCCGGTGATGGCGCGGACCCGCTCGCGGATGTCGTCGCGAAGGCGGCCGCGCTCGTGCGGGTCGGACACCCGGCAGTGGACGAGCACCGCAGGCGTTTCCTCGCCCGACGGACCGGTGATCGCGAAGGCGGCAATGTCGCCGGACTTGAAGCCGGGCAATTGCTCGACGGCCCATTCGATGTCCTGCGGCCAGTGATTGCGGCCGTTGATGATGATCATGTCCTTGGCGCGGCCGACGATGAATATGTAGCCGCCGGACATGTAGCCCATGTCGCCGGTGTCCAGCCAACCGTCGTCCGACAGGCAGGCCGCGGTCGATTCCGGGTCGCGGAAATAGCTGTGCATGACCGAGCTGCCGCGAACGAGCACGCGACCGATGCCGCGATCGGGCAGCACAGAGCCGTCCTCGCCGCGGATCTCGATTTCCATCTCGTGCACCGGCTTGCCGCAGTTCACGACTGCGCGATAGCGGCGCGGGCGGCCGTCGACGCCGCTGCTGCCACCGCCGAGGACGGCTTCCTCGACCAATTCGAGCCGGATGCCCTCGCCCGGAGGCATGAGCGAAACCGCAAGAGTCGCTTCGGCGAGGCCATAGCTCGGGCAGAAGGCCGAGGCCTGGAATCCGGCGTCGGCGAAAGCGTCGACGAACGCCTGCATAACGTCGGGACGGATCATGTCCGCGCCGTTGCCGGCGATGCGCCAGCGGGACAGGTCGAAGCGATCCTCAGCGCGGGTCTGCGACGACATGCGGCGCGCGCAAATGTCGTAGCCGAACGTCGGGGAATCGCTGACGCTGTTGCCCGGGTTGCGGGTGATCATGTCGAGCCAGGCGAGCGGACGCCGAGCGAAATCCTCGGTCTTCATGAAATCGACCGAGAATTGCAGCGCCATTGGCGACAACATGCAGCCGACCAGCCCCATGTCATGGTACCACGGCAGCCACGACACACAGCGATCCGTGTCCGCGACCTGCAGGCCGAGGCCGTGAGCGCGAAGGTTCGACAGCAGCTGCCGGTGCGTCACGGCAACGCCGTGCGGGAAGCGCGTCGATCCGCTGGAATATTGAAGATAAGCGATGTCGTCGGAACCCGGCTGCGGAAGGTCTCCAGTCGCCGGCTGGACGTCATTGAGGCTGGTCCAGTCGCGTGCAGGCACACCGCGATCCGCCCCGGCCTCTTCGGAATAGGACAGAAGCTCGGGAGGGCAGAGCAGCAGCGAAGGATCGCTGCTCTTCAGCATCACGCGAAGCTGTTCGACATAGGCCTCGCGACCGCCGAAGCTGGTCGGAAGCGGAAGTGGGACCGGCCAGAGGCCAGCATAGACCGCGCCGAAGAAGCAGGCGGCGAATTCCGCGCCCGTCTCGGCAATCATGGCGACGCGATCGCCAGGCTTCAGGCCCAGCGAGATGAAGCGCTGTGCATGAACAAGCGCATCCGCGCGCAGCTCCGCGAACGGATAAGCCCGAGTCAGCTGTCCCCGAGCGTCGTGGAAATTCATTCCGCGACGGCCCTGGCCGGCGTAGTCGAGGGCCTCGCCCAAGGTCGCAAAGTCCGCAATGCGCCGCGGGAGCGTGTCCAGTGTCGGAGTTGCGCCGGCAGGAGCAAGGTCGGCTACGATCGTGTTGTTCCGGTCGAGCAAGCCTTCACCCAGTATCTAATGCCGCCCATCAGGCGCGGCCAAAAATCCCGTTCGGAGACGGGCTGGCTTGTGATGGTGTGCGAGTGTGGCACAATTTGGGCCGATGCACGCCCGAAAGTCCCCTCGACCGCGCAAGCCGCTGAACCGCGAGAGGATGAACGAGCTTGCGCTCTTCTATCTGGGAAAGTTTGCGACCACCCGCTCGAAGCTGTCCTCCTATCTCAATCGCAAGGTCAGGGAGAGGGGCTGGGACGGGGAGGATGAGCCGCAGATCAAGGCACTGGTCGAACGGCTTGCGGCGAGTGGGCTGATCGACGATTCCCTCTACGCTCAGTCGAAGGCGCGATCGCTGACCGAGCGCGGATATGGCGCCGGACGGGTCCGCCAGTCTCTACGCGCGGCCGGAATCGAGGAGGCCGACGGCGAGGCAGCGCATGAAATTGCGGCGGAGGGTGCTGCTGATGCCGCACTGCGTTTTGCCCGGCGGCGGCGCATCGGTCCCTATGCGGCGGAGCTTCCCGATCGGGCAGGCCGGGAGAAGGCGCTGGCCGCCATGGTTCGGGCCGGACACGCATTCGAGCTTGCCCGCGAGGTGGTAAATGCTCAGCCTGGCTCGGAAATAGACCCTAATGACCTGAGGGATAAATGTCGTTAAGTCGGTTTGACGACACTCTTACATTTGTTAGTGGTAACTTGTGCAGCGCAAGAAATCCGAAACGGCGCCTGAGCCGGAGATGACACCGGTGGCCGTTTCCGAGCCGCCGCCCGAGGCCACTGACGAAATGGCGCCGGTGGTCGGCCGCGTGAAATGGTTCGACGCCACGCGCGGATTCGGCTTCGTCATCAGTGACGAGATCGAAGGCGACATCCTCGTCCATTTCAGCGTGCTTCGCGAACATGGCCGGAGGTCCCTTCCCGAAGGGGCCGTCATAGAGTGCGTGCCGATGCAGCTCGACCGCGGCCTGCAGGCGAAGAGGATCATTTCGATCGACGTCGGTCCCGCGATTGTGGCGCAGCCCCGGCCTCAGCGCTCGACGATCAAGGATGTGGACCGTAAGGCTCTGACGGACTCGGCTGGTGAGTTTGAATCCGTAGAGGTCAAATGGTTCAATCGCGTGAAGGGCTACGGTTTCGTCAATCGCGTTGGGGATCCCGACTCGCTCGACGTGTTCGTTCACATGGAAACGGTTCGGGAATCGGAAGTTGCCGACCTCCAGCCGGGACAGCGGCTGTTCGCGCGGATCGCGGACGGCAAGAAGGGGCTGACCGCCGTCGAACTGCGTTCGGATATTTCGGGCGGGCATTAGCCTTCGCGGCAATCGCCGCTTCAAGCGCCTGTGGTTCGGCCACGACCGCTCCCGAAGCTCAGCTGGAACGTTCGACCGCAGGACTTGAGCAAGTGCCGCTGACCATCAAGACCGCCTCCGGAACGCATCGCTTCACTGTCGAGATCGCCGCGAGTCCCGAAGAGCAGGCCCAAGGCCTGATGAATCGCCAGTCGCTTGCGCCCGACCGCGGCATGATTTTCCCGCGCAATCCGCCCGGCGATGCCAGCTTCTGGATGAAGAACACCCTCATCCCGCTCGATATGATCTTTATTCGTGAGGATGGCACGATCGCCCGGATTGCCGAGAATACGGTGCCGCTGTCGCTCGATCCGGTTCCCTCGCTGGAACCTGTCGGCGCCGTTCTCGAGATTGCGGGCGGGCGGTCGGCGGAACTCGGCATCAAGCCGGGCGACAAGGTCAGCTGGCAGCAGTGATGCGCGGCTTGCACAACCCGGCTTGAGAGGGCAGAGGCGCGGCCCATGGGTTTCTGGTCTCGGACATTCACCTGGTGGAACGGTGCGACGTGGGGCACCGGCCTGTTCACGTGGCGGCACGGCGAAAAGGTCGGCCAGGACGACATTGGCAACGTCTATTATCGGGCCAAGAAGAATCCGGCCTCGCGCTGGGTGATCTATAACGGCGCCAACGACGGAAGCCGGGTGCCGCCCGACTGGCAGGCTTGGCTCAAGGGCACGATCGACGATCTTCCCGATGAATCTTTGCCTCCGCGGCGCAAGTTCGAACAGCCGCCGTCGGTCAATACGACCGGCACCATGGCGGCCTTTCGCCCGGACGGCTCCCTCTCAAAGGGCAGCATTCGCCCGGCCTCTACCGGCGACTATCAGCCGTGGACTCCCGACTGAGCGTGAGGGCGCTTGTCGCCACTGGCGTGTCGCTGATGCTCCTCACGGCACCCGGATGCGGTCGCCAGAAGGATGCGAACGAACAGTCGAATACGGTGGCCTTGCCCAAGACCAATGCCGGCCCGGGCAAGCAGGTCGGCGTTGCGCCGATGGCCGACCGGGTGGCTGTCCTCGGCATCCTCAACAAGCGTAACGGCATCACCCGCGACGTCCGCGTCAAGCCGGGACAGTCCGTCCGGCTGAGCAATGCGATCGTCCGGTTGCGCGCTTGCGAGACTACGGCGCCTTGGGAAAGCGAGAAGCTGACCGGCGCCTTCATCCAGCTCGACGTTCAGCAGCCTGATTCAAGCTGGAACCGCGTTTTTTCAGGCTGGGTCTACAAGGAATCGCCGTCGCTGAACGTCGTCGAGCACGCCATCTACGACGTTTGGCCCAAGAGCTGCGCAATGACATATCCCTCGGCTGCCGATGAGCCGGCAGCGCCAGTCGCCTCAAGCAATCGGTCGAGCGCGAGAAGGTCGGGCGCGGCCGAGCGAGATGACGATGAGCCTGCCGCCGCTCCAGCTACCGAGCCTTCGACCACTGAACCCGCAGCGGAACCGGCGCCGGCGCCGCCGAGTGCTCCGGACAGCAACGCCACGTAGGTTTTTCGCGATACGGTCGTCGCGCCTAATGAGGCGAGGTGCGACGTCATGAACTGGCAGTCGAGCAAAGCATATCCGCCGGTCTTCATCCTCGCGACCAGCCATGCCAAAGCCACCTTCGACGCATCGGTCGCCCGGCTGAACATGCTCTCACCGAAAAATGCGCGGCCCAGCTTCACCCCGTACAAGCCGCCAACCAGCTCGGCTTCCTTCCAGACCTCGATGGAATGTGCGTGTCCTGACGCGTGCAGGGTCAGCATCGCGCGCTCAATGTCCGCGTTGATCCACGTTTCTTCGCGGTCGGCGCATGCGCTGATCACCGCATGAAAGTCACGGTCCATCGTAACCGCAAATTTACCCGAGAGGACGGTCTTCCGCAGGGATCGGGACACGTGGAACTTGTCGAGCGGGAGCACGGCCCTGGAGCGCGGCTCAACCCAGAATAATTCGGATGCATCCCGGCTGTCGGCCATCGGGAAGATGCCCGCGGCGTAGCCTTGCAACAGCAATCGTGGGTCAAGACGACTCATTGCGTGAGAATATGCGCTGCTTTCAGCGGCTTGTCAGGGCGGCGAGCTAGAGAATTTCTCGAACCAGGTCTTGGGGGCGGCAGAGCTTTACGCCCTTGTCGGTCTCGACCAGCGGACGCTCGATCAGGATCGGATGCTCGATCATGGCGTCCAGGATTTCATCGTCCGTGACGTCCGGCCGCAGCAGGCCGAGTTCCTGCGCGATGGCTTCTTTTGCGCGAAGACCGTCACGCGGGCTGATGCCCGCCCGTTCATAGAGTCTTTTGAGCTCGGATCGGTCCGGTGTCGTCTTCAAATATTCGATCACCCTTGGCTCGGTCCCGGATTCTCGAAGGATTTCAAGCGTTTTGCGAGACGTGCCGCACTGCGGATTATGGTAGATCGTTACGTTCATGTTACGGAAATTTCCTGCTACCTAGGTCGAACGGAGCAACGGGGTTGCCGCTGATGCGGTTTAATCCAGCGGTAAAGCATTGTCGCGTTGCCGGAACGATGTTGGCCACTCGTCGTTTCCTCGCGCGTGACATGCATTTTCGCCGGGAACGCGAGTTCCCCGGGGCATGGTCCGGAAGATCAATATCGGGAGAAAGACGATGCAAAAATCATTCCTCGCAGTTGTGTTGGCGAGTTCGGTAGCGCTGAGCGCATGCGCCACGGACAGCCAGCAGGCCGGTGATATCGCTCAGGGTGCAGCGGTCGGCGCAGCCGGCGGCGCAGCCATTGGTGCGGTCGTACCGGGCGTGAACGTGATCGAAGGCGCCGCTGTTGGTGCAGCGATCGGCGGTCTCGCTGGCGCAGTCTGGGCCGACCAGAACAATGACGGCTACGTCGACGGCTATGTCTCGAACGGCCAGTATTACACGGGTACGCCTCAGGGCTACGATCCGACGCTTCGCCGCGTCGCGACGGGCGCTCTGGGCGGTGCAGCGCTCGGCGCGGTTGCCGGTGCGGTGATCCCGGGCGTCAGCCTTCTCGAAGGTGCAGTGATTGGCGCAGCAGTCGGCGGCGTTGCCGGCGCGATCTGGGCCGACCGCGACAATGACGGCCGCGTCGACGGCTACGTCCAGAACGGTCAGTACTACAACGGTGCCCCGGCCGCTTCGGCTCCGGCTCCGACGTACACGGCTCCGACGGGCGCGGGTGAACGCGGCTAATTCGGAACCAATGACGAGTAAGCGTAAGATGCGCACCGGTCCCCAGCGGCCGGTGCGCATTTTCTCATCCTTCGGAGGCGTTGCAGCAGCGATCGCGCTGGCCACGTCTTCGTTCGCACTGCCGGGTCCGGCAAAGGCGCAAACCGCGGTCGCTGCTGCTGGTGCGCAGGGCATTTCCGATTTCTATGCGGCGCGGCAGGGGCGGCCTCTGTGGTTCTCGCAGGACGGCCGGCAAGTCGATGCCTTGCTGGAGATCCTTAACAGTGCGGACATCGACGGCCTGAGCCGCGACAAGTATCGCGTCGATCTTCTGACGCGGGCCGTTTGGGCTACTCAGTCCGGCAAGCCGAAAGCCGTTCGCCGCGCCGACGTGATGCTCAGCCAGGCGCTCGTCGATTACGTTCGCGACCTGCGCCAGCCCGGCGACACTGGCGTCATCTATGTCGATCCGCAGCTCAAGCCGGGCCCGCCTTCGCCACGCGCCATCCTTGAGGCCGCAGAAAGTGCGCGGTCGCTTGAAAGCTATGTTGCCGAGATGCGCTGGGCACATCCGATTTACGGGCAGCTTCGGCGGGAACTGATGCGAGGCGCCAGCCTGTCGCCTGAGCAGCGCGATCTGGTCCGCATTAATCTGGAGCGCGCTCGCGAGCTGCCCGCGGCAGGTAAGCATATTCTCGTGAACGCCGCGGCTCAGCGGCTTTTCATGTACGAGAATGGCGAGGTGGTGGATTCCATGCGCGTCGTTGTCGGAAAGCCGATTTACCCGACCCCGATGATGGCCGCATACATCCGCTACACGGCGCTCAATCCTTACTGGTACGTGCCGGCGGACCTCGGGGCCGAACGCATCGCTCCGAACGTCGTGAAATTGGGGCTCCCTTATCTCCGGAAGCATGGATACGAGGTCGTCAGCGACTTCGACGCAAACCCGCAAATCCTCGATGCGGCTGCCGTGGATTGGAAGGCCGTCGCGGACGGGCGAACCAAGGTTTTGATGCGCCAATTGCCTGGACCCGGAAATTCGATGGGCCGCATGAAGTTCATGTTCCCCAACGCGCAGGGCATTTATCTGCACGACACGCCGGACAAGGAGTTGCTGAGCGAAGCGTCGCGACTGTTCAGCGGCGGCTGCGTCAGGCTGGAAGATGCGCCGCGCCTTGGTCAGTGGCTATACGGCAAATCCCTGGACCCCAAGGGTGTAGGCACCGAGACCAAGATCCCCTTGGACGACAAGGTGCCCGTCTTCATCACCTATCTGACTGCCGTGCCGGAGGGCTCGGAGCTGGCGTTCTTCGACGACATCTACGGTCGCGACCGGGCGCGGCTCGCAAACGGTCCCCAAGGCGCGTCGATCGCCGCCGCGCGCTAGATACTCCAGTCTGCGGTGTAATTGAGGCTGTAGGTGATCGGACGCCGCTGCGCGTCCATTGCCGGACGGAACCGAAGGCGGCGTACGATCAGGGGGCATAGTCCTGCATCGACGGCAGGATCCCCGCTCGACTGAGTGACCCGGCAATTCGTGGGCAATCCTTCTGGATCGACTGTGAGTGCCACCGTAGCGCGTCCATTGGGCATGCGGCCTGCAGCCAGCTGCCGATAGTCGCCGTGATTGAGATTGCGGACGAGGCGGGCAGGGGTGAATCCCGAGAAGTCCCCCGTGCCGCCC
>Ga0247822_10002125_pt1 | contig 12538 bp, 8 predicted proteins | sample 13C_Cellulose_Da_FD_192423 | JGI IMG/M metagenome (GOLD analysis project Ga0247822, IMG submission 192423) | Soil microbial communities from agricultural site in Penn Yan, New York, United States - 13C_Cellulose_Day30 | ecosystem: Environmental > Terrestrial > Soil > Agricultural land | place...
GCGGGGAGGTGGCCACGCCGACGTCCCGCGGGTCGTGGACACGTTCGACACTGCGGAGAATCGGTTCGTCCTGGAGTTCCTCGCGCAGCTCCGCGGCATCATCGATCGCGTCGAGCGGCTCGCGCGCTCGAAGGCCAAGCCCGCTTCGTTCTGGACCCGCGCGGTGGGCGACTGCGAGCTGATGCGGCGCGTGCTCGGACCGTTCGAGCGCCACGACATGTGGAACGGGGTCGGCCGGATGGGGCACGTGCCGATCGGATCGTCCGTGCTCCAGCGCCGCCGAGGTTACAAGGATGTCCTCCGCCACCACCTCGCGCTTCGCGCCGCAGCGCGGATCCCACTCGACCGGACCACCGTGGAGAAGCTGCTCGGGCTCAAGGACGTCGCGACGCTCTACGAGCTGTGGTGCTACTTCGCGGTCATCGACGCCGTCGCCGAGGTCGTGGGTCGTCGGCCCGACCACGCCGACACGATGAAGGTGACGGACGACGTTGGCCCCGGGCGCGGGTTCCGCGTCGCGTGGAACGACGGCCCGAGCGTCTACTACAACCTGTCGTTCGCGCCGGGCAAGTCGGCACCGCGTCGTTCGGCGTCACTCAGGCTGCGTCCCGACATCGTGGTCGAGGTCGAGCGCGAAGGGCAGCGCGAGCTCCACGCCCTCGACGCCAAGCTGAGGATCGACGGTGTGGTCTCGTCGGGTGACGGCCCGGACGGCGACGACGACACCGAAGCCGCCCCGCTGAGCTTCAAGAACGACGACATCGCGAAGATGCACGCCTACAGGGACGCGCTCCCCCACGTGCGCTCGGCGCGCGTCTTGTACCCCGGCAACGAGGCTCGCGAGTTCCCGTCCCTCGACGCGGACGCCCGGGACACCGACGGCGTCGGAGCGATCCCGCTCGTCCCAGGGAACCCGCCGGCCGAGCTTGTCCGTGTCATTGAGAAGCTACTCACGCCGTACAGCAAGAAGCCGGCGGAACGGGCAGGCGTCCAGTAGTTGGCGGGGCGCGAGGCGACAGCGACATGCTCGGAACCGACGAGGCTCTCCGACCACCCACCCCGGCGTCATCCCGGCGTCGTTGATGGTCGCGCCGCCGATGCGGCCGGCCGTCGCGCACGCGCACCAGGGGAGGCCGCCACTCCCCACTACTCGCCGCCGACGGAGTTTGGATCGAAACCCGGCGCCGGTTTGCTCCCAGGCGGCGTCTTCGGCGCCTGCTTCCCGCCACGGGTTGGGCGCCCAGATTTCGGCTGCTGATCGGGCGTCGCTCCCGGCGCGTCGACAGCGGCGTCGGCCGGAGTGGCAGCATCGACGAGCGCTGTGAACGACAGGAGCACGGTCTGCGCCTGTGTTCCGACGGTGTGGGGCTGCGTGGTGGCGTCATACCCGTTCAGTTCGCCGCGGATCTGCACGGTCGCACCGGCGGGCAGCATCAGGTTGTTTGGCGTCGTCCCTCTTGGCTCGCCATCGACGAAGATGGCCGCACCCGACGGCTCGCTGACGACCGCCACGGCAGTGAGCGCGGGCGCTGCGTCCGCCGCCACTGCGGCCGGTGGGCCGCCTTCAGCTGCCGCCGGGGCGGGCGCCGGTCGTCGGCCCGAGCCGCCGGCGAGGGCGAGCGCCGCCGCGACGGCACCACCGACCACACCGGTCGCGGCCAGGATGGCGTACAGGACCCTGCGCGACCGGGTCGGCGGCATGGTGGTGGCGACTGATTGACCCGAAGACGCGCCGTGGGTCGTCATCGGCGCGGCCGGTGGCGGCCAGCTCGTGCCTCCCACCGGGTACTGCGAGCTAGGCACGCCCGCGCCCGAGGCTGGTGCAGGCCAGCTGGCCGCGGCCAGCCCGGCGATCGAGACCGCGGTTGGCGGCGGTCTCCACAGCTCCGCCGAGGGGAGCCGGTTCCCCAGCGTGGTGTCCCCCGACCCGACCTCGCACAGCTCCTTGGCGTACTCGCGAAGGATCGTCACCCCCGACGCGCTCAACGGGTCGCCGGCCAGCGCCTCGGCGAGCGCCAGCGCGAAGGCGCGCGCCGACTCCCAGCGCTCGGCGGGATGGCACGCCATCGCCCGCATCGCGACCGCCGCCAGGGCCGGGGAGATTCTGGGGTCGATCATCCGCGGATCCGGCGGTGGCTCGGACGTCTGGCGTCGGTAGATATCGACGGCCTCGGTCCCGTGGCCCCAGGGCAGGTGGCCGCCGGTCGACATCTCGTACAGGACAGCCCCCAGCGCGTACACGTCGGCCCGGCGATCGACCGCCTTGCTGTTGGCGAGCTGCTCGGGCGCCATGTAGGCGGGCGTCCCGATGCCGACGCCGGTCCTGGTCAGTCCTTCCTGCCGCCCCTCGCGCAGCTTGGCGATACCGAAATCGAGCAGGACCACGTGCAGGTCGTTGCCATCGCGGTGGAGGAGGAAGACGTTGTCGGGCTTGACGTCGCGGTGGACGATGCCCGCCTCGTGCGCCGTGTGCAGCGCGTTCGCGACCTGCACCAGGATGCGCACGGTCAGCGCCGGCTCGACCGGGCCCGCGTGCAGCCGGCGCATGACCGAGGTGCGCCCGGTCCGTACGACGCCGCTCCCAGGAGGTTCCGGCTCGCGGATCCACTTCGAGAGCGGCACGCCGTCTAGGTACTCGAGGACGATGTACCACTCGCCCGTGGGCGCCTGGTTGCAGTCCTTGACGTCGACGATGTTGCGCTGGTCGAGCCCCGCCGCCGAGCGCGCCTCGTTGACGAAGCGCTGGACGATCTCGCCGTTCTGCGTCCACTCGGGCAGCAGCAGCTTGACGACCGCCGGAGTCCCGAGGACCGAGTGGACGGCCTTGTAGACCACGCCCATGCCGCCGCGGCCGAGCTCGTGGACCAAGTCGTAGGAACCGTAGCGCATCATCCGTCCTTGCTCACGGAGGCGACGCCCGGAGCGCCATTTTGACAGAGCCTATCACGCCACCGGCGAGCCCTTGTCACCCAATGCGGCGGGCGGCCGGTTACCTCATGACGCCGTGGCCGATACTCCGGCGGCCCTGATCGCTGCGGCGTGGCTACCGAAGAGTCTTCGAGCCGCTTTGTAGAGGCTCGCGTCGTGTTTCGCGATGCTCGCGGCGCGAATCGACTTGCCCGCGCGGTGCCAGCGCCGAAGCTGCTCGAGGGCGTCCTCACGAGTCCAGGCGGCTCCTCGGCGATCCCGTCCTCGTACGCGGTGTGCAGTGCGTTGGCTGCCTGGACCAGGGGACGGACGACCTGCGACGGCTCTGCCGGTTGGGGCCTGGGGACGAAGGCGGACGCCTGTGCGGCGCGCGTGGACCACGCGGTCTGCCGGCGGCTCGGGATGGCGGATCCACTTCGACACCGGCTGGCCGTCGAGGAGCTCGAGGACGATGAACTTATGGCCGTCCGGCCGGTGGCATGACCAACGTCGAGCCGACCGTCGGCGACGGCCAGGCGGTGCCTGGTCCGCGCGTGCCTCGCTGACGAAACGCTGAACGATCTCTGCGTTCTGCGTCCACTCCGGGTGCAGGTGCTTGCGTGTGACGCGCCCGGTAGCGCCAGTCGAGGGCGAACGCGACCGCGGCCACACTTGGGCCTCGGGGGGCTGACCATCGCGTGCCGTCCGTCACACCGGGCGGTGACCGCGGCCGCCATGAACGGTGATGAAAACGTCATCCGCTTCGAGTACGGTCGGCGACTTCCATGCGTTTCCTCGCCTGTACTGTGCTCGCGCTGGCGTTCGCTGCCTGTGGTCCCTCGGTCTCCGGTGGTGATGACGACGACGATCAGGACGCGCGCGTCGATGCTGCGATCGACGGGGTACCGTCCGACGGCGACGAGCTCGACTTCTCGCGCGTCTACGCTCACAGCGGGCAGGTCCTGTACCGCCTGGACACCACGACACTGATGCCCGTCGAGATCGGGCCGTTCGGCATCACCGGCCAGAGCATCACCGACATCGCGGTCGACAAGGATGACCGCATGCTCGGGATCTCGCTCGATAACGTCTACCAGATCAACATCGCGACCGGCGCGGCCACGCTGCTCACGAGCCTGGGTGGAAGCACGCCCAACCTGACCAGCCTGTCCTTCGTGCCGATGGATATCAACAACCCCGACAGTCCCGAGCGTTTGGTAGCGGCCACCGACCAAGGCACGGTCCTCGAGATCAACCCCGTCAACGGCGCTACCACGAGCCTCGGCAGCTACGGCACCGCCGCAGCGGGAACCATCCGCTCCAGCGGCGACATCGTCGCCATCACCGGTGTGGGCATCTTCGCCACCGTGACCATCGGAGACACCCTCACGGACCCGGACTACCTGGCGCAGATCAACCCGACGACATGGAGCGCCACCCCGCTGGGGGTTGGGACTGGTTTCGATCGCATCTTCGGCGTCGGTTTCTGGCGCGGGAGGATCTACGGGTTCGTCGACCGACAGACCCAAGGCGGGGCGATCGTGGAGATCGACCAGAACACGGGGGCGGCCACGATCGTGAACATGGGCGCGGTGCGTTGGTACGGCGCGGGTGTGACGACCGACGCACCGACCATCGATTAGGCTACTCGGGCCGCGCTTACTCATCCTCGCGAGCGCGCAGCACCTCGATCTTCTCGCGGGTGATCTTGAGGGTGTTCGAGATCACCTCGATGGCCGTCTTACGTTCGGCGATATGCGCCTCGTCCCGCGGCGACGCCTGTTCCGCGGCGGCGAGCTCGGCCTTGGCCTTGTCGAGCGCAGTCTCGAGAATCAGCGCCTTGTCGATAGCCTCGGCCAGCGGCGTCTTGCGTGGCTTCGCGACGGACGCGTCTTTCGTAGCGGCAGGTCCGGGCGGCTTGTCCGACTTGCCGCAGCCTGTCGGCAGCGAGAGCGCCAGGGCAACAAGGCCGCCAGCCAAGATCCTACGGTTCGAGCTTCGAGAGGTAGACATCGTACGTTCCTGGCGCAACGCCTGCGCCCGTAAGGTACATCTCGTCCTCGGTCCAGTTCCAGCGCGCGTAGTTGTGAAAGTTCCCCGGCAATTCGATGATCGGCCGTGTCGGACCCCAGCTCGCCGATGTGTTGGCCCGGCTCGCGGTGGCAATGCCTGAGCTTCCACCGCTGAGCAAGACGCGCAGCCCATCGCCCGAGACGAAGGCATGGTTGAACTGGGTCGGAGATATGTGTTCGACCACGGGCCCGCTCCAGCTCGAGGTCCGATCAGCGCGCATGCGCTTCGAACGGCAGGTCCCTGCGGGGCAGGAAGCTGCAGGGTCGAAGTAGTACAGGGTCAAGCCATCGGCCGAGATGTTGGGGAAGCGGCCGTCGAACCCGAGCGTGAGCGCCGAGCTCCACGTCTGCGACGTCACAGACGCCCGCACGATCGAGTACAGCGTGCCGTCGCGTTCGAAGAAGAACTCCAGGCCGCTCGCATCGAGGTTGGCGCCGTACTCCTCCGTGACGTTGGTGTTCGCAGGGCGAAGGAAACCGCGCGTGACGCCCCAATCGTCAGAGGTGGTCGCGCGCGTGACGAAGACGATATCGTTTCCACCCAGCTTCGACGCACCCAGGCCGCTGAAGTACAGCTCGAGCCCGTCGGCCGAGACACTCGGATTCTCCTCGTTCTCGTTGGTCGTGCTGAGCGGCAACCTCATCGGCATCGACCAGGTGCCCGACGGCGCGTCGATGCCGGAATCGACCTCACCCGCATCGGCCTCGACAGCCCCCACGCAGGCGCCCGCGAGTCCATCGCCTACGTCGAAGTCCGAGTAGCGCTGCCCGCTCGGACACGCGGAGTCTGGGTAGGCACACCACTGGTTGCCCGTCGGCGCTGCCACGCACGCGCCGCCAGGTGCGAGGTCGCAGCTCGACGCCTCGAGGCATTGCACGTTCTGCGTGCTCGGGCAGCCGACGGCGGTACCCGCGGCAACGAACGCGACGAAACGAACGAAGGCACGCATGTTCAGAACCTCCCCTGGACGGTGACGCCGCCCGCCGTGAGGCCGACCTCAACCGAGCGCTCATGGCGCGGCACGTCCGTCACGGCGAGCTTGATCACCCCGGCCGCGAGGAGCGCCACGCCGACACCGCCTCCGATGCGCCCCATCAACGTCCGCGACGAGGCGCTATCGCGCAGGTCTCGCCTGGTGCTCTGGCGCGACTCACGGTTGGCGTCCTCCTGGAGCGACGCGCCGTTCAGCATGAGCCCGACGCCGGCAGCGGTGAGGACGACGCCCCCGACGCTGAGCCCCCAGCCAACCTTGTCCGCGTGCCAAGGCTCCCTGGCCAGTGTGAGGTCGATCGCTGCAGGTCGCGCTGGGGACGCGGCCGCGGACTCGGGCGCCTCCTTGTCGCTCTCCAGCTCCACGGGCGCCGGCCCGCTGGGCTCGCTCTTCGAGGCGGCCTTGTCGAGCTCCGCTTGCATCTCGGTGATGAACTTCTGCGCCGCGTCCCGGTGGAGCGGGACACTCAGCGGCGCCTGGTTGAGGAACTGGCGGTAGAACCAGATCGCGTCCTCGTACTTGCCGCTCATGCGGTAGCTCTGGGCGAGGTTCCACCAGAACGTGTAGGTCGTCTTGGAGCCAGAGGCGAGCGCAGCGCCCGCTCGGTACTCGCGGATCGCGACCTCGAAGTCCTTTAGCTGGTAGGCCTTGTTCCCCTCGATGAGGTGAGCCTTCGCCTCGGGCTCGGTCGGCGCGGGGAGCTTCTCGGCGACCGAGACGGCGGCGCTGCCCAAGATGATGGCGAGCACAAGCAGCCAACCGGAAGCCAGTGGCGCGGGTAGCCAGTAGCGTCGCGGAACCTCACGTCCCGCGTCTGTCGCCTTCGTCATCTCGTTCTCTCCTTGCTTGCGTCACTCGGACGGAACGCCCACTCTGCGAGCTTCGAAGGGTCGTTCGTTCGTATCGCTGTGTTGAGGTTGCTGAGGTCCCGGATGATGTCCCGGTACCCGTCCATCTCCAGGCCGCCGAAGTAGTCGACCAGGACGCGCCCCGAAGGCGACGCGTTGGTGGAGATCACGAGCACGGATGCTCCCGGCAGGAACGACTCCTGCGGCGGCGCAGGGAACGACGTGGACCGCAGCGCCTCGAAAACGCGTCCACAGCGCTCCGCGTCCACCCGCGCGCGCATGAACGCGGTCCGGCCGCGGTTCCGATGCTCGTGCTCGAGGCGGCCCAGGGTCGAGATCCGTAGCTGCTGGTATCCCCACGGCGCATCGGGTGCGAACTCGGACCCCTGCTCGAAGACGAGCCATCGCTCCTTCTCAACGGCGGCATCGCGTAGATCATCGGACGCTCGCGCGAGAAGTTGCCGGTGATACGCCCAGGCAGCTTCCAGCTCCGAGTTCAGGAACGAAACCGCCCTGTTGGCCGTCTCGGCCTGTGCAGCGCTAACCCAGCCGGCCAGGAACTCCTCCTTGGGGCTGCGCGAGAGCATCGCCACGGCCGGCTGGCCCCCCGTGCGGGTGAAGGGGACGGTCTCGAAGCACAGGTCCTCGGGCAACTCGAACACGTACCCCCGCCGGTACGTGGGGACGGTCATCGGCCGGAACAGCAGCCGAGAGGACTTCCAGATCGCGATGGTTCCAATCAACCACTCGAGGTCGCGGTCTTCGATCTTCTCGAACTCGCCGAGGACCTCGGCAAGCCTGGCGATGCGTTCGGGTGTGTGTCCGGTTGTCAGCGCGGTGTCTCGAGCTCTCACGGCGGCGCCTCCCGCTCGCTCGCCTTTCGGATCGTGTCGACCGCGTCCATCAGGGCCCGGATCGCTTCGCGATACCCGGGCAACCCAAGCCCCACACGTCGGTCGAGCTCGACCTTCTGAGACGGCGTGCCCTCGATGGAGATCGTGAGCACGGTCGCGCCCGGCGGGAACGAGTGCGCCGGCACGGTCGGGAACCCGCCGTCGGCGAGGCTCTCGAAGATGAGGGCGGCGACCGACGCATCGATGCGCCCCGATCGGGTGCCAAGCAGCTGGCCTGCCTGCCGTCGCTCATAGCTGTACTCACCCGTGCGGGACAACCGCAGGATCTGCAGTCCCCACCGCGAGTCCGGTGCGTGCTCGTGGCCTTGCTCGTAGGTCAACCAGCCCGGTTGCGCCGAGGTGTCCGCCACGATGTAGCCGACGCCACGGCATACGACGCAACGGCCCGTGCCTTGGCAGTTGTCGCACAGTTGGTTGTCGAGCTTTCCGGCGCCATCGCAGACCCTACAGGCGCCGTCGCCGCCGCACTCGTAGCACTCCGTGTGGCCAGGCGGCAGCTCGACGAATCGACGCTGTCCTCGCTTGGGTCGCTGGGGACGTGGATCTTCGGTGCTCATGATCGCCTCATTCGATGCGTCCGCTACTGGAACGTGAACACCCAGCGCTTCTCCGGCACAGGCGCGCTGGGTTGCGCCTTGGATGGGTCGACGCCCCCGCGGCGCCGACTCGGTTCGATGCTGTAGGCATAGTCGGTCTCCGGCGCGATCTCGGTGACCGAGAAGGGACGGTCCTGACCGATGTCAGCCAGCGCCGCCTTGAGCTTGGGACCATCGACATGACCGCGCGACCCCGGCGGGTCGTCCTTGTACTCGGGTTCGTCCGTCCATTGAACCTCCACGCGACCACCGGGGGCCATCGCGCGCAACAGAACTTGGGCGAGCTCCCGGTATTGAACGTCCCCATAGTGAGCGTTCACATTGTTGATGAAGACGCGCTTGACGCCCCCCTGCCCGAACAGCAAGTCCATCGTCTGAAGAGGGTCGCCGAAGACGACGACGCTATCGGCATCCGTCCTCGGAACCGCGTTCTCCCATGTAAGGTCGCGACGCGTCCTCGATGCGTCGAACGCCGTGGGGCCGTACTCCGTCTGCACCACCGGTCCACCCGTGCGGTCGGGTTGCGCAAGCAGGTCCAAGGCGAAGCTCGACTCCCCGGCGCCGACGTCGACGACGACAGCGCTCGCATCGGGGTGAGTTTGGATCTCGAGCGGTTCGCCGCGTTGCTGGGACGGCTCGGCCGTGGTTCGCCGCCGAGCGAGGAGGAGGACTTCACGAGCGCCGCCCGGGGTATCCGACACCGAGATGACCAGCTCTCGCGGGTCGTTCGCGTTCAGCATCGCGCGGTTCGTGGCGATCACCCTATCCATGAGCTCACGAAAGGTCCCGACTTCCTTGCGACCGCGACGAACCTTGCCAGACTGATCGAGCACGAGCTTCCGATCGAAGCTCGCATCGATGGTCGCCTCGATGGCGGCACGCGCTGCGTCGAAGCGGAACGCGCCCCCATGCTCTGCCATGGCATCGTTTGCGCGCAGCGCCGCTTCGAGCTCGTCAACCTGCGCATGGAGCGCGCGCTTGCGCGAAGCTGTGTCGACTGACGGGTCCCGGAGCGTTTCGAGCATCCGCTTCTGAATGCCACGAGCGTGCCGCTCGAGCCTCCTCACCTCCGCCGCTGCTGCGGCGTCGGTGGGCTCGTGCTTGGCGACGGCGCTCCTGAACGCAACGGACGCGCTCTTGCCAAACAGCGGATCGGCGACTCGAATCCCCGCCTCGAATTGCCATTCACTGTCCAGCGCGAGCTCCTCGGTCTCTCGCGCCGCGTCGCCACCGTCGACGCCCCGAAGGGCATCGAGGCGCTCGAGATGCCGCCTGCCTTGCTCTGCGAAAGACTCCGGACTGGTCGCCGTCGCCGCTTCCGGCCGCGCGGCAAAAGCACCGGGATCGCGAGCGGGAGCCGGCGGACTCTGCACAGGCCCACCAGTCGATCCGGTTGACGAGGTCGCGTTCTGCCAGAACGCCCTGAAACGCGGTGGCATCTGCTGCCAGATCGCATCCAGGTGGCGCTGCCGGAGCCCCGTGCCGGGCGCGACGACTCGCTCTCCTCCCATCCATGCCCAGTAGTCGCCCATGACGCTGCCGTCACGGGCGACGCGAACATCGGTCGCATGCTCCCGTCCCGGAGGCTTGCGCTTCGGATCGGCATACTCATCCTTGATTCCGAATGCGCCGTGCGTGACCTCGTGCGCGTGCGTGGTTGGATCGCCGTCCAAGTACCATTCATGCAGGTTGGCGTCGCCGTCGTCCGGATGAACAAGGACTCGCAGGTGTGCCTGTGCCGGATCGTCGACGAACTCGACTTCGAGGTGAAGTCGTTCGCTTGTACCGTCCGCCGCCTGTGTGGCCTTGCGAAAGTTGTAGTGCGCGTCGACGCCTTGCGCGACGGCTACTCTGAGACGGGCCAGGTCATCGTCGATGATCGACAGTGATGTCGGCTCGAGGTGGACACGGAAGATCACGTGGACGGCGCCGTGGGAGAACCTGCGGCTCTCGTGGGCATAGTCCCAGGCGTAGGGGCCGTCTACGGTGCGGCCGCGGACGTGCGAGACGTTCGCCGCCTCGTTCTCCATGTCGGCGTAGAACGCGCGCAGCTGCTCCATCGCCTCGTCGTAGGCCGGGCCCTTCGATACTGCCGTGACCTCGTCGATCTGGCGCTGGAGCGGCGGCATCGATGAGAACGAAGCCGTGGAGCTCGCTGAGACCCGGTCCGCGATCGTCGTCCGGGCGGGTCGATGGTCATCGAAGGGCGGCGGCGGCTCGTGCGTCGGCGCGCCGTGCATCCGCCCGGTAGGCTGATCATGGACGGCAACCGGCACGGCATCGAAGCCAGCATCTGGATCGACGACATCCATCGGCGCGGTCGTGCGCGCATGCGCCGGCACGGCGTTGCCCACCTGCGCCCGCGGCCTCCGATCGAGCAACTCGAGCCTCGTCCCGCCATCGGGCGAGACGAGATCGATGCGACGTCCGCCGGCGCCGGCGTGCACGGTCGCAGCGAAGCCGGCCGATTCGTAGTGGCGCAGGACGCCGTCGACTTGGTCCGGTGTGCCCGCGTAGCTGTGGCCGGGGATGACCGGCTCGAGCTGGGTTTGCGCGACCAGGTGTGAACCAAGCTCCGCGTTGACCTCGGCGAGCTGGCCACGCGCGTCCGCCATCGCCTGGTGGGTGCTCGCGGTTGGGTTGGCTGCCTGGCGCTGCTGGAGCGCGGCGATTTCGATCTCGTAGAGCGCCCGCTCCTCGGTCAGCACAGCGCGCGACTCGTCGGGACTGCCGCCGGTGAGGCGCAGCCGGTTCGCGCGCTCGGCCAGCGCCTGGTAGCGACCGCGTAGCGCGGCGCCGCTGGCGGCGCCGGCGGCCTCGATGTCCTGCATCGGTCGCTTGAGGAGCCGTTGCGTGACGCCGTGGCCGACCGCCATGCCGAGCGTCTTTGCGCTGTTCTCGAACATCTCGTCGAGGGACAGTCCCTCGCGTCCGCGGACGGCCGCGTCGATGTTCATGTGGAGGGTCTGGGTGCCGATGAGGGTCGCGCCCGTCATCCCGGCATGAAGGGCATGCGCACCGATCTTGCCCGCCGTGAGACCGTCGCTGGCGAGCAGCTGGGCCAGGCGGGTGGCCTTGAGACCGTCTTCGAGCGCCCACAACGTCCCGAAGGTCAGGACGTTGCCTGCGAAGTCGCTGGCGAGCGCGGCCCAGAACGAGTCCTGCTGGGTGGCCGCGGTGGCGCCCGCGATGACCAACGACTCGGTGGCCATGCCGAGGACGCGCCCGAAGGTGGCGGTCGCGTGCAGCCCGCGCGCGGCGTTGGCCGCGCCGGCCACGAACCCACCGGCGGCGGAGGCGACGATCGTGACGCCGATGAAGACGCCGATCTGCCGGATCATCGCCCGCTTGGCTTCGTCCTCGATCGCCTCGTGGGCGGCACGCAGGTACGCAGCGACCTGCTCGCTGCCGGCGACCTCGCGAGCCCGGGTCTGAATCCGGGTGACGCGCTCGGTCAGATCCTCGAGCTGCTCCGGGGTGGGCTCGCCCATCGCCTTGCGGTCGGCAATGATCGCGAGCCAGTCCTGGTGTGCCCGCCCCAGGGCAGCGCGCAACATGACCCCGCCCTCCTTGGCGTGCTCCAGATCTTCGACGCTGGTCCAGGTGTCCTTCTCTAGCTCGTTGATGGCGTCGAAGATCTGCTCGAGCCCCTGCATGTTGCCGAGCAACTCGGCCTCGAACCGTAGGGACGCAACCTGCTCGTGCACGCGCTGGATCTCGGTGCCCGCGACTGGCTCGCCCGCCACGAGCCGGCTGCGCAGGTCGGCGACCGCTTGCCGGAGCTGACGCTGACGCGTGGTGAGGCTGAGACCGTGGACGCGCGCGCTCCGCCCGTGCTCGAACAGCACGCCGCCGAGGTCCATGGCCAGGGCCTCGACCCGCCCCACCGCATCCGCCAGCATCAGCTCCAGGGCGTCGGTCGCCGCGAGCCGCTGCTGGTCGAGCGCCCGCGCTAGCTCCGCGCGGGCCGTCTCCGGCAGATCCGAGTGGGCAGCCGCGCGGACGAACGCCGCGAGCGGCCCGCCCGCGTCGCGCCCGCGGTGAGGAGGCTCGCCCGACTGCTCGGGGCGGGGGCGGAGCTGGGCGGCGAGCTGGGCGACGGCACCGCCAATCTGAAGGAGGATGGCGTGCTGGGTGCGGGCGAGGGTTACGAGTTGTGCCGCAAGGGCGTCTGATGCACCGGCAAGCTGCGTCGCCCGCACCCAGCAC